>ENA-OQAY01000013-OQAY01000013.1-human-gut-metagenome-genome-assembly--contig:-NODE-13-length-38593-cov-2.044299_pt1 | contig 38593 bp, 39 predicted proteins | sample MGYA00242740_ERZ504537 | MGnify/ENA primary metagenome ERZ504537 (study PRJEB26092, sample SAMD00036272) | human gut metagenome | host: Homo sapiens | study: EMG produced TPA metagenomics assembly of... | reverse complement strand
CAGGATGCTTCGATGGTACAGTTTGAGTATGGGCAGTCCTGTAGAAGTGATGGTGAAAAAAAATAATGGGATGATTCATGAGGTCGATATCCGTCCGCAGGCCAGGAAAGTGCAGTATGTGCAGAATAAGAATGTAATTACGTTTACGCTGGACAAACCTCAGTATCTGTCTGTGGAGTTTAATGGCGACCGCCTGCATAATCTCCATCTTTTTGCCAATCCGATGGAAACGGAGACTTACTCGAAAGAAGAGAAAGGAGTGATGTATTTTGGGCCGGGAGTGCATCGACCTAAAGATTTGCCAAACAATCAGATAAGGATACCAAGTAATACGACGGTTTATTTGGCTCCGGGAGCAGTTGTGAAAGCAAAACTATGGGTGGATAAAGCCGAAAATGTACGTATTGTGGGTAGAGGTATCTTGGATCATCCTATTCGTGGCATTGAAATAACAGATTCTAAAAATGTAGTGGTGGATGGCATAACGGTGATCAATCCGGATCATTACACGGTATTCGGAGGAGGTTCTGTAGGGGTGACAATCAGAAATTTGAAATCTTTTAGTTGCAAAGGTTGGAGTGATGGCATTGACATGATGTGCTGTCACGATGTATTGATAGACAATGTGTTTATGCGTAATAGTGATGACTGCATTGCTTTATATAATCATCGTTGGAACTGGTGGGGCGGTTCGGACAATATCACTGTACAGAATACCATTCTTTGGGCGGATATTGCTCATCCTATCAATGTAGGTGGTCATGGTGATCCGAATTCTCCGACAGGAGAGATTATTGAGAATCTGGTTTTCCGCAATATTGATATTTTGGAACATGATGAAGATGATGTGCCTTATCAGGGATGTATGGCTATAGATGCAGGCGACAGGAACAGGGTGAAAAATATATTGTTTGAGGATATTCGTGTGGAAAGTATTCAAGAGGGGAGGCTGTTTCATATCAATGTCCGTTTTAACGGGAAGTATGACAAACAACCCGGACAAAGCATTGATGGAGTGACTTTCCGTAATATTACTTATAACGGGGTGGGAGAAAACCCGTCACTGATAAAAGGATTGGACAAAGACCGGATGGTACGGGATGTGATTTTTGAGAACGTTGTGGTTAATGGGAAGAAAATGAAAGATTTAAATGGTTTTATAACCAATGAATATATTGAAAGAATTGAAGTCAAATAGTATCTTTTATGTAAATCTAGGAATATGAGGATTCTGGCATTTATTTGTTTATTAATATTATCCGGTTTGACCGGATTATATTCACAAGATACCGGCGATGTACAGGTGAAAAGTGGTTATATGAAGGTTCCGGAAGGTTCTTTGTATTATGAAGAAGCAGGTACGGGAGAGCCGCTTATTTTTATTCACGGACACTCTTTGGACCGTAGAATGTGGAATGAACAGTTCTTTAAGTTTGCAAAGCATTATCGAGCTATACGATATGATTTGCGCGGATATGGCATTTCATCCAAACAAACGGAAGATTTCCAATTTACCCATGCAGAAGATCTGGTTGCTTTGATGGATGCTTTGCATATACGGAAAGCGCATATTGTAGGTTTGTCTTTGGGGGGATTCGTTGGTGCGGATATGCTGGGATGTTTTCCGGACCGTATGTTGTCCGCTTTCTTGGCCAGCGGAAATATCCGCAAATCAAAAGGACCCAGTGAGCCGATGACAAAAGAGGAAGCGGCAAAACGGGATGAAGAAATCGCAAGCACTGGAAAAGAAAGGAGTGGATGTGATGAAGAAGGAATGGTTCGAAGGACTGATGCAGTCGGGTGGAACAAGAAAAGAAAGAATGCGTGTGCCTCTGTGGGAGATGATCGATGACTGGGATGCATGGCAGCCTTTACATAAGGAGGTGAGGGTGATAATCGGACTGGATGCTTATGCAAAACTGAAAGAAAATCATCCTCAGGTACCTACTTTGATTGTTGAAGGCAGGTCACCCGGAAACAGATATTCCGATCATCCTGAGATTTTGGATTATCTTCCGAATGGAAAATTGAAAGTGCTGGATGATTGTGGTCACATGATGAATATGGAGCAACCGGAAGCATTTAATGAAGCATTGGAAGAATTTTTAAATGACTTGGAATAAAAGTGGTTGGACTGCTGAAAAAGGAAGAGGTATTTTGAGTGCTCTCTTCCTTTTTTTCGTATTATAAAATAGAGATTCCAATAATCGGATAGTAAATGAAAAAATACAATGATATGAAGAGGAAAGTATTTATAGCGGTTATGTCGCTAGTTGTTTCAGGTGGTTTGTCTGGCCAATCAGTTTATCCCGGCCAGCATTCCGGAAAATTGAAAAAAGAAACCATAGCTCCGATGCAAGTCAAGAGCTTTGATTTGAAGGATGTCCGTTTGCTGCCGAGTCGTTTTCGTGAAAATATGATGCGTGATTCTATGTGGATGGCTTCTATAGAGGTGGACAGGCTGTTACATAGTTTCCGTACTAATGCGGGTGTGTTTGCCGGTCGGGAAGGTGGTTACATGACAGTAAAGAAATTAGGCGGATGGGAATCCTTGGACTGTGAATTGCGTGGACACACCACAGGGCACTTGCTTTCTGCCTACGGCCTGATGTATGCGGCGACAGGCAGTAAACTGTTCAGACACAAAGGAGACAGTTTGGTAAGTGGTCTGGCTGAAGTACAAAACGCGTTGGGTAATGGTTATTTGAGTGCTTATCCTGAAGAATTGATTAATCGTAACATCCGTGGCACCAGTGTATGGGCACCGTGGTACACGCTTCATAAGCTTTTCTCTGGATTGATAGACCAGTATCTTTACAGTGACAATCAGAAAGCTTTGGAGGTTGTTATCCGTATGGCCGACTGGGCATATCATAAACTCAAACCTTTGGATGAGACTACACGTACAAAAAATGATACGGAATGAATTTGGTGGAGTGAATGAGTCTTTTTATAATTTGTATGCGATAACCGGGGATGAACGTCATCGGTGGCTGGCTCAATTCTTTTACCATAATGAAGTGATTGATCCGTTAAAGGAACTACGTGATGATTTGGGTACTAAACATACCAATACATTCATTCCGAAAGTGATAGCCGAAGCTCGCAATTATGAATTGACAGAGGATGAGAACAGCAGAAAGTTATCCGATTTCTTTTGGCATACTATGATAGACCATCATACATTTGCCCCGGATGCAGTAGTGACAAGGAACATTATTTTGATCCGGCCCGGTTCTCCAAGCATGTGTCAGGTTATACCGGGGAAACGTGTTGTACCTATAATATGTTGAAGCTGTCCCGTCATCTGTTCTGCTGGACAGCCGATGCTGCTATTGCGGATTATTATGAACGTGCTCTTTATAACCATATTTTGGGACAGCAAGATCCTCAAACCGGTATGGTGACATATTTCCTGCCCTTGCTTTCGGGTTCGCATAAGGTGTATAGTACGAAAGAAAACTCTTTTTGGTGTTGTGTGGGCAGCGGCTTTGAAAACCATGCTAAATATGGAGAAGCCATCTATTATCACAATGATAAAGGCATTTATGTGAATCTTTTTATTCCTTCGGTAGTCAATTGGCAGGAGAAAGGATTGACTCTCCGCCAGGAAACGGATTTTCCGGCAGAGGAAACCACAGTTCTGACCATAGGCACTCAAAGTCCTGTAGAGACTACGGTTTATCTTCGTTATCCTTCGTGGAGCAAGGAAGTGAAAGTCGCTGTAAATGGTAAAAAGGTGGCGGTGAAGCAGAAGCCCGGTTCATATATTGCTATCACTCGTCTATGGAAAGACGGTGACCGTATTACGGCTGATTATCCTATGTGTCTCCGTGTGGAAACGACCCCGGATAATCCTCAAAAAGGAGCGTTGGTTTATGGTCCGGTAGTGTTGGCCGGTAAGCGGGGAACAGAAGGAATGCAGGCACCTGCGCCCGATTCCAATCCTGCTTTGTACAATGATTATTATACGTATGATTATCATATCCCTGTAGGACTTCGCACCACGTTAAAACTTGATGTCAAGCATCCTGAACGCAGTGTACGGCGTGTCGGTACGGAGTTAAAGTTTACGACTTCTCAAGGAGATGTGATAGAACCGTTGTACAATATTCATCGGCAGCGTTATGTGGTATATTGGGATTTGGAGAAAGAATAAATTTCATTATTAGATGAGTAAATGAATCCTTTGATTCGTATTTATATATGGTTTGACTAATCAAATGATATAGGAATATGAATAGAGGATTCGTTTTTATTTTCAGGTTGGCAGTTCATGGAATCAGAATGAAAAAGATTCTAGCCGCCTTTATTTTGGGGATGGGATGTATGTTGGCTGTTCAGGCGCAGCAACACCCTTGTGTCTATGTTGCTCCGGCGGATAGGGCGTCTGTTCTGCAAAAAGTGAAAAATGAGCCTTGGGCTGGGGAAGCCTTTGCAGCTATTCGCTCCAAAGTGGAAAATATGTGGATCGTCATCAGACTGATCCCGAATGGATAACTTTCCGGCTGGCCATGTATTGGAAAGATGGAGAGCGCTATACTCAATGTTATTTGAAAAAACAGAATTGGGACTATGGAGAGGGGAATGCTCCTGTTCCCACTGTAAGAATGCCGGGAATGCGTACTTGGAATAAGTATGTCAATGTTCCGTTGGAGGACCGCACTTCTTATAATGAAACAGGTGATATGTGGGGAATTAATAAATTAAATCCTTCGGAGCCTTCGGTCAAAGTGCCTTATAAGGAAAGCGGGCACATGATACGGGGGAATAATGTCGAGATCTTGACATTAGCAGAAAATGCCGCTTTTGTTTATTGGGTGACAGGAGAAGAGAAGTTTGCCCGTTTTGCCACAGATATATTTAATGTGTGGTTGGTAGGGACGTATTATATGAATCCTATTTTGGACCCTGAAAAGTCGTGTGGCAGTGTCGGTGGTTGGGAACCGGGAGGTATTTGCGGCTATTATGATTACGAACAGATACATGATGATTTGGTAATGCATGCGGCAATGGCGTATGATTTTGCTTTCGATTATTTGATACGGCATCCTCATGCTCATCTGAAAGCAATTGGGAAAGATACAAAAACGGTAGCTGCCGAAGTCTTTAAGCGTTTTATCAATATAGGGCTGGTACGCGGTGGCAAATCGGGTAACTGGAATGTGAACGGGTGGAATATAATGCTGCGTCCTATGTTGGTGCTCGATCATAATGAGGCTTATGCTGACGGTAAAGGAAAAGAGTATTATTTGAATCTGCTGGTGAACGAATCTACTCCTTATCATGATGCCATTCCCGATATATTGAAAACTTACGATCGGGTGACAGGGCTGTGGCCGGAATCTCCCGGTTATTCATTCGGTACAGTGCAGTCATTGCTTGATTGGGCGGCTCCCTTGAAACGTGCCGGGATAGATATCATAGCCGGTAACCCCATTTTGCAGAAAGCTGCAATGGCTGTATTTCCTTGGATGGACGATGCAGCCAATATGGTGGTGTTCGGTGATTCACGTGGGGGAAGTGCTAATTTTCAGACGTTTGAAAATCTGCTGACTTATTATACCGGAACAGATAATAAGGAGGGGGTGGAAAAAGTGGCAAGTGCTTGAACAAAGGGATTTCTCAAAAGAAATACTCCAGAAATAATGCCGGTTGGACAGGGCTTTGTACCTATACAGCTACCATCCCGTCTGTACGTGCAGAGAGTAATGAGCGTGCGTCTTATTCTCCTCATCATCGTTTCATCACAATGAAGAACTGGGAGGGAGATTATAAAATGATGTTCACTCTGTATGGTGGTAAAAAAGGATACCATCTCACTCCGAACGGGTTGGCTTTACAATTCTATGCGTATGGTTATGCGTTGGCTCCGGATGCAGCGGCTTATGAGTCCTATTGGAGTAAAGATCATGGATACCATCAGTCTCCTACAGGTTCTAATACGGTTTTACCCGGATATACGGAAGGAGATATCACTATTCATGCTATGGAACCTATGGTGAAGGAGGGAGAATTCGTAAATGATAGGGAATTAACTCCTTACCTCAACTTTGCCGATGTGTCTGCCGGTGAGAAAAGAAGAATGGTCGCTATGGTCCGTACTTCGGGGAATAGTGGTTATTATGTGGATATTTTCCGGTCGGACAGGGCGGATAATGATTATTTGTTCCATCATGTAGGTACTTCGATGGAAATCACTGATTCGGAAGGGAACAAGCTTCCCGGTGAGGCTTTGGAGAAGTTTGACAAGACGTGGCATGAAGGATATCATTGGTTTTCCAATCTGCATAAATCCGATTATAACCAGAATTTCATCGCTTCATGGAGTATGCCCGAAGATATAACGGCGCGTTTATGGATGGCAGGAGGTGAGGGACGTGAAATTTATCAGGTGGATGCTCCCCCGACTACAATGAATAAAGGGTTGACTCCCGGCGATATTTGTATGCCTCCTATGCCGACTCCTGCTTTGATTGTTCGTCAGGAAGGTAATAATGCTCATACTCATCCTTTTGTTTCTGTTTATGAAGCGTATAAAAAGAGTGGTCCGAATGTGCTCGGTGTAGAAGCCTTGCAGGGAGATGATGGCTGTACCGGGGTGAAGGTGAATACGGCGGACGGATATGCGGATTATCTGTTCACTGCGACGGACATGCAGGTTCATCATCCTTCCAAACGTGTTTCATTCTGTGGCAGGTTAGGATTGATAAGAGAAAAAGAAGGTCAGATTCAACTGATGTATCTTGGCTGTGGCCGTTCACTAAAGAAAGGTAACTTTGTTTTAGAATCGGATCATGACGTATATGCTGCAATCTATATGCAGCATGGTGTTTGGTACTATTCAGCAACCGGTCCTGTACGGGTGAAAATAGGAAAAGAAACCAAAGAACTGAATGAAGGTTACAATCAAAAAATTTATAATTTTTTTGTGCATCCTTATTCACCGCAGGGACTAATGCTGAAGGTCTCTGCGGTTAATTGTTTTATCCTATAGATTTTATTTTTCTTTTCGTTGAGTGAGTTTTCCGATTCATCCGTACTACTAATTAAAAAGTAATCATTATGAAAAAAATAATACTCATAGCATGTGCGTTGACCTGTACGGCTTCGCTTTATGCAGGTCATTCTAAAGAATTGAAATTGACGTCCCCGGAGGGAGTTCATGAAGTTATGTTCAGGCAGGAGAAAATTTCTTCTTCAGTAAATGAAATAGTATATCAGGTAAAGTATAGAGGCAGAGAGGTTATCGGAAACTCCCGTGCCGGTCTTCAGCTGGATAACCGTACTTGGGAACTGGCGCTTGCCCGTAAAATAAATCAGGTAAAATGTTGGATGGATAATTTGGAGGTGGATAGTGTGATCTATCAGCTGCTGTCAACAAGTCTTGGCATCCTCTGTATGGAGAACGTAGTACGGTTCGCGAGGCGTATAATGAGGCAATCATGTATCTTTCCAAAAAAGACGGTTCCAATTATCGTTTGAATATTGAAGTACGTGCGTATGATGAAGGCATCGCTTTCCGTTATTTTTTTCCTGAACATCCACAGGCCATTTTTCATAAAGTGGTGGGGGATCTGACTGAATATACGTTTTCCCCCGGTGCGGTGGCGTGGACGGAGCAATGGGCGCAAGCTCCTTTTGAGCGCCTTGCCATTAATGACATCAAATTGCCGGTAGAAACGTGCCTTGACCGTAGAACTTCCCAATGGGCTGTGGGTAGCTTTGACTGATGCCGATGTAGATGACTGGTGTCTGACTAAGTTTGTAGCTTCTCCAACTAAACAGAATACACTGACTTCGGTCATGTATAGCCCTGTGGATATTGTTACTTATTATGCTACTCCATGGAAAATTATCATGGCGGCTGATAAGCCGGGGGAATTGCTGGAACACAACGACATCATCCAGAACCTGAATCCTCCTTGTGAGATAACCGATACGGACTGGATCAGGCCCGGAAAGATTATGCGTGAAACGACTATTACCACTGAAGGGGCCATAGCCACAATTGATTTCTGTGCCACCCATCATATTCCTTATATGTTGTTTGACTGGCAATGGTATATGCCTTGTACTTCTCATGATGGAGATGCCACAAAGGTGGTTTCCAAACTGGATATGCCGCGTGTCATTGCATACGGCAAAGAAAAAGGGGTAGGCGTATGGGTGTATGTCAATCAGCATGCCCTGATGAAACAGATGCGTGAGCTTTTTCCATTGCTGCATAAGTGGGGAGTCGTAGGTGTGAAATCCGGTTTCGTACAGTATGCCAGTCATCGATGGGCTACTTGGTTACATGATATGGTTCGTCTGGCTGCCGAGAATAAATTGCTGATTAATATTCATGATGAGTTCCGTCCTTCAGGCTTTAGTCGTACTTATCCCAATTTACTTACTCAGGAGGGGATACGTGGAAACGAGGAATTTCCAGACGCAACGCATAATACCATTCTTCCTTTCACTCGTATGATTAATGGGGCGGCAGATTATACCATCTGTTATTTCGACAAACGCCTGAAGAACACCCATGCTCATCAGTTGGCGGCTTCATTGATTTTTTATAGTCCTTTACAAACTATCTTCTGGTATGACCGCCCTTCATTCTATCAAGGGGAGCCCGAAATAGAATGGTTCGAGAATCTGCAAACCGTATTTGATGATACAAAAGTATTGGAAGGTGCTCCGGGTAAGCATATAACTATGGCGCGTCGCAAGGGTAATGAGTGGTTTGTAGGAGCTTTGACTAATAATGAGGTTCTGCTCAATCGGTAAATCTTTCATTTTTAGATAAGGGAAAGACCTATCTGGCCCGTATTTATACAGATGGGGGAGATAAAATGAAGACTCGTACTCAGGTGAAATGTACCCGTTTGTTGGTGGATTCTTCTCAAATCATGCAGTTCGCATTAAAGCCTGGAGGTGGTGTGGCCATGCAACTCGTGCCAGTGACGGATCAGGAAATAGAAGAATATAAAAAGTATAGAGGACAAGTATTATAAAAATAACCACTTTCGTTGAGTGTATTGGTTTTCTTGTCCGTATTATAGACAGATTAGGTTAACAAATGAAGGTTAGGTGATTTTTTAAGTTTAAAGGGGTATGTTTTTTAAGGTAAGAATGATTGTTTCAGGGCATTTTTTATAATAGGTAAGAATGAAAAAGATAGTGATTATAGCGGCTTTAGTATGTGGTGCATGGCAACAGGCAGATGCTCAGTATGTATCCAAGGTATGGGTGCCCGATCAGAAAGACGGTACGTATATTAATCCGATTATTCATGCGGATTACTCTGACCCGGATGTTTGTGCCGTAGGTGATGATTTTTATATGACCGCTTCCAGTTTTGGCTGCACCCCGGGATTGCCCATTCTTCATTCAAAGGATTTGGTGAACTGGCGTTTGGACAAACTATGCTTGAAGGAGATAGAGCCGACCATTTTCTTTAACGCTCCTCAACATGGAAAAGGGGTATGGGCTCCTTCTATCCGTTACCACAACGGTGAGTTTTTTATCTATTGGGGAGATCCCGATTGGGGTATTTTCATGGTAAAGACTAAAGATCCGTTGGGTGAATGGGAAAAGCCGGTCTTGGTAAAGGCCGGGAAAGGAATGATAGATCCTACTCCGTTGTGGGATGAGGATGGAAAAGTGTATTTGGTACATGCGTGGGCGGGCAGTCGTGCCGCATTCAATAGTGTGATTACGGTTTGTGAGATGAATGCGGGAGGTACAAAAGTCATTAGTGAACCTGTATTGGTTTTTGATGGTAATGATGGGGTGAATCACACCATCGAGGGGCCTAAGTTTTACAAACGTAATGGATATTACTACATTTTGGCTCCTGCAGGAGGGGTGGTGACAGGTTGGCAGTTGGCACTTCGTTCTCGTAATGTGTATGGCCCATACGAATCGAAAATTGTTATGGCTCAGGGAGATACAGATATAAATGGTCCTCATCAGGGAGGATGGGTGGAAACTTGTACAGGCGAGTCTTGGTTTATCAATTTTCAAGATAAAGCTATGTATGGTAGAGTTTTGCACTTGAATCCTATGAAGTGGGAAAATGATTGGCCCGTGATTGGGGAGGACAAGGATGGAGATGGGTGTGGTGAACCTGTAAAACGATATAAAAAGCCGGATGTAGGCAGGACTTATCCTATAGAGACACCGATTGAGAGTGATGAATTCAACACAAGGCAATTGGGCTTGCAATGGGAATGGCATGCCAATTACCAGGATACGTTTGGCTTTACCTCTGATTTGGGTTACATTCGTATATATGGACATATTTTGTCCAAGGATTTTGTGAATTTTTGGGAGGTGCCGAATCTCTTGTTACAAAAATTCCCTGCCGAAGAATTTACAGTGACTGCCAAACTGAAAGTTTCGGCGAAAGCAGACGGACAGCAGTCCGGACTGATAGTGATGGGGTGGGATTATGGCTATCTGGGTGTAGTAAAAGAAGGTGATAAATTTATATTGAATCAAGTGGTCTGCAAGGATGCGGAGCAACGGTCTCCTGAAACAGTGACCCGTCTTGCGGAATTACCTGTAAGCCGCCGGTTCGGAGCCGGGCTCTATCCCAATTATGAGCGTGATATTTATTTGCAGGTGAAAGTAACTGGGGGAGGTATCTGTTATTTCAGCTACAGTCTGGACGGCAGGAAATATACATCGGCCGGAGTGCCTTTTACCGCTCGTCAGGGTAAGTGGATAGGAGCGAAAGTAGGATTATTCAGTACAGCTCCTTATGGTAAGGAAAGAGGTTGGGTAGATGCCGATTGGTTCCGTATCAATAAGTAAAAAAGAAAGGATAATTATGAATACAAAAAATCTATTAGTAGGTATAGGGTTATGTCTGCTTTCAGCCTGTACTGAAGTAGACAACAAACTGGAGGTGGACAGAGCTTTGGAATATTGTGATCGCCAGGTACATCGTACTTTGGAGGTTATGCATGGAAAAGGGCGGGAGGTAGATTACACTATGATGCCTCGTAACATAATGGATGGCCAGTCTGACTGGAACTATCGTAAAGTGAGTAAGGAAGAATGGTGCGGAGGTTTTTGGCCGGGCATCTTGTGGTATGATTATGAATATACACAAGATCCGAAAATAAAGGAAGAGGCCGAAAAGTTTACTGCTTCTTTGAAATTTCTCTCGGAGATTCCTGCATACGATCATGATTTGGGTTTTTTGGTTTTTTGTAGCTATGGTAACGGTTATCGTCTGACCGGTAATCCGGAATATAAGCAAGTTATAATCAATACGGCTGATTCGTTATCAGCATTGTTCAATCCCCGTGTAGGTACTATGCTTTCATGGCCTCGCAATGTGAAAATGTTTGGCGGTCATAATACCATCATGGACAATATGATCAATCTGGAAATGCTTTTCTGGGCAGCCAAGAATGGAGGTAATCCTTATTTGTTTGACATTGCCGTGGCTCATGCGGATAAGACGATGAAATATCATTTTCGTCCGGATTATACCTCTTATCATGTAGCAGTGTATGATACTCTGACAGGTGAATTTATCAAGGGAGTGACCCATCAAGGTTATTCGGATGACAGTATGTGGGCTCGTGGTCAGGCATGGGCTATCTATGGTTATACAGTCGTTTATCGGGAAACAAAAGATGTCCGTTACCTCGATTTTGTACAAAAAGTAACGGATGTATATCTGAAAAATCTGCCCGAAGACTATGTTCCTTATTGGGATTTTAATGATCCGTCCATTCCCGATGCTCCCCGGGATGCTTCTGCCGCTTGTGTGGTAGCTTCTGCTTTATTAGAATTGTCCGGTTATCTGCCGGCTGAAAAAGCATTGGAATATAAACAGGCGGCTGTAAAAATGCTGGCCAGCCTGAGTTCTGACAAATACCAGTGTGGTGAAAGTAAACCTGCTTTCCTGCTTCATTCCACAGGACACTTGCCTGCCGAATCAGAGATTGATGCATCCATCATTTATGCTGATTATTATTATATGGAGGCACTTCTCCGCCTGAAAAGGCTGACGGAGAATAAACCGGTCATTGACGAATAATAGATTGTTCAGGGAAGTATAAAGTATATAGAGATCTGTAGTTTTCTTATAGGTGGATTATTTATGATAAGTATATCCCGTTTGCATTCAGCAGGTGAAAACGGGATGATACTGTTTTACAGCAGGTAACTAAAGCTTTTAGTTTACTTTAACTATGAAAATTAGTTTTGTAACTAAAAGTTTTAGTTCTTTGTGATAATCAAAAGAAAGATTATGAAAATGTTGACAGCAAAGGAAGAAGAAATTATGGGTTATTTTTGGGAAAAAGGCCCGTTGTTTGTAAAACAGTTACTTGATTTTTATGATGAACCGCGTCCGCATTTCAATACTCTGTCTACCATTGTGAGAGGATTGGAGGAAAAGGGGTTTCTCAGTCATGAGGTATTTGGAAATACCTATCAGTATTATGCGGTGGTAAGCTGTGATGATTTTAAGAAGAAGACGTTGAAAGGGGTTATCAGTAAATATTTCAATAACTCTTATTTAGGAGCGGTTTCTTCACTGGTGAAGGAGGAGGAGATTTCTTTGGATGAATTGAAGCAGCTTATCCGGGATGTGGAAAAGGCGCATGAATAATCCGGATAAAGAGAATAATTAAAGATACATACTATGGGAGCATTTTTTGTATATATTGTAAAGTCGGCAGTCTGTCTGGCGGTATTCTATTTATTTTACCGCCTGTTGCTGAGCCGTGAAACATTCCATCGTTTTACCGTATTGCTTTGTTGGGAATACTGATATTGTCCTGTGCCATTCCCTTTGTGGAAGTGACCATGAAAGAACCGATGGAAGTCAGCCAACAATTGCTGACTTGGGAAGAACTGCTGCTTATGGCTAATCTTAATCGGACTGCTACTATAGAAACTGCTCCCGAATCTGTCATTACATGGCGTGAAGCGCTGCTGATGGTTTATTTGTTGGGTATTGTATTCTTCTTTTTACGTAATGTATGGTCGCTGACCCGTATGCTGAGGCTGATAAAGGGTAGCACCCTTGTCCGTCAGGAAAATGGTATTACGCTGATAACCCACCAAAAAGAAATCGCTCCGTTCAGTTGGATGAAGTTTGTAGTGATCTCTGAGAAAGACCTGAAGGAAAACCGTGAGGAAATACTGACGCATGAATACGCTCATATACGGAAGAGACATTCCATAGATTTACTTATAGCGGATATCTGCATCTTTTTCCAATGGTTCAATCCTGCTTCCTGGTTATTGAAACAGGAACTACAGAACATACACGAGTTCGAAGCGGACGAAAGCGTGATTGCACAAGGTATTGATGCAAAGAAATATCAGTTGTTATTAATAAAAAAAGCTGTTGGCACAAGGCTCTACTCTATGGCCAACAGCTTCAATCACAGTTCACTTAAAAAACGTATTACTATGATGTTAAAAAAGAAATCCAATCCGTGGGCACGACTCAAGTACCTGTATGTGCTTCCATTGGCAGTCATTGCCGTGGCAGCCTTTGCCCGCCCCGAAATCTCTAGTGAGTTAGATGAGATTTCAGCCGTCAAAGTTAATGATTTAACGGCAATTATGAAAACCGAAGAGGTTAAAAGTCCCGAAAAACATCCTGCAAAGGAAATAAAAGTGCAAGGCAGGTATTAGAAAAAAGTACAAACGCTCCGGTTGTAGGTGCTAATGTGATTATCAAAGGTACCACTTCAGGTACGATCACTGATTTAGATGGAAATTTTGTTATTTCAATGCCTGTTGGGGCTACTTTGAGTGTTTCATATATAAATATGAAAACAAAGGAATTGACTATTACAGAGAAACTTATTGGAAAAATTAAATCTTTAAAAGTGTATTTGGAGGGAGAAATCACAACTAAGACACAGGAAGTGGTTGTAGTAGGTTATGGAGGTGGTGAAGAAGCTTCTGATGAAGTTCCGGTTTTTCAGGTTGTTGAAGAGATGCCTGAGTTTCCGGGTGGTATGGGAGAATGTTTGAAATTCTTGGGGAAGAATATCAAATATCCAGTGGAGGCTCAGAAAGCTGGAGTACAGGGAAAGGTTATTGTACAATTTGTAGTTGAGAAAGATGGTAATATAGCCAATCCCAAAGTTGTCAGGAGCATTGATCCGGATTTGGACGGTGAGGCCATCCGAGTCATTTCCATTATGCCGAAATGGAAACCGGGTATGCAGAAAGGCCAGCCTGTGCGTGTGAAATATACGGTTCCCGTCACTTTCAGACTAGACGGTAAAGATACAAAATCAAATGAAACACGTCATTTGGAGTTGAGGACAGACTCTGTTTTTCAAGAAAATCCATTGCGGATAGGTAAGGAAACTTTTTCGTTGAAAGATTGGAAGGAAAAACCATTGCTTATAGTTGATGGGATAGAAAAGCCTTATAGTCAAATGGAAAAAATGAATGCTTCGGATATTGAATCTATTTCGGTGTTGAAGGATGCGGCAGGTACTGCCATTTATGGAGCCAAGGCCAAGAATGGCGTGATATTGATTACTACAAAGAAACAATAAGAATAAAGATATGAAGAAATTTGTAACACTGCTACTATGTATGCTCCCCATTTCGTTGTTTGCCCAGGTGAATGATGGGATTCGTCAGGCAATGGATAATTATGATTATGAGACAGTAGTTATGCTGATTGAATCCGATTGTCAGGATTCTTTATTGCTTATTACCAAAGCTCAGGCGCTGAAAGCGATGAACCGTTATCCGGAAGCCATAGGGGTATTGAACTCTCTTATCTTGAAAGACAGCACAAACACAAAAGTTTTGATCGACCTTGCCGAGTGTTACAAATTGACGGGTAACTCCCGTCGGGCGGCCAACTGTTATCAGAAGGCAATGAATTTGCAACCGGAAAATAAATTTTTCCGGTTGCAGTTCATACGCTCTTTATTAGCCTCCGAAGATTATGAAGAAGCACGTACGGCTTGTCATGGCTGGTTGGAACGCGATTCCTTGTCGGCCACCGGATACAAATATCTGGGACAGGCATACGAGGGATTGCAGGATGCTGCCAGTGCCTTCCTCAGTTATAACATAGCCTATCGGCGTGATTCGTTGGATGCCCAGACAGTGGCACGCATTGCCGGTATTTTTAATAACAATCAGCAGTTTAAAGATGCTGTTGATGTGACGGAAGTTTATCGTTTGTCCGATACCACCAATATAGATGTGAACCGCCAGAATGCGAAAGCTTATTGTATGCTGAAAGAGTACGGAACAGCGGTAAAACGCTATGAGTCATTAAAAGAACTGGGTGATCGTAGTTTTCTCACTCTTTACTATTTAGGTGTATCCCATTATGGGGATAACTGGTTTTATGGTGCATACGATAATCTGAAAGAAGCCTATCAAAAAAATCCGATGGATGTGAATGTGCTCTATTATCTGGCAAAAGCTTCGGCACGCACTTCCTGGAAAAAGGAGGGTGTGGAATATATGGAAGAAGCCTTCCGCATAGCGGTTCCTTCTGATAGTATGATGGTACGTCTTTATGACGGGTTGGTAGAATGTTACGATTATGCGGGGGATACAAAGAAAGAGGTGGAAGCCTTGGAGAAGTTATATATTTATACAAAGAAAAACTCCATTCTTTATAAAATAGCCTGTCTCTATGATTGGAAAGAAGATGAGAAGAATGCCATTCGCTATTATAGGAAATACATGGCTACAGTTCCCGAAGATCAGCGTTATGCCTTGGACGAAGACGGGAACCCGGTGGAAGACCGCATAACACTTTACCAGCAGGCATGGAAACGTATCAAAAAAATAAAGGAGGAAGGTTTCTTTAGAGGTGATATTCCGACAAAGTCATTTCCTGTAGAGAAAAAAGATACGTTGGCACTTCGTCATGCAAAATAACGGAAGTCATTTATATAAAAGTAAGAATATATGAAGAAAATTTTGGCTTTGGCACTCTTTGCAGTGGCTCTAGTATCATGCCGGCAAACTATGCAGACCGATGGCTTTAAACTATCCGGTCAGTTGGAAGGGCTTCAGGTTGGAGATACTCTTTTTCTTAAAACTTTTTTATTGCCCGATTGGAAAGAAGACGGGACAGATACCATATTGGTGGAAAAGGAGGGAACTTTCTCGGCTTTTATTCCTATGGAACATACTACTTTTTATTTATTGACGCATCAGCCTAAAGTGGGTGAACCGTTACGGAGTTGTATTCGCGGAGCTGAGATTATAGCTCGTGTAGGTGATGATATAAAACTGAAAGGGTCTTTGGATTACTTGGGTGCGGTTCGTCATTCGGGTGGTTTTTATGACAATTCGTTGGTGGCTAGGTACGATAGCCTGACTGCGTCTTCCAATACTGAAATGATTGATATCTTCAGTCAGATACTGAAATATCAGGATACAAAGCAAAATGATAGTGTGGCAAAATACGGGCAAATGTATAATGAATATCATCGTCCGCTAATACTGAAGACTGTTCGTGATAGTCTGGCATTGAAAGTGAACGATATGGAATATGCCGCTTTTATGTATGCATCCGCTTTTGTTTTTGATGCTACTTATAAGGATGTGAAAGAGCGTTTGGCACAATTTACTCCAGAGGTTCAAAATTCATATTTTGGACAAATACTTGACAAGCAATTGCTTGTATTGAAGAATATTGAAGTAGGCTTTGCGCCAGCGGAGTTTACAGTGACAGATAAAGATGACCGGAAGGTGTCTTTGTCTGATTATAAAGGCAAATATGTGTTGATTTATCATTGGGGATTATGTCCTGGTACTTTTTGGGTAAATCCTAAAATAATGGATCTCTATCAAAAATATCATGAAAAAGGTTTGGAGGTATTGGGATTTACCCGTGATGATTTATTGAAATCGTTGCAGGGAAGTTCTGAAGAGTTTAAGAAAGATGAACGGGTACAGGGATTGCTAAGCCATCCGTGGACTACAGTTTACACAGAGGAGGAGGGTAACGGCTTTATAGTGAAAGACCTTTATTTTTCAGGAGTTCCCATTCTTATGTTAATCTCTCCGGATGGTATTACTTTGGTCCGTGGATATACAAAGGCATACGAAGAAGTAAAGAATATTTTGGATAGGAACTTGGGAAATAAGTAAGTATGTTAAAAAAAAATACAATGAAAAACTTTGGTATTCTATTGCTTGCTATGGTGAGTTGCTGCCTTTTGCAGGCAAAAAACCGGGTGGTTAAACAGCCGCCTTTCATCGCTCGTAGTTCTTCTACTATTGAGATAGACAGAGTGGTGGTTTCGGATACGGCAACCGTATTGGATATAAAAGCCTTTTTCCGTCCTCATAATTGGATTCAGATAAGTAATGAAAGTTATTTGTTGGCTGATAATGGAGAGAAGTATCCGATTCGTTCCGGTAATGGAATTACCTTGGGCGAAAAATTTTGGATGCCCGATAGCGGCGAAGCTTCTTTTAGTCTTATTTTTCCGTTATTGCCCCCCACAGTGAAAGTGATTGATTTCATTGAAAGCGATTGTGAAGATTGTTTCAAGGTATGGGGAATCCATTTGGATGGAAAATTACCGGAATTAGATTTATCGGATGATGTGAAGAAACAGAAATTGAATTACGATGAACCGTTGCCTAAGGCTGAATTGAAAGATGGCAAATCAGTGATAACCGGTCGTTTGTTAGGCTATGAGAAGCACTATGCACTTCCGTTTTCTTGTAGGACTTGTGATTTGTTGACGGCTAAATTTGAGGATACTGAAATTAAGGTGAATGAAGACGGAACATTTCGGACAGAGATTGAACTTTGTACTCCGACTACGGTCAGTTTTTCTGTGGGACGTGATATTTATTTTGATGTATTTTTAGTTCCCGGTGGTGAATTGGATATGGCTGTCAACTTGCGTGAGTTGAGTCGTTCTGAAAGCAAATTGTTGAAAGGGAAGCGTGCTGGTGGAAAGAAAGTCTATTTTTCAGGTACTATGGCGGCTTTGAATGATGAAATGATAACCGATGATGAACATTTGATGGATGTATGGGGAATGGTTCATTGGAATATGAATGATTTATATAATATGACTGCCGGTCAGTATAAAGCTTATTGGTTGAAAAAATATGAAGAAACCAAATCTGCTATCTGTTCCGATAAGAAAAGAAGTCAGGCATACCGGAATCTTTTATTGGCTCAGAATGATTTGCTTTGTACTTTGACATTGACCCGTGTAAGTTCTAATTTAGCCTATGCTATGTGCAGTGCAGTGGATTACCGGCTCGTGAAGCTTATCAAAAGTTTAAACAACCGGAATTGAGTGATGATTTCTATGACTATATCCGGCAGCTGAATATACTGAACTCGCCTGTCATGCTTTATACCAATGGTTATGCTGATTTGGTGAGAGGAATGGGCTATATGAGGGTGAAGATGGATGATAAGTTGAGTGATATATTTGCGTTTATTCTCTCTTCCGATAAAGTTTCTGTTGAAGATGCTGAGATAATACGTGAGTTCAAGGCTGATACAGATGCCGGAAAAACATCTGTCTATCGGGAAAAAATGGGAGAATTGCGAATAAAATACGATGATTTGTTTAAAGAATTCAGTTCTATGCAGCAAGACTATATCTTGAAAAAGATTATAGCCGGATATTTGGGTACAGAGCAAGGACTTTTTTTCGATCTGCAGAAAATGATGAAATATGCTCAGAAAATCAGTGACTTCACTCCATTGACTATACATGATTTTGAGGAGATACGGAAGATGAGTGATCCTTATTATCTCAGCAGACTGACAAGGATGAACAACCGTCTTTTGGAAACGATTGAAGCTAATAAGAAAAAGAAAGGTTATACTGTTAATGAATCCGGAGAAGTAAAAGATGAAGATTTATTTTATTCTATCACTTCTAAATTTAAGGGTAAGGTGATTTTGGTCGATTTTTGGGCGACTTGGTGCGGTCCTTGCAAAATGGCTATGAAACAGATGAAACCGATGAAGAAAGATCTTGAAGGTAAAGATATTGTATATGTTTTTATTGCCGGAGAGAACTCGCCCAAAGAAACGTGGGATAACATGATTCCGGATATTCATGGAGAGCATTACCGAGTAACGGCGGCTCAGTGGAATTACCTGAGCAAGCAGTTCAGCATACAGGGCGTTCCGACTTATATTATTGTTGATAAGGAGGGGGCTGTTATTCAAAAACACACCGGTTTTCCGGGGGTGGATACCGTAAAAAAAGAATTAATGAAAGCATTGGAGAAATAAAGAACGTGTTCGTCTTGCAAGAATAAAGTGGAAAAGGATCTGTAAGCTGCTGTAAGCATTTACAGATTCTTTTTTTTTGATTGCATCTTTTCTTTGGCTATATTGATTACAGATTTTCTCCGCTGATTTATTGGGTGGCTTTTCATAATTGTGTATTTATAACCATAGAACAACCAAAACTAATCAGAAATATCCGAGTGTAAATCTTTAATTACCAGCATATTCTAAAATTTAACACTTTTCGGTTGCCATTTGTCGCTTCCCAAATTTCCACATATTTTTGAGACGTATTTCTGACGTGGAGAATTTGCGGGGCTTGTTTTTTGTCACACCGTGCAGACAGTTGACAAGGGTTTACAACCGTTTACGACAAGCGACAATAACCGCCCCGATATGCGGAAACAGTCACACTGTGTAGAAAAGCGACAATGGTTGACTTCCGTTCACATCCGTTTACCATTTCAGAGATATAGGATTGAAGAAATGAACCATTAAACGATAAAACGGTATGAAAGCAACCAGAAAATGCAGTTTTTGCGGCAAGTCCTTTGTAACCCGAAGCGGTATGCAAAGATATTGCAGTGAGGCTTGTCAGGCAGAAGCCAAACGAGCCAGAGTGATGCAGAAGAACAACCTCTTCAAAGTCGCCCAACCCTTGATGGAGATACAGCATCAGGAGTATCTCACCTTTTCCAAAGCAGCCATCCTCATGGGCTGTTCCCGACAGTACATTTACAAACTTGTAGCCATCGGCAAGCTGAAAGCCTCACGCATCAGCAACCGCATGGCATTCATCCGCAGAGCCGACATCGAGCAGATGTTGGAGGGCAATCCCTATCACCGCATCCTGCCCGGCAACACCTCCACACCAAGGAAATCATCTTCATCTTCCTTACCTGCCAAAAGAGAAAAAAGGGAAAAGGAAAGCGAAGAAGTGTTGGACTTCTATTCGGGCGAGGAGGTGATGTCCCTTTTTAAGGTAAAGCAGTCATGGCTTTACACTTCCGCCAAGCGTAACCATATCCCCATCTGCCGTATCGCAGGAAAGAACTATTACAGCAAGAAGCATATTGACGAGTTTTTCGGTGTGGCAGTTGATATTAGCGAAATTACCGACTGGCTACTGACCGAGGAGGTGGAGGAACTGTTCGGCATGAAGCCGACCGCACTCCGTGCCTACACCTATCGCCATAAGATACCCACTAAAAGAGAGTACGGGCGTACCTATACTCCAAATCACATTTGAACGAACTCCGCAGAACTGACCTTGTGAACGATGAACGCTACTATACCGTTGAGCAGGTGCAGCAAATCTATGGTCTTTCGTCAGCCAACATCTGCCATATCGTCAAGGTGAAGCACATCGAAAAGATAAAGGTGGGTGTGAAAAACCTGCTTTTGCGCTCAGATGTGGAGCGTGTCATGGCTGAAAGGAACAAATAACCGTGAAAAATCGGGATTATCGAAAATTATTTCAAAATGATGTATCGTGGAGGTATTCACGGATATTTCACGTTGTTCCTTTGCCATCGGAAACATGGATACAACTCCAAAATGTATACAACCAATTAAAACATAATTATTATGAGTAAATGCAAAACAGTTACCTTGCGTAAGCGCAAGATTAAGAACGGGACACAGTATTCACTATGCCTTGACTACTATCCCGGCTACCGTGACAATGTCACCATGAGAGTGATTACACGTGAAGCCTTAGGAATTTACATCTTCGCCAAACCTGCAAACCAGCAGGAACGGGACTTCAACGCACGCATGATGAAGAAAGCGGTCATCCTGCGCAACCAGCGCTACGAAGCCATTTTCAATGAAAACAACGGCTTTTTTGACAAGACCAAGATGAAGGGCGATTTCCTTGCCTATTTCAAAGGACTGGCTGACCGCAAGAATATCAAGTGGCAGCACGTATACAAGCATTTCCAGCGGTTCGTGAACGGCAAATGCACCTTTGAGGAGGTGGATGTGGATTTGTGCCGCAAGTTCATGGAATACCTGCTTGATGCACCCCAATCCATCCACACCAACCAAAAGCTGCACATCAACTCCGCAGCAGGCTATTGGTCAACTTTCCGTGCCGTGCTGCACACCGCTTACCGTGACAGGAAGATAAAGGAGAACCCAAACGGCTTCTTAGACCGCATCGAGTGCATTCCCACCATCAGGGAGCATTTGAGCCAAGAGGAACTGATACGGCTTGCCGAAACACCCTGTGAGGAGGAGGTCTTGAAAAAAGCTTTTCTTTTCGCCTGTCTTACGGGACTGAGAAAGAGCGACATCAGACAGCTCACGTGGCAGCAGATACAACCATACACCAACGGCAGGATGTTCGTTACCACCCGTATGCAGAAAACCAAAGAAATAGTGCATAACCCCATCAGTGATGAAGCCTATGGACTGCTGGGAGAACGGGGCGAGGGACTTATCTTTGAGGATTTCAAGGACAAGATGCTGCAAGGACCACTCCAACGGTGGCTCACGGCAGCAGGGATAACCAAGAAAATCACCTTTCACTGTACCCGCCACAGCTTCGGAAGCCTGCACGTGGAAATGGGAACGGACATGGCTGTCATCCAAGCCTATCTCGGACATAAGAACATTACCACCACACAAATCTATTCCAAGATAGCAGCGCAGCAGATGTGTCAGGTGGTGGACAAGATAACCTTGAAGCGCAAGGAGGCATAAATGTCTCACATTGACAGGTATTCAGAGGGGCGGTTATGGCTACAAGGCTATAATCGCCCCTCTATGTTTTTGGCTTGATGCCACCATTTATAAGCCCCTCAGAGTATGAAACAGAGTATGATATGATGACATTTCGTGAAATACATTGAAAAAGACCGTTCTAACCGCAAATAACGGGCAGTAATTGGGAAAAATAGCATTAACTTTGCACAAAATAATACAGGAACATTCAATCTCTCAACGAAATATGGAATCATCAATCAAGGACAAATACATCATCTTGGGCTTTGTCGGCTTCGCCATCGTCCTAATATCTTCCATTGCCACGCTGGTAATAGCGGACAGCTTCAACCAAGACAACTTTGTCAGGTGGATAGTATTCGTATGCTGTAACCTGTTGGGATGGTTGCTCTATCTCTCCTTTCAGACACTTATCTTTGATACATACGAAATCTACAAAATCAAGTTCGGCAAGAAAGAAACGATTGCCGAAGCCATAGAGGTGCAGGAAGAACTGTCACAAAATACACTTGAAGAAGCCACATCTGTGCCTGGACCTACATCAGTCCCTGAGCCTGTACCCGAATCATCCCCGACAAAAGAAGAGACACTTATCCAAACACAACCGATAGAGCTTACTATCGCCCCGGATCTTCACGAAAAGAACCGTGCCAATTACGCAAGCAGAGAGCAACGGGAAAAGGAAGAGCGCATCCGCATGGTCATGGAGTATTGCCATTATTACCTGCCTCGCATTGCCGACCAAGAAACCGTGAACCACATCTGTACTGAGGTGGACAAATGGATGAATCTTAACACTTATACCCCGAAGCCCATACAAAGACCGTTTACCAAAGACATCAACAACATTCCACTCCGTCACTTCGTATGGAATATCTCTGAGCGTTTCCTGTACAAGAGATACTACAATGGGGATAACCGTGCCAAGTTCATCAAAGCCCTTTTCCCGAAATCGTTTGCTGATACAGACTTATCAACCATCAAGAATTTCAAGGTAGAGCCGTTAAAGACGGAAATTCCCATTGATGAACCCGAAAACGGCAAACTTGATTTCCACTATCCCGAGGATTATGTGCGGAATTAGGATAATCACGACACCAACGACAACCATCCGGTAACTCATAACCGCCTGTTTTACATCGTTTCCCGAGTAATTTTACCCGTCATTTATGGCTGGGCTTAATTATTCGGGAATTATTTTGCAATGACGTGTCGTGGAGATATTCACGGATATATCATTTCAGTCCTTTGCGCCAAGTCTTACAAAAGAGACGAGTACGCGAATGGAAAAATCAATTCTTACCTTCAACGACCTCCCCGAGGTTGTCGCTCAGCTTCGAGACGAAGTGATGAGCCTGAAAAGCCTGCTCGCCGAGCAGCGCAGTGTGAACAATGCCAAAACGGTGGACACCCACGTGCCCATGTCTGTGGACGAGGCAGCAGAGTATTTAGGTATCCCTAAGGGTACGCTCTACATGAAACTGTCAGAAGGGACAATCCCTGCCACCAAGCCCGGCAAACGCTATTGCCTTTACCGTGACGAACTGGACAAGTGGCTGGAAACCGCCCGAAAGAATCCCATACCGTTGTCAGACGAGGAACTGAACAAGTCCTTATCCTCTTCCCACCGTCGCAAGCCCAACCCACGTAACTGGTGAATGATATGGAAGAGGATAAGAACTATATCAACCTGATACGTGGCGACCTCACAAAAGCATCCCAAGCGCATAACGGTATGCCCGACAGTGTAGGCATGATGAATATCAAGACGGCAAACCAAACCATTCTTGAAGCATCGTTATTGCCTACGCCCCGTGCGCTGTGGGACAGCTTTTGGTACGAGGGGGAACTCTCCTGCTTGTTTGCCGATTCCAACGTGGGCAAGTCCATCCTTGCCGTGCAGATAGCCGACCGCATCGCCCGAACCGACAATGTGCTGTATCTGGACTTTGAACTGTCCGAAAAGCAGTTCCAGCTCCGCTATACCAACGAGCATGGAGAGCTCTACACCTTTCCCGACAAACTCTATCGGGTGTCTATTGACTGCAACCAGCTTTTGGATGCCAACTTTGAGGAAGCTATCATAGGCGGCATTGAACAGATGGCTGTGCAGACCGACTGCAAGATTTTCATCATTGACAATCTTACCTACCTGTGTTGCGCCATGGAGAAAGGCGATGCCGCAGGACGGCTGATGATTCAGCTGAACAATCTCAAAAAGAGATATGCGCTCTCTATCCTTGTCCTAGCACATACGCCCAAACGCTCTTTGGATTGTCCCATCACATCCAACGACCTTGCCGGAAGCAAACGGCTCTACAATTTCTTTGACAGCGTGTTCACCATTGGAAAAAGTGCCCAAGACGGAGGGCTTCGCTATGTGAAGCAGCTTAAAGTGCGCTATGGCACGTTCTCTCATGATGCGGATAATGTAATCGTTTACGAGATTGACAAGGTGGATGCTTTCTTGCAGTTCGTGTTCAGGGGCTATTCCACGGAAAAGGAACACTTGAAAAAATTGGGCGACAATGAATCAAGCCAAAGGGATTGCCAAATTCTGCAACTCTCCCAATCGGGCAAGTCCGTCAGGGAGATAGCCTCACAGGTGAATTGTGGCAAGTCCACCGTAAACCGTATCATCCAGCGCAGCAAAGAGAGTAAAAACGCAGGTGTCCCAAGTGTCCCACTGTCCCAACCCTTAGAGTGTGGGACAATGGGACAGGATGGGACAGCCGACAATCAACCATCAAAAACGGACTAAGCTATGGGCAATTATTCATTACAGAAGTATAAAGGAACGGCAACACGGCATACCTGCCCCAAATGCGGAGACAGGCATTCTTTCGTCTATTACGTGGACGAAAATAATGTGCCGTTGCATCCATCGGTCGGCAGATGTAACCACGAAAGCGGTTGTGGGTATCACTACACTCCGAAAGAGTATTTTCAAGAGCATCCTGAACACAGAACTACCAATGATTTCTCTTTTGACAGGCAAAGAGCAGAGCAGAAGAAAGTGAAGCAGCAAAGTAAGCCGACAGCCATCGGCTATATTCCCCCTCACTATGTGGAGAAGTCGCAAAGCGAGCGTAGCAATTTCTTCCGTTTCCTCTTCACACTCCTTACTTCCTACTATGGCGACAAGGCGAAAGAGGTGTTGAAGCGGTTGTTGGAGGAATACCGTTTGGGGGCTACCCGTGACGGCTCTGTTATCTTTTGGCAGATAGACAGGACGGGCAAGGTACGCACGGGAAAGGTGATGCAGTACAATCCCGAAGACGGACACCGTATCAAGGGAGGACAGACATCGGCAGTGAACTGGATACACAGCATATTGAAAAAGCAGCGTGTGTTGGCAGAGGATTGGCAACTATCCCAATGCCTTTTCGGGGAACACTTGTTGAAAACGCATCCCGACAAGGTGGTGGTCTTGGTGGAATCCGAGAAGAGTGCCGTTATCGGTTCTGCTATCTTCCCCGATTATGTATGGCTGGCTACGGGTGGTAAGAGTCAGATGAGAGAAGAGAAACTCCGTGTACTGTCAGGGCGAACCGTGCTTCTCTTTCCCGATGCCGATGCTTATGCCGAGTGGAAACAGCGAGCCGAGAGCATGTACTTTTGTAAGGTGGTGGTTTCGGACATCATCGAAAGGAATGCCACCCCGAAACAAAAAGAAGCCCATATCGACATAGCCGATTGGATTATCTTTCAGATACGGGAGGGCAAGGTGATGAGTACAGCCAACCACTTGGTCGAGGCTGAGAGAATCCTCCAGCGGATGATAGAGAAGAATCCCGTCCTGCAAAAACTGATAGACGATTTAGACCTTGTGCTGGTCGGTGCATCTCCAATCGGCAACGATGATGAAAAACCTCCCTGACGGAGGAGAGCGGAAGCCGTAGGCTGGAGTTTGCAGACAATGGCTTGCCATTGATATAGCCCACTATAACTACACGCTCCGCTTACGTAGTTGTGGGCTCTCCCGAGGGGATTAGGGTTTTACCCTAATGACCCACTCAGGGCGTTTCTCCCCTGAGAACCCAGAGCAAAGAGTGACCCTCTCTTTGCAATCTCCGCTTATGGGTTGCACCCCTAAGAACCCCATGCGTTTACGGACAGCGGAAAAGCAAACAATAAAGTACAAACCAAAAAACAAGTATCTATGGCAACAAAATCAAGCATACATATCAAGCCCTGCAACATCGCATCGAGCGAGGCTCACAACAGGAGGACTGCCGAATACATGCGCCACATCGGAGAGTCCAGAATCTATGTCGTTCCTGAACTATCCACCGATAACGAACAGTGGATAAATCCCGACTTCGGCAGTCCGGATTTGCGGATGCATTATGACAATATCAGACAGATGGTAAAGGAAAAGACCGGACGTGCCATGCAGGAAAAGGAGCGTGAACGCAAAGGCAAGAACGGTAAAATAGTCAAGATTGCGGGATGCTCCCCCATACGTGAAGGAGTGCTGCTTGTCAGGTCGGACACCACACTGGCAGACGTGCGTAAATTCGGTGAGGAGTGTCAAAGACGCTGGGGAATCACACCGCTGCAAATCTTCCTGCACAAGGATGAAGGGCATTGGCTGAACGGTCAGCCGGAAGCGGAAGACAGGGAAAGCTTCAAAGTCGGGGACAGATGGTTCAAGCCGAACTATCATGCCCATATCGTTTTCGACTGGATGAACCACGAAACAGGAAAGAGCCGAAAGCTCAATGACGATGACATGATGCAGATGCAGACCCTTGCATCCGACATCCTGCTGATGGAACGCGGGCAGTCAAAGGTTGTCACTGGTAAGGAGCATCTGGAACGGAACGACTTTATCATTGAGAAGCAGAAAGCTGAACTGCAACGCATGGATGCAGCCAAACGGCACAAAGAAGAACAGATAAATCTTGCCGAGCAGGAACTGAAACAGGTGAAATCAGAAATACGCACTGACAAGTTAAAGAAGACAGCCACCACGGCAGCGACAGCCATAACTAGTGGAGTTGCTTCTCTTTTCGGGAGTGGAAAACTGAAAGAACTGGAACGTGCCAACGAAAAACTGCAAGACGAGGTTTCAAAACGGAACACCAATATTGAAAAATTGCAGAGCCAAGTACAGCAGATGCAGAAACAGCATGATACGCAAATCCACAATCTCAGAGAAATGCACAGGCAGGAACTTGACATGAAAGAAAAAGAACTGTCACGGCTCGCCAGAATCATAGACAAGGCTTTCAGGTGGTTTCCGATGTTCAGGGAAATGCTGCGCATGGAAAAGTTTTGTGCCATGCTGGGATTCTCTAAAGAAATGACTGAAAGTCTTATAGTCAAAAATGAAGCCCTGAAATGTAGCGGTAAAATCTATTCCGAGCAACACAGGCGGAACTTTGATATAAAGGATGATATTTTAAGGGTGGAAAATGACCCTGACGATGAAAGCAGGCTGAACCTGACAATAAACAGGAAGCCGATTGCCGACTGGTTCAGGGAGCAATGGCACAGGCTTAGATATGGAGCAAGAGTGCCGCAACAGGAAGAAAGAAAAAGTAGAGGGTTCAAATTATAATAGAAGCAATTTGATTAGTAATCTAAAAGCACTCCGATAACGATTAGAGTGCTTTTAGATTGTTTATCATTAATTATCAAAGCAAGTGCAGTTTAAGATTTTACTGAAGTTTGCATTAATAAAGAATATACTACAGCTGATATATGCGCAACATATTGTGACGCTTGTGATTCATTTCCCTTGAAATCCTTAACAAATACCGCTAAGGTATAACTGATATTATTAGGCAGACATATATAGGCAACATCATTGTGAGCTGCAAGAACACCATTTTCATTAACATGACCTGAACCTGTCTTATGCGCTATAACAACCCCTTCTTTATCAAGAAGTGGAGCTGCTATCCTATCTACACCTGTTTTGCATTCTTTTAACGTATTCTTAATGAAACTTTGTTTCTCATCATCGATAAGACCTTCAGTAAACAAACGATTCATCAACATTGCAGCACCAAGAGGAGATGTATAGTTAGAGTAAGCCTTGTTATGGTCAGCCGACATTTCCTCTTCCGTATAAGCTATCTGAAAACTTGAACGAGGAATGAGTGTGGCTATAAAACTATCTGTTTGAGCGACATTAACCATATCCTTAAACATAAGGTTGCTTGCATTGTTGTCACTCTGAGTAAGAGTATAACGCAGCAAATCTCTCACTGTCAATGATATGACTGGCCCTGAATAATCTTTCAGCATAGGACTCCAAGTCTTTGGGTCAAGTTTATCCCTATTTATATTTACTAAGGTATCAAGTGAAATTCCTTTATTGTCAAAGTCATTACAAAGAGCTAATGCCTGATGAACCTTAAACACACTCATCATAGGATAAACACTCTTATTATTGACCTTAACCGTATCTCTGTTATTAACAATAACCGCCACACCAATTTCGCCAGGACAAGCTGAGACAATTTGAGAAATGCTATCAGTCAAAACATTTGTTAAAGGAGGATTTGCGCTATCTTTTGTCGCTGATTTATGGAACAATGAAAATACCAAGATGAAAATGCAAACTAAAGCTATACTCAAAACTACGATTTGTTTTTTCCTGTTTTTTTCCATGTTTATATTATTTACCTTAATTCCGCAACACTATTATAAATTAAACTTTTTAAGTACCTGAGCAACAAAAAGTTGCTCAGGATTTTGCCATGTCGAAGAATTCACTTATCTTAGTGTTGCAAAAAATAAACAAGAGAATCCGACGATAGACATGGCAAAAATACAAATTAAATCTGAGAAACTCACTCCTTTTGGAGGAATATTTTCTATCATGGAGCAATTTGACTCCACATTGTCATCAGTAATCGACTCAATCCTCGGTTTAAGATGTAAATCGTTTGGTTATCGGTATAGCGAAATCATCCGTTCTCTCATGAGTATCTATTTCTGTGGAGGCTCATGTATTGAGGATGTCACTACTCATTTAATGAACCATCTCTCGCTTCATCCGACACTTCGCACTTGTAGTTCTGATACTATTCTCAGAGCGATAAAGGAACTGACGCAAGAAAACATCTCATATACATCAGATACGGGTAAGAACTACGATTTCAATACGGCTGACGTCCTCAATACTTTACTGCTCAATTGTATGTTTGCATCTGGCCAACTGAAAGATGGTGAGATGTATGATGTTGATTTCGACCATCAGTTCATAGAGACTGAAAAGTATGATGCAAAGCCTACATACAAGAAGTTCTCCGGTTATCGCCCTGGTGTGGCGGTTATTGGCGACTTGATTGTTGGCATAGAGAATAGCGATGGTAACACAAATGTTCGTTTCCATCAGAAGGAAACGCTGAAGAGATTCTTTGAGAAATTTGAGCAGAACGGCCTTACTATCAATCGTTTCAGAGCTGACTGCGGATCATGTTCCGAGGAAATCGTGGAGGAAATAGAGAAACACTGCAAGTCCTTCTATATCCGCGCAAACCGCTGCAGTTCGCTCTACAATGACATCTTTGCTCTCAGAGGATGGAAGACTGAGGAAATCAATGGCATTGAGTTCGAATTGAACTCTATCCTTGTTGAGAAGTGGAAGGGTAAAGCATACCGACTTGTGATTCAAAGACAGAAACGGATGGATGGTATGCAGGATCTTTGGGAAGGAAAATACACATACCGTTGTATCCTGACCAACGACTATGAATCTTCCGTAAGAAAAATAGTCGAGTTCTATAACCTTCGTGGAGGAAAGGAACGTATCTTCGATGATATGAACAATGGTTTCGGGTGGAACAGATTGCCCAAATCCTTCATGGCAGAAAACACTGTGCTCCTTCTTCTTACAGCACTTATCCGTAACTTCTACAAGGCCATTATCCAAAGACTTGACGTAAAGAGGTTCGGACTCAATGCAACAAGTCGCATAAAAGCGTTTGTCTTCAGGTTTATCTCTGTACCAGCCAAGTGGATCAGGACATCAAGGCGGTATGTGCTGAATATCTATACCTGTAACAATGCTTACGCAGATATTTTTCAGACTGATTTTGGATAACGCCTACAACTTATGGGTATGATACTGCGTATTGTCTCAAGTCGCATTGTGGGGTAAGGGGATGTTGTAGGCAGAAGTGGGTGTTTCTGCCTCAATTTATCTGATAATTCAGTAATGAGAGGACGTGTACACGCAAGAAGGACGTTGAAGGGCTTAGTTGCGGATTTGAGGCAGGTAAGAAAATACAAAGAATTAACAGCAACCGAGAAACTGAAATACCGTATCGCAGTGAAAATGACGGCAGCCGACTACTTCCGCCTGCTGACACGATCGCATGAGGCGGGCGTATCACCAAGCGAGTACATGAGGGAATGTTTCCGTAACGGTCATGTGAAAGAACGGCTGTCGGAGGAACATGCCGGATACATCCGCCAACTCTGCGGCATGGCTAACAATCTCAACCAGCTTGCGCGTAAGGCAAACGCCGGAGGCTTCCACGATGAACGGTGGGACTGCAAGGTGGCAGTGGCAAGGATTCATGAACTTATAACCAAGATAGGGATATGATGGCGAAAATCGTAAAAGGAAGCGACTTCAAGGGTGCGGTGGATTACATCATCGACAAGAAGAAGGATACGCAGATAGTAGCAAGCGAAGGCTTGTTTATGGAAAATCTGGAAACTATCGCCATGAGTTTCAATGCCCAGTCACGGATGAACGATAAGGTGACAAAACCTGTCGGACATATCGCGTTGAGTTTTTCCAAAGAGGATGAGTTACGGCTGACGAACCGTATCATGGCAGGCATCGCGCTTGAATATATGGAACGGATGGGAATCAAGAATACGCAGTTCTTCATCGCCCAGCATTTCGACAAGGAGCATCCGCACGTGCATATTGCTTTCAACCGCATAGACAACAACGGCAATACCATATCGGACAGGCACGAGCGTCTGCGCAGTACCCGCATCTGCAAGGAATTGACCTTGAAATACGGCTTGCATATGGCTGGCGGAAAGGACAATGTCAAACGCAACCGCCTGAAAGAGCCAGACAGGACGAAATATGCGCTTTACGACATCATCAAAATGGAAGTCGGCAGATGCGGCAACTGGAACGTGCTTATCGCCAACCTGAAACGGCAGGGAGTGGAAGTACATTTCAAGCATAAGGGGCAGACCAGCGAGGTGCAGGGTGTTGTATTCTCCATGAATGGCTACCATTTCAACGGCTCCAAAGTGGACAGGCGTTTCAGTTATTCCAAGATTGACGCGGCTTTGCAGCACAACAGATGCAGGGAACGTATGGGAATAACAGCCGGAATATATGAAACGGCTACACCAAGCGCACCGTCCGGCACGGCACAAAGCGAGTTGTTCAACGGCTCTTGGGGATTGCTAAAAAGCAGTGGCTCATCTTATAACACTGCTGATGCGGAAGCCAATCAGGAAATGGTGGATATACTTCGCAGAAGGAAGAAAGTTAAGCGCAAGAGAGGTGTTGGGTTCTAATATTCTGTACTAATCCAATTCTCACGACACTTGCGCTCTATATTCATTCGGAGTGTAACCTACCTCTTTCTTGAACAGTCGGGTAAAATGTTGCGGGTACTGAAAACCGAGATTATAGGCGATTTCATTAACGGTGTCGTCTGTAGATGCAAGTTCCGTCTTGGCTATTTCAATAGACTTGTCATGAATGAAATGCAGGGCGGTTGAACCTGTTTCTTTTTTCAATAAATCACTGAAATAGTTGGGCGAGAGGCAGAGCTTGTCTGCACAATACTGTACAGTGGGCAAGCCTATCCGTTTAGCAGCCCCATCATGGAAGTATTCGTCAAGCAACCGCTCAAATCTTGCGAGGATGTCTCGGTTTTGGTTGTCGCGTGTGATGAACTGACGGTCATAGAAACGTGTGCAGTAATCAAGGAACGTCTTGATGCTGTCTGTGATGAGGTTCTTGCTGTGACGGTGTATCGGATGGTTCAATTCATATTGAATCTTGTGGAAGCAATCCATGATGATTTGCCGTTCTTCCACACTAAGGTGCAATGCCTCGTTTGTCTCGTAGGAAAAGAACGAATATTCACGCATTATCCGCCCGAGAGGTGTATTCCGCAGCAGGTCGGGATGGAACATAAGCAGGTAGCCATCTGGTTGGAACTGCATGCCGTCATCTTCCGCACCGAACACCTGTCCGGGCGCGATAAATATCAGTGTGCATAATTATTCCTAAGTCTGTGAAACCGGAACGCATGAAGCAGAATCTCGACATATTAGACTTCACCCTGTCGGCCGACGACATGGCACGGATAAAGACGCTGGATACCGACAAGCCTTTCTTACTCGGCTCGCACGAAGATCCAGAAATCGTAAAATGGTTCATGCAGTACAAAAACGCCTGAACATCAACAACCATATTTCGATAGCCGCTATCGACTATATTAAGAAGTTATTCGTATATGCCTTTATTGTAATCCGTCATGTACTGAGTAAATGTTTTGCCTGTTTGCTGTTTGAAGAAGCGCATGAGATGGCTCGGATCAGAGAAATTGAAATCATCCGCCATTTCACTGACAGTGCGGTTGGAGAATAGCAATTCGTTCTTCAGTTCCTCAAGCAGACGTTGTTTTATCAAATGGGTAGCTGATACTCCGAATTGGGCTTTTACTGAGTTATTGAGTGTGATGCGACTGACATGAAGCATGTCTGCATATTCCTGCACCCGCTGGTGGGTGCGGATATTCTGTTCCAACAAGTCCTTGAACCGAAAAGCGAAATTGTTTTTAGCAATTTCAGCGGGCAAGCAATAGGCGGCAGCGTATGTACGATTGATAATCAGCAAAAGATAATATAGTAAGGAAACAATGATATTGTACGTATCGGACACTGGATTCATCAGCTCATACTTAATCTTTCCGAGCAGCCGCATATATTCCTTCATTTCGTCATGTGTGGCATTGATGTAAGGCGGCGTATCTGTCTGGTAACAATACAAAAGGCGAAAAACGAAGAACTTGTCGGCGATAAAAGTACGCATGAAATCTTCGCGGAATATAAGGAACGTGTAATCCAACGCCGTCTCATCTACATGCCACTCTTGTTGCTGATGGGGTGAAAGCAGGAGAACCATGCCGTCGCGCAGTTCAATCTTGCGGAAGTTCAGTAGCAAATATCCGTTTGCCTTACGGAAAAAGTAGAAGCTGAAGAAGTCTGTCTTAAACCGCTTGTTTTCTGTCAGCACAAGTCCGATGTCCTTGTTTATGGCAGTATTGATGTAAAAATCCACGCCGCAGCGTGTCTTGTTGAACGGTACGCTGACCAGTCGATCAGGGTTGATTATCTCGTCCATATCCTTGTCGTTTTTGCAAAGATAATAATTTCATTTATCAAAATGGCATAATTACCGTTTTTTCAGGCATAGATGTTTCGCCGGATTCTTCCGAACTTTGCACCCGTAATCAATAACAAGACATATAGTCATGAAAAAGACATCTACAGTACAATTGGTGCGCAATGCCACCTTGAAAATCAGGTATGCGGGACACACCATGCTAATTGACCCCGTTTTAGCCGACAAAGGCACTTTGATATCGGCCCTCGGTGTGAATAAAACACCGAGGGTACACCTCACCATTCCTATTCAGGATATTATCGGAGGCGTGGACATGGTGCTCCTGACCCACAATCACATCGACCATTACGAGCCGAGTGTCCCCACACATTTGCCCAAAGAAATTCCTTTCTACGTTCAGCCCCAGGACGCGGACGCCATCAGAAACGACGGATTTACAAATGTGATACCCATCGAAGAAATAAAAACAATAGACGGCATATCCATTTACCGCACGACCGGACATCATGGTTTCGGGCAGATCGGGCAGATGATGGGACCTGTATCAGGTTATGTGCTAAAAGCCGAGGGCTTCCCGACCGTTTATATAATGGGTGACTGCCGATGGGAAGCATGTATCCGAGACACCGTGGAACGGTTCAATCCTGACTATATCGTGGTAAACTCCGGAGGTGCAATCTTTCCCGAATTTTCCAAAACGGACGGTCCTATCATCCCCGACGAGAACGAAGTGATGCAGATACTTGACGAATTGCCTTCGCATATCAAGCTGATAGCCGTACACATGGATGCCATCGACCATTGCCAGACCACCCGTGCAATTCTGCGCAATGAGGCAACGCATCACGAAGCCGACATGAGCCGGCTGATTATCCCGGAGGACGGAGAAACAGTTGTGTTATGAGTGTCTGCATTAAATCCCTGATAAAAAACATGAACATAGTGGTAGGGTGCACTATAGGATGCCCTTACTGCTATGCCCGTAACAACTGCCGCCGTTTCCACATTACCGACGACTTTTCCGTGCCTGAATACATGGAACGAAAACTGCGCATCATCGATACGTCCCGTCCTCATGTGTGGCTCATGACAGGAATGAGCGATTTCTCCGATTGGAAGCCTGAATGGAACGCAGAAATTTTCGAGCGGATCAGCAGCAATCCCCAGCACGCCTATATCTTTCTGACGAAGCGCCCTGACAAAATCAGTTTCTCCTCTGACGACGAGAACGTATGGATGGGCGTGACCGTTACGCGCAGTTCCGAGAAAAGGAGGATTGATGATTTGAAAAAGAATATCAAAGCACGACACTACCATGTCACGTTTGAACCTCTCTTCGATGATATCGGCGAGATTGATTTCGAGGGAATTGACTGGATTGTCATAGGCACAGAGACCGGAAACCGAAAAGGAAAGTCATATTCGCGCCCCGAATGGGTGCTTAGCATTGCAGAACAGGCAAAGGCTCATGGCATACCGGTGTTCATGAAAGAGGATTTGCTGCCGATTATGGGCGACGAAAGAATGATTCAGGAATTGCCGGAACAATTTACCAGACGAATACAATGAATATGGATACAATAAAGGAAATAGATGTAAAGAGTGTAATGACCAAATCCTCTCTGCCGGTGGGAGGATATTCGGTCAACCCTTATGTAGGGTGTCCCCACGCCTGCAGGTATTGCTACGCATCGTTCATGAAACGGTTCACCGGGCACACCGAGCCGTGGGGTACGTTTTTAGATGTAAAAAACTGGAAGCCGATAACGAATCCTCATAAATACGACGGTGAACGTGTTGTAATAGGGTCTGTGACGGACGGTTACAATCCGTATGAAGAAGAATTCCACCGTACCCGAAGGCTGCTCGAAGAGCTGCGAGGAAGCGATGCCGAGATTATGATATGCACAAAGTCCGATCTTGTCCTTCGCGATCTCGACCTGTTGAAGAGTTTTCCCAAAGTGACTGTGTCATGGTCTGTCAATACGCTCGACGAGCAGTTCTGCGCAGATATGGACAACGCCGTAAGCATTGAACGCCGTCTGAAAGCGATGCGTCAGACATACGAGGCAGGTATCCGCACCGTATGCTTCGTCTCGCCCATATTCCCCAGAATAACAGACGTAAAGGCAATAATAGAGGAGGTAAAAGATTATGCTGATTTAATCTGGCTTGAAAACCTGAATTTACGCGGGCAGTTCAAAGGCGGGATAATGACGTATATCCGTGAGAAGTATCCTGACCTCATACCGCTTTACGAGGAAATTTACAATAAAAAAAGGCTTGAATACTGGCAGGCATTGGAGCAGGACATTTCAAATTACGCCAAGGAGCAGGGCTTCCCGTATCGTATAAACGATCTGCCATACGGACGCTCGGAAAAAGGCAAACCTGTCATCGTAAACTACTTCTACCACGAAAAAATACGATTGACAAAATGAGGCTATGCCGGACTGATGCAGAAAAGTTGTAGCGCGGATAAAAGCACCATGTATGTGGATAATATCCGGCAATCTTCCGAGCGTATGCGGGAGATGCTCAACACGCTGCTGGATTTCTTCCGTCTGGACAACGGCAAGGAGCAACCCAACCTTTCCCCTTGCAGGATTTCCGCAATCACGCATATTCTTGAAACGGAGTTCATGCCCATTGCCATGAACAAGGGGCTGACTTTGATAGTGGAGAGCCACACCGATGCGGTGGTTTTGACCGACAAGGAACGTATCCTGCAAATCGGCAACAACTTGTTGTCAAACGCCATCAAGTTCACGGATAACGGTAGTGTATCATTGGCAGCGGATTATGATAACGGTTTGCTGAAACTTATCGTTGAAGATACCGGTACGGGCATGACCGAAGATGAGCAACAACGAGTATTCGGTGCATTTGAACGTCTTTCAAATGCCGCCGCAAAAGACGGCTTCGGATTAGGCTTCCTGCAACCAGCCGTTATCCAACAGCCGGGTTAAATGCGTCCTCCCTATCTCGGCCGTCCCTTGCAGGACGACACAGCGGTCTTTCTCCTGGAGCTTTCTTAATTCCTCCAGTGAAGCCGCCATTTTCTCCGCCATTGTTGCCATAACCGTTTTTATTTAGATTCTGATTATTTTCGTGCAAATACTCGTTTTTAGACACGTGTAAATACTCGTTTTTAATTATGTGCATTTACTCGTATTTGTTGCAAAAATACAATATTTGTTCCGATAATCAGCTACTAATGAAGTCTTTTTTTACTTGTTGTATCGTCGAAACGGCCTTTCCCGTGAGCTTCGCCACGTTCCGGATCGAGTAGCCTTTCTTTAACAAGGCGATCGCTCCCGGTATTCCTCTTTCCTCTGTTCGGCCGTTTTCCGGCTTCCCGGCTTCCGTCCCAGCCTGCCCCCTTTCTGGATGTACAACTCCCGTCCGCTATTAAGGCGGTCGATGATCCCCTGGCGTTCGATCGCGGCCAGTTCCCCCAACAGGGTAGTGATCAGAGAGGACAAGGGGTTTACCGTCTTGTCCGGCCGTAACGTTTCCAGGTTCAGGTTTTGAATATACACGCATATTTTATGCGTGTGCAGCGTATCGAGTGACTTTAGGATCTCCAGGGTTGAACGCCCCAGGCGTGAGATCTCGGTCAGCAACAACATATCCACCCGGTTCTGCGGATCTGTGCAGTATTCCAGGCAACGGCTTAAAACCGGGCGTTCGATATTGGCCTTTCGTCCGCTTATCTTTTCCTCAAAGACCGCCGTCACCTCGTACCCCCGTCCGGCTGCGAACCTCTCCAGATCGACAACCTGCCGTTCGGTCGATTGCCTGGCCGACTGCGAGCTTACACGTGAATAAATAACCACATTCATCCCTTTTGCTTTTGTTCTTCCTTATCTATTGTTTTAATCACCTTATCCACCTCTTTCAAGGAGGCATTATTTCCGGATCTATCCAAAAAAGAAATTCGCTAATTAACCTATAATTACTATCTTTGCATTGTAATGCTTGGTAAAGCCTCTGTTATCAAAACACGTAACCAAGTCAAGGATATACCCGTTCATCAAGAACGGGTTTTTCTTTTGCGACAGCCCATTCATAAGACAAAGGATATTATAACAGGTCAGTAATCACAGCCGCCGGAATATCCAGCTTTGAGAAAGCGAACATCTTTTTCCCCAGATCCTTTAACGAGGCTCCGATATGGTACACGTCCGTTTCATCAACGATCAGGAAACGGTCGTGACTGTCCCGGTACGTCCTGATGTCGATAGGTGGGTACTGGCTGTTATGCCTGTCAAGATCAAGTTGGAGTTGCTGCGTGATACGCTGGGTGTAAATGGTGGCCGAGACACCGACGCTGCGTTTACTCAACATGAGCAAGACCGTTTCGTCCACATAGTTGTCGATAAGCACGATCGAACGCCTGGCCGACTTTACCAGATCGGTAGCGAACTTGTACGCATCGAAAATCTGGCCGTTATAAAAAATGCCTTCGACCGGGGGCAAGGCAGTACGCACAAAAAAATCTATCTTCTCGGTATGTTGAGCGACAGTCCTTTCAAGTTCTGACAAACGTTTATTAATGGAATACCCTTTTAAAAGATAGTCCTTTAAAACCTTATTCGCCCATTGCCTAAATAAAATACCTCTTTTACTATTGACACGAAACCCAATGGATATGATCGCATCCAAATTGTAATAAGTCAGATTGCGCATCACTTGCCGTTTGCCTTCCTGTCGAACTGTTCGGAAATCCCGAACAGTTGAACTTTCCTCTAATTCTTTCTGATCATATATGTTTTTTATATGCTCGCTTATATTTGCTTTGCTGGATTGAAAAAGATCCACAATTTGCGCCTGTGTCAGCCAAACGGTTTCATCTTCCAGCCTCACTTCCAACTTGACCGCTTCATCCGGCTGGTATAATATGATTTCTCCCTGTTCCATTACTTATTTACCTTTTCTTAATTCATCAAGCCTCTGCATCGCACCGCTGAACTTCTCACTAAACATCATATCATCGGGCAAAACAAACCAGGTGGGAATACCTCTCGACTGTGGATTACCTATACATTCATCTTGCCCGTTCTGTTTGCGGTAATCGTCCCATTCACTATAAGCGATGTTCCAACGAATACCTAATTTATAGGTATTTTCCCATTTAATAATAGCCAGTGAATAGGCCGGATCATCTTTGCCGTCATAAATCACTTCTACAACTTCAACCATCCCTTTAGGGGAATTTATAAACTTCGGATTTTTATACGAATAAGTGCTCATGTCTTTTATTTTTT
>ENA-OQAY01000009-OQAY01000009.1-human-gut-metagenome-genome-assembly--contig:-NODE-9-length-40650-cov-1.513387_pt1 | contig 40650 bp, 49 predicted proteins | sample MGYA00242740_ERZ504537 | MGnify/ENA primary metagenome ERZ504537 (study PRJEB26092, sample SAMD00036272) | human gut metagenome | host: Homo sapiens | study: EMG produced TPA metagenomics assembly of the... | reverse complement strand
AGTATCTTGCCATTACGAAGCACAGCTTTCCGGCACGGAGCAGTAGGCTTCCACGAACCACTTGCCCCGTTCAAGCCAAAGATTCCGCTTCTGACCGCAGATCAGGCAGGTGAAGCAGTGACCTTTTCCGCCTAGGCGTGATGTCCCATGTTTGACTGCCAAGACACGATCAATTCCATAAGTGTGAGCCTTGTCATAGTTTATGGCAAGAGGGCGGATCTTACCGTCAGGAGTAAAACGAACGTCCACTTCGACGTATCTTTTCTCACGGCGAAGGTTGTAATCACCACACATCAGAATTCCTCCTTTTTGCGGATTTATCAAAACACGGCGTGCATTACTTGCGAATCATACTGCGTGCCACGAGCTGTTTTTCGTTCAACAGCGGAACGGACACTGTATGTTTTTTCCACTCATCCATAGAGCAGGTCACTGCTTTGCACAGACGGCATTTTGTCCAGCCACCGGTTTCATCAAGATCCACATCATAATTCATGGTTCCGCACATTGGACATCTTACATTTTCTTTTCTCATAGTATCACCTCGCAAAAAAACGCCAAACAAACACAATCCCATACGAAAATAACACCAAAAGGCTGTTATTTGTGGATTTGGTTTGATTATACACCCACTTTATGGAGATGTCAATTACGCATTTGTCGCCATTTTAGAGATTTCCTGTTGATTTCTTATATTTTCTATACTATAATAGAGCTACCGGATTACAAAGGAGTGTTCTTGTTATGAAAAAGAAAACCACGCTCACCAAAATGCACATAGCCCCATCACAGTGCGCTATGATGCAGTCGCTGCGAGGGATAGCAATGAGGTTGGTCAGATTCTCGCAGGCACACGAAAAAGGAATGGCTATTCACTTGTAACTTTCTCTGAACTTCTCCGTCACTATGGCGTCGATGTCAGTGATAAAGGAATCAGCAAATGGGAAAAAGGCTATACCACTCCTAGCATCTACCAACTAGTTGCAATCTGCTACGCATTGAACATCAAGGAGGGTCCTTCCTACTTTACAAAGAACTTCCAGAAACCCGCCCTTCTAAATGACATCGGGCAAAAAAAAAGTCGCTGAGTACGAAATGGACTTGATTGCATCCCGGCGCTACCAGCCAGACGCAGAAGAGCCCGCGGAAATCGACTACATAATGATGCCTGTATCAGAGTTGCCAGTATCGGCAGGTCTAGGAGCTTTTCTTGAGGGTGAAATGTTCCAGCAGATACAAGTGCCTGCCAGTAGCGTTCCGGCTGGTGCCGAGTTCGGGATATACGTTAGCGGTGATAGTATGGAGCCACGTTATCATAGCGGACAAATCGTATGGGTAAAGCGCTGCGAAGAACTTGAATGCGGGGATATCGGGATATTCGTATATGATGACTGTGGATATCTGAAAAAATACGATGAACATACCCCGGATAAAACCCAAGCAGAATTCCTTACCGACAGCTATGGCGTGGTGCACAATCAACCGGTTTTGGTCTCTCTTAACACCAAATATTCACCAATTATTATATCTCCAGAGCAAAGATTCGAGATTGTCGGAAAAGTTTTGAACTAAAAAGATGGGAGGGAATTTCGTGGATACGATTAAGCGTGTTCAGGATTTGATGCAAGAGCGTGATATGAATCTGTGTGTGTTGGCAAAGAAATGCGGAATATCGTATTCCACGATTCAAACAACTGCCCGTCGGGGAGGGCAGTTAAGCGTAGAGACGATTGAAAGAATTTGTCAGGGTTTAGGAATTACATTAAAAGACTTCTTCGATTCCTCCTACCTGTAAATATAGGGGCAGCAAAAAAGCCGTTCGCCACGCTGGAAAATCTGCGTGGTGAACGGCTTTAATACTGCTTCTATTTATCCTTTGGTAATCTCCAGATAAACACTAATCTCCATGATTGTTACCATTGAAGGAATACATTTGCGACGATCTTCGGGCATACCGAATAAGATTTGCATTGGCAGTTGAAGACGGCTCATGTTACCTATTGCAATTCTGACTATTTGGAAATATACTTGTAAGTATCAAATTATTTCACTTTATGGGAGGAAATTATTATGGCAAGACCCAAGGGAAGCAAGAATAAGGCTCGTACTGTAAAGGCCAGCGTTGATTATGTAGCAGTCATTGCAGAAAAGGCCGCAAAAAAAGAGAAAATCGAATCTGAGGTTGCTACGTTGACTGCAAATCTCGATGATCTGAAGACGCAGCTGAAAGCCAAGAAAGCAGAATTGAAAGCCGCCACCAAGGAACTTGCCAAAGCCGAAAACAAAAAAGCTGCCGCCGAAGCAAAAGCAGCAGAAGAAGCAAAGAAGGGCGAAGCAGAAGATGTGCTGAAGAAGCTGCTTGCCAGCGGTATGACGGCTGAAGAAATCCTTGCAAAGCTCCAGTAATGCAATATGATGAACTGGACAAGCTGCTGAAGTAAAGGAAGGGGCTGTTGCACAAGGATAAAACCGGTGTAACAGCCTCTTTTTCATTCATGCTGCAATTTTTTTAGCTTTTCAAACGTATCTAAATTAAAGTGGCATATCATCTTCCTATTTCACAAATCCTTGCCGTTTTCAGACAGGAGGTTGCTTTTATGAAAGTATCTGCCGACTATCGTATGCTCGCTCTCGATGCCCTGCGCGGAAAATGGAAAACTGCTGTTTTGACAGGTATTGCCGCCAGTGCGCTCGGTGCTACCATTGTGAGCAGTTCCAACAGTGCCGTATCCAATTCCAATCAGGCAAAGGACATCCATTTTGAACTGTTCTCCCAGCCCAACGGCGGTCGGCTGCTTGCTGTTCTGCTTGCCGGCATTGTTCTGTGGGCAGTCCTCCAACTGATCGTGGGCGGTGCAGTTCAACTGGGATATGCTCATTTTAATCTGAACCTTGTAGATGGAAATGATGCTGCCATCTCGGACTTGTTCTCTCAGAAAGACCGTCTGTGGGATGGCTTCTGCATGAAATTCCTGCAGGGTCTGTACATCGCCCTCTGGTCGCTGCTGTTGGTGATTCCGGGAATCGTGAAAACATACAGCTATGCGATGACACCTTACATCATGTCCGAGCATCCTTCGCTGACCGCAAATGAAGCGATCACAGAATCCCGGCGGATCATGAATGGCAACAAATGGCGGCTGTTCTGTCTGGATTTCAGTTTCATTGGCTGGGAGCTGCTCTGTTCGGTGCCACTGTATGCCGAGGGTTTTCTGGTTCTCAAATATTTCACCGGTTCAGAGGCTCTGGCGATTTCTCTTGTTCTTCTGCTGACAATTCCATTGAGCATTGGCTTCTTTTTTGTACGCCCCTATGAGGAAGCTGCATGGGCTACTTTCTACCGCGATATTACCGCAGCACCTACCGAACCGGATGAAGCATATTGACTTTTATATTAAAATTATCGTTGTAGTTCCCTTCATCGGCTATGACTCTAAATGGCCGGATCAGAGTAAACATAGATTGAAAAAGCTGATCCAAAACGCAAACGATTCTATTGTTATTTCACATTCTGCGGATGTTTCCAGTTATAAAAAAAGAAATTATTATATGGTCGATCATGCAGAGTACCTTATCGGTGTGTTTGATAATCAGAAAAAGCTGCGTTCAGGCACAGCACAGACAGTCAACTATGCCTTGCATCAGGGAAAAGTAATCACTCTGATCCATCCAGACACTATGGAGATAACAGCCCCTGCGCCTTAACAAATTCACAAAAATTTTTCATTAGCATTTCCAACAAAATATTTTCATTGAAGGGGTGCTGTGATATAATAAGATATAAAACTACGCTCAGAACAAATGGTGCCGCTATGAACAAATATATTGGACAGCAATTTGCTGCTTTAAGATACGAAAAAAATATTTTGGTTGTTGAAGAAACTACATCTGCTGGTGGATGCGGCTCCTTCAACGCGGCTTCTTCATGTCCTGCGTCAGCCTGTCTTTATGACAGTGCGGCGTGGGGCTTTTTTATTGCCTGAAAGGAGTATGAGAACATGAGTCTGAAATATACCTGCCCCAGCTGTGGAACCCCATTGGGTTATGAGGGATTGTGTTGGAAATGTAAGTGCGAGCAAGAACGGCAAGCTGCTCTGGCCTGGATGCCGGAACAAATTGTCGAAAAACAAAGAAACTTGATACAGAACATCCAGAGGCTGGCTGATATGAAGGACCCAGAGTTCGCCGACTTTTGGCAGCTGCTTGGCTACCATGATGCCATCACCCCGGAGATTCAGCGAGTGGCACTGGCCGCAGAGGTGTTCTGGCCCTGTGAGATCTATGATCACGCTCCCGCCGATGTGCGGGATGGTCTGATCCATGCGCTGTTGTCTGCGGAATATTCCAGCGCGGCCTCCAACCTGATGAGTTGCCTTGCTATGCAAGGAGATGACAAGGCAATGGAAACTCTGCTGGAGCTGGAGCGAAATCCCCGGCCCTGGCGCAAGGGCCTCTATGTAGACCCATCCAGCTATGCGCAGATCGGAGGCTGGACCTTCGACAAGGAGGGCCAGAAAATCCAGCTCAACTTCGATACCTGCTATCCTATGGTCAAAGGAACCACCAGCGAGAAATCTCCCGTCCGCATTGGCCGGGCACGGGAGGACACATGCCCCCACTGTGGCGGACGCATGGTGGACATGCTGGTGCTGGATGGCCGGGATGAGCGGCTGAAATTTCTGGGGTTGGATGGTATTCTGACTGCCACCTGCTGCCCCAACTGTGTGGGATTCTTGAAAGGTCCAGCCTTTAACAGTTTTACCCTGGATGGCGGCGTGGAAGTCTTTCCCTCCGAGCTCTTTGACGGGGCGGAGAAAACGGATTGCTATGTCAGTCCCGAGGACTACAAGGCCCTCACGGAAAATCCCTTTGTGCTGGGCGAAGCGCCCGTGCCCCTGTTTTACGGTGCGGCCTGCCAGGATGTGAACACGGTGGGTGGCTTTGCCAACTGGGTACAGGACGCGGAATATACGACCTGCCCCCACTGCGGGAAACCTATGAAATATCTGGCCCAGATTCAGTGGGATACGGTGTTTGACTGTGCGGAGGGCACGCTCTATGTGGAATTCTGCCCGGACTGCCATATCGTGTCCATGCAGCACCAGCAGACCTAAAAAGTCGCACGGTATGAAAAGAGAAATACCAGCAGGTATTTGCGTAAGGAGGCGTCCACTATGTGCGAGCACTGCCGAAACATTCAAACATGGAGAAAATTTGACGCCCCAAAGGACTATCTGGCCTGTATTGCTTACATTCAGCAGTTGGTGTCGGAGGGGGAATTTGAACTGATGCAAGAGGAATCCACCTGCCCACTGGAGAAGGTAAAGACAGAGGATGGCTGGGCAGACGAAATTATGGCTCACATGATTAGGTGCAAGCACTGCGGCCAGATCTTCACCTGTGTGGTCAACACCTGGCGAGGCAGCGAACACTTCAAAAAAGGCAAAGGATGACACGGAAAAGGCGGTGAAATGATGAATCAGGCAGAAAAAGCAGAGCTGCTGGAGCAGCTTGAGCAATGGAATAAGAAGGACGAGTATTCCCGGTGTATCCGGGCCATCGAAGCCATCCCGGAACAGGAGCGGGGCTATCTGCTGACCGTCAAGCTGAGTCGGGCTTACAGCAATCTGGGCGGTGCTGGGAGATCATGGAGAGCATGGGACCGACGGTGAAGTGGACGGGGATCTCATCCGACACGCCATTGAGCTGCTGGAGTCCGTCCGCGCCCAGGGTGAGAACGATCCCTACTGGAACGCCCGGATGGGCTATTCCTGCCTGATGGCATACCGTTCCGCCGCCTCCGCCTATGAATACGCCAAGCACTGGCTGGCCCTGGTCCCGGATGACCCAGCCGCCCAAAAACTGGTTCGGGACTGCGAGGAATATCTGGAGGAGGAAAAAGCTCTGGAGCTGGATTTAAAAGAGCGGGAGGAAATCATCCGAAAGGAAACTCCCGATGATGTAAAGGGGGGGTATCTGTAAATGAACAGCGAACAGATCACAGCATTTTTACAAGAGCATTGGTGCATTGCCTCGGTGCTCATCGGGGCCGTGATTTTGTTTGGAGCGATCCGCAACTGGAACTGGCTCTGCGACCCCACTGGTACGCGGGATGCCCATCGACACAGCAGAGGATACCGGCGTGTGGTTTTCTTTCTGCTGGGTGTCCTCTTGATTGTGGTGAGTATCTGGGGATTTGTGCTGAAATTGAAATAGGAGGAGAAAGACTATGATGACTGAGAAATATCCCACCTGGCTCATCGGCCATGTGAAAGAATGGGCGGAGAAGCGTTTGCCCACCGTGATACTTTGTTCCACCACCGGCAATGAACTGCTGGAGGTTTGGTATTACGGAGATCTGCTCACGGTGAAAGGAGAACCCCAATCCTATATCATAGATAGCGACGAGGCCCCCGGACTGGTGACAGCCCGTGACCCGGAGAGCGGCGAGGAGTTCGTCATCTTTGACGGTGGACGGCATGGCTACGACAATATGTTCTGCGATGAACATGATCCATCCGAGCTGGAGCACCGCCCCCTCAAGCGGTATGAGATCCCCGCCTCCAAGTTGGTGCTGGAGCTGGGGTACAGCGTGGACTACGAGGACGAAAAAGAAGACTTCGAACCGGATGAGGCGGATACTGTGGAACTGATCAACGGCGAGCGGATGCCCTGGGAGCAAGTCAAGCGGGACGGCATCGACTATATTGCCCTTTACTATGTGAACGAGAAAGGAAAACCAGTCCAGATTTTGGACGCGGAATTGGCATAAGTTTTGTGCTGGCTCAGGAGGTGGAACTGCAATGTCAATCACTGCTTATAAAATAGAAGTCGTCGGCCATGACCGAACCGGCGAAGATTATGGCTATGTAAATATCATGTACCGCTATGGCAACAAGCAGTCCTGTCCTCGGCCAGATCAATGTGAAAAGATAGAGGTCATGTGGGCGGATGAGAGCGTCTACGGGCCGCCTGCTCCTGGCAGCAAGGTGGGCGACTTTATACAGACATGGCTGATAGGCTCCTGGGACTGCGGAGTATTTACCCACCGGGAGATCGCCCAGCGGCTCATGGATACCTTTACCGGTCTGAAGCTCAAGGAACTGGCGTGGTTTGAGAACCCCAGAGAAAAGACTCTGAAAAACGGAAAGCCCCGTGCGCGCCGGGCCAAGTGGCTACCGGACCGGGAGGTGGATCTGGTCTACCTCTATTCTGACCGCTATCTTGACGCCAGAAATCCCTCTCCCGCCGAAACCGACTTCTTCACCGTCACAAGGATGGATGCCTGGGGCGTGAGCACCTGGTTCATGTGTACCCCACAGGCCGCTGAAAAGCTGATCGCCATGGATTACGATAATCTGGCTATCCAGGAAACCACCATTGTGGGATAAAAGGAGAATGCGGCATGATTGGAACAGATGAAAACCGGGCGGCGCTTCATGTGGAGGTCATCTTCTGGAGCGGCAAACGAAAAATACCACCCAGCCTGGTCAGCGGAAAGTATTGTCCCCATTTTGTGGTCACAGGAACTACAGAATATTTGGGTGTATGCTTTCTGGACGGAACCGAGTGTACATTTGATACACCAGCTTTGGGAAATGCCCAACCCCTATATCCAGATACCATTGACTATGCCCCGCTGGAAAACAATGCGGAATTTTTGATCTATGAGGGAGCCAATGCCGTTGGCAAGGGCCGGGTGCTGGGCCGAACCGTTCCCTATAAAGTGAAACAACAACGAAAGTGGGTGCCTTATGTACCAAATTGCATATATTGGCCGCTGGGAGACCCTCCCGGAAACGGCTGCCGCCATTTGTGACTATGACACTTCCAAGCTGGAGGTACTGCTCCAGGGCGGTCTGGATTTAGATGACCCCATTCAGCTCAGCGAGTATATCAAACTCACACCACTGGAGATCGCGGTTTTTCGGAATGATGTGCCCATGATTCACTTCCTACTGGGGCATGGAGCTGATCCCGGTCTGGCAGAGGAACAGCCCCTGCTGCTCACCGCTGCCCGCTGTTGTGGGCCGGAGGTGGTCACCCTCTTTGCTGGACAGGCCGCAAAACTCAGCCCGAAGCAGAAAGAGCGTGCCTTCCAGGAAGTACGCTGGGGCAAGCGCCCGGAGAATATCCCGGTGCTGGAGCAAGCCGGGATCACAGTGGACAAGTTTGGCGGCGAGGCATTTCGGGCCGCTGTATCTGATGGAGAGGCCAAACTTGCCAAACTCCTGCTGGAAAAAGGTGCAGACATCAATTACCACAAGCCGGACATGGTGTTCCCTTATGCTTCCACCCCTGTCACCGAGGCCGCCCGCTCCAACGATTTCCCTATGGTGCGCTGGCTCGTGGAACAGGGGGTCGACATCACCATTGCCGACAAATACGGCGACCGGCCTTACACCGTGGCGGTGCAGAACAAAAATCAGGAGCTGGCCGACTACTTAAAAGCCCTGGAACCGGAGGACTGGCACAATGAGCAGGAAAAGATCCGGCAGCTCATGCCCTACAAGCTGCCCGCCAAGCTGGTGGAATACTTGAAGACCGGCCCCCTGCGTTTGGAATTCCCGGAGCAGGAGTGGGTGAAATGGGCGGAGTTGTACGCCTACATGGATGTGCAGGAGATGACCTGGAAACGAAAAAGGCTGCTCTCCCTCATGGCGGCCATGGACAATTACAGCGACTACCTGCTGCTGTGGAGCCCCAGGGACAAAAAGCTGTGGTATCTGGACATCGAGCACGAGGAGTTCCATCCCCTGGCCAAATGGGAGGAATTTATCGCTGATCCCGGAAAATATCTCAATGGAATGATCGAGGGCGAGTTTGAGGAATAAGGAGCAAACCGATGACATCAATGGATTTTTTGAACAAAGTACATAAAATCCTGGATTCGCAGGAATACAACCTCTCTTACTCTCCGGCCAAGTCCAAGAATTATATGCTGTACTGCAATGGCAACTTCATTGGTGGCCTGTTCGATGAGGAGCTGTGCTTCGTCTACGCCGACAGCGTGAGTGAACTGCTGGGGCAGCCGGAACCCGTCTATCGCGGCTACTCCAGCACCGCCCAGCACAGGATGCTGGTGATCCCGGAGGAACACTGGGCGAAGGCGCTGAAACTGCTCTATGCCGAGAAATTCGACTGGAGCCGTTTGGTGTACGACATCACCTACACCAGCATCGGCGCGGCTGTGGTGGAGGACTTCTACGACGAAAATGTGGTATTCCTGCGCTTCTGCTTTGAAAAGGAGCTGCTGAAAAAGAACCCTCTGGACCGACAGGGCCGTATCCTGCGGATGGTCTATCTCAATCAGGATCTGACAAATATCGGTAAGAATTTGTTTCCTGAGTTGCTGGACAAGTTCCTTGCTTTTTTTGATCGGAAAGGGAAAACCAGTCTGGAAACCATGCTGCAACGGTGGTACACCCAACTGGAGAAGGAATACCGCAATCATATAGAGGGATAAGGAGAATGATCTATGTTTGAAGAATTTTATGAGATGTACGAGCCCGAGGAGCAGGAAGTGGTCGCTTTGATCAATCGCTGCATCGGGGGCGGATATAACAACAGGGGCAACTTTTGGCAAATGACTGTTGTGACGCTGGGCATGGTGTTCTGTGACACCGGCAAGGTCACCACCAAAGAGGAGCGGCTGGAGTGGCCAGTCACCGACGAGGAACGAAACAGCGATAAGGGCTGGGAACGCTTTCATAACGAGCAGATCTGCCGCCTGAAGATCCGCCGGATGAAAGAAGAATGGGCAAAGGATCTGGTGGCATGGCCCTGGTGTATCTCCGAGGTGGTCAAGACCCATGAGGACTGCCCGGAACTTCAGGCTGTTCTGGACGAGTACCACAAGCCGGTGGTGATCCAGGACCAGGTGCTGGGTGAACTGAAGCTGGACAAGGACTATGATACCTCGAGGGAGAAATCCAGTGGTGCGGAAAGGATGTGCTCCTTTCTCTGGAGGTCAATGCTGAAAGCAAGCCCTCCTGGACCCGCGCCCGCAGTGCCGCCAAGAAGCTGCTGGCCGACTGTGAAACCTGGGACAAAGCCATGCGGGAGCTTGCAGCCAAGAACCTGACCGAGCTGGCCGACAACTGGCTTTCTCAAGATGAGGAAAATCCCCGCAATCCGAAAACAGACCCTATCACAGAGGAAGAACTTGCCCGACGAATCAGCATGACGAGCCTGTCCGTCACCTCCGGCGGCAGCTTCACAGCCTGGTTTGACTGCGATGAGATGTTCACCGACCATGCGGTGACTGTCTACGGCTCCTTGAAAAAGGGTCTCAAAGCTGCCAACATTGAGGGGTAAGGAGGATAACATTATGAAACTGAATTGTAAACGCATTGATTTTACATATACACCCGGTGAGGAAATCTTCAACTTTCCCGAGGAATCGGGACTACCCTTTATCTTCGATGTAGAGGAAGAACTGACCGGCGATCCTGCTGTCATGGATGCGGTGGGAGAAATGCTGGATGAGGCGGAGAAATTGGCGGAGAAGGCCAAAGCCGCCATCAAAGCGGCGCTGGCAGACGAGGACAGCCGCTACCATAGCGTTGTGACATTTTTCATGGAGTTCCATCGGGACGATGTAGGCCCGGATATTGTGGCGGAACTTTTTCCGGGAACCGACCCAGCCAAACTGTCCTTTGCTGAGATGGTTGACTTTTTGAAGCTCAAGCGGTTCGGCAGTCTGGTGGATAGCGAGATGAACCAGCAAGTTTTCATTCTGGATCTGTCCTTTAACCCGGAGATTACCGACGAACTGATGGTAATCTACTTTGATTTGAACAAGGAGATTTTCTGTATCACACATGAGAGCTGAGCGTGACTGACATACACGAGGAAAGGAGCAATCCCTATGAAAGCATTTGACCCCAATTACAAGCTGCTGGACGAGATGTATCAGGACGATTACTATCCTGCTTTTCTGGTGGACAAGGTAAAGGACGAGCTTCAGAAGGTCATCGCCCTGCTGGAGAGTGGCGAAACCGACACCGAAGTGGTGCAGGAAACGCTGGACGAGGCGGTCTGCGGCATCAATGATCTCCAGGAGGAGTTTGACGAGAACGACAGCGAGATCGAAACGGTGGCGCGGGAATGTATTGCGGCAACCGTGGCCTACATTCTGGAGTGGTTTGGCATCCCCATTGACACCGAGGAGGCCATCCGGGAACGGGACTGGTGAACCCTATGGCAGAAAAAGAACTGGCCCTTTGTGATGAGTGCGGAAGCCTGTTTTTCAAAGGCTCCTCACAGATGATGGGGCTGTGCCAGAATGTGCCCATGTTCTCTATGGCTACCCGAATTGTGACCATCATTTTCAGGATGGCCGGTGTGTGAACTGCTATTGGGACGGCTCAAAGAGTGTGTACATCAAGAAACAAAATCAACAGGAGGAAACTGATATGCCTACAACTGAATGGCTGAACAAATACGAAGCAATCAAGAACAAACTGACCTGTAAAGATGACTTGGAGGCCCATTTCACAGAGAAAGTGATTGGGAACATGGCGGTGGATGTACTGGACATCGGTGCCGTCCATTTCCCCACCGGGCAGATCTTCGCCTGCGATCCGCTGGTGGAGCTGGAGGACACTCTGCCGTTTATGCAGACCATCCCCGCCGGGACTTACCCCGTAAAGATCTGTGTGGTGCCCAGCGAACAATACGGCGACCGCTATGCCTGCGTCAAGGTGGAGGTTTCTCAGGAAAAGCCTGTCCGCTATGAGCTGGGCATGGTGGGCAACGAGGATCTGGACGAGGAATTGGGCGAGGACGAGTATTTTGGCTTTGGCGTAGACGCTGGAATGGGCTGTGTTGCGGACATCCAGACCCAGGCGGCCTCAAGACCTACTGGGCCAAGCGGCTGGAGGAGGACCCGGACATCGACCCCTACAACGACCTGTTCTGCGATCTCCTGGAGGAAAACGCCAAAGCCCACCCCAAATATCAGGGAGACTGCGGCGACTGGCTCAACTGGACGGTGCCGGACACGGACTGCAATCTGCCCATCTTTGCCTCTGGCTGGGGTGACGGTTACTATCCCGTCTACTTCGGCTATGACGCAAAGGGCGAAGTCTGCGCCGTGTATGTGCGCTTCATCGACATTGAAGCCAGTTACAAAGAGCAGGAATAAGGAGGCGCGCTATGGAATTACCAAAACGGGCGCGGACAGTGAACTGGGAGAGCGGTGTCCTGACCTTAGACGGAGAAAAGCAGTTTGAAGTCCCGGAACTGACCGTAGAGATCATGGAGCAGCTGGCCGGTTACACCCTGGTGGGCTTCCATGTGAAAAGCTATCCGGTGACGGATGAACTGCTTGCCCCTTTTGCCGGACATAAAAGCATGGCCAACTTCGGCGTGGAGGACGGTGCGCTCACTGACGCCTGTTTCCCCGTTTTTTCCGCTATGCCCAAGCTGCGTTATCTGCTGCTGGACGGTAACGCCGCCATCCACGGCAGCAGTCTGTCCGCTCTGCAAGGCTGCAAGCTGGACCTTCTGACGCTCAACCGTACCGGGCTGGATGATGCCGGTCTGCTCCAGGCGGCCTCCATCCCCAAGCTCTCCCACATCCAGATCGACCATACCGCCGTTACCTATGAGGGCCTGCTGGCCATCGCTGGCAACAACCGCATCGAGCCAGTGGCCCATGTGCAATTCACCCAGGAGCAGATGGAACACTTCTTCCAGCTCCAGCGGGAAAAGGCCAAAAAGCCCGTCCAGCTGGATGAGCAGGCGGCGGCGGAATGCCGCAGGGTGCTGTCCGCTTTCTTTGCCGAGATGACGCAGTGGGAGCAGTACATGGAGCAGGCCGGGTTTGAAGGTGCTGAGGCAGTGCCCCGTCTGCTGACGATCTGGGAGAAATATGTGAGCGAAAAGCCCCGTCCGGGCTATCGACCTCTGGGCCTCTCATACAGCGCCCAGGGCACCTACAACGGGGAAGAATTCCTTGACGCAGAGCAGATCACCAAAAACAAGCTCTACATCTACACCAGGGAGAAAAACACCGGCTTTGACCGCCGCTTTCTTATGAAGCGTGTGGGCGAAGGCTGGAAGATTGATGCGGTGCAGGAGCGGCTGAACGGCTGGCAGCGCACGGAAGTGTGAGGCATCACATGGCTTGGGAATATGAAACCTTTGGCCCGGACGGTCAATGCAAATTGTTCGGTGTGAACATCTTTGACTACGACTGGCAAACCACCGGCAAGCGGGTAAAAATCAAAGACCCCATCTATCACCAAGACCATACCTTCGAGGTCTGGCAGGTAGAGATTGATGGGCAGATCCACCGCTTTGCTGCTGGAGAGTTCTCCAACTGCGTATGGGGATTTTATTTAGAGAAAGACGGATGAAAGGAGTGTGTGGGCGCATGAGCCGAATCGTCGATAAACCCTACTTTACATACAGTGCATACAACGCCCTGACCTCCGGCATTCAGGTGAAATGCCCCAAGTGCCATGGCACGGGCATGGTAACAGCGGATGATGACAACGCCTATTTCCGCTGCCTGAGCTGCGGCCATCAGGAGACCCGCGACCGGACGATCTACCGTTATGATGTCCATAACCAATGCAAAAACTGCGGCAGGTACTATCGAGTGGATATTGAAGATACAGCAAAACAGCACTTTTCCGTTCTCTATGTGGCCTGTCCCTATTGTGGGAAAACCATGTCGGGAGAAGTTCATAAAACAGCGGAGGCGTTTTCATATATTGGCGAAATCAGGGATGGGAGAGAACCTTATTTCGGGTTGGAACTATGGTTTTTGACTTCATTTCAGGGAAAACCTGTATGGGCACTCAACCGAGAACATCTTGCCTATCTGATCGGCTATCTCAGCGCCGACCTGCGGGAAAAGCCGCCGGGAAGAGCGAAAATGACCCAGGCTGACCATCTCCCCACCTTCATGAAAACCGCAAAGAACCGGGAGCGGATCGTGAAGCTGCTGAGGCAAATGCAGGAGGAATGAGGATGGAACAGGAAGTTATTTTCAACGGCCAAATTCTTACCCTGACTCGGTTTTGGGCAACAGGAGAACCTTGCCTGTGGATTACCGATCCGGAGCAGATCGGGATGCCTAAAATGGAATTTGTGGGAGGCCACCCGGACGAATATTGCATTTTCCTGAAAAATCTGACGGAAACAGAGCTGGCACAGATCACATCTCTGGACGGTGCTCCACTGGATGTAAAAGAAGAACGAAACGACATCGAATGAGGAGAACACTATGAAAGACCTTTGCAAATACGGAAACCGACCGGAGGTCGAATGGGAAATCTTGCCCTGGATACCTGACCCGCGCCCGCCCTTCAAAATTTGGGTAAAGCCGGAGCAGATCGCGCCATTCTTTCTCGTTCCCCACCACCCCTATGCGATCTCCCTTCTGCTGAAAATCAGTGACGGATTCCGGACAGAGGAATTCCGACGGCTGGGACTGATCGGCAGCAGCGAGGATTGGGAGCGGCTTGTCCGGGGCGTGATCCAGGAGTTCGAGGAAAATAACAGCGGCGTGGATCTGTTTCACTTCGACTCCGACGAAGATGTGTTCTGCGTGTACTCCCAATACATCGATGACCTGATGCTGCTGTCCAAAATGATCCGGGCGGCCTGTGACAATGAAAAAACGATGGGGATGTATCTGAACATGAGCGAGGTTGCGAAAGCATGAAAGAATTGACCACTCAAACAGGGATTATAGTAAAATGCAGTAAAACGGCCATTGAATTTTTCCAAAATGCTCAATCAGTGGATTTCTTCTCTGCACTGGAGATTCCGAAGGAATTTCAAGACATAGCGGTTGAGTTTTATGATTTGATTCTGGAAAACGACCATCCTACAGCTTTGCTGGGCTGTCGTGGCAATTATGATATTGCGGTACAGATAGATGAAGTAACCGGCACCATGACGGGGTGGCATTGGTTTAAATGAAGGAAATGGAATGATCGAGTACATCAAGCTCTTTTGGGAGGACGCACCGGAGGGAGAACCGTCGGTGATCCTCTATGAAGTGGATACAGAAAATGAGCGGCTGGCCCTCCACTCCATTGACATCTTTGCAGATGGCCGCACCCGCAATATCCCTGACCTTTACGACGGCGCCATCGAGATCACGCCGATCCCCACCGTGGAGGAATTGAACGCCCATGTCTGGGGTGAGGAGTTCCACGCCTGCGTCATAGAGCAGGCGGAATTTGAGGCCGCCTGGGAAAGCCACACCTATGATGGAGCGTTAAAGTAGCCAGGAGGAGACACTATGAACAAACCTATAAAAGCCAAAAATCTGCCGTTGTTCTCCATCATTGACCTGGACCAGCTGCGCCGGGAAAAACATCTGGAGGGCACAGAAGTGACAGACTTTTTCACGGCAAGGGATGGAAAAGTCTATCTTCTCATGGAACAGCCGTCCGAAACACAGGGTAAGGACTGGCTCAGCACTCCTTCCACCTATACCGCAGTGGAAATCCAGCTGGATTGGGCGGAACAGCGGGTGCTGGAAACGACGCTGTTTCCTCTTGGCCTCTTGAAGTTCCAGTTTCATTATTTGCGGCCCGCAGGTGATCACTTCCTCCTGCTGGGGGCAAGATGCGCCTATCGGGAAAACGGCCCCGACCAGAACGCCTGGATCGTCAGCCGGGACGGAGCTGTGCTGTCCCGTTTCTGCCTGGGGGATGGCATTCAAGACTGTGTGGTAAAAAAAGATGGCACCATCATTACCAGCTACTTTGACGAAGGTGTATTTGGTAATTACGGTTGGGATGAACCTCTGGGTGCTTGCGGCCTGATTGCATGGACATCGGAGGGAACTCCTCTCTGGAAGAATGAGAACTATTCCATCTATGACTGCTACGCCATCAGCCTGGACGAAGAAGAAAACCTGTGGTTTTATTATTACGATGAATTCCGGCTGGTGCGGACGAACTTCAAAGAGGACTTTGTATTTGAACTGCCAATCGAAGGAAGCGGAGCTTTTTCTGTTGCCCCGTCCGGCAATACCTTCCTGTTTCAAGGCGGATACCAGCAACGGGATAAATTCTACTTCCTTACCGCTCATGGTGATCACCTTGGGAAAAAACAGGAGGCTATTCCCACCTGTGACGGAAACAAGGTCGCTGTGGAGCAGTGCAGCCTGCTTCGCAGCCGGATGTTGTTCCTTGGAAAAGATGGTGTGCTCTATGGAGGTATTTGGGGGAGCGATGGCCAATGAAACAGTCTGATATTTATACCGAGGCTCTGACCTGTCTGCGCTCCATCCTTCTGGCAGACCATCCAGAGTTCCAAAACTGGATCGACTGGTTGGAGCGGGACATTCAGGACTGGAACCAGCGGCGGGAGGTTGCCCACCATCTTCGGGCATACGGAGGTATGGGCTCGTTCAACGACCTGCCCAGTATGCGTGGAAATCACGACTATATTTTCGACTTTCTCAAGTCCGTGTGCTATGCCTTCGGCCATCTTTATGGCAAACGGGAAGGCATTTCTCCGGAGGCATTGATGGAGGAGTGCCTGCACGATGTAGAGCAGGCAGCCTATCACCCCCATAAGCCACTGAACCAAGCCATTGCCCAGCACTTGATGCAGGGCGATTTACAGGAAAACCTGGATAGGCTGTAGGAGAACTTACTATGAACGAAAAACTGTCCCGTCCCCAATTCAATCAAATGGACACCACCGAGAAGCAGACACTGATGGAAAGCCTGGCTGCTCGTTATAATATGACCTTTCTTGATCTACATACTTTTGACCGCTGGGGCCAGAGCTGCACCACCGGCATCTTCAAGAAAGATGGTCGGGAGTTCGTCTTTGTCCCCGGCGATACCGTCACCCTGGGCTGGGAGCAGTTTGCCGTGGGATTGAATCAGGAGAGCCGGGAGGAATTGGAGTATCTGTTCCGAGAATGGGAAATGGAGCGGGACCCGGAGGAGATGATTCGGGAAAGCATGGCTCCTGTTCGGCAGGCGGCCATTGGACCCATGCTGGTGGGCCGGGAGCTGGAGGAAATTAACTGGGAGCCAGTCAAAATGGATGATCCCAGACTGACTGTCCACCCTGACTGGCTGAAGGAATTCCGTGATTTTGCCTGGAGTGACAGCAGCAGTCTTACCTTGCATCAGTCGGCCCGCATTGAGCGGACGGAAAAGGGCTTTCAGATCTGTATCTATAACCACACAGACTACGATGCGCTTCTTGCCATGCTGGAAAACAGGGGCTTCTCCCCGCCCACGGCGGACGAGTGGGCCTACCTGTGTGGCGGCGGGTGTCGGACCCTGTTTCCATGGGGAGATGGGTTAGACTACTCCATGCGTCTGCACTGGTTTGAGAACATGGATGAGGATGAGAACCGGCCCTATGACATGGAGGAGCCCAACTTCTTCGGCCTGTCCATCGCCTACGATCCTATATGCGGGAAGTGGTGCAGGCTGATAGGCTTACCACCTGCGGCGGTGACGGCGGATGCAATATCTGCGGTGGGCTGGGCCCATTTCTCGGTTTCCTACCCTGTTCGCCCCACTGTAAGCCAGAAGTGCAGGAGGACAATGAACTAAACGGAGATTATGACTTTTATCGGCCTATCATTCGGTTGGAGAACTATGATTGACAATAGAAGCTTGATACGAAATAAAGAAAGAGAGGTGCCGACATGGGAGCATGGGGCATAAAAGCATTAGAGCGTGACGAAGGGTTGGATGTACTGGACATCCTCAAAAATGAATATGTACCGGAGCATCCGGTAATGGATCTGGGCGAGATGATCGAACTGATGAAAGAGGAAGTCATGCTGGGATCTGACTTCTCACAAATCGACTTCCTCTTTGACAATACTGCGATGGCTCTGGCGGAGCTGTATTTCCAATGGAAGGATAACAGCAAACTGGACTACGATCATGAAGAAGCTATATGGGATAAAGTCACCGGTTTCACAGCATCCAAAGAAGCCCTTGCTTTCCTGCTGCGGCAGCTCACCGACATCAAAAACGAGGTGCCGGACGAGGACGGCATCCGTGAGATTGTGGATCTTTGGAAGAACGAGGACAGCGGTGAGATCGCTCCTGCGTGGTTGGAACACTTGAATCAGCTCATTGATCGACTGGATTCAGAACAGGAGGCACGACAAATGTATATCAAAAAATACTGGGGCAACTTTATTGGCGGTTCCGATGACAGTCTGAACCTTGTGGCATTTTTGGAAGACCAGAAGAAAGAGGAGATCCCCCTCAGCGAGATATTTGCCAAGATTGGGCTGGACAAACAAAACTGGGACTTCCGCCAGACCGTGGAGTATCTGGAGTTTACACACTCCGATGGCGTGGAGATGGACTTCCACTTCGCCATTGATGTGGTCACTGATCTGGCCGCCATCCTGCTGGAGTGCAGCGTCAGCGGCAGTGTAAACCTTCAGGATCTGGACGAGTACAACACCCCTGCCCGCCGCATCCGCATCACCGTCACGCCAGAGGAGCATGACGCCATGAACAAGGCACTGGCGGATTTTGCCCAGAATCCGCTGGAATATGACCTCAGTGAGATGATGGACAACGAGGAGATCCAGGAGATGGCTCGGGATGTGGAGGCGCTGCGGAAGGAACTGTACGAGGCCGCTGGCCGCAACCGGGACTACCATGTGAAAGCGGAGGATGTGAAATCTCTGCTCCCTGACTGGAAGGGTGCCGATGGCTGCATCGCCACCAACCGCATCACAGTAGAGGGCCGCAAGGTGGGCTACTGCTACAGGGAGGAGCCGGACGGCGGCTGGGACAGCGGCTGGCGCTTTACCGCCGGTGATGAGAGCGACGAGTACATGGACGACCCTAACAACGCCGGGATCTACAAGCTGAACACGATCTGCAATGACGATCCCGACATCATCCCTTTGCTGAACACCCCCGCTCCCTGCGCCTTTGAGCGGGATGAAAATGGCGTGTTCCAGCAGATCAAAGACTGGAAACCAGATGAGGACGAGGAGGACCCTGATATGGATATTTTGAAGCAGTGCCAGAAGTGGCATGAGGAGGACAAACACCAGAAAATCGTTGACGCACTGGAGGCAATCTCTGCCGAGGAGCGTACCCCGGAAATGGATATGGAGCTGGCCCGCGCCTACAACAATCTGGCGGACTCCAGCGAGCCGGAGGGAAGGAAGCTGCTTCACCAGGCACTGGAACTGATGCAGTCCCATGAGGAGGAACTGGGAGATACTTATTCCTGGAATTTCCGTATGGGGTATGCCTATTATTATCTGGATCAGGAGGGCCGCGCTCTGCGGCATTTTGAAAAAGCTCTGGAACTGCATCCCGGTGATGATCCTAAGCTCAACACCCGACAGGACATGGAGGAACTAATTGACTCGTGCAAAAAGGGTATTTCTCTGCCGCAGTTCTGGGAGTGCTTCCGGGAACGGACAGAGAACTGGTGGGAAACCTTTGCCGAGATGGAAGCAGAGCTGCGCCAGATGATGGACGAGGACAAAGATCACACCCGCGGTGCGGAGATCGTGGCCCAAATGGAGGAAACCCTGAATTTGGTTTTTGACGAGATTTCCTTCGAGATGGGCTTCAACGGCGAAAAGCATGAGCTGATCCTCACCCCGGAGGGTGATAAGGTCAAGCTGTTTGAGCTGGTCTACTTCCAGAAACACGCCCCCAAGGAGGTGCTGGAGCACTGGAACATCCTGGTGGGCCGTCAGCCCCTCCAGAACATCGGTCTGCGCACCGAGGATGGATGGGACATCTCCGGGGATGATGTGCAGATCTGGCTGGAGGAGCAGGGTGAAAACAGCTTCGCCATCTCCGCCTACTGTGAAAAGCTGCTGCCTATGCTCCGGGAGGAAGAAGGCCGGGCCTGGTGGATGCTCACCACCTTCACCGACCAAGTGCTGGGCGAGATCCCCCACATGAGATACATAGACAGCTTTGATGTGCTGGAGGAACCCAAGGCAGAGCCGTCCTTCCTCCTGTCCCAGCTGCCCGACAAACTGCGGGAGCAGGGCCTGGAGCTCTCCACTGATCCAAATGCCTATCTGGAGAGCTATCTTGGCTACAAAATGGAACCCAATGAAGATCCCGACGCCGATTGGCGGTTGGATACCATGGTGGGTTCCACCTGCTGTGTGCCGCTCATCAACGGCTATCTGAATGCCGACAATGATTTTATGGACGATCTCCATGCCGACGGCGCGGTGGCGGGCTTCTTCTGCTATCCCCTGGATACCCTGCGGGAGGAGGAAGGCAGTCAGAAAATTTTCGACTTCCGGGACAAACTGGAGGAAGTGCTCACCGGCGGGGATGGTTCGGAAGTGCTCACTCTCACCGGCGGGGCTACCGGCCTCTACTGTGGCTATGTGGACTTCATCGCCTGGGACATCCAAGAGGCGCTGAACATGGCGAAAGAGTTCTTTGAAGGCACGGACATCCCATGGGCCATCTTCCACACCTTCCGCCGTGAAGCCGGTTCTGTATCCCTAAAGCAACAAGATGATGGGACAGAAACTGAGAATCAGGATGACGAGTTGGACGAAACGCTGACGGGCATGGACTATATTCCTTACACCCAACAGAACGCCGAAGCATTCTTCGCTCAGCTGGAGCAGTGGAACGACGAAGACGAGTACACCCGCTGTATCCAGGCACTGAATGCCATCCCGGAGAACTGGAGGAACTACCGCACCGCCTACGCCCTGGCCCGTGCACTGGAGAACTACGCCATCATCGGGGACCATGACGAAGGTACTTTGAAATCCAAGGGAGACAAAGCCCTTCTGAGGGCCATTGAGGTGCTGGAGTCCGTCCGGGAGGAAGGCCAGGACAAGGCGGAGTGGAATATGCGGATGGCCTATGGCTATCAGTATCTCTACGGCCAGGAGGAAAAGGCCATTCCCTACGCTCAGCGGTGGGCAGAGTTGGACCCGGAGGATGAAAATGCCCCGGCAGTAATTCGGGAGTGTAAGGCGGAGATTCGGAAACGCCAGCGCAGCCGGAAGAAGAAGGCCAAATTCGTGCCCGGTGATACTCCATTTGAGGGCTTCGACCTCACCAACTTCTGGGATGATAATTGGTATGCACTGAAAGAATATGTCAGTGATCCGCCTTCCGATGAGCTGATTGCCAGCGTGGAGGAGGAACTGGGCTACAAGCTGCCCGCTGCCTACATCTGGCTGATGAAGCAGCACAACGGCGGCATTCCGGTGAACACCTGCTATCCCTGCGATGAGCCTACCTGTTGGTCAGATGATCATGTGGCCATCACCGGCATTTTCGGCATCGGACGAGAAAAGAGCTGCTCCCTCTGTGGAGAGCTGGGCAGCCAGTTTATGATCGATGAGTGGGAGTATCCTGCCATCGGAGTGGCCATCTGCGACTGTCCCAGCGCCGGACACGATATGATCTTCCTGGACTACCGGGTTTGTGGCCCCCAGGGAGAGCCTGCGGTAGTCCATGTGGATCAGGAAAACGACTACAAGATTACCCATCTGGCAGACAGCTTTGAGGAATTTATCCGCGGACTGGAGCATGAATCCCTCTATGATCCGGATGAAGATGCAGAGGATCTTGAAGATGACGCCGACGAGGAGGAAACCGACCATAAGGGTTCCTTTGCCGGATCTGTGCTCCTCTCCAAAGCGGAATGGGACAAGGAGCAGTTGATCCGGAATCTACGGGAAGAATGGGGCATCGTAGATGAGGAGCCGGATGAGGGCGACGAAGATGATGAGAACAGCGATGACGCTGTGGTAATGCGGGTCGGCGGCATGATGCTGATCGTGACACTCTTCCACGGTCACATCCCGGACAATGAAGCGGAGATCAACGCCGAAAACAACTATATGTGGCCAGAGGCCGTAGAGGTGGCCAAAGCGCACAAGGCCCATATCGTGGTGGCTGTATTGGGCGAGGAGGAAAAACTGCTGGAACGGGGTAAGCTGTTCACTAAGGCGATGGCAGTGTGCTGCAAGCAGAAATATGCCACCGGTGTCTACACCAGCGGCGTGGTATTTGAGCCTCGTTTCTATGAGGGCCTTACCGATATGCTCAAAAAGGACGAACTGCCCATCTTCAACTGGGTTTGGTTCGGCCTGTACCGGAGCGAGGGGGGCCTAAACGGCTACACCTACGGCATGGATGTGTTTGGCAAGGAGGAAATGGAGGTGTTGAACACCGACGCTGAGCCGGAGGAACTGCGGGACTTTTTGGCCAGCCTTGCCTCCTATGTGCTGGCGTGTGATGTGACGCTGCAAGACGGCGAGACCATCGGTTTTTCTGCGGACGATAAGCACACCATCACCCGCAGCCCCGGTGTCTCTCTGCCAGAGGAACAGATGACCCTGAAGATCGGTTACGAGCCTATAAAGGGAGATCCAGAGGATGACAGCTGCGACCACTCAGACAATGATGACACACAGGATGAGGAAGAATTCAGTAATCCCGAAGTCTACACAGAGGAGGAGATGGAGGCCGTCGAGGGTCACATTGAGCAGTATTTCGGTAAGGTCGAGAATGTGTTCCACGAGTTGGTCTCCCCGGACATCCATGTGGACATCTGCATCGTGCCGCCCACTGAGGAGCGGGACTATTATACCCTGGTCACCATGGGTATGGGTGCTCACCGGATGAATGTGCCGGAAGAACTGGCGGAATACAAGCTGGAGCGGGCGGAGCTGGCTATCGCGCTGCCTGCGGACTGGAAGTTGGTTCAGGAATCTATGCAGGATGAGCGGTGGTACTGGCCTATCCGTCTGCTGAAAGTTTTAGCTCGTCTGCCCATTGCCAGCGACACTTGGCTGGGCTTTGGACATACCATGGATAACAAGGAGAACTTTGCGGAAAATACGAAGCTGTGTGCCGCCATTCTCACCGGCCCCCAAAGTACAGAGGAGGGCGGCGAGGTCTGCACTCTGCCGGGCGGCGAGGAGGTCAACTTCTATCAGGTCATTCCGCTTTATGAGGACGAGTTGGACTATAAACTGGAACATGATGCAGACGCTCTGCTGGACAAGATGGCGGGGATCAGCTTTGTGGTGAACCCCACCCGCCAGGATGCAATCACCCGTGGCACCCTTTCCAATGATGATTTTGACGGTGAGATGGACGATGCTTCCTATCATATCGAGAGCATTGAGGAGAAGGAACTGCCTATTGACCCCATCAATGCTTATAACCACATGGCCATCTACCTGCGCTGGTGTATGGAGCACGACCTGATGGGCGAGGACTTCTTGAAAGAATACAGCGAAGTGACCAAACAGGTCAAAGCTGATCCTGCCAATGTGGATCTGAGGGAGTTTATCCGGGATGAGCTGGACGGCTGTCTGTTCTCTGTGCTGTTCAATCAGCAAGGCCGTGCCTTTGCAGGCTATTACTACGGAGAGGGCGACAGCCCCTACTATCCTGCCGACATTGATGACTATGCCCTGAAATATTTTGGTCCGTCCCGATACCACTCCAATGAATTTCAACAGGAGGCATACTTATTCATCCCATTTGATGAGAAATACTATCAGACCATGGCTCAAGTGATTGAGGAACGCTTTGAAAACTGGCAGGGACAGGACTTCGACGAGGACACGCTGGAGCCTTCCGAGGTTGCTCAGGCCATCATGGAGTATCTGGACTGCGAGTGTACCTATTTCCCATCCATGGCAGATGATGACCCCATCATGTCGGCATACAGCTACGCCCAGCGGCTGGGGGTACGGGAGGGCTTTGTTCCCGTACTTATCCAGGCGGATGATGAACGCTGTTGGAATGTCTGGTAATGAACGCCGACCCGGAGCACAATGCGGACTTCTACGAATTTGACCTCAAAACGGTAGAGGAGTACCGGAAGAAGATGCTCTCCGCTCCTGTTAAGGACGGAAAGGCGATTTTGGAGGAATTGACCGGCCAGCGCAAGGAAGAAGCCGAGGACGATGATCTGGACTGGGAGGAGGAAGTCCTGGGCGAGATGGAGGGCGGAGAACCCAACGACCGCTTCGCAAACTATTGGAACGATGATACCGGAATGACATATCCGCTCATTCTGGCTAAAATTCCGGTAAAGAACCCCTGGGAGATCTTCGCCTACCTGCCCTTTGGAAATTGGAATGAGTGTCCCGACACACCGGACCTGATGGCAGTGGCGAAATACTGGTTCGAGCAACATGGTGCCATCCCTGCCGCCATGAGCCACGATGAATTGGAGTTTGAACTTCCAACTCCGATCTCCAAGGAAAGAGCTATGGAGGTGGCTGTGGAGCAATATGGTTTCTGCCCAGATCTGGATCAGAATGAGGATGGAAGCATTGGCTCCTTGGCAGATGTCCTGTGGCAGTCCACCGTCTGGTACTTCTGGTGGGATTGATGGGAGATTGTGACCATGAACGAATACCTGAAGCAATATATTGAACTCCAAAAGCAGTTTCGGGAGACAGAAGGAGATCCGGACAGTGTCCGTGCTCTCTATACCTTCAAGGAGAAACTGGAGCTGTCGGAAGACAAGCAGGCCAAGGAAGTGCTGGTGGATGTGTATGATCTGCTGGACTTCAAGAAGGATGCCTACGAACTGCTCTGCCAAATCGGAAATCGTTCCGACAAGAAGACCCTCAAGCGGCTGGGCATCTTGAAGGACTATGCGGAAAACTGGGGCAATCATTATGCCCTCCCCAGGCCCAAAACGCCGGAGGAGAAGCAGAAAGAGAAGGAGCGGCAGGCCCAGCTGGGCCTGCCCGCCTTCCGGTATCACCCCAATCCTCTGGAAACTGGGGCTTTTGAGGAATCCGCAGACGGCGTTGTCTGCGACTGCTGCGGCAAGACGACCCATATTTTCTATACAGCCCCCTTTTACGCCGTGGAGGATATTGCATATCTGTGCCCAGAGTGCATCGCCAACGGCGAAGCAGCCCGGAAATATGACGGTAGTTTTCAAGATGATTTCTCTGTGGATGATGGTGTAGACGATCCGGAGAAGCTGGACGAGCTGATCCACCGCACCCCCGGCTACTCCGGCTGGCAGCAGGAATACTGGCGCGCCCACTGCGGCGACTACTGCGCTACCTGGGCCATGTGGGTGCCAGAGAACTGCGGGCGCTGGGTGTGCTGGAGGAGGTGCTGGACGATCCCATGTGGGACGAGGCGCAGAAAGATATGATCCGGGAATCCGTCAATGGCGGGCATCTGCAATGCTATCTGTTCCAGTGCCTTCACTGCGGGAAACACTTGGTCTGGATGGATTTTGATTGAGGTGGCAACATGGAGAAGAAGGATTTTCCCAAGGGAACCAAGCCCCGTGAGATCTTCGTCTATACCTGTGAGCGGATCGCGGAGCCTTTGAACCCGCTGGGCTACAAATACCGCAAGAGCAAAAATGACATCTACAAAAAAGACGGCATCTTTGTGTTCTCCTTTTACTTTTCCCCCTCCATCCGCTTTGGCTCCACCACTTTTACTGCCTTCTTCGATGTGAGTTCCCCGGTGATTGCCCAGTGGCGCAGTGAGCAGGAAGGGACAGAGGAAACCTATGATGGTATCGTGGGTACCTCCATCGCCCGGCTGACCCACCGGTATGATGACTTCCCCCGCTATGAGGTATCTACTCTGCTGGAGCGGGAACGCTCTATCCAGGAAATTTCCGGGCAGATCCAGGACTATGCACTACCATTCTTTGCCCGGTTTTCCAATCTGCCCAAGCTGCTGGACGATGTGGAACAGGAGGGGTTCTTCCCCCATCGGAAGGGGTTCGATGTCCCTAAGCGGAATCGGGAGTTCATCGAATGCTTCCGGGAGTATCTCCAAAAGCAGTAGGAATCAGCAGAAAGGAAACAACACCTATGTCAAACAGTAGAGTATCCACTTGGAGTGGAATCCGGAACAAATTGGAGAATGACTACCTGTGCCCGGCACTCCGGGGCCACATCCAGTATTTTGCCACCAGTTACAGCAAAAGCGCCGACCATGAGGGCCGGGCCGCCATTCGTGTGGACGGCGTGGAAGTGCTGCGGAGCAACTACTACACCTATTTTGAAAATGTGTGGACGAAATTTCATCACTTGCGCTCCACCACGCTGAAAGATCACGACTCCGCAAAAGAGGCCATCAATCAGGCTCATGCCTATGCGCTGGAGCAGGGCACCTTTGACCAAAAGGTGTTCTATGAGGTGTTTGGGATCTTTGACAACCAGAGCATCGAGAAAAGCCTTGTCAGCGAGAATCCCCTTGTCCGTATCTTTGCCCTTCTGGATCGCAGGCTTGGCAAGCGCCGCCTGCTGGCTTTGGAGGACTCCATGGAGCAGGAACTGGACTGGGTGCGGGCTTTCTATGTGATCCGGTTGCAGGCCGAAGGCTGATGGAAGCGAATAACATTTAGGAGGAACCACCATGTCACAGATCGCGTCCTTTTATCTGATAAAAAATAACCAGCGGCAGGAGTTGTCCGACGGTGACTGCTCCGGCGCGGTCTATATGGCCATCTGGGACTGGTGTGAGAGCGAACTGGATCTGGATGTCCGTTTTCCTGCTCCCCAGACGGAAGACACCCTGGACTGCGCTCTGCTGGAGGGAGAGCTGGCGTCTCAACTGCTGGCAACTCTGCGGGAGCAGGATCTCCCGGAGCTGGCCGCTGAAATTGCCCCGGACTGGGATCTGCCCACCGAGGCGGTGCAAAGCGGGCTTAATACGCTGCGCTCCCATCTGGAACTGGTGCAGGGCGATGCTGCTCTGCTGTATGAAATGACATGAGAACGGAGGGATACCATGCTGGCAAAGCGGTTTGAACACATTTTACATGATCTGGGCATGGCTGGGCTGGAACACCCTCTGTTCTACCATGCACCGGTGGGCATTCGTTTTAAGATCGGCGGGGAGGAACCAATCTATCTGGATAGGCGTGCGGCGAAGCTGAAAACCAACCCCGCTTATGTTCAGGGGGCGCTGGACCGAGCCGCCGCGATCTATCGGGCACTTCCGGCGGTGCCGGACCTTCTGCGGATCGACGGGTATCCCGATGAAGAACCCGCCGAGTCCCTGCTGACCGTTATCCGGCAGCGAGTGGGCCTCCCAGTTCCCGATGAACAACTTTCGGCCACAGAGCAGGATGAAGATGGGGATACCCATGCACAAGTGCAGTTTTACTGGGATCTCAGCAAGATCAGCTTTCAACCAGAGCTGCTTCTTCGGGAAATCATTCTGGGGGACATCGGCGGCTGGAACGGCTTTGTGTCCAGCGTCTATCTGGCTGGGCCGGGGCCGTTCCTCTACCATTTGTACGATGACCGTGGGCTGGATGTGCTGGGCGGCTCACAGAAGCTGCTATTGCCTCTCTATCATCAATTTCATGACTGGATTTTGGAATACGATCTGGAGAAGATTGACCAGATGTTCGCTCCAGCAAAAGAATGACTGCATAACAGAAAAGGAGACATTACTATGGGACTTGACATCTACGCCGGGACGCTGACCCGGTACTATTCTCACAACTGGAAAACTGTTGTGCAGCAGTGGGCGGAGGAAAACGGATACTCTTTCAACCGCATCACCCCGGACGGGGAACCTGCTGATAACGAGGAAGAAATGTCCCCGGCTGAGGTCCAGGCGGCGGTGGAGAACTGGCGGGATCAGATCTTGAGCGCCATTTCTCAGCCGGGCCAGCCCCCCTACGCTCCCTGGCTTGAAGATAATGAGAAACCTTATTACACCGACAAGCCGGATTGGGATGCCCTCGGCGCTATGCTGCTGGTGGCCGCCTGTCGTACATACGAGGAACCGGTGCCTTCCACCGTGGAGAAGGACTGGATCTTCGGGGAGCATCCTCTGGTCGCCCGCCTTGCATCGGATGAGGAGCGGGTGTGGTCCCTGTTTCGTGGGGCTACCTGGTGGCTCCCTCTTTCTAACAGCTTTCTGTTCCAAGGGTCCTTGCCTACCGATGACACCGCCGCTATCGCCACCTTGGGCGGACTGCGGAAGGAGCTGGAAAAGCTGAACCAGCTGGCATGGCAGGCCGATGAGGACACCATCCTTGGCTGGGCAGACACGGAGGGATACCCGGTAGACGGAACCGTAGACTCAGATGGACAGTACAGCAAGGCAGACATCCCGGAACACACCCAGTATGACACTCAATCCCTTGCCAAGTTTGCCTTCTCCATGTTCTGGCGGGCCATGCGGTTTGCCGAGGAGCAGCAGGTGCCTATCCTGCTTGACTATTAAAGAGAATTCGTCAGGGGGTGGAGACCGTGGAACAAAAACGGCCGGCAGATATAATTCAGGAACTTCTGGACTACCTGTGGAACGGCCTGGGCCTGGAGGAAAAGGGCTGGAAGCGTCTGAAAAAGGGCGACTTCAAAAAGAAAATGAAAAACGGGCTGACCTATCAGATCTGGTTTGACCGGAGCCGCTACAACTACATAGACTACGAAATCGGCCATGGGAATGTGGAGGTGGGCTTCAGCTGTATCATAAAGCAGGGAGATGACTACCTCTACTCTTTCAGAATTGAACCCACAACAGGCGGTTCATTCTTTCGGATGCTGACAGAGGACCTGCGCTGAACACCGGGCTGCTGGACACCTTTCTGCCCCTGGTCAAAGCCAACTACCTCGACTTCATCGACCGCTTCGAGGCAGACCCCGTGGAGGCATTACAGCCGGTCTGCGCCCCCTTCACCGAGGCGGAGGACTACAGCTGGTTCATCTATGTGCGGGAGCAGATGGTGGAACGGTACGGAACGGCGGAGCAGATGGAGGAGTACCGCCGTCAGGCGGAATTGCGCGGAACGCCTGGACACAAGGCAAAAAACTGGATGGGTTCGATGTTGTTCCACCTCTCCCACGCCAATGATGTGGATCAAGCCTGGGCCTCAAGCCGTACCAGAGAGGAACTGGACCAGGTGGTGGAACCCTTTGTGCAGGCCAAGCGGCAGACAGGACGGTGGACACAGGAGGATGAGGCGGGCTATCAGCTCTACCGGCAGGAAACAGATCCGAAGAAGCGCACCTTTCGGGTATGGTATCTCATCGCCAACCCCCGCGGCCTGCCGAAAGAGTTTGTCCAGAAAGAGCTGGAGTTTCGGTGGAAACTGTTCCCAGAAAAGAAGGAGGAAACCAAATGAGCAATAAAGCTTTCCAGCAAAATCTGGACGACAAAAAAGGCCCCCAGCCCGGAGGTCCCTATCTCATTCAGATGCTGTTCAAAGAGCCGGTAGAAATGCCGGATAAAGAAAAAATGACTGCCATAATGGAGAAGCACATCGGATCAACAGAGTGCTTCTGTTATGATAAGAAAATGGCCGGCTTTGCCGCCCTGGATCATGTCGCGGAATTTCAGGACGGCAAGTGCCCGGTACAGCTGATGGTGATGAAATGCGACAAGTTCAAGGGCAAAGGCTTTGATGCCTTTCTGATGAGCCAGATGTGGGACTGCCAGGAGGACCGTGACCGGATCTTCCGGGAGTGCAAATATCAGGTGGTGGCCACCGATATGCTGACTGCGGCGCTTTCAGCGCTGGAGCGTGCCAACCTGGATGCCGACTTTCTGGAGGCTCTGGCAGAGCTGTACCCCACCTGTGAGGCGTTCTATTTCCAGAACTGCGGCAAGCTGTTTCTGGCAGAGGATGTGCGCTCCCATCAGATTGAGGGGCCGGATCGGTTCATCCGCTTTGGCGTCAATGTCCGTTTCTTCAACATCGAGGGCACGGAGGATATGCTCATCGACACGGTGGGCATGAGCACCCTGTTTTTGCCGGATCTCCAGTACCACTTCCACGGCATGGACCCCAACTGGGTGGTAAACCACGCCTATAATGCAGCGTCCTATATTCTGGAGCATGATAACCCCATTGAGGATGGGGAAACCATAGACGGCGTGGCGGATGGCCAGATGTGCCGGGAGATCCAGTGGAAGTGCCAATATGAAGATGCCTTGATCCAGCCGCCCAGAGGGGTGCTGGACATCAACATGGGAAACTATGCTTCGGGAGGACGCTGAATGAATGGCGTTGTGCTCCTGGTAGGCGGACTTCTGCTTGTGGCGGTGATCAAGCTGATTATAGATCGAAATTGGATCGGCCTGCTTCTCTGTGCTGTCGCCCTGCTTCTGGTCTTTGGGGCTGGACACCATACAAAATAGGCCATTTTAAGAATCGAGGAGGTGAAGTATGCAGAATTCAACAAATATGCGGATACTGGAATTACTCCGGTTTCTCTATGAGCGGACCGATGAAAACCATCCCGCCACAGTATCTGACATCATTGCCCATCTGAATGGAAAAGGAATTCAGGCAGTGCGGCAGACTGTTTACGCAGATACCAATGCGCTGATCGATGCGGGGATTGATATTGTGGTGGTTAAGAGTACCCAAAACCAATATTTTATGGGAAACCGCCTGTTTGAGTATCCAGAACTGAAAATGCTGACAGACGCAGTAGCATCCTCGAAGATCATTTCTGCCAAGAAGTCTGAGGAGCTGGTGCAGAAATTATGCCGTCTGACCAGTCTACATCAGGCAAAGCAGCTTCAAAAATTTGCTGCTTTATCCAGCCGTGTCAAACCGCATAATGAAAAGGTTTACTACATCATTGACAATATCCAAACAGCGATTGGAAACCATCAGCAAATTCGGTTCCAATACTATGAATATACTCAAGAAAAAAAGAAAATCTTAAAGCATGATGGATATTATTATGTCGTAAATCCTTATGCGCTGGAATGGAAAAATGACCACTATTATTTAATTGGATATTCTCTGAAGCATCAGAAAATTGCTCACTTCCGTGTAGATCGGCTAACAAGCGTAGAAAACCTTGAAACTTGCTTTATGCCAGTAGAGGGATTTGATGTAGCCTCCTATACAAACAAAATGGTTGATATGTTTACATCAGAGTCATCGAAGGAAGTAACCCTGTTATGTGAAAACGAACTGATGCGTGTAATCATAGACCATTACGGAGAAGATGTCCCTGTTGAGAGGTATGATGACGGGCACTTCACAGCCAAAATTGAAGTGAACCCCAGTGGAACTTTTTATGGCTGGATATTCAAATTCAAGGGGAAAATAAAGATTCTATCCCCAAAAGAGTGCATTACAGAAATACAGCAAATCGCTCAGGAATTTATATAGCGCAAAAGAGGTGTTATTGATTTTTAACACCTCTTTTCAAATGAAATTTTTATCCTTGAAGTGAACGGATGTTCGATATACAATATAAGCAAGATATTGGAATTGGACAATTAAAATTAGGCATGACATCAGATGAGCTAGAAAATGCTCTTCTACAAATGAAGAAACAGTGGTCGAATTCTTCTGATGAAGCAATGCAAATGGAATGTTGTGCGGAAACCGATGATCCTAATTTGATAACCGGACGATATATGGATAATGATTTGTTCTTTCTTGTGCAGTATCGGAACGGAAAAGCTACTGAAATCGGCATCCAGCGAGATTTGTCTAAGGTGGCATCAATAAAATTGTTCGGGATGGATATGTTTAATACAACCGCCGAGTGTATTATTGATAGCTTAATGAAAAAGGACAACGTTATTTGCAACGAAAAGGACTTGCAACTGGGAACGGAATATATTTTTCCCGAAATTGGAGTCCGACTCTGGAGAGAGCGAGCATTTCATCCCAAACTGTTGAAAGACCCGCTATACATGGAAGAAATGCAAGCGGTATTAGAAGACGAATATCAGTATCAGTATTTTCAGATGATTACTATAATAGGCTAAACTGCTAACTAAGCAACAGCCCTCTATTTGCAACGACTGCAAGTAGAGGGCTGTTTTGTCTGCTTTGGATATTTTAATTAAAGGTTAGTCTTCCATTCTACCGTGGTCACAACCAAGTGAGAGATAGTGCTCAATCTCACCAATCAGCACAAGCTGGGCGTACTCCAAAGGATTATTATACAGCAGCGCATCCAGTTTTGCCCGCTGTGTGGGGCATGGCAGTACTTGCTCATCAAAGATCAACGCGGTCGTCCACTGTATTTCAATACAGAAGCAGACGACCGCATTGACTTTTTTACGAGATGAGGTCTCTTTTTTCTCTCTTAAGTCACCTAACCGCACTACCCTGCATCACAGGCATTGACGATGATATCCACGTCGGAGCGGTTCATCAGGTCTTTCAGGATGCCAAACTGCTTTTTGGTACCAGCAGACACCAGATTTTCATTATCTATCTTTTTGTATTAAGGTCTACAGCAATCTAATCCCACGTTAAAACGAGAAAATGCTTAATTGTTCTCCTCAAAGTTCTCTACCTGTTCCATGACCTTTTTGAGAACTTCGGGGCTGTACTGCGGGGGATATCACGCTTTTCAAAGAACGAGCCGGAGTTGCGCGCAGCGCGCAGATAATCCCGGCAGTTAAACAAAATCTAATCAAGGTTGAGAGCTTTTTCTTCAGCCTTCGTCTTTGCCGTGGCGTTTTTCTCCAATCTGAAAATTACAAATTGCGGACAAAAAGGACGCATTGTTGTGGCAAGCAGTGCAAGCTGGTACCAACTTGCAATTTTTGAATCCGATTTCTAAAAATCAAATTCAAAATGCTTGTTGGGCTGTGCCCAAACCCCTTGTGTTCTGCATCCAGTGGATGCAGGCTGCACATTTTTGAAAAATGCTTTTTAATCTGAGTGCCGATGCCTGTGGTATCGGCACTTTTTGCACAGATGGATTCCCGGAAGCAGAAAATAGTGCTATGCAGCACATCCGGGATTGTGCTATACTTGATTTACATAAACTTGTTTGTCCTAAAAAGTTGGAGGTGTTCATGGCAACACGAACCATTTGTTTTCCCATATCCGGCTATCCCTATTGCAGAGAACAGCCGGTGACATTCACATGGATAAAAGGCAGCAAGCGGCAGAATATCCGTGCCGTCCATGATGCCGTCCATACAACAGACCCTGATGTTTCGATTCTGGAAGTCAGCTCTGCATCCGTTCAGCCGGAGGGTGAAGCTGTTTCTTCTCTGCGGCTTTTGCTACATCTGGATTCTGTTGCGCAGGATGTACCCATCAGCACGGTTTTTGAAGCCACCAAAGTGTTTGAACATGGTGGGCCATTCGCTGACCTTCTGACCTGTGAGCCACCCAAAGTCCATAAGGACACTCGGCTGCGAACCAGTGGAGAGCTGCTACGTTACTCTCTGGAAGGAAACGAGTATCCGACAGAGCCGTACATGGATTCGTTCTTTGAGTGGCTCTACTGCCGTGCGTTGAAGCAGTTCCCGGAAAAGGCGGAGCCGCTGAGCAGATATAATGCTTTTTCTGATATTGCTGCCGCAGCGGATTCTAAAAAGTATTATGGCGATTCCTCACGGGCGGCTGCGATTTATGTGGGACTTGCAGCGGCAGGAAAACTTTCGTGCATCGATTCCTATGAATTATTTATTGCTGAGGTCTATACGGAGCCGAAACCTTTGCCCAAGTCTGGAAAATCTGAGGCTGCTTCAAAAATGACACCCGAAGTTTCTGCACCAGCAAAGGAGACTCCGGCAGACGAATTGCCGCAGCCCGATAACGCAAATGCGGAAGTGATTCCGGACGCTGCGCAGATGGAGCATATCCTTGAGCTGCCCAAAGCGACCTGTCTGCTTCTCTCTTTGGCAAAAAATGCTGGCCTTTCTGCAAATAGTTCCAGTGAGCTGACATATAAGGGAAAGGAATTCCTTCTTGACGCTTATCAGATAGCGCTGAAAAATAAAACGCTCCAAATCAATATCCAAAAGAACAAAATCACATTTCCGATGGAGGAACCGGACAGCGGATTTCATGCAGTTGGTGTGTTGACCCGTTCGCCTGCTTGGGAATACGGATGGAAGTTTAACTATCTGACTGAGAATACATCCGGTGCAGAAAAGTCCGAAGTTAAAGAAAAAATCCCTCCGAAGCCTTTGACCGCATTGGAGCATCTGGAACGCTGTGGGTATAGAATCGTTCAGCAGGTCGTACCGAAAAAACTTCCGCCGATTGCCGTTCAGCGGATGGCATGGAAAACAGGCGAAGCTCTTTGCGACCCGGTAGTGGTGGATTTCTTGCAGTTTATTCGGACACATATGCAGAGTGACGGCTCTTTTTCGTTTCGTATCCCAAAGGGTACTTCCAAGAATTCGTTTGCCACACTTTCGGAAATCGCTCAGACGTGGGATAAAATGGGACTTTTTGCATCCATTGTGATCTATCCGCAGAATATCGTCTATGAGCTTGCGCAAAATGAGACTGTCCGGCATTTCCTGAGCGGGAAGTGGCTGGAACTTTTTGTGGAGCATCAGGTTCAGCAGATTTTGAATCGCTATCAGGAGGAGCAGGGCGCAGAAGTTTCGCTTTGCTCCAATGTGATTCTTTCAGAAGCGGCATCCGCAGGGAGCACGCATGAACTGGATGTTGCGTTTTCCATCAACGGAAAATTCTTCTGGGTGGAAGCCAAATCGTCCAGCCGAAGCATTGATTATGGAAAATATGCTGCTCTGTGCGAAAAGCTGAAAGTAACCTCCGACCGACTGCTTTTGGTCAACAGCGATTTGTCCGTTGAGGAGTGTGAAGGCGTTTCTTACTTCTGGAATTATCGTGTTGCAAATTGTGCAACGATTACGGGGGAATTGGAAAATATGGTTGCCAAACAAATTGAAACTGCCGGAAAAGCCGTTCCAAGTACAGACTGAGCAATAAGCAAAAAAGACCCTGAGAACCCTGCCGGATAAGCGGCAAAGTTCTCAGGGACTGTTTTATCGGATCTGCTCGACTTGCTTGGAGTCCTTTTCCTCCGCAAAGAACAGTTCCACATTCTTCTGTGCTTTTACGATTTCCTGCATCTCATCCCGTGTCTTTCGGTACTCTGGGTAGAGTGCTTTTTTCTTGGTGAGCAAAGCCGAATACTCTGCATTCAGGTCTTTCACTTTGGGCAGCTTTTTCAGGCCGGATTCATTGAAAGCGGCTTTCGCCGTCTTATGCAGCGTGACTTCTTCCCAGTGCGCTTCCAAAAATTTGGAGCTGTACCCGGATTTGCGGTAAGCATCGTATACAGGCCGGGTCTTGGCATAGTTGACGATGTGCGCCCGGAGGACGGCGATTTCTGCCATACGCTTCTCGGCGGCCTTGATGGAATCGCCCAGTTTGTGATAGCGAGAAAGTGCAGCATCAGCACGCTCTTTCAGGTCATCCGCACTGCCGATTTTCTGCTCCTGCAAAAAAATCAGCGTTTTGGACATCTCTTTCAAGTTGTACTTCTTCGCCCAGCGTTCGTAGCCGCCACCTTTGCCCTCGGCAAGTTTTGCTTGAATGTCAACCAGCAACTGGAACGGCTGCTCTTTGGAAGGTTGCTTCTGATGTGGGCGGTGTTCGGCTTTTCCGGCAATGACTGCTTTGATTTCATCCTCGCTGTACCCGGCACCCAGTGTCTTTAACCGGATAAAGCGTTTCTGCCGTGCGCCTTTAACGGAAGTGTATTTGCCGCGTTTGATTTCATAGCCCTGCTGTTCCAGCTTTTGCAGAAAATCTTCGTAGTCGGTGGGCTTCTGCTGCAAAATCTCGTCGATTACACTGCACAGCCGGTCGCGGTTGCTCTCCTTTGGTGGGTAAGTGATGCGCTTCTGCCGTTCCCGGTAAGGCTTCTTTTCAATGACTGACAGCTGATGCTCCAGACAAATCAGGTCGCTCAACCGCTGCACTGCCAGACCGGAAAAGAAAAAATCCCGAAATTTTCTTGTGCCGTCCAGAGTGGTCGAGTTATAGATAATGTGATTGTGAATGTGTTCCCGATCGGTATGCGTTGCAACGATAAAAGCGTGTTTGCCTTTCAGAAACCGGGAGGCCAACTCATAACCGATGCGGTTTGCTTCTTCAGCCGTAATTTCACCAGGTCGGAAAGATTGCCGTATCTGATAGGCGATAATGTTACTTTTTTGGCTGCGCCCGGTGGCCTGCTCGTACAGCTTTTTTGTGAGCATGAACTCCTCGTCCACAGTAAGCGGGCTGCATTGATAGCTGCTGACAAGTTCGCCTTTTTCAGTCTTGTCAGGATTCTGTGCATAGTTGGTGCGGTCTTTCAGGCAGGCGGCAATAGATTTTCCTTTGTGCTGATGCAGTGCGATCAGACGAGTAGCAGCCAGAGCAGATCACCTCCTAAATGAAAAAGCCGCCCGAAGGCGGCAAGAAGATTCAAAATCAAATCAGGTCCCGGAGCCAACCGCTGAATTTCTCAACGCCCTCCACCATTGCAGTTGCGCCGACAAAAAGGACAAAGCAGAGAAATTCGGCAACCAGCAGAATCAGAAATTGATCCCAAGTCTGGCGGTAGACGGTGTAGATGCCGCAGCCAAAGATATACAGCATCAACGGCGCGACAACATAGCTGGACAGAGTAAGCAGCCACTTTGCCATCAGAGCCAGAAAAGCCACGAACAGAGAGATCGGGGCAAGCATCATCTTGAATAAAAACCTCATATCAAACACCAGCCTTTCTTTTTCGCCCCTATTATAAAGGTATCGCCCCTTGCCTTGCAAGGGTGTCAACCGTTATGTAAACCCGCAGCCTCCTACTGCGGGAAATTTTTTAGAGTTCGGTGAGTTTGGCGAGAAGTTGCTTGCCAATAGCTATCAGCTCATCCAACCGACTACGCAAGTCCTCTAAATCGGCGGCATAGAGCTGCCCGCTTTCACTGGCCCGTTTCGCCACCTGATTCAGGTTGTTGCTGCAATTCTGAAGAAGGTACGCCATCCGACGCAGCTGTGGTAAATCAAGATTCAGGCAGTAACCATCCAGAGCCATTTTTCGCAGATAAGAGCCAATGCTCAAAATACCGCAACTTTCCATCTTCTGACGAATGCGTTCCAGTTCGACTTTGCTGACACGAAAATGGATCTGCTGGTCACGGTGCTCCGTCACCGGGCATCACCATCCTTATCCAAGTAAGATTTGAATGGTCGGACAGGCTCCACTTTATCAGCCTTTTCTTCCAGAGCTACCAGCACAGAGGGGCGGGCATCCGGCTTTTCTTCCGCTTCGGGTTCTGTCCGGCTGGACTGATGCTCCATGTTCAACAGCGCATCCAATTCTGCAAGGCGGGCAGATTTGGTTTGCAGTTCTTCCTCCTGCGCAAACGGCTTGGCGATTTCAACCTCTGCGGCCTGCTTCTGCTGTTCCAGAGAATCCAGTGCGGCATCAGCATCGGCAATGCGGTCGGCAAAATTGCCGATGGCATTGTCCAGACGGACGATGTTGCCGCGAGGGTCATCGCCCAGCGGTACCGGATAACTCAGCTCGCCGCGGAGAACGATTTGATGCTCATTCTTGAAACTGTCAAAGCGAATGTTCAGCTCAAAGCCGCGATAGGTGCCCAGCAGCATCATATCCGCATTCGGCATCTCCTTGCAGGCGAGCATCAGCCGCTCACCAGCTGCTTTTTTCTCATCGAACACCATGCCCTTGATCGTCATGCCGCAGAAGTTCTCCTTATCCTGCGGGTGTGCGTCTGCGATTTGGGCATCGTTTTTCAGAGCCGCAATACGGTTCTTCGCTTTCTGAATTTCCTCCGGGTAATGCTTGAGCAGCTTATCTTCCAGACGATATTTCTGGTTCTGGTAATCCGAGCGCAGCACCTTGAGCTTTGCTACCTGCACATCCAGATCCATCTTTTCCCGGATGCGCGGGTCGCCTGCGCATAGGGCCTTGACCTCGGCATACGAAAGAGCCTGCTCATCCACATCATCACAGGAGCGCATCGGAGATTTGCTCGTCATGATCTGCGAAATAAACTTCTGCTTGTTTTCCAGCGTTTGCCAGAGGTAGGCGTCGAATGTCCCCTCCGTGACGTAATTATAGACGTAAACTTGTTTGTTTTTGTTGCCCTGACGGATGATTCGGCCGTTGCGTTGGGTCATATCGGACGGTCGCCAGTCTACATCCAGATGATGCACGGCCACCAGCAGGGTCTGGACATTGGTGCCTGCGCCCATCTTTGCAGTGCTGCCCAGCAGGACACGCACCTTGCCGCTGCGGACTTTGGAGAACAAATCCGCTTTCTTACCTTCAGTATCAGCGTTGTGGATGAACTCGACCTCCGATTCCGGCACCCCGGCGGCAAGCAGCTTTGTGCGAATATCATCGTAGACATTGAACGAGCCGTCTCCCTTGGGCGTGGACATATCGCAGAAAATCAGCTGCGTCAGATTATCCTCTTTGGTTTCGTTCCAGATACGCAGAACATTGTCGACGCAGGCATTCAGCTTGCTGTCCGGGTCATCCGGGGTGAGCGGATTCATCAGCCGCTGGTCAAGGCCGATTTTACGTCCGTCCGAGGTGATCTTCAGCATATTGTCCACCGAGGGGTCAACCGCACCGCTATGCACCTCAGCAGCACGTTCGCTCAGGGATTTCACCATGTCCTGCTGGATCTCCGATGGTTTGACCACGACAGTTTCAAACTTGGCTTCCGGAACAGGCAGATGCAACTGGTCGGAAGTCTTGATGTCCGCTGCCTCCTTGAACATATTCATCAGCTCCGGCAGGTTAAAGAACTTGGCAAAACGTGTGCGCGCACGGTAGCCGGTTCCTTCCGGCGCAAGCTCAATGGCCGTGGTGGTCTCGCCAAACGTAGAAGCCCATGCATCAAAGTGGGTCAGTTGTTTCTGCTGGAGAGTGCTGTACTGCAAATAGCGCATCAGGGTGTACATTTCCGTCATGGAGTTGCTGATGGGCGTTCCCGTTGCGAAAATCACGCCGCGCCCGCCAGTCACTTCATCCAGATAACGACACTTGCCGAACATATCGCTGGACTTCTGTGCTTCGGAGGTAGAAAGGCCAGCAACATTGCGCATCTTGGTGTAAAGATATAGGTTCTTGTAGTTCTGGCTCTCGTCCACAAATAACCTATCTACGCCTAATTGTTCAAATGTGACCACATCATCCTTGCGGTCGGTGGACTGTAGCTTTTTCAGTTTCACCTCCAGTGTTTTCCGTGTCTTTTCCATCTGTTTCACGGTAAAATGCTCACCGGACTGTTCCTTGGCCTCTGCAATGGCATTTTCGATTTCCTCGATCTGATCTTCGATGATCCGTGCCTGCCGTTCCGCAGAAAGAGGGATTTTCTCAAACTGCGAGTGGCCGATAATGACGGCATCGTAGTCGCCGGTTGCGATGCGGGCGCAAAAACGCTTTCGATTGGCGGGTTCAAAGTCTTTCTTGCTGGTAACGAGCAGCTTTGAATTGGGGTATAGCCGCAGGAACTCGCTGGCCCACTGCTCGGTCAGATGGTTGGGCACCACGAACAGGCTTTTCTGACACAGGCCCAAACGCTTGGATTCCATTGCCGAAGCTGCCATCTCAAAACTTTTGCCGGCACCCACCTCGTGGGCGAGCAGGGTGTTCCCACCATAAAGCACATGAGCAACTGCATTGCGCTGATGTTCCTGCAGATTGATCTCCGGGTTCATACCGACAAAATGGATATGGCTTCCGTCATACTCGCGGGGCCGGGTACTATTGAACAACTCGTTATACTGCTTCACCAGCAGATTCCGCCGCTGCGGATCTTGCCAAACCCAGCCTGCAAAGGTATCCTTGATGGCCTGCTGCTTCTGCTGGGCAAGCATCGTCTCCTTCTGGTTCAGGACACGCCGCTCTTTACCGTCCTCCTCAATGGTATCATAAATGCGGCAGTCCCGCAAATTCAAGGTGTCCTCCAAAATCTTGTAGGCGTTGGCCCGGTGGGTGCCGTAGGTTTCGGTGGACATGATATCATACATTCCGGCGGCAGATTTGTTGCCGATGCGCCATTCGGACGTAAATGGAGAGTAGCGGACTTGGATCAGGTTGTTATAGCGGATGCGGTAGGGCGGCTGAAAAGTCTCCATCATAAACTGCTGCACAATGGCGGGATTCAGCCATGTGGCACCCAGTCGGATGTCGATTTCTGATGCTTCAAGGTCCTTCGGCTGCGCTTTGGTCAAAGCCTCCACATTGATCTTGAACTCCGGGTGGCTTTCAGCGGCAAGCTGAGCCATGCGCAGTTTATTCCGCACATTGCCGGAAAGATACTCGTCCGCAGGTTGCCAGCCGGCTTCCGGGTCGTCTGCATCGGCGGCGGGATCTTTGAAAATCACACCGAACAGTTCGGTGGTAATGCGCCTGTACTCGCCGGGTGTGCCCAGCAGTTCTGCCATATAAGGCAGGTCTACTTTGCCGTGTTCCCCGATGGACACTGCCAGTGCTTCACTGGGGGTATCCACGCTGGTGACAACACGCTCTGGCCGAATCGTCCGCTTGGTGAACATATCTGCCTTGGACTTAAGATTTTTATTCTCGTCCAGATTCTCCAGCGAGCAGAGCAGATAGTAGGAACTGTCATCATCGAACAGGCGGGCATTTTTCTTGTCGTTAATCAGGCCGTATTTTGCAGTAAAGGCATCGTAGGCGGCGTTCAATTTTGCTTGCGATGCCTTAATGTCCTCGTCCGGGAAGTCATTCAGCTGCTGCTGAATCAGTTCGTTGACGATCTGCCGCAACTCCACCATACCAGCTACACGGCCTTTGGCGTTGTCGGACAGTTCAATCTGCGTCATGATAGAGTTCTCTCGGTAGTAGATCTCGCCATCAACAACCGTATAGCTAAAATTCTTCACAGTCGGGTCTGCAGGGCAGCGTTTTGCGCTGTGCTTCCGCATCTGCGACGTCCGGGGCAG
>ENA-OQAY01000008-OQAY01000008.1-human-gut-metagenome-genome-assembly--contig:-NODE-8-length-42159-cov-1.403526_pt1 | contig 42159 bp, 32 predicted proteins | sample MGYA00242740_ERZ504537 | MGnify/ENA primary metagenome ERZ504537 (study PRJEB26092, sample SAMD00036272) | human gut metagenome | host: Homo sapiens | study: EMG produced TPA metagenomics assembly of the... | reverse complement strand
CGGCATCGGCGGCGGTGTCAAGTGGCATCGGCAGCAAGGTCACCGTGAGCGGAGCCGCTCAGGTGACGGCGACGGCGACCGGCAGCGGCCCTGACTGGTCCGGTGTCGGCACCGGTGCTACCATCGGTAACGGCGGCAGTAAGACGCCGGATGGACCTGTCGACGGCAAGGAGATCCAGGCAGACATCAGCCACCTGACCACCGGCTACATCCACCACATCATCTACAACCCGGACCTGGACTTGGACGGCAAACCGGACGGCATCCTGAAGGAGTGGTGGGAGTTTGCGCTCCCCAAGCCCATCCCGGACGGGGAGAGCCTGGACCTCCATGTGGAGACGCTGAAGGGCGCCCCCCTGCTTTTTAACACCCGGCAGCAGGGCAGCACCCTGCGGGTGACGACCGACAATCTGTCCGCCCGGCTCCATGGCACCCGGCAGGCGCTGGAGACCCTGCAGGAGCAGGGGGTGGAGCAGATCCAGTTTGTTACCACCCTCAAAACGACCACCCTGTCGGTGGAAGACCTGCTGACAGAGGGGGGGCAGCTGGTTTGCTCTGGAGCACGACGGCCTTGCGAGCCGGCGGCTGAGCGCAGCTCAGGCCGAGAGCCTGAAGTGCTGGAGGCACTAAAAAATACAGACCCCTTACAGGGGCCGCCTTGGGGAATCACCCGGGGCGGCCCCTTTTTTTTGTAATTCGTAAAACCACTCGCTAGGCGAGTGGTTTTCATTATACAAAAAGCCGCCGTGCGGGCGGCACGGCGGCGTGGGGAGCGGGGGTCAACCCTGCTCTTTTTCGAGTTTCTGCTTCTTTATAATGTACGCTTCCATTTTCGGCTCAGCCCAGCCGTCGAGGTTGGTCTGACGCTCCCGGGCGATGCCAAGAGCCTGCGGGGGGACGTCCTTGGTGATGGTGCTGCCGGCAGCGGTGTAGGCCCCCGTCGCCGATGGTGACGGGGGCGACAAGGTTGGTGTTGCAGCCGATGAAGCAGTAGTCGCCGATTTGAGTGCGGAACTTGTCCTTGCCGTCGTAGTTGCAGGTGACGGTGCCGCAGCCGAAGTTGCAGTATTTGCCCACATCGCTGTCGCCGATGTAGGTCAGGTGGCTGACGGTATTGCCCCGGGCAAAGTTGGAGTTCTTCGTCTCGACATAAGCGCCCAGATGCACGCCGTAGCCGGTGACGGTGTTGATGCGCACATGGGTGAAGGGACCGATGTTGTTGTGGGGGCCGAGGTGGCTGCTGTAGACCTGGCTGGCGTTGACGGTGGTGCCTTCGTCCACGGTGCTGTCCTCGATGAGGGTGCTGGGGCCGATGACGCAGCCTGCGCCGATGGTGGTCTTGCCGCGCAGGATGGTGCCTGCGAGGATGACGGCTCCCGGGGCAATGACTACTTCAGAGCCGATCTCCACATTGCGGCTGCGGATGTCCACGCCGTTTGCGATGTGGCGCAGCAGCATCTCTTCGCGCTGGGCCTCGGCAGCGTCCAGCTTTGCCTTTGCGGCAGCCAGTGCGGATGTGTCAATGTTTTGCATAAATAAAAAACCTCCTCCCAAAACGGCCTCCGCAGCGGCGGCGGAGCCCCTGCGGAGAAGGGTTTTGTTGTATCCAAGACAGGACAAACTCGGGAGCAATCACCCTGGAAAAACAGGGTAAAGGGTTTGATGGATGGAAAGTTGTATCCATCACCCTAAAAATGGCTTAAAACCTTAAAAAACCTCTCGAAATCTTTCCCATTTTATATTACCGAAAAAGTAAGTAAAATGCAAGAGTTTGCACAAAAAATATCAAACAAATTCGGTGATTTGCCCGATGGAATAGACGTGAAATTCTGGTATAATGGTTTAGCATTCACAGAGAAATGTTTATCGTATGACAAGACAGAGCATCGATAAGACCGCCGGAGCATCGCGCCGGGGGCCATCATTTGGGAGGTAAACACGCATGAGCAAAAAGTATCTGTACTACTTCAGCGAAGGCAACGATGCCTTTGGCGGCGACAAGGTCACCATGAAGAACATTCTGGGCGGCAAGGGCGCTGGTCTGGCTGAGATGACTGCAGCCGGTATGCCGGTGCCGCAGGGCTTCACCATCACCACCGAGGCCTGCACCCAGTATTACGCAGACGGCCGTCAGATCAACGACGAGATCACCGCTGACATCTTCGAGCACGTCAAGGGCCTCGAGAAGATCACCGGCAAGACCTTCGGCGACAACGAGAACCCGCTGCTGGTCTCCGTCCGTTCCGGCGCACGTCAGTCCATGCCCGGCATGATGGACACCATCCTGAACCTCGGCCTGAACGACGAGGCTGTTGAGGGTCTGGCCAAGAAGACCAACAACGCCCGTTTCGCATATGACTGCTACCGCCGCTTCGTGCAGATGTTCGCCGACGTCGTCATGATGGTCCCGAAGAGCCTGTTCGAGGTCGAGATCGATAAGATGAAGGAAGCCAAGGGCGTCAAGAACGACGTTGACCTGACTGCTGACGACCTGAAGGAACTGGTCGGCACCTTCAAGAAGATCTATGAGGACAACGAGGGCAGACCCTTCCCCCAGGACCCCAAGGACCAGCTCATCGAGGCTGTCAAGGCCGTCTTCCGCAGTTGGGACAACCCCCGTGCAAACGTCTATCGTAAGATGAACGAGATCCCCTACGAGTGGGGCACCGCTGTCAACGTCCAGCAGATGGCTTTCGGTAACTCCGGCGACCGCTCCGGCACCGGCGTTGCATTCACCCGTGACCCCGCCACCGGCGCTAAGAAGCTGATGGGCGAGTACCTCATCAATGCACAGGGCGAGGACGTCGTTGCTGGTGTCCGCACTCCGTCTCCCATCAGCCACCTGCACGAGCAGATGCCTGAGGTCTACGACCAGTTCGTTGAGATCGCTACCCGTCTGGAGAACTACTTCCGCGATATGCAGGATATGGAGTTCACCATTGAGGACGGCCACCTGTATATGCTGCAGACCCGTAACGGCAAGCGTACCGCTCAGGCTGCTCTGCAGATCGCATGTGACCTGGTGGACGAGGGCATGATCACCGAGCAGGAGGCTGTCCTGCGCGTGGAGCCCAAGCAGCTGGACACCCTGCTGCATCCCCAGTTCGACGCAGCTGCCCTGAAGGCTGCTGAGGTCGTTGGCAAGGGCCTGGCAGCTTCTCCCGGTTCTGCCTGCGGCCAGATCGTCTTCACCGCCGAAGAGGCTGAGGAGATGGTCAAGTCCGGCAAGATGAAGAAGGTCGTTCTGGTCCGTCTGGAGACCTCTCCCGAGGACATCGTCGGTATGCAGGTGTCTCAGGGCATCCTGACCGTCCGCGGCGGCATGACCAGCCACGCAGCCGTTGTTGCTCGTGGTATGGGTACCTGCTGTGTCTCCGGCTGCGGCAACGACAACGACGTGAAGATCGACGAAGAGGCTAAGACCTTCGAGCTCAACGGCCACAAGTTCGTCGAGGGCGACTGGATCTCCATCGACGGCTCCACTGGTAACATCTACGGCGAGCAGGTCGCTACCGTCGCCGCTACCGGCAACAAGAACTTCAACCGCTTCATGGGCTGGGCAGACGCCGCTCGTCAGCTGCTGGTCATGACCAACGCCGATAACCCGCGCGACGCACAGCAGGCAGTTGACCTGGGTGCTGAGGGCATCGGCCTCTGCCGTACCGAGCATATGTTCTTCGCTGAGGACCGCATCAAGGCTGTCCGTGAGATGATCTGCGCACGTACCGTGGAAGAGCGCGAGGCTGCTCTGGCCAAGGTCGAGCCGTTCCAGCAGGGTGACTTCGAGGCGATGTACCGCATCATGGGTGAGCGCCCGATGACCATCCGTTATCTGGACCCGCCTCTCCACGAGTTCCTGCCCAGCAAGGACGAGGACATCAAGGAGCTGGCTGCCGACATGGGCATGACCTTCGATGACCTGAAGAACGTCGTTGCTTCTCTGCATGAGTTCAACCCCATGATGGGCCATCGTGGCTGCCGTCTGGCTGTCACCTACCCCGAGATCGCAGCAATGCAGACCCGCGCTGTTATCAAGGCAGCTCTGAACGTCTCTGCTGAGACCGGTTATGTCATCACTCCGCACATCATGATCCCGCTGGTCGGCGAGGTCAAGGAGCTGAAGTTCGTCAAGGACGTTGTCGTCAAGGTCGCAGACGAGCTCATCAAGGCTTCCGGCGTTGACATGAAGTATCTGGTCGGTACCATGATCGAGATCCCCCGTGCGGCTCTGACTGCCGGCGAGATCGCCAAGGAGGCTGAGTTCTTCAGCTTCGGCACCAACGACCTGACTCAGATGACCTTCGGCTTCAGCCGTGACGATGCTGCCAAGTTCCTGGGCGCTTACTACGAGAACAAGATCTACGAGAGCGATCCGTTCCAGCATCTGGATCAGGTCGGCGTCGGCAAGCTGGTCAAGATGGCTGCACATGACGGCCGTGAGACCCGTCCCGACCTGGGTCTGGGCATCTGCGGCGAGCACGGCGGTGATCCCTCCAGTGTCGAGTTCTGCCACAATGTTGGTCTGGACTACGTCAGCTGCTCCCCCCTTCCGTGTGCCTATCGCACGTCTGGCCGCTGCCCAGGCTGCGATTAAGAATCCCCGCAAGTGATTGCGTGAGGGCTTGAGAGAGCACGAATAAAGCATAATGAGCCGCCCCGGTTTCCGCAACAGGAAGCCGGGGCGGTTTTGCATCTTGTTTTGTAAGCGGAAAGAGGTTACAATAATAGAAAAGAAAGCGTATATCAGTCGAATAAGGTGGTAGGCCTATGAAGTTTTTCGAAGTGGTTCCAAGCGAACTTTTCTCGCCGTTGGCTTCGCCCAACCGTATTTTATATGCGGATGCACTGGACGTACTGTACGCAGCATACCAAGAAAACTTGAAAATACGGGAAGATGTCTTGTATTCAATGCTGCGCGGCAGGCTGGAGCAGGAACTGGCGGATGCTACGTTTGAAGATGAAGACATTGACGAAGAGGAACTGAGGGATATCTCTGGCCGCGCCCGTTTTTTGATTCGCAAGCTGTGTAGTAAGGGGTGGTTTGAGAAAGAACGCGGGGACGACTTTGAAGAGTATATCACGATTCCTAATTACAGCAGCCGTTTGCTGGAATTATTCCACCAACTCTGCGATGATAGCCCGGCTCGTGGATATTCTTATGTGTTCGGAACTTTCTCAGTCTTAAAGACCGCCGACGACAGCAACAATGCTTACGATAAAATGACGGCTCTCTATAGTGCCTACGATAACACAACGGCGCTGATTAGTTTGTTGCAAATGGTCTATCATAATGTGAAGCATTATTTTCAGACACAGATCGATATGCAGGATGTCAACCAGGTACTAGCTGCACACTTTAACGACTTTGGACAAAAGGTTGTGGAGGCATATATCCGTCCGCTGAAAATCAAAGATTCAGTGCCGAAGTATCGTGTGCCCATTCAGTCTGTGCTTAGGCGCTGGGAAGAGGATGATACCTTGCTGATGGCGATGGCAAATGAAGCATTGCGTGATAAGCGGGGCAAGACATTGGAAGACTGCCGTGCCGATCTGCTGAGGAAAATTTTCTGGATCGAAGAACGCTATGACAATTTAGAGAAGGACTATCTTGAAGAAATTGATACGCAGGTCCGGCGCTATACCAGGGCAGCAACACAGAAAATCGAGAACCTGACGAACCGAGATCAAAGCGTGCGCGGCAATTTGAATGTTTTGCTGACGGCACTGTCCAGAAACCGCAGGGCGGCTGAGCTGGTGGACCAGATACAACCGGCATTTCAATTGTATGAGCAGTCTTTTTTGTCAGAAAAAAGTCTGTGGTACCGTAAGCGCCCCGAAAAACGGACAAAAACCGCGTCGGTGCTGATACAAGATGATCAGGCACCGAATACGGAAGAACAGGTCAGAGCGGCACAGTTACTGCAATCGAAATATGGCCGGGCAGCAGTAAATGCTTACGTGCAGGGATGGCTGGGAGACGCTGACATTTGTTGCTCGGAGGAGCTCTCGCTTGAAGAGGACAAGGATTATATCATGAGTTTGCTGGCAATCCTTGGAAGCAAGGATGCATCTGCCGGTTATGTGGTCCAGGAACTCGATGGCATTTTTTGCAAAACGGCTATTCGATCCCGCAAATGCAGATCCGGAGGAAGGAGAAGAAGTCGTGAATTTTGATTTTGTTACCAATGCAACGGCAAAAGAACTGGAACAATTCAAATCTGTCTGCAATCAGCTGCTCAGCCGCACATACATTGTGCGAACTATCTACCAGCTGGGAAAAGGCAGGGTGGATAACCCAGACTATCTTTTTCTATCACGGCACTATGAGGCTGTACAGGAGTACCTGAGTCTGCTGGACTGGGATTTGCGCAGGGATGAACTGAACGGATACTTTTATGTGTTGAACACAGACGAGGCTAACCGTTGCAACCTCAATAAAAAAGAAACAGCGATTTTGCTGGCATTACGGCTGATCTACGAAGAAAATATGGAGCGTTTGGGTTTGGAGCAGGATGCCATGTGTACTGTGCGGGATGTGCTGGAAAAAGTGGTGACCGACTATCCTGTTTTTCCAGCTAGCCGAATATGGAAGAGGTGAAACGCGCCTTTACGGTGCTGGAAAACCATTCCGTGATCCAGCGGCTGGAAGGTAAATTCAACCAGAGCAGCTGCAGGATCGCAATACTGCCCACCATTTTATCTGCGGTCTCCAGCGAAAAGCTGAACTTGGTGGTGTCTGTTTTGAAAAAGGAGGAAACAGATGAAGAAGCTGAAGAAGATCCTGCTGATCAACTGGCTCTATTTCAGTAAGGAACTGATTGAAGTGGGCGATATCAATTTCCTGACTGGAAAGAACGGCGCCGGAAAGTCAACGGTCATCGATGCACTGCAGATCGTACTACTGGGCGAGACAAATTCCCGCAATTTTAATCAGGCAGCCAACGAAAAATCGCAGCGCACATTGGAAGGCTATCTGCGCGCCGACATGGATGATAACAGCCCGTATTCCCGCCGCGGTAAGGACTTTTCTACCTATATTGTCTGCGAATTTCAGGATGAGATGGAGGGCAGCAGCTTTGTGACGGGCGTTACCTTTGACTGCCGCAGCGATGGAAGTTACCGTGATACATTCTTTATTTACACGGGGACACTGCCGGAAAATTGCTTTATTGAGCAGGGCGAGGCAATGGAGATTTCTGCACTTCGCCGTTTTTTGAAGCAGAACTATGCACGGGCAGAATTTTACGATACCCAAAAAGAGTATCGCCGCAACATGCTTGCAAAGTGGAACGTCCACAACGAGCAGGTCTTACGGATGATGAAGAAGGCTGTTTCGTTCCGGCCAATTGTGGATATCCAAAAATTCATCACGGAAAACATCTGCGATATTCCGGATAAACCCAATATTGAGCTGATGCAGCAAAACATCCGGGATTATAAACGGCACGAATTGCTGGCGCAGCGTCAGCAGGAAAAGCTGGATGCGCTGCAGCAAATCAGCAGGCTGTATCAGGAGATGAACCAAGCCATAGACCGCTGCCAGATCCAGAAGTTTCTGGTACGGTGGGCCGAAAAAGAAGCTGCGCAGACAGAGATCGACCAGAGGGAATTGGAACGAACTGAATGCAAGGAGAACCTTGCAAATGTGAATGAGCAACGGGAGGAGCTTGAGCGGCAGATCGAACAGAAAGAAACGCGCCGCAGTGAGCTGGAGCTGGCCTACAGACAGAGCAACGTTTTCCAGGAGGAAGAGCGTCTGCTCAACACGGAAAAGGCTCTGAGAGATGAGCAGAAAAAGCTGGAACAGGGTCTGCAAAATCTTGAAGTGGAGATCAAGCGGGAAGCACGGCATTTGCAGAGATTCTGTGGGGAGATACAAGAACTGGAACCGGAAGAACTTCTCATACCGGTGCAGGAAGCGGCGAACACGGCGCAGAAAGCATATGCTGTATTTACTGGTGACGAGAAGGGATTGTTTGCCCGGCCTGTGGAATTGTTTGAAACGGGGCAGCAGGCAGTGGCCGAATTGTCGGATGCTGTCCGCAGTGCGGCTCATAAAACAGAGGATCGTATTGCAGAGCTGAAGAAGCAAGCCGACCAGAAAAGTGCGGTGCTTGCAAATCTGCGCAGGAACATAAAAGATTATCCCCATGGACTTCTGCTGTTCAAAGACCGGCTGGAAAAGGATCTGGCGGATAAAACGGGGCATGCGGTTCCCGTTTATATTCTGGCAGATGTGCTGGAAATGGCAGATGAGCGCTGGCGTGGAGCGGTGGAAGGCTACCTGAACAACCAGAAATATTATCTGCTGGTGGAGCCGGGACGTTATCAGGATGCACTTAACATTTACGACCGGCTGAAGCAGGAAGCAGAGTACCGTGCGTTTGGTCTGGTAGATATCGGAAAACTGAGGGAAAAAGAAACACTTCGACCGTTGCCCGGCAGTCTGGCAGAAAAGGTGGAGACAGAAAACAAGCTGGCACGCAGCTATGTGGACTATCTTCTGGGTCGGGTGATATGCTGCGACACGGCAGAACAGTTGCGCTGCTATAAGACGGCAATTACGGCAGAGGGAATGCTGTATCAGGGCTATGTGGCCCGCGCACTTCGGAAGGGCTGGATGGAAGACGCCTTCATCGGGCGGCGTGCGGTGCAGCTCCGCATCGACCATCTGGAAAAGGAACTGGCCTGTCTGCAGGAAGAGCTGCGGCATTGGCAGCCGCTCCAGAAGCAGCTGACCGGCCTGCAGGAGCCGCTTTTTACCCAAAGATTCGTCCGAATCGATGTGGCGCAAAAGCAGGAGGACTACCAGCGCGTCCAGACGATCATCAAGGAAATCGCAGAAGTCAAAAATCAGCTTTCCCAGTTGAATCTGTTCTGGTTGGATGAGCAGCGACGCATCATTGAACAGTTGAAAGAAGAGATCCTTGCATTCAATAAGGAAAAAGATGCGAAAAATGTGCAAAAAGGGAAGTTGGAAGACCGCATCCATCAGCTGGAATATGAGATCTTGCCGGAAAAATACCAACGGTATGAGGCCATCGAAGATGTTTTGAACGAGGAGTTCACGAAGGAATACCGAGAAACCATCGGCGTTCCCCGCTATCGGCAGGAGCTTGTCCGCTTGAAAAAGGCAGATGTCATCTGCAAGAACTTTGGCGACAGTTTGGCGCAGAGCACAAAGGCGATGGACGGGGCTCAGAAGAAACTGTTTGCAGCACGCAGAGAATATGCAGAACGGTTCAAACCCTGTGCATTCCAGATTGAGGTGATGGATAACACCGAATACGAGGAAGAACGGCGTACTCTGCAGGAAAGCGAGCTGCCCCGATACAAAGAAAAAATTCGGGCGGCACGGGAAAGCGCAATGGAGCAATTCCAGAACGATTTCCTTGCCAAACTGAAATCCAGCATCGACCAGGTGCAAGAACAGGTGCACAATCTGAACAAGGCCCTGCGCCAGGCACAATTTGGCACAGACAAGTACCAATTCCGTGTAGGGCCAAACCCGGATTATCTGGATTACTATAACATGATCACGGCAGATGAACTGATGGAAGGCGAATCCGGTCTATTCGCACTGCCCTTTCAGCAAAAATACGGCCCATTGATCGAAAAACTGTTCAGCCAGATCACGATGGCAGACGATACGCAGCTCAATGCCCGCAAACAGAGCGAACTGCAGGAGAATATCGTCCGTTATACAGACTTCCGGACGTATCTGAAGTTTGATTTGGAAACGACCGATCAGAACGGTTCCAAGCAGCTGCTTTCTCAAACACTGAATATGAAGTCTGGTGGCGAAACACAAACGCCATTCTATATTGCGGTGCTGGCCTCGTTTGCCCAGCTGTACCGCGTCAACGATGCTACCCGTTTTGGTAATACGGTGCGTCTGGTGGTGTTCGATGAAGCTTTCAATAAAATGGATAGTGACCGGATCACGGAGAGTGTACTCCTTCTCCGAAAGATGGGGCTGCAGGCGATCATCTGTACGCCGCCGGATAAGGTCTCGGACATTATGCCCATTGCAGACCGTACATTATTAGTGGACAAATCCGGATACCGGATGCACATCATTCCATTTGGAAAGGAGATGCAGAATGAAGGAAGCACAGGTGATCCTGAATCGTCTGCTGGATAAGTTTGAAAACAGTAAGCATCTTTCTGAACCCAACACATCCAGACGTCGGGTAATGCTGCGCATTGATAAAAGGGAGTTGCCGGAGTATCAATACGAAGATGCGGTGGTTCGGGATGCTTACAATATTGCAGCGCGGGAGCTGGAGCAGCAGGCTTTGGTGCGTCTGGAATGGGCGAGAAAGCAGAGCGTTCTCTCCTGCATTGTGCTGAATCTGGAACGGGTCGCACAGTGCTATGAATGCGCCGACAGAGTGCATCCGCGAAAAAAGGCAGAAGAGGTTGCAAACATCATCATGCAGAAGCTGGCAGACAATCCCGTTCCATGGATCGCGGCATGGAGGAATGCTGTATGTGCTCAGGTGCGGAACAGCATGAAAGTGCCAACGTATTGCAGGGAAAACGACGGTCTGCTGCAGGAGCTTTTGCTCACGTTTCAACGGTATGCGGAGCTGTCCGGCAGTGTGACGATGCGTGCATTCAGCAGCCAGTGTTTTCACGATACCAAGTATTTTGAGCGAAATGTACGGGAGCTGTTTCTTACCATTGCACGAAAGTACAATACCCAACTGGCGGCGGCCTGTACAGAAGCGGAACTTGGTGAGCGGGATCAGCTTGCATTTCTGGGAATCTATGCCCGCCCGGAGCTTTACGAACTCTCGGGCGATTGCGCAATCTGCTTGAAGAAGGGAGAACTACAGCTCAGCGCAGCAGAACCTTATGGATTGGCTTTGCCCAGTACACTTGTGTCAAAGATTGTGGACATTGAACTGAAAAACATCTGCTGCATTACCTTTATCGAAAATAAAACGAACTATGATGAATATTTGCTGGCGGAAAAACAGCCGGAAGAACTTGTTGTTTATCACGGCGGCTTTCTGAGCCCGCGGAAGAAAAAACTTTTTGAAAAACTGGCTGCTGCGGCAGGGGAAACCATGCAAATTCGATTCTGGGCAGATATTGATCTGGGCGGTTTTTGCATGTTTGAAAACCTGCAAACGGTGTTCCCACAGCTTGAACCCATGCGTATGGAAGGGCGCTTTGTGGAACAGTACCACAAAAATGGCCTGAAGCGGCCGGAGCAGTATCTGAAGAAGCTGAAGGAAGAGCGGAATGCGGGAAGACATACGCTGTTTGTTGATGCAATTGATAAGATTTTGCAATATGGGGTCACAATCGAACAAGAAACATTTCTGGAGTAGAATTCATGCGAAGATAAAAACGCTTGTTGACCTATAAAAACGTACTATTATTCTTTTCAACGCCCTGTAATTTTGGCACCCGCTCAGGCTGCGATTAAGTCTCCCCGGAAATAAAATCTGATAGGACAAAGAAGATAAAAGCTCTTGGTTTCTGTAATGGAGGCCAAGAGCTTTTTGCATCTTGTTTTGTAAGCTGAAAGAGGGTACAATGATAGCAGAAGTACGCACATCGACGAGGTGATAAGATGCTGAACATTTTTTTACGGTGATATGAAGGAAGCTGTGTATAATACAGCTTCCTATTTCAAATATGATTACGAGGAAGGCTGGATCGTTGACCCGATGGTCAAGGAAATGATTCAGGATGTGGACAAGTCTGTTGTTATCGACAGTGGTATCATTGACAGCCCGGTCTTGGGTAAAATTCCACCGATTGGTTTGTCTGGTGGCGTAAAGACACTGATTTTGGTAAAGTTTGAGCCGGAGAAAGTGTTCAATGTATCGACTTGTGGTGACAATTGCGCAAAGTGGCTGCTTAAAATTGCAGAGAGGGAAGATCGCACAGTGAATCTGCGCCACCTGATGGATTTTGGCAAAAAGCCATTTACAGTAAAAGTATTAAATACGAATCAAATCGTTCACAGTATGGAAGAACTGATTTGGGTCGCAGGGGAATTTGTGTAAAGGGGCTGACAGAAATGAAAGGCATTCATAAAGTGGTCGTTGGCACAAAGTACCTGAAATATGAATTTGAACTGCGACGCAACTTGACCATCATTCGCGGGGATAGCGCAACGGGTAAAACGACCCTCGTGGATATGATTCGTACACATATGAACGATGGAGAAAGTGGACCGGTCACTCTGAATTGTGACAAAGGTTGCTATGTGGTAGAAGGAAATCTTTGGAAGGGACAACTTGACAATATTCAGGACAGCATTGTTTTTATCGACGAAGGAAACGAGTTTGTCAAGACCAAAGATTTTGCGGGTGCGATTCAGCAGACGGATAACTATTATGTTATCGTGACCAGAGAGGGTTTGCCAGCCTTGCCATACAGTGTGGAAGAAGTGTATGGTATCCGAACCTCTGGAAAGTATGGGGCACTGAAACAGAGTTATCATTCGTTCTATCGAATTTACCCGGATAGTACGACTGAGAATATTAAGCCGGAGAAAATTCTGACCGAGGACAGCAATTCGGGTTATCAGTTTTTTGACGCGGTCTGTGCAGAGCATCAAATGCAGTGTGATACTGCAAATGGAAAGTCCAATGTGTTTTCCTATTTGAAGGCTCATAGGAATGAAAAAATTCTGGTGATTGCAGACGGTGCAGCATTTGGCCCGGAGATGGACAGAGTGCTGCAGTTGGTGCAGACAAGAGAGAATCTGGCACTCTATTTGCCGGAATCTTTTGAGTGGTTAGTGCTTTCTTCTGGAATTCTGAAAGATACAGAGATTGCACAGATCTTGCAGACACCGTCTGGCTACATCGATAGTAAGGAATATTTTAGCTGGGAGCGCTACTTTACGGCACTTTTGATAGAGAAAGCGGCTGGGACATATCTGAATTATACTAAGAAAACGCTAAACAAGGCCTATTTGAGTGATAGCACGAAGAATGCGATTCTGGGTCAGATGATGAAAGGGAAACCGGAGTAAATTGGAAGATGCACATGAAAAAGGTGCGAGGCAAAATATGAAACTTATAACGAAAGAAGTTTCAAATTCTGAGAAAAAATTCTGGATTTGGGATGAAAAAATCACAAATAAACAAGATGGGCGAATTTACCCTCATAATACAACGAACGTAGGATCCGGGAAAAGCGTTGCGGTATACCAACTAAGCGAGAGTGGCAAGGAAGAACAGATTGCACAACTAGAAATTCCAGATTATAAAAAATTGGAGGAGTATTATTGGCAAGAAAAAGAGATATGTTTGGATTATACGTATATAGATGAATTTGAGTGGCTTGGAGATAAAGCACCTTATGAAGTAGAAGGAAATCCTTATAGAGAATATGAAAAAATAACAGCTAGAGCAGCGATTTTTTATTCTGAAGAGCCAAAACTGATTCATCTTATGCAGTTAAAGATTCAAAGTGAAGATTTGGATTTTTCATATGCAGGATTTTATAATCTAAATCTTGATATATGCGATATTACCCTTGTAAATGGAAATGTTGAATTTAGCGATGCTCATATTATAGAAACGGAGATTTCATTAGGAGGAATTGAGTGTGGCGGAAGTAGATATTTTACACCAGAAGTATCATTTCGTTACATAAAAGCCCGCAAATCGAAAATTTTAACGATGCTAATGACGCAATCTTTAAGTTTGGATTTTTTATGTGCCAAAACAGAAGAAACAGAGGTTTGCTTGGATCCGCTGCCGAAGACTTTTGAAAATTTGTGTTTTGTGAAATCAAATATTTCTCAAGTAAAGTTGTCTAATGCGTCAATAAAAGAATTAGACATTAGAGAAGCAAGATTTGATTGCTTGGAATTGCTGCGTTGTGAAATTTTGGGTAAAAGTAATCTTAGTGGAAGCATAAAAAGATTTCTATTTAATGATTGCATAAATACAAATATTTTAAGGATTGCATTAGAAGATACAGAAGAAGTATCATTTGAGGATGCAATCAATAGTGGGAGAATTTATTTTAAAGACTTTCCTAAACTAGTTGAAAAGATTACCGAAAAAAAGAATGAACAACTCTTGATGCTAAAGGAAAATTTTAGACAGCTCGGGGAATATGATAATGAAGATATTTGTCATCTTCATTATCAAAAGCGAAAACGAAAGAAGAAAAAAGATATTATATAAGAGGATTACGCAGGCTGCTGGATTGGATTAGCGGATATGGAACCAAACCGTGCCGAACATTTTTAACTATAATTCTTCTGATTTTAATATTCGGAACGGCATATTATGTAATACCATGTTTACAATATCAAGGAGTAAGTGGATGGCTAGAGTGCATTTATGCGAGTGCCATTACTTTTTTTGCAGTAGGCTATGGCGATCTTTTTCCTGCTACACTTGCAACGAAGATGGTTTCATTGGTAGAGGCGTTCTCTGGAGTGACAATGACAAGCTATTTCTTGGTGCTTCTTTCGAGAAAGGTCATTCGGTAATGATTAATGTCATGGTGGAGTAAAACGAACGCTCTGTAATTTTGGCACCCGCTCAGGCTGCTATCAAGAACCCGAGAGCGTAAGGATCTTGCAACGGCTCTCCGTTAAAAATCAAGTATAAAACAAGGCTCAGCGTCAATTTTGGCGGTGGGCCTTGTTTGTTTGCTCATGTATGAGGTGAATTGCGTTTAACGCAGGGCCGCTTCCCAGAAGCATCACAGATACACCTCCACGGTCAGGTCGGTCCACGCTGCACGGCGGAACTGGTGGGGCATCTTGTTGGCTTCCCGGTAACGTTTGGCGGTTTCAAAGTCGATGGTGAAGGTGAGGAGGGGCTTTTCCGATACAGCCATCAAATCGGTGCGCTCCTCTTTGGACTTCTTGCAGCCGGTGCTCAGCTTCCAGCGGTAGGAGTAATCGGCAATGGGGGTGACTACTTCAACGAACTGGTCAATCAATTCGGGAGCAAGACGGGCACCGTGCACATCGACCTTCTGAGAGAGAAAATCGTAGATCGCTTTCATGTCCGAAGAAACCGTCTGCGGTTCGGGCGCAGGGGAGAGGGATTTCAACTCCTGCTCTAAGCGGGCAATCTCGTCATCTGCCTGTTTGCAGAGGGCTTGGGATTCCTCTCTTGGCAGTTCGCCGTCTGCACGCATGGCAGCGTAGTTCAGCTTGCGCTTTTTTGATTTTTTCGATATAAGAGGCAGATTCGGGAGGAAGCTAAAACGCAAGGTTGAGCTTTGTAAAAGAGCCAACCTTAAAAGATGATAGAAGGAACACGGTACATTCAAAATGAGAATGCCGTGTTCCTTTTTTGTGGCTTGTGTAGGCTGGACAACCATACCGTCCAGCCCAATCTGTATAATGGGGGCAGAAAAATAAGTCAAATAGGAGAAGAGCGAATGAAAAAATTTTTGATGGTGCTGTTGAGCATTGCATTTGTGCTGAATCTTGCGATTGTGATTGGGCTGATTGGCGGATATGGTTCACCACGCCGGGCGCTTTACACCATCACAGACGAGTTGATGAACAGTGCATATCGCTTCAAAAGAGGTTGGCAGTTTAAGAATAGGCTGCCTTGACTTTTTATCGCAATTTTCAAAGATAGCGCCAGTCAAAACGGCATATTTGCGATATGCAGTTTGCGGATGTTGCTTGTGCATTAAAAACGCAAACTGCTATAGAAGATGGACAGACGGGCTGTCCATCTTTTTTTGTATACTGGGGGTTGTGCAAAAGAGACAAAAATTTTTTGTGATTCCGTGAAACGACAAAACTTCACACAAAGAATTGCAGGGATAGTTGTGTTGTGTTACAATGAGCAGAGAAGGAGAATAAACTGTGCGTAATAGTAGATTGGACCGGATACTCTATATTCAGCAGGTGCTGGTACAGGGCGGGGTGCTGAATAAACAGCAGACGGCTGACCGCTTCGGTGTCAGTGAGAAAACCATCCAGCGCGACCTTGACACCCTGCGCAATCATTTTGCAGACAGCGAGCCGCGCCGGGAAATCTTATACAACTCCGCAAAGGGTGGCTATCTGCTGGATGATACGCTTTCGCGCTTCCTCACCAGCAGCGAAATTCTGGCAGTGTGCAAGATCCTTCTGGAAAGCCGCTCCATGGTCAAGGAGGAGATGTTCCCAATTCTGGATAAGCTGATCTGGGCTTGCACACCGCTGGACCGGTTGAATCAGGTCAAAGACCTCATCAGCAACGAACGCTTCCATTACGTTGAGCCGCAGCATGGCCGGAAGTTTTATTGAGAGTTTGTGGGAGATCGGCACGGCAGTAGAAAATCACAATGTCATGGAAATTACCTACTGCCGCACCCACGACGGCGAGACCCGTGTGCGCACTATTGAGCCGGTGGGCATCCTGTTCAGCGAGTATTATTTCTATCTGGCAGCGTTTATTGAGGGCATCGACAAGGATAAGCATTTCCAGAATCCGCAGGATAACTCCCCGACGATTTACCGCATTGACCGTATCCAGAACTATAAGACCCTCGACCGGCATTTTGCCCAGCGGTATACCGACCGCTTTCAGGAGGGCGAGATGCGCAAGCGCATCCAGTTCATGTACGGCGGTGAGCTGCAGATCATCCGGTTCGAGTATACCGGGCCAAGTCTGGAATCCGTGCTTGACCGACTGCCCACTGCAAAGGTTTTGCGTGTAACAGAAAAGGGCTGGCTGATAGAAGCCGAGGTGTTCGGCACGGGCATCGATATGTGGGTGAGAAGTCAGGGAGATTACATTAAAGATTATAAAACCATAAGGAGCGATAGAATATGAGCGAAATTCAGGTGGAAGTGTGTTTTACGGACAAGCTGGAGTCTGTCCGCGTGGGCGGAAAGAAGATGGAAATCCCGAAAGCCATCAAGACAAAACCTGTCGAGGAGTGGTTTGAACCGGCTGCGGGCCGCGTGAAGTGGGGCGGTTTGGGGGCTGAAATCAAGGAGATGGATTTCAACGGAGAGAAGAATGCCGCGTACAGTTTCCTGTTCAACGGCCCGGAGGACAAAAAGCAGGAGTTTATGGCTTGTGTGGAACGCTTCTGCCTGGGCGAGGAAGCACAGCAGGAAACAAAAAAGAAGACTGTGCAGGACTACCTGCAGGAGGCTAAGAAGAATCAGCAGGCCGGCAACGCCGAAATGGCGTTCCAGCAGTACATGGTCGCGGCCAGAGATTACGGATGCCCCGAGGCACAGTTTGAGGTGGCACGGTGCTATCAAAACGGCACTGGTGTGGAAAAAAACGAAGAAAATGCGGTCGTGTGGTACAAAAAGGCCGCCGAGCAGTGCGATGCCGAGGCACAGTGCGCACTGGGCGAGTGCTATTATCAGGCTCGGGGCGTTGAAAAGGACGACAAAGAGGCCCGCAAGTGGTACGAAGCGGCAGCGACTCAGGGAAATGTGACGGCCCAGTATATGACCGGGCGGCTGTATGCGGCACTCTCGTACAATGTGGCGGCTGTGAAGTGGTACACCAAAGCAGCAGAGCAGGAATGCCCGGAAGCACAGTATGAGCTGGGTGTGTGCTATGAGGCCGGTGACGGCGTCGGCAAGGACGAGGCAAAGGCCGCAGAACTGTACCGCAAGGCGGCAGTGCAGGGCTATGCGGAAGCGCAGAACAAACTCGGCGAGTGCTACAACTATGGAAGTGGCGTGGCAGTTGATGAAAATGAAGCTGAGAAGTGGTATCAGAAAGCCGCAGAAAATGGAAATGAAACGGCAATGCTGAACTTGGCGGACAAATTGTTCGTTGATGGTAGTCTGGATGATACCGATGAGAAAATGCAGAAAGCTGCAATGTGGTATCGGAGAGCTGCGGAACAGGGAAACATGAAAGGACAGTACGAATGGGGAGATTGCTACTATAACGGCTGGGGTGTGGATAAAAATGAGGAAGAAGCCGTAAGGTGGTATCGCAAAGCGGCAGAGCAGGGATATGCACAGGCGCAGTGTACACTTGGTGACTGCTGCCTCAAGGGAAAAGGCGTAGAAAAAGATGAGAAGAAGGCCGCCGAGTGGTACAGAAAAGCGGCGGAACAGAATGATGAAGAAGCACAGTATAAGCTGGGACAATGTTACGATGATGCTGTGGGCGTAGATTGGGACACGGAGAAAGCAGCAGAGTGGTATAAGAAGTCGGCGGAAAATGGAAACAGAAACGCACAGTATCAGATTGGCCGCTGCTATTACTTCGGCAATGGCGTAAATGAAAAGAAAACGGAAGCGGTAAAGTGGTACCAGAAAGCTGCGGAACAGAATCATGCAGAGGCACAATATACTCTTGGCGAATGCTATTACTGGGGTAATGGCGTGCTGGAAAACAGGGAAGAGGCGGTAAAATGGTACGAGAAAGCAGCGGAAAACTATAATGCAGATGCGCAGTATAGTTTGGGTTTTTGCTACGAAAGAGGCATAGGTGTAACGCAAGACTTTGCCAAGGCAGCGGAGTGGTACCGCGAAGCCGCGGAACAGGGTGATATGACATCACAATGCAATCTCGGCTATCTTTATGAGAGCGGAAGAGGTGTTGAAAAAGACCTTGCCAAGGCAGCGGAGTGGTACCGTGAATCTGCAGAGCAGGGATATGCACGGGCGCAATGCAATCTTGGCTACTGCTATGAGTGTGGTTGGGGTGTGACACAAGACTTTGCCAAGGCAGCGGAGTGGTACCGCAAATCTGCGGAGCAGGGATGGGCGCGGGCACAGGGCAATCTCGGCTATTTTTATGAGAACGGAAGAGGCGTTGAAAAAGACCTCGCCAAGGCAGTTGAGTGGTACCGCAAATCTGCGGAGCAGGGATATGCGTGGGCGCAGTACAATCTGGGCCGTTGTTATCATAATGAACAGGGAGTGGCGAGAGACCTAAAAAAAGCTATGGAGTGGTACCTCAAAGCCGCAGAACAAGGCTGGGCAGATGCACAATATATCGTTGGAAAATTTTACAGCAATGGATATGGCGGTATAAAGGTGAATAATGCGGAAGCTCTAAAGTGGTATTATAAGGCTGCAGAACAGGGGGTTGCAGAGGCGCAATTTATTCTGGGGCTTGACTATAAACGTGGCGAAGGAGGAGTGAAAAAAGATTTCGCTAAAGGAGCAGAATGGTATCGAAAAGCAGCAGAGCAAGGCCATATGTATGCTCTGTACAATCTTGCAGTATGCTACGAATATGGAGAAGGTGTCCCAAAAGACAAGGAAACAGCAATAAAATTGTATCAGAAGGCGGCAGAGCAAGGCTGTACAGATGCAGAAAAGGATGTCAAGCGACTGGAAGGCGGCGGCCTTGGCTCTGCCGTCGCAGCCAGTGCGGCACTGGGCGGAGCTGCCCTGCTCTGGAAAATTTTGAGGGGTTAACAGCAGAAAGGAAAATAAATCATGGCAGACGAGCTTGAGGTGCTTGAGAAACAGCAGCTTTCCGCGCAGCGGTCGCTGAATGACCTGACGGACCAGCTGACCCTTGCAGACCATCTGGTGTATAAAAAATATCTGACGGAACTGCAGAACTATGGCATGGTGGAGCTTTCCCAGCAGATGCTGGACGTGCAGGACCCTGCCCAGTGCATCCAGCTGTTCCAGCTGCAGAAATTGACCCTGAAAAAGGGCGAGGATATGTTCCAGAAGCTTTCTACGGTGTACTATTCCAGCATGGCGCAGGGCTGCAGTCTGGCGGTGATGATCGATGTGCCGGATGCAGGAAGTGGAGCCAACATCTATCTTGGCGTTCGGGAAGATCCTGCTCAGAAAAGTATGGAAAATCGAAAACTGGATATTTCAGGAAAGACATTGCAAAAGGTTTTGCTCTCCAACTTTCCCGGTTCAGAAGTGACCGCGGTTTCACAGAAGGAGGAAGATAAGCTCCTGAATGATCCGGCAGAAGGAGCATTTGGTGAGTATCAGGAAGCGGTGGCCTCGGTGTCCTGTGTGGCAGCACTGCGCGATAAGTCGAAAACAGAGGACAAGGCTTTTGTGCAGGGCATTGAGCGTTTTATGGACGCGATGGACGGCGAGGTGTACACGGCGCTGTTTTTGGCAGAGCCTGTCTCGGCAGAAACGCAGGCGGAGATACGCAGCGGGTATGAAAATCTGTACAGCAGTCTTTCGCCCTTCCGCAAGAGCACATGGTCCTATAGCGAGAATCAGAGCACGGCTGTGATGGAGAGCCTGTGCAGCGGGACTTCCCACACCATCAGCGATACTGTCAGCACAACCACAACGGACGGCACGAATCAGTCCTCCTCGGTGACGGATGGCACCCAGAAAACGAAAGGGGTCAGCGGCGGCATCAACGGCGGTGTCGGCAGCAGCTCCGGCACCTCGGTCACAAAGGTCTCGCCGGTGGCTGGCGGCATTGCAGGCATTCTGGGTCTGGGCGGCGCAGTAGCCTCGGTTGCGATTCCGGTGGCAGGTGCTGTTATTGGACCGCTGCTGGGCACGGCTGGCAGGGCCATAGGAGGCATGGCACCATCCAGAACGGCTTTCAACAGCATTGCCCGGAACATCGGCGGCTCCATGGGCGTAAACACCTCGTGGGGTACCAGCCACTCTGCCACCGAGCAGACCGGCACTTCGCACAGCACCTCCGATGGGACGTCGCATGGAACATCGGACACCATCAGCCAGCAGGAGAGCCACGGCACAACAGACACCCGCGGCATGGGCCGTACCCAGCAGGTCGAGCTGTGCAACAAATCGGTGGAAGAATTGCTGGAACGCATTGAAAACCAGCTCAAGCGCGCCAAGGAAAGCGAGGATTACGGCTGTTATAAATGTGCGGCTTATTTCCTTTCGTCTACCCCGTCTACGGCGATACTTGCGGCCAATACTTACCGTGCATTGATGGTGGGAGAGGGCTCCTCGGTGGAGAGCGGTGCTGTGAATGTCTGGCAGAACGATGAGGCACAGGTGGCCCAGCTGCGGGAGTACCTCAAGCGATTCATGCACCCGGTCTTTGCCCGTCCGCTGTGGGCGGGTGCGCCGGATAGCCTGCTTTACACGCCAGCAACACTGGTTAGTGGGCGGGAACTTCCGATGCACCTTGGCTTGCCCACACGCTCAGTGCACGGCTTGCCAATCATCGAGCACGCGGAGTTCGGCCGCAATGTGCCGGACGAAACGGTGCCGGATGCGGACAAGATGAATCTGGGCAAAATCTACCATATGGGCAGGGAGGAAAAAGCGAACCTTATCCTGAACCGGCAGGCAATGGCCTCCCATACCTTTGTCACAGGCTCTACGGGTACGGGCAAGTCCAACGCAGTCTACCATCTTCTGGACGAGATAACAAAGGATGGACAGACGTCGTTTCTTGTGGTGGAACCGGCCAAGGGCGAGTACAAGAATGTGTTCGGCAGCCGCGTGGATGTAAAGGTGTTCGGCACCAACCCCAGAGAAACTCCGCTGCTGCGCATCAATCCCTTTGCGTTCCCGCAGGACATCCACATTCTGGAACATATCGACCGTCTGGTGGAAATCTTCAATGCCTGCTGGCCCATGTATGCGGCCATGCCTGCCGTGCTGAAGGATGCTATTGAGCGCAGCTACCAGAAAGCCGGTTGGAACCTACGCAATTCGGAAAGTGAAAAGGGGGTTTTCCCGACCTTCTTCGACCTGCTGGATATTCTGCCGGGCGTCATTGAGGAATCGCACTACTCCAAGGACACCCAGAGCGATTATGTGGGCGCTTTGTGTACCCGTGTGAAGTCGCTGACCAACGGCATTTACGGCAGTGTGTTTTGCGCAGAGGACGCGCTGAGCGACGCAGAGCTGTTTGACTGCAATGTGGTCGTGGACCTGAGCCGGGTGGGGTCGATGGAGACAAAATCGCTGCTGATGGGCATCTTGGTGATGAAGCTGCAGGAATACCGGATGTGTGGCAGCGAGATGAACAGCAGACTGCGCCATGTTACCGTGCTGGAAGAGGCGCACAATCTGCTGCGCAAGACCTCGGCAGAGCAATCACAGGAAGGGGCAAATCTGCAGGGCAAGTCGGTGGAAATGCTGGCCAACGCCATTGCGGAGATGCGTACTTACGGCGAGGGTTTTATCATTGCGGATCAGGCTCCCGGCCTGCTGGATATGTCGGTCATCCGCAACACCAACACGAAAATCATCCTGCGCCTGCCGGACGAAGAGGATCGCAAGCTGGTAGGCAAGTCTGCCGCTCTGAAGGAGGCACAGATCGACGAATTGTCCAAGCTGCCGCTGGGTGTGGCTGCCGTTTACCAGAATGAGTGGCCGGAGGCGGTGCTCTGCAAGATTGAGGCGTATCCCATGCCGGAAAATGCTGTTTACCATAAGCCTTCAAAAATGCCGCATGAAATCAACGCAGAGTTTGTATTTGGACAACTGGCAGCGGGCAAAGAGCTGGAACCGCTGAGCATTTCGGAGATGGAGCAGCTGAAGCTCTGGCTGAAACGCCATGAGATGATGTTGAAGCCGGAGGACGGCCGCTACCTGGAACAGGTCTTTGCAGGCGGCGAACTGGATGTGGCTAAGACCCGGAAAGCTGTGTTTGATTTCTTTGGTGGGATCAGCACGGTCGTTGATTACTGTGCCGCAGCCGAAAAATCGTTCACACCCCGTAAAGAATTTCTGGAACAGCTGCAGGGACAGTACGGCCTGAAAGCTGCTGCCGCAGACTGGGTGCTGAATAGCGTGATAAGCATGGGCATGAGCCTGAACCCGGATGCAAAGGCTGTAGATAATCTAAGGACGAATTTTGAACAGCAGGGAGGTCGTGTGCTGTGAGGCGAGAAATCTCAGAAGCGGAACCGATGGAAGCAAAAATGCACATTGGGTTGGATGATGTCGTCAAACAGTCATTTGAGCGTCTACAGAAAGGCGCGATAGAAAAGCCAGAAGAAAAACTGGATGCTGCTACGGAAAAGTCATTTGCAGAGCTAGAAAAAGAGCTGGAATACAAAAATAACGATGATGGAATGCCGTACCGTATGGAACAGGATCTTTTGTCGGATGCAGAGTATAAAAGAAACGGATATGAGTATACTACCGATCACCTTGGAAGGTTGTTTACAGCCGAAGGAGACCTGCATCTGAAAGAGCATGATGGTCGTCTGCAAATTAAAGACAGCATCCATGACATCGGTAAAGGATATGAAAAAAGCACAGATGACCGTGGACACGCGATTGCAGACCGCTTTGGTGGGGCAAACGATTTGGAAAATCTCATTCCGCAGGATTCTGGACTAAATCGGAACGAATTCAAAAATTTTGAGAATAAACTGGCACAGGAAGTGGAAGCTGGGAAAAAAGTCAATCTGAAATTGGAGATGCATTATCCGGGAGACTCCTTCCGCCCGGATGCCATTACTGCTGTGACAACGATTGACGGAAAGCAGGAAGTTAAAGTATTTCTGAACGATCAGTATTTATAAGTCCACTGCACTTTCAGATTATTACAATCTCGGTCGATTGCACATACAATACAAGTATCACTTCACAAAACGGAGGGGACTTGTATTATGGTGGACTACGCCGACATCGGAAAACGCATCCGTGCCTGCCGCCTTGCAAGGGGCATGACGCAGGAACAGCTGGCCAATGAGGTCGGCGTGGTGGTCACCCACATCAGCCATATCGAAACAGGAAACTCCGTACCCAGCCTGAAAACGCTGATCGACATCATCAACGCACTGGACTGCTCGGCGGACGAGCTGCTCTGCATCGAGATCAAAAAAGCAAAGCCGGTGTTCGACAGCTGGATGACCGAACAGCTTGCAGATTGCTCTGCCGATGAAGCAAAAATCATCAAAGAAACGGTGGTCAGCTTGAAAAAATCGCTCCGGAAGGTGTACGGAAAGTCCTCTAAATACAGATATGACTAAAACTTCAAAAACTGAATGCCAGTTGGTAGGCATTGAGTGTTTGAAAAAGCACCCATAAAGTAAACGAACCGCCCCCGGTTTCCATAGCAGGAAGCCGGGGCGGTTTTTCTGTGCAAAGCCATATAGAAAAATCCCAATGGAAGTTTGCGGATGGACAATATTGGTGTCCAATCAACGCTTTATAATAAAAGCATCAAATGATTCATTTGAATCATTCCGAACGGAAAAGGTTACGCATCCATTGAGATGGGAGGAAACATCATGAAAGAACGATTTGAAATCTATGATGGCAGTGCAGAAGCTAAAAAAGCCAAAGGAAAATCCAAAAATCTGAGCGGCTTTCATCCGCTGTTTACCGCATCTGCACGCAGAAGCATTGCGCTGGATTCCTTAAAGATCTGGCTGCTGCTGGGGTTCATTGTGGGCGTGGTGACAGGTGTTGCAACCGGTGCCGGAGCAGTATCCGTCTTTTTGGGGCTTCTGATCGCCGCAGTAATCTATTTTGGCTTCCGGGATGATGTCTATAAAAAAGTCTATGGCCCGGAGCATGACAGAGGCCAGCTGCCTTTGCCGGAAGGAATGAGCTGGGAAGAAGCTGTAGACCGCATCCGTCGCGGATTTGCCAACCCGGACGTTGAACAGGTGACAGATACTGCGGATGCCATGACCTTTTAGACTCACTTCCCTCTGCCTTTGCAAAAAACTCGGAAAGCGTGATCTGAAAAGCATCGCAGATCTTCACAAGCGAAGGAATGGACGGGATCGCAAAGGTCTAAAGTCCCCAAGCGTCCAACTTACAACAAAAATGAGACAGGCGACCCACCTTTCGGGAAGCCTGTCTCATTTTTCCGTTGGGGGCTATTTGCATTGCTGAGCAACAGCCCGGTTTGGAAACTCAGCGATCGAAGGAGAACGGGGGATTACTTAAAGGCTGATATCCCTTCCGCCATTGAGCTTGCTGAAGGCCAGCAGAGAAATGACGGTCAGGATGGTCATGATGGTGGACAATGCGGCTGCAGTGCCGTAGTTGCCGCGGATGACCTCGGTATAGATTGCGACTGTCAGGGTCTTGGTCTTGCCGGTATACAGGATGATTGCGGTAGACAGTTCACTGATCATGGTGACCCAGCTCAGGATGGCACCAGAGATGATGCCGGAAGCCATCATGGGAACCGTGATGCGGAAGAATGCCTTCATCTTGGAAGCGCCCAGCGAGATAGCAGCTTCCTCAATGCTCATGGGGATCTGCTGCAGGATAGCCACCGACGAGCGGATGGTATAGGGCAGACGCCGGATGATGAGGGCTACTACCATGATGAGCATGGTGCCGCTGATGAGGAGCGGGGGCTTATTGAAGCCGATGAGCAGCGCAATGCCAAGGACCGTGCCGGGTACGATGTAGGGGATCATCGAGAGGACGTCCACCACGTTGGTCAGGGCATTGCGGCGGCGCACCACCAGATAAGCGATAAGAACAGCCAGCAGCACGATGACGACCAGTGCCAGCAGGGGGATGATGATGGTATTCTGAATGCTGCGGCCCAGCTTGCCGATGGCGGTCTGGTAGCTCTGCAGCGAGTAGCCGTCCACAAAGATCTTACCCTGCGTGTTCTTGAACGAGGTGTAGATGACGTAGGCCTGCGGCATGATGGCGATGCCCACTACAAGGTAGACGACCAGATGCACCAGAGCGTTGATGCCCTTGCGGGCCTCCCGCTCCTCCACGGGGTGCATACTGTTCAGAGCGAAGGCGTTCTTGTTGGAAACGTACTTCTGGACGAGGAACACCAGCGTGGTGACGACGATAGCGATGACGGCGATAGCGGCTGCAAAGCCGTCGCTGCCGCCCACCTCGTTGATGAACTCAGTGTAAAGGACAACAGGGAAGGTACGGTAGCCCTCACCGATCAGCATCGGGGTGCCGAAGTCTGCAAAGGATCGCATGAACACCAGCAGAGCCGCAGCCAGCAGGGTGGGCATGATCAGGGGTACGACCACTTTGAAGAAGCAGGCAATGCCAGAGCATCCGAGGTTCTCAGCCGCCTCGATGAGGGAGTTGTCGATGTTCTTCAATGCACCTTGGCGTAGAGGAACACCAGCGGGAACAGCTGGAGCGTCATGACCAGCACGATGCCGCCGAAGCCGTAGATGTCCGGGATGGCGATGCCGAGGTTTTTGAAGAAGGCGGTGATGACACCGCTGCGACCCAGCAGCAGGATCCATGAGTAGGCACCGATGAAGGGAGCCGACATAGATGCCACCACAATGAGGATATTCAGCACCGACTTGCCTTTGATCTTAAAGATCGTAAACAGGTATGCCAGTGGGGTGCCAATGGCGATGGAGAGCACCGTCGCTGTGATGGACACCTTGAAGCTGTTGATCAGGGTATCGAAATAGTAGCTCTTGGAAAAGAACTTCGTGAAATAAGCCAGCGTGAAACCGCCGGTGTCGGGGTCCAGCACAGACTGGCGGATCAGGTATGCCATCGGGTAAAGCAGGAACAGTGCATAGAGTGCGATGGTCCCCAGCGTAATGGCTCCCCAGACATCAAGACGGAACTTATTATTGTTTTTCATAAGCGTCGCTCCTGATGAGATTGGTACCACCGTCCTTGGTAAAGACGTTGATCTTCTCTTTCTTGACCTTCAGCAGCACCTTCTCGCCCTTCTTGAGGCCCTCGCCAATGGAGGACTCCTCTACGATCTCCACCGAGTCGCCCTGATCGGTGTCAATGGTGTAGTGGGTGTTGAGACCGAGGTAGGTGCACTCCTGCACGGTGCCGTGGATGCCATCGGTGCCGTCCTTGCAGATAATGAACTCCTCCGGGCGGATGGAACAGCGCACATCCTGCTCGGCAGCCTTGTCCAGAGCATCGATGTGCTCATGGTAGCCGTCGGCAAAGGTGATGATGCCGTCCTTGACGTGGGCATTCACGATGTTGGTGCGACCGATAAAGGTGGCAACGAAGACATTTTTCGGGCGCTGGTAGATGTCGCGGGGAGTGCCAACGTGCTGGATGACGCCGTCCTTCATAACGGCGATACGGTCGCTGATGGCCATTGCCTCTTCCTGATCGTGGGTGACGTACACGGTGGTGATGCCAACGCTCTTCTGGGTGTGGCGGATGACGCTGCGCATCTCGACACGGAGCTTTGCGTCCAGATTGGAAAGCGGCTCGTCCATCAGCAGCACATCCGGCGAGATGACCAGTGCGCGAGCCAGTGCGATACGCTGCTGCTGACCGCCGGAAAGCTGGTTGGGCATCCGGTCGGCATACTGCATGATCTGCATCAGGTTCAGAAACTCATCCGTCCGCTTCTTGATCTCGGCCTTGTCCACCTTGCGGTTTTTCAGACCGAATGCCACATTGTCCCGGACGGAGAGGTTCGGGAAGATGGCATAGTTCTGGAACACCATGCCGATGTTGCGCTTGCTGGGGTCCATATCGTTGATGCGCTTCTCGTTGAAGAAGATGTCGCCGCCCTCAATGGAGTTGAAGCCTGCGATCATACGGAGAAGGGTGGTCTTGCCGCAGCCGGAGGGACCCAGCAGGGTGAACAGCTCACCATCTCCGATCTCCAGATCCAGGTCCGGGATGACCGTATTATTCCCGTAGCGCTTTACTGCGTCTTTGACTGATATTCTGCTCATACTAGCCTCCTGCTGCCCTTTGAATTACTTGCTCTGCAGATCGGTGAAGATCTCAGTGTACTTGTCCACCAGCTCCGACTTGTGGGCGCTGACGTAGGGAATGTCCTCTTCGATGACATTGATGTCTGCCATCGGGGTCATGGCATCGTTGGTGGCAGCGTCCTTCATAACAGGACGGTTGGTCAGGGTGCTGCCCCAGATGTTCTGTACTTCCTCGCTCAGGATGAAGTCAATGAACAGCTTGGCATTGTCCATGTTCTTTGCGCCCTTGATGATGGTGGCAGAAGCAGGAAGGAAGACGGTACCTTCCTTCATGTAAACGATCTTGACAGGTGCGCCGTCCAGAACCAGCTGAGCACAGGGATCCTCATAGGACAGACCCACCACATACTCGCCATCGGCAACTCCCTTGTAAACGCCGCTGGAGCTTTCGCAGATCTTGCCGTCCACATTCTCAAACAGGTCGTGGACGTACTGCCATGCCTTATCGTCCTCGTAGCCGCCCATTGCAAGCAGCATATTGGTCAGGTGTGCGAAAGCGGAAGAGGAGTTGGCGGGATCGGCAGTGGCGATCTTGCCCTTCAGAGCCGGGTTCAGCAGATCCTCGTAGCCCTCGATCTTGATGTCACCGATGAGGTCGGTGTTGACGATGAGGACGCTGCCGTCCAGCACATTGCCGGTGATGAAGCCGCACTTGTTCTTGTAGGCGTCGATGACGTTTGCATCGTTGGCGGAAACATACGGCTCCCACAGGTCCTCGTTGGTGTACATCTGCGACCAGGAGCCGCCGAACAGGACATCTGCGTAGGGATCGTTCTTTTCGGACTGGATACGCTTGACCAGTTCGCCGGTGCCGGCCTGGATCAGCTCGACATTGACGCCGTATTTCTCCTCAAACAGAGGAATGGTGGCGTTCAGCAGGCCCTCAGAGTTGGGCGAGTAGATCACGAGGTCGCCGCCGCCCTGTGCAGCAGAACCAGAAGCGGCAGTGGAAGCAGCGGTAGAACCGGCAGAAGAGGTGCTGGCGGAGGAGCCGCCGCAAGCGCTCAGAGCAGCAGAAGCTGCGATAACACCGGTAGCCATCAGGAACGAACGACGAGAAATCTTTTTCATAGTAAAAACCTCCATTTTTTACCTGAAACCTTTCGATAGTCCCATTTTAATGCTTCTAGCACAAAAATAATACTCAAATTGCAGAACAAATGGAAAAAATACCGAACAGCGGCTGTTCGGTATTTTTTCATAGACACTTATTTCAAGGTGCTCTGGTACTCCCGCACCGAGCAGCCTATGTATTTTTTGAAAACGTGGTTAAAATATTTGTACTCACCAATGCCGCACTCCCAGCCGATTTGGGAGATGGGCAGTTTTCCCTTCCGGATGAGTTCCAGAGCGTTCTGAATACGGCAGCGGTTGAGGTAGTCAATGACCGTTGTGCCAAGCTCTTTCTGAAACTTCTGGTTGATGTACCGTTCCGAGTAGTGGAACTGTTCCTGAAGGTCAGCAAGTGTTATCTTGCTCCGGTAATTCTCTTTCAGATAGGCTACGATGCGCAGCACCAGCGGGTCAGTGACCTTATCTTCGCTTAATGGCGGCAGAGCTGTCCGGCTGCGGACGGCCTCTGCCTCGTCCTCCCGCTGTTGGAGGTACTGGTTATCCCCCGCAAGGCGGACAGCCTTCTCCAGCGCAGTACGCATCTCGTCCATGTCGAGAGGCTTGAGCACATAATCCGATACGCCGTTCCGGATAGCCTGCTGGGCGTACTCAAACTCCGAGTAGCCTGTCAGGATGATGGCGATATAGTTGAATTTCTCCCGGGTGTCGGCGATCATCTCAAGACCGTTTTTTACCGGCATGGTAATGTCGGTAATGACGATGTCAGGCTGCAGTTCAGCGATCTTTTCTTCACCCACTGCCCCATTCTCTGCCTCGCCCACCACCGAGCAGCCGCACTCCTCCCACGGTACCGAGTAGCGAATGCCCTTGCGGATGATCTCTTCATCTTCTACAAGCAGAACGCGATACATGGTTTACATTCCTCCCAGCCGGAGCTTGAGTTTCACCGTGAAGCCTTCGCCCTCGGTGCTGTCGATGGTCAGTCCGCTGTCACCGCCGTAGCCCAGCCAGATGCGGCGGTTGATGTTCTGCAGACCATTGTGCTCGATGTTCACTTCATCCGAGCGCAGGATGTCACGCAGATGTTCCAGCATGGTCTCGTCCACGCCTCCGCCATTGTCCTCTACCGTGAAATAGAGCGCATCCTCCCCCAGCCAGCCCCGTACCCTTATATGGATGCAGGGCTTTTTCTGGAATCCGTATTTGATGCTGTTTTCCAGCAAGGGCTGTAAAAGCAGCTTCGGGATGATGAACTCCATGCAGGCGTCGTCGATGTCGATCTCGTAGGAGAAATTCGCACCGAAGCGGGTGGACTGGATCACAAGGTAATCCTGCAGATATTTCAGATCATCTTTAACGGTGACATTGTGCTTTGTGTTGTTGATGCTGTAGCGCAGGATGCCGATAAACCGCCCGATCAGCTGCTGGGCTCGCTGGGGGTCTGTCGGGATAAGATAGCGGATATTGTCCAGCGTATTATAAATAAAGTGGGGATTGATCTGCGCCTGAAGATTCTGCATCTCCATCCGGTTGTTCACTTCGGCAAGAGCGATGTTGCGCTGGCTCAGCTCTTGAATGCTGCGAACCATCTTGTTGACCTGACGGGCGATCTCCTCGATCTCATCGCCGGTGTCGATCTCGATGATGTGATCAGGGTCCTCCTTGCGGATGACGCGGATCTCCCGCACGAGAGTGTCCACCGACTTTACCATCTGCTCAGTCATAGCGTGCATGATACGGGCGAACATGGCTGCCCAACTCAGCCCCAGCAGTACGATCAGGAGCAGACCCACCAAGAGATAACTGTAATTCGTGGGCGAGTAGATGAAGGAGTAAGCCAACACCGTGCCGTTTTCCAGCGAGCGGCTGCTGCGCAGATAGCGGTTTCCGTTCACTCGCACATACTGCGCCGCATCGGCGGGCAGATACTTGTTAGCGTTCTTCTGGGAGAGGAAGGAGGAGTTTGAACAGGCGATGACATCACCGTTGGATTTGGTGAGGATCGCATCGTACTGGTACTGGCCGAACAGTTTTGTCCAGTCGTTCTCATTCAGATAAACTGCCGCAGCACCCTGATATTCGCCATCCCGGTAGAGCGGATGGATCATAACGTATTCTGAGCTGTTGGCTCGGAAGTGATAGACCGTGGTGTAGACGGCCCGCATAAGATGGCAGGCGTTGTCCACGGCGATGCAGTTGAATTCCTGCCGGTGGAGATTCATCTCTCCCTCCGAAAAGGTCGTGAACCGAACATTTCCCTTGGAGTCGGTAAGGATGAGCTGTATCTCCACAAGAGCCGAGACGTTGTAATGGCTGATAAGATAACGCAGGTTGTCCTGATCCTTCCGCAGCTCGGAGAGGAACAGCTCGGTGTGTCCAGCGTCCAGCAGAAAGGCGGACGTGTTATCGTACATCTCATGGAAGGTGGAGGCGACACTCTCCAGATGGTCTTCCCGCCGGGCGTTCTGGTTGAGAGCATTCACAACAGCGATTGCAATGCAGAACAAAAGACATCCCAGCAGCAGGCTTGAGATCAGCTTACGGGAGACGCTCTGCTCCAGCTCCTGCTGAAAGCGGCTCTTTTTGTAGGTGCGATCGCGGTGACGATGATCCATACTTTTTTCGCTCCTGCTCTTCGACAAACTTTGCCATACGTCGATTATAATGCCTTGAATCAGATGAGTCAACGGGCGTGTTGCTGTCATTTTTATTGCATAACACAAAAAAACTGCCCGGAACGATAGGAGAAGGTCGTTCCGGGCAGTTTTGGCAGTACATGGAAAAGAACTTTTTACAGCATTTTCACGGTCATAGCCTCGCTGGTGAGGCCCTGCGCGGTGTTGCTATGGGCAGGGTCATCCAGCATATACCGCAGCACCAGAACTTCGCCTACATAGAGGAATGCTGCCTTGATGGGGATGCTGCCGGAGTCCAGCGGGCTTTCCTGTGCGCCGCAGAGAAGGACGACATCTGCAAGCAATGCGCCGGGGGAGTCCTCGTAATGGGTCAACAGGATGATTTTTGCCCCGGCGGCCTTGGCGGTGCGCAGTGTCTCCATCATGTCGCGGGTCGCGCCGGAGTAGGAGACGAAGAGCACAACGTCGGCCTCGTTCATCAGACTGGCAGTCAGCAGCTGTAAATGGCTGTCGCCTGCGGTGCGGAACTTGGTGGAAAGGCTGGCGAAGCGGGCGCAGATGTCGTTTGCCAGGAGCATACTGCCGCCCTGTCCGAGGCAGAACACCTGCCGGGCCTCCTGCATCAGGTGTACGGCCTCGTCCACGGCCTCGGTAGAGAGGGCGTTCTGGGTGCCGTTGATGGCGGTGAGAAAGCGGGCGTATGCGTGCTCGCAAAGTTCTGCGGTGGTGGCACCGGGCTGAAGCTCCCTCTGGCTGGAGGGTGTGCCGGTGGCGTTGGCCTGCGCCAGCGCAATGCGCATCTCATGGTAGCCGTCGAACCCCAAAGCCCGGCAGAACCGGAACACTGTCGCCTCGGCGACGTTGCACTCCCGGGCCAGCGAGGAAATGGAGAGATACTGCGCTTCGTCCGCATGCTGCAGCAGGTAGTCGGCGACCGCGTGGCCGGATCTGGTCAGCTGGTCCTGTCGTTGATGCAGCAATTCCCAAAAATTTGTACCCATGGTCAAGCTCCTTCGAGCGGGCCGCAATGCCCGCACTATTCCTTATACCTTCTTTTGCCCCCTTCCGCTGCACAGGGAAGGGGGCATCTTTATAAAAAAGTATAAAAGAAGTTTGGCCGATTGACAAGTGTGCCTTTCGCCATAATTCGGAAGAAAAAGCTGTGCAGAGCATCTAAAAATCGAGGAAAAGTATGACTTTTTAATGAAAATAAATTTCAAAATCGTAGCAAAAAGAACGAAAATGATTTTCAAACCGAAAATGACAAACGGCGCAGAAATGATTACAAAACGGCTACAATCGGCGGCAAAACTAGTGAAAGTGGCTAAAATCTGGCTGGTATCCCAGATATTTGTGCGGAATAGACAAGAAAACTTTCTGAAAATTGTGTATGCGACCGATGGACAAAATGAAAGAAGTTTTCTATAATAAGGCCAACAAGAGCGGTCAGGGATGAAGGACCGCCGATATGATGATAGGTAAGGAGAACTTATTATGAAGAATGCCATTTCTCGTCGCTCCTTCTTGAGGCCGTTGGTATTATGAGCGCAGCGGGTGCGCTGGCTGCCTGCGGCGGCAAGTCCGCTTCTACCAGCACGGCAGCTTCTACTGCTGCTTCCACTGCCGCTTCCGGCTCTGCGTCCGGCGCAAGCATCAAGCTGTGGACATACCCCATCGGCGGCTGGGGCAAGGACGAGACCGTGCAGGAGCTCATCGCCAGCTTCAACGCAAAGTATCCTGACATTAAAGTGGCCGTTGAGTATCTGGACTACACCAACGGCGACGACCAGGTGAACACCGCCATCGAGGGCGGCAGCGCACCCGACCTCATCATGGAAGGTCCCGAGCGTCTGGTGGCCAACTGGGGCGCAAAGGGTGTCATGGCTCCGCTGAACGATTTGTGGACCGACGACGCCAAGAAGGACATTTACGAGTCCGTCAACTCCGCCTGCCACAACGACAAGGGCGACTACTACGAGTACCCCCTGTGCATGACCGCACACTGCATGGCCGTCAACATGACCAAGGTCAAGGAAGTGGGCGCTGACAAGTATCTCGACACCGATAAGCACACCTGGAGCACCGAAGGCTTCCTGAATACCGTTGACGCTCTGTACAAGGGCGGCTACGAGAACGTGGCAGCCATCTACTGCGGCGGTCAGGGCGGTGACCAGGGTACCCGTGCTATTATCAATAATATGTACGGCGGCACTTTCACCGACGACGCTCACACCAAGTACACTGCAGACTCTGCCGAGAACATCAAGGCCATCCAGACCCTGTACGACACCGACGGCATCAACTTCGACGCATCCATCGCAGGCGGCGACGAGATCACCCTGTTCCGCAACGGCACCCTGCAGATGGCATTCTGCTGGAACATTGCCCAGCAGCTCAACAGCGACAACAACGATGCCGGCCTGACCAACAGCGGCGACGAGATCATGCCCATGGCATTCCCGACTGCAAGCGGCGACCCGAAGCTCTGCGGCGGCATCTGGGGCTTTGGCGTCTTCGATAATGGCGATGAGGCCAAGGTCAAGGCAGCCAAGACCTTCATCGAGTTCATCGCTGCTGACCCTGACCAGGTGAAGGACAGCGTCCTGGCTTCCACCTACTTCCCGGTCCGCGCCAGCGTGGGCGACATCTACGCCGACAACGCCATCATGAGCGAGTACACCAAGTTCATGGCCTATCTGGGCGACTACTACCAGATCACTCCGGGCTGGGCAACTGCCCGCACCGAGTGGTGGAACATGCTCCAGCGTGTAGGCACCGGCGAAGACGTTGCCACTTCCGTTGCAACCTTTGTCCAGAACGCCAACGCAGCCGCCGAAGCCTGAGCTTTTCCGCCTGAGGGCAAATAAGTAATGACTGCCCCTCCCTCGAACATCCCGGCGAGGGAGGGGCTTTTTGTGTGAGACAAGCACCCAATCAGAACGAAAGGTCTGGTGATTTCTTTGGCTGCAAAGACTGTAAGCATCAAAGAGCCGAAGCGCAGCAGCGCATTGGTTCGGCAGGAGACCATCGCTTCCTACCTGTTCCTTCTGCCCAGCCTCATCTTCTTTCTCGGCTTCGTCATTTACCCCATGATACTCTGCGTGGTCACGAGCTTTTTTGACTCGACCATGAACCGTGCCGACATCTTTGTGGGTTTTGCCAACTACGCAGAGCTGTTCGCAGACCCCATCTTCATCGGCGCTTTGCGCAACACCTTCATCATCGTGGTCGTCTCGGTGCCTGTGACCTGTGCGTTCTCGCTGTGGGTCAGCTCGGCCATCGTCGATCTGCCCGAGTGGACCACCAGCCTCTTCCGCTGCGTGTTCTACCTGCCGGTGGTCACCGGCTCGGTGGCTGTCACCGTCGTGTGGAAGTGGATGTACAACAACTACTACGGCATCTTCAACTATCTGGGTAAGGCTGTGGGCCTCATCGACAAGAACATCAACTGGCTGGGCGATGAAAAATACGCTCTGGGCTGCATCATCCTCATCCTGCTGACTACTTCTGTCGGCCAGCCCATCGTGCTGTACGTTTCCGCACTGGGCAACGTAGACCAGTCCATCGTGGAAGCCGCTGAAGTGGATGGTGCCACCGATTTTCAGTGCTTCTGGCGTATCAAGTGGCCCGCCATCATGCCCACCACCCTGTACATCCTGGTCATCACGACCATCAACTCCTTCCAGTGCTTCGCACTGATCCAGCTGCTGACCTCCGGCGGCCCCAACCACAGCACCGATACCATCATGTACTACATCTACTACACTGCATTCAAGCTCTACCGCTATGGTTACGGCAACGCAATGGGCGTTGTGCTGGCCGTTATCATCGCCATCCTGTCGGCTGTCCAGTTCAGGTTTGGCAGTCAGGATCATTAAAGGAGGTGCCGGGCAATGACTGCAACTGCAAAAAAACAGAAACCGTTGAAGCGTCACCCCAGCAAGCTGAAAAAGATGAGCGCTTACATGATACTGACCCTCATTCTTATCAGCATCGTGGCCGTGCTGTTCGCGTTCCCGCTCTACTGGATCATCACCGGTTCCTTCAAGACCGGCGCGGCCATCAACTCCACGACCCCCGAGTGGTGGCCCAGCCAGTGGGTGCTGACCAACTACCAGAAACTTTTCGCAGGCAAGAGCGCACCCCTGTGGCAGCTGGCCGTGCCCTTCAGCCACTCTTTCAGCGCGGATGGAGAGCCGATCTATTTCTCCGTCGGCCCAACTGCTCCGGCCGCGCTGCGCTGGATGATCAACACCGTGTTCATGGCCGTCATGTCCATGATCCTCACCTGCATCACCGCCGCAATGGCAGGCTATGCGCTGGCAAAAAAGCGCTTCGTCGGCCGCAAGCTGCTCTTCACCCTCATCGTCTGTGCAATGGCCCTGCCCAAGCAGGTCATCCTCATCCCGCTGCTGCGTGAGATGAGCGCACTGAACCTTTATAATACCATCTGGGCCGTCATTTTCCCCATCGTGGGCTGGCCCTTCGGCGTCTTTTTGATGAAGCAGTTCAGTGAGGGCATCCCCACTGAGATGCTGGAAGCGGCCCGTATCGACGGCGCCAGCGAGGCGCGCACCTTCGTCAGCGTCGTGCTCCCGATGGTTAAGCCGGGCATCGGCGCGCTGGCCATCTTTACCTTCATCAACAGCTGGAACGATTACTTCATGCAGCTCATCATGCTGTCCAGCACCAGCAACCTGACGATCTCGCTGGGCATCGCAAAGCTGCAGGCGGAGAACAGCACCGACTTCGGCCTTATCATGGCAGGCGCCGCTCTGGCCGCTGTGCCGATCATCATCATCTTCCTTATCTTCCAGAAGTACTTCACCAAGGGCATCGCAATGGGTGCTGTTAAAGGCTAAAAAGGAGACCTATTATGAAAGACATTACCAAGTATCAGGGCGTTATCCCGGCCTTCTATGCCTGCTACGACGCAGAGGGCAATATCTCCACCGAGGGCGTCAAGGCGCTGACCCGCCATCTGATCGCAAAGGGCGTCAAGGGCGTGTATGTGGGCGGCTCCTCCGGTGAGTGCATCTATCAGCACGTTGAGGAACGCAAGGCCGTGCTGGAAGCCGTCATGAGTGAAGCCAAAGGCAAACTGACCGTCATCGCACACGTCGGCTGCAACAACACCGCCGACAGCGTCGAGCTGGCCCGCCACGCCGAGAGCGTGGGCGTGGATGCCATTGCATCGATCCCGCCCATCTACTTCCATCTGCCGGAGTATGCCATCGCCAAATATTGGAACGAGATGTCGGCGGCGGCTCCCAACACCGAGTTCGTCATCTACAACATCCCCCAGCTGGCCGGCACCGGCCTGACCATGAGCCTGCTGCGCGAGATGCTCAAGAACCCCAACGTCGTTGCCGTCAAGAACAGCTCCATGCCCACCCAGGACATCCAGATGTTCAAGGATGCCGGCATTGCCGCCCGTGGCGAGGGCAATTTCGTGGTCTTCAACGGCCCGGATGAGCAGTTCGTCTCCGGCCGCGTCATCGGCGCGGACGGCGGCATCGGCGGCACCTATGCCGTCATGCCGGAGCTGTATCTTGCCATGAACGAGCACATCAACAAGGGCGAGATCGAAGCTGCCCGCGCCATTCAGTACGACGCCGACCGCATCATTTATAAGATGTGCGAAGCCCACGGCAACCTCTACGCGGTGCAGAAGGAGATCCTGCGCCGGATGTACGGCCTTGAGCTGGGCGGCGTCCGCGAGCCGATGCCCGGCCTCATCCCGGAAGATGAGCCCATCGTCGCCGAAGCACAGGCCATGATCGAAGCCGCCATCGCAAAACTCTGAAAGATCAAAAAGCGCCCCCTCTCCGTCTCTCAATGAGGGGGAGAGGGCAGGCGCTCTTTGTGCTTCTGTTAAAAAACACTTGGTTAGGAGAAAATCAACATGATCTGCGACGCACTGGAGCACCTGAACCGTTATCGCGGGCTCCACCGGAATCTTGACACCGCCATCGACTATCTTACCGCCTACCATGTGGCCCACGATTTGTACGATCTGCCGCTGGGCCGCACCGAGGTGGACGGCGAGAACGTCTTCATCAACGTGATGGAGGCCGATCTGAGCCCCGACAGCACCCGCCTCGAATACCACAAAAAGTACGCTGACCTTCAAATCGATTTGACCGGCGGCGAGGGCTGGGGCTATACGACTCTGCCCGGCGAAGAGGCAGGGGAGTTTACGGGAGATATTGGTTTCAGGACCAGTCCGGATGCCGTCAGCGGCACGCTGGGCGAGGGGCGGTTCGTCCTGTTTTTCCCCGGCGAGCTGCACAAGCCCGGCGTGGCACGCCCCGGCTGTGCTCATGTGCGCAAAGCGGTCATCAAGATCAGGATGGAGGATTGATGGATATGGAGAAAGAAAAACTGTTTGAGCAGATCAAAGGCGGCCTCATCGTCTCCTGTCAGGCACTTGAGACGGAGCCTCTTTACACCAAAGAGGGCGGCGTCATGCCCCTGATGGCGAAAGCTGCCGCCATGAGCGGAGCCGTGGGCATCCGCGCCAACACCGTCCGCGACATCACCCAGATCAAACAGGTGGTGGACCTGCCCGTCATCGGCATCATCAAAAAGGATTACCCCGGCACCCCCATGTACATCACCGTCACCATGAAGGAAGTGGACGAGCTGGTGGCCTGCGGCGTGGACATCCTTGCCGTGCAGGGTACGGGTGCGCTGCGCCCCGACGGCTCTACTTCGGCCCAGTTCATCCGCACCATCAAGGCGAAATATCCCGACCAGCTGCTTATGGCTGACTGCGACAATTTCGAGAACGCCATGCTCTGCGCCGAGGCCGGTGCTGATTTCGTAGGCACCACCATGCGCGGCTACACCCCCGAAACGCAGGGCATCAACGATATTGATTTTGAGTTTGTCCACAAGCTGGCCGCAGAATGCCCGGCGAAGATCATCGCCGAGGGTCATATCCATTACCCTGAGCAGGCTGTCAAGGCGCTGGAAGCCGGAGCTTTCGCCCTCGTCGTCGGCGGTGCCATCACCCGCCCGGCGGAGATCACCGCCCGCTTCACCGGTGCCATCAACGCCATGCACAAATGATACGGAGATACGAGCATGAAACAGTATCTTGCCATTGATATTGGCGGCACTGCCGTCAAGCTGGGCATCGTGGACGAAGAGGGCCGTGTGCTCTCCAGAACGGAGCAGAGCGTCTGCTTCGATAACTACGAGACGCCCATCCTCACCACGGTGCTGTCTGCTGCCGAACGGTTCCTCAAGGAGCAGGCTGTTGAACCGCAGGGCCTTGCGGGCATCGGCGTTTCCGCCGCAGGACAGATCGACACCAGAAAGGGCATCGTGGCCGGGACCTGCGGCAGCCTGCCCAACTACATCGGAAGCCCCATTAAAGCAGAGCTGGAAGCAAAGTTCGGCCTGCCGACCACCGTCGCCAACGACGCCAACTGCATGACGCTGGGTGAAGTCTGGGTCGGCGGCGCAAAGGGCTACACGGACGTCATCGGTGTCACGCTGGGGACCGGCGTCGGCGGCGGCATCCTCACCGGAGGCCGCCTGCTGGAAGGTGCGCGGGGTCTCGGCGGTGAGCTGGGACACTTCCGCACTCACGCGCTGGATGGCGTGCTCTGCACCTGCGGCGCGTCGGGCTGCTGGGAGCGGTACGCCGCAACCACCGCTCTGGTGCGGGGCGCACAGCCCCGGAACCCGAAGTGGAAGGATGGCCGCGCTATCTTTGAGTCGGCCCATGCAGGAGACCCCACCATCCTGGCGCTTCTGGACGACTGGACGGATGAGATCGCCCAGGGCCTTGCGGGCATGGTGCATATCTTCAACCCGCAGCTCATCCTCATCGGCGGCGGCGTCAGCGCACAGCAGGAGCTGCTGATAGACCCCATCGCCAAGAAAGTGCGCGCCTCCGTGATGCCCGCTTTTGCAGAAGGACTGGAGATCCGCGCCGCCCAGCTCCACAACGACGCCGGCATGGTGGGCGCAGTCTACTATTTCCGCCAGTCGCGGGGCGAGATCTGAAAGGGGAAGAGACGATGAAAAAACATATCCTTTGTCTGGGCGACTCCAACACCCACGGCTACTGCGCCGACCCGGCGGACTGTGCCGACCACGGCATCCGCTTCAATGAGGACGAGCGCTGGACCTGCCGCCTGCAGACGGCGCTTGGCAGCGACTATCTCGTGACGGAAGAGGGCCTTTCGGGCCGGACGACCGTTTTCGCAGACCCCATCCATGAGTCGATGGACGCTCTGAGCGTGGCTTATTCGCTCCTCAAGAGCCATGAAGCCATCGACCTGCTCATCATCATGCTGGGTACCAACGACGTCAAAGAGCGGTTCAACGCCAATGCCGCCTGCATCGGCGCGGGGATGGAACGGCTGATCCTCAAGGCCAAGAGCGTGGACTGCTGGGGGACCAAGGCTCCCAACATCCTCGTCGTGGCCCCGCCCCGCATCGGCGATGGCTTCCATGATGCCGTCATGGGCGAGGGCTGTGTGGAAAAGTCAAAGGGTGTGGCTGAGCAGTTCCGTATCGTCGCGGAACGTCAGAACGTCCATTTCCTCAATGCTGCCGACTGCGAGTTCAATCAGGTGGACTTCATGCATCTGACCCGTAAGGGCCACGCACAGCTGGCGGATCTGCTGGCAAAGGAAGTGCCGACGCTTTTATAATAGCATAACGAGCCGCCCCGGCTTCCTGTTACGGAAACCGGGGCGGCTTTGCTGTTTTTGCACATGGGAAGGAAACGATTTCGAACTTCTCCGTTGCATTTCACACCAAAGTATGTTTCAATAAAAAGCAGCAAATGGAATGGAACGGAGAAGGGGGAGACTGCGGGATGCTGAAAATTGCTGTCGTCGAAGACCAGCAGGAAGTGCGGGACGAGCTGTGCCGGTTCATCCGGCAGTACGCCGCCGAGAACAGCCTGCAGGTCGAGGTGCTGCCCATCGAGGATGGGGCCGTCATCGCGGAGCACTACGAGCCGGGGTATGACATCATCTTTATGGATGTGGAGATGCCGGGACTGGACGGCTTCGGCGCGGCGGAGAAGATACGGGCCGTGGACGCAGACGCCGTGCTGGTATTCGTGACCAACATGGCGCAGTACGCCATCAAGGGCTACGAGGTGGACGCACTGGACTATGTCCTCAAGCCGGTGAACTACTACCAGTTCTGCACCAAGCTCTCCCGGGCTGTCCAGCGGGTGCAGCGCCGCCGGGGCGGACAGGTCGTTTTACAGCTGGCCGGAGGCGGGATGCAGGTGCTCTCCACCGGCGACATCTACTATCTCGAGACCCATGACCGGCTGCTCTGGTATCATACCACCAAGGGTGAGTTTTCCGTCCGTGCCAGCCTCGCCAGCGCCGAAAAGCAGCTGGCGCAGTACCATTTCTCCCGCTGCAACCAGTGCTATCTGGTCAACCTGAAATATGTAAAGGCTGTGGAGAACGACTTTGTCCATGTCAACACCGACCACCTGGAGATCAGCCGCCGCCAGCGTGCGGCTTTCCTGACGGCGGTGGCGTCCTACATCGGAGGTGTGCTGTGAATCTTCTTGCACGCCATGTCATCTTCCGGGCATTGCTGCGGTGGACTGCTGCGGTGGCGTTCTGCATCCCGCTCAAGCACCGGCCTCACGCCCGTCTGCGGGCGCTGGGGATGCTGCTGCCGCTGCTGGGGCTGACCTATGTGCTCGACCCCGCGGCCCAGAGCACCAGCCTCCACGAGCTTCAATTCTCTCTGCTGACGCTCTATGTCGCGTTTTTCGTTCTGCTGGGCATGATGATCTACGCCTGCGTTGAGATAGACAAAAAGAGTGCGCTCTACTGTGCCGTATGGAGCCTGCTGGCCTCCCAGGCCGCTTACGAGTGCTGGCATCTGGTGGAAGTATTCTTCGAGTGGCGGGGAACGCCCCTCGACCTCGGAAGCCTGCCGGTCATGCTGGCACAGCTGGCCGCTGGTGCATTCTTTTATTTTGTTATCTGCACCACCCTCTCCCGGAAGATGTCTTATAAAGGAATGTATAACATCGGCCCGCGCCAGCTGACCAGCGCCTTTTTCATCGGAATCCTCTTCATGTTTCAGGCTGCGCTGCTCAGCAGCGGGCAGGTGGTGGCGCTGGATCGCAGTCTCGTCATGACGATGTTTTTCGGGCAGTTTTACTTCCTGACCCTGCTCTACTTCCAGACCGAGGTGTTCAAGCTCTCGGCCATGCAGAAGGAGATGGACACCCTCAACCTTTTATATGAGCGCCAGCGGGAGCAGTATCAGGTGGCGCGGCAGATTGTCCAGATCATTAACAAGCGCTGCCACGAGCTGAAGCTTCAGATCGCCGCGCTCCGCCAGATGTCGAGCGCCCCGGCAGACCCGGAGCTGAAAGCCCACATCGACGAGGCCGAAAAGGCCGCTCAGCTCTACGACGCCAGCCGAAACACCGGCAATGAGGTGCTGGACGTGGTGCTCACGGAAAAGAGCCTGCTCTGCGAGTCCCGCCGCATCCAGCTCAACGCGGTGACGGACGGCAGCTGTCTGAGCTTTTTTGAGGCCGGCGACCTCTACGCCCTTTTTGCCAATATGCTGGACCACGCCATTGAAAGTGCAGTGAAGGTGCCGGAACCGGAGCGCCGCTGCATCGACCTGCTGGTCTGCACCCGGCAGAGCTTCGTGGTGGTGAACGTCATCAGCCCCGACCGCCCGGCGGAGTCTGCCGACACCCGTGCCGCCCACTACGCTGTCAAAGTGACCAACCGCATCGTCCAGAAGTATAAAGGTACCCTGACTACAGAGAGCCAGAACGGGTTCTTTGCGGTGAAAATTATTTTTCCGAAGAGGGGATAACCTCTCCGTCAGCGCTGACGCGCTGCCACTGCCCGGGTTGCGGCACCAGCATCCGCACGCTTGCTTGCGTCTT
>ENA-OQAY01000007-OQAY01000007.1-human-gut-metagenome-genome-assembly--contig:-NODE-7-length-42700-cov-1.717427_pt1 | contig 42700 bp, 48 predicted proteins | sample MGYA00242740_ERZ504537 | MGnify/ENA primary metagenome ERZ504537 (study PRJEB26092, sample SAMD00036272) | human gut metagenome | host: Homo sapiens | study: EMG produced TPA metagenomics assembly of the... | reverse complement strand
AGAAAAACAAAAAAGCATATACCACTAATAATGTAAATAATAATATAAAAATAGTGAATAATTATCTAAAAATACCTAAGATAAAATCACTAATTAAAATAAAAATACATCGTAATATTCCAGATAATTACAAATTAAAATCTGTAACAATAAGTCAATCCGCAAGTGGAAAGTATTTTGCAAGTATTCTTTTCGAATATGAAAACCAAGTAATCGAAAAGAAGTCAAAAACTTTTGTAGGATTAGATTTTTCCATGCACGAATTATATGTTGATTCAGAAGGAATATATGCAAATTATCCTAAATACTACAGACAAGAACAGCTAAAACTAGCAAGAGAACAAAGAAAATTTTCTAAAATGGAAAAAGGAAGTAAGAATAGAGAAAAACAACGAATAAAACTAGCGATAGTTCATGAAAAAGTAGCAAACCAAAGAAAAGATTTTCTACATAAATTATCCAAAAAACTTATAGAAAAATTTGATTGTGTTTGTATAGAAGACTTAAATATGAAGGCATTAAGTCAAGTATTAAATTTTGGAAAATCAGTAATGGATAATGGTTGGGGAATGTTTGTAAATTTTTTAGATTATAAGAGTAAAGAAGTAGGAAAGAAATTAGTAAAAGTAGGGAAATATTTTGCAAGTTCGCAAATTTGTAGTAATTGTGGATATAAAAATAAAGAAGTAAAAGATTTGTCTATAAGACAATGGAAATGCCCAAATTGTAAAGTAGTGCATGATAGAGACATAAATGCAGCGATAAATATAAGAAATGAGGCATGAGAATAGTCTTAGGATAAATAAAAATAAAGAACCGTGGGATGCACGGGGATAGCTTGCTTATGCTTACAACAAAAGTTGTATCGAACAAGAAGCCCCACTTCTAAGCGATAGCGAAAGTGGTGGGAGTACATCACGAATTTAGGTGAATATATGGAAAATGCAATTGAATATATTTTTAGAATAATTTTATCAGCGATATTAGGTGCGCTAATTGGTTATGAAAGACAATTTAAACATAAATCAGCAGGATTAAGAACGAATATTTTAGTGTGTATTGGTTCTTGTTTGATTATGATTTTGTCGAATTTATTATATGAGCAAGTAGAAGGAAAAACAAATGCTGACCCTGCAAGATTAGCTGCACAAGTTGTGAGTGGTATAGGTTTTTTAGGTGCAGGAGCTATTATTAAAGAAGGTGTGAATGTAATTGGTCTTACAACAGCAGCTTGTATTTGGGTAGTGTCTGGCGTTGGCTTAGCTGTAGGTGCCGGATATTATATAGTTGCTGTTTTTGCTTCATTATTAGTATATATAATATTAGAGATTTTATCGCAAATGGATAGTTGGTTAGTGCCAACTGATAATATTATGATAAAAATAAGAATGATCAATGATAGTGAAAAGATAAAAGAAGTCTATAATGCATTATTAAAATTAGGTCTAAAAAGTAAAAATTTTTCGGTAGTATTTGTTTCTGAAGATATTGTAGAATTAAATATTTTAATGTTTAATCCACATAAATTAAAATTAGCAGAGATATCCACATATTTTACTTCTATGGAAGGTGTAGTAAAATCTATAGAAATTCATTGAGTTTAAAAGGATTAGGAATGACAAAATTCTTAATCCTTTTTTTATTATGTCTATATTATATAGAAGAAAAAATATTTATCTGAGTTTCAAGAGTGCATAATACTTGTCATTTTGGTAAAAATGATGTATACTATGAGAAAATATTTGTCTTTATATTGTGCAGTTTTAAAGGAGATGTATTATTTTGTTAAGTCGTATTGGAAAAAAATATCAAGAAATGGCTTTATTAAAACTAATAGTTTTAGGGCTTATAATTGGTATTTTCATTGCAGTGGCTGTGCCGACAGCTGTACCTGCCGTAGCTATCTTAGGGGATTTATTCGTTAAAGCTTTAAAAGGTATTGCACCTATTTTGGTATTTATTTTAGTAATGAACGCTATGGCACAAAAAAATGCAGAAGCTAGTGCATCTATGAAACCTATTGTTAAATTGTATGTACTCGGAACATTTTTTGCTTCTTTAGTAGGCGTATCTATGTCATTTTTATTCCCTACAACATTACAATTACAAGTTGCAGATGCTACAATAGCACCACCAAGTGGTATCGTAGAAGTTTTACATAATTTACTTATGAGTATCGTTGATAATCCTGTTAATGCTTTAGTTAATGCAAATTATATTGGTATTTTAGCTTGGGCTATTTTAGCAGGTGTAGCTTTACATGCTTCTTCCGATAAAACTAAAACTATGATTGCTGATTTAGCTAGTGCTGTTACAAAAATTGTAAAATGGATTATTCGTTTTGCTCCATTTGGTATTATGGGCTTAGTAGCAAATGCAGTAGGAACAAGTGGTATTGGTGCTCTTTTAGGTTATGCTCATTTACTTGTTGTATTGCTTGGAGCATTCTTCATCGTTGCGCTTGTTATGAATCCATTAATCGTATTCTTACACATTCGTCGTAATCCTTATCCATTAGTATTTGCTACTCTTCGTGAAAGTGGTTTATATGCATTCTTCACTCGTAGTTCTGCTGCTAATATTCCAGTAAATCTTTCTTTATGTAAACGTCTTGGTCTAAATGAAGATACTTATTCTATCTCTATTCCACTTGGTGCAACAATCAATATGTCTGGTGCTGCTATTACAATTGCTATTCTTTCTCTAGCAGCTGCTCATACACTTGGTATTGAAGTTGATATTTTAATGGCATTATTATTATCCATAATCGCTACAGTTGGCGCTTGTGGTGCTTCAGGTGTAGCTGGTGGTTCATTATTACTCATTCCAGTAGCATGTGCATCTTTTGGTATTAGCAATGATATCGCAATGCAAGTTGTAGGTGTAGGATTTATTATTGGTGTGCTCCAAGACTCTTGTGAAACAGCTTTAAATAGTTCTAGTGATGTATTATTCACTGCAACAGCAGAATTTGCTGCTCGTTCTAAAGAAGGAACTCTTGATGTGAAAGATATGGTTCCACAAAATAGAGCTTGATAATAATTTATAAATGATAATAGGCGACATTTTAAGCTTTAATTGCTTTTAATGTCGCTTTTATGTTTACTTTTATTTAAAATAAAAAGGACTTAGTTTATAAAACTAAGTCCTTTTCTATAAGTAGCTTAAACTACATTAATTTATGTTCAAGTTCTTGTATTTTCTTTTTATGATGTTCAATGGCAAATTTTAAATGACTTTGAACTTCATCGCTAGTAGCTTGTTTAAAAGCTTCTTCTAGTTTAGCTAGGCGAGTCCTAACTTCAAGAAGTTCATCACTTAATACGGTTTTTTCATTTAAACCAATGCCATAAACAGTTCTGATATCATTCAATATAATATCAGCATAACCTGGTTCAGATGATACAGTTTCAAGATATTTTGCTAATTCATAAATGATACTATAAGGATCTTTTCCTTCATTTAGCCATTTTAACAAATTCATCTTGATATTTTGCTCTTTACCATGAGCAGAATTAATATTATCTGTCATTATTATAATGCTGTTTGAAGATATTCTTTAATAGCGTTTCCATCTTCCATAGTCATAACAGTGTCTAAAGCTGCTTTAGCTTGAGCAGATGTTATGGAACGGATTTTTTCTTTTACGCGTGGAATAGATGGAGCACTCATGGAAAGTTCGTTGATACCCATTGCCATTAAAATAGCAGCAGCATTAGGGTCACTAGCCATTTCACCGCACATACCTACCCAAATATTATTATTACGAGCAGACTCAATAGTGAGTTTAATGAGGCGAAGAACAGCTGGATTAAAGTGATTATAAAGATAACTTACATTAGTGTTAACACGGTCAACAGCAAGTGTATATTGAACAAGGTCATTAGTACCAATGCTAAAGAAATCAAGGTATTTAGCAAGTACAGGAGTCATTACAGCAGCTGCTGGAGTTTCAACCATGATACCAAGTTGAACATTATTGGAGAATGGTTTTTCTTCATGAGCAAGCTGTGATTTAGCTTCTTCGATAATTGCACGTACTTGTTTTACTTCTTCTACGTTGATAACCATTGGGAGCATCATTGCTGCTTTACCATAAAGACCAGCACGTAAAATAGCTTTAACCTGTGGCATAAATACTTCACGACGGTTTAAACAAATACGAATTGCACGGTAACCTAAGAAAGGATTTTCTTCTTCTGGGATATTTAAGTAAGGGAGTGGTTTATCGCCACCGATATCCATTGTGCGAATTACACATAAATGACCATTGCATTTTTCAATAGCTTCTTTATATGCTTTAAATTGAGTTTCTTCATCAGGAATAGTATCTCTACCCATGAATAAGAATTCAGAACGGAATAAGCCAACGCCTTTAGCACCAAATTTCATAGCAGCTTCAACATCTAAATGAGTGCTGATGTTAGCCATAAGGTCAACTTCTACACCATCTTTAGTTACTGTAGGAAGTTTGGAAAGCTGAGCATAATGTTCTTTTAAGCGGCGTTGTTCTTCTAATTTTACCTGATAGGAAGCGATTAAATCTTCAGTTGGTTCAACAAAGATTTCACCAGTTTCACCATTTAAGATAACTTCAGCATTATCAGGAATATCTTTAATTTTATCGCCAAGACCTGCAACAGTAGGGATAGCTCTTGCTTTAGCAATGATTACAGCATGGCAAGTAGTACTACCATTACCTAAAATTACACCAGCAATTTTTTCAGTAGGAATGTTAGCGATAACAGATGGTTCAATTTCTTCTCCGCAGAGAATTACAGCACCACCATCAACTGTTTTTTCTTTAAGACCTAAAATACGTCTTGTTACGCGTTTACCAACATCGCGGATATCTACAGCACGTTCACGGAAATAAGTGTCGTCCATTTGTTCAAAGATAGATGCATTTTCTTCAGACGCTTCAAGTACAGCTTTTGGTGCACTTCCACAAGCGCCGAGTTTTAACATAGCATTTTCTTCGAGCATAGGGTCTTGTACCATCATACGATGTGCTTCCATAATGCCTGCTTGTTCAAGCATGCCTTTATCACGAAGTGTTTTAATATTTGTTTGAAGTACTTCAGCTGCATAAGCTAAAGCTTCTTTAATTTTTGATACTTCTTCTTCAGCAGTTCCTGGAGTGTAAGCATCAATATAAGATTGTAAATCTTCTCCGAGTTTCATTACTTTGGCAATAGAAATACCAGTAATAACTCCTTTTCCTCTTAATTCGTACGGCAAAGTACAAATCCCCCTCTCTCATTAACTCTCAGTTTAGAAATTATTCTTCACCGAATTTGTTTTTGATGAGACCAGTAAGAGCATCAAGAGCTGCTTGAGCGTCGTCACCTTCAGCATTGATAGTGAGTTCAGTACCCTGAGTAAGACCAAGGCTCATGATCATAAGAATGCTTTTAGCATCAACAGTTTTACCTTTAGCAGTAAGTTTGATTTTGGAGCTGAATTTGTTAGCTTCCTGTACAAACATAGATGCAGGACGTGCATGTAAGCCAGTTTTGTTTTCAATAATAAGTGTAGTTTCCATTATAAATAAACCCCTCTCTTAATACATCATAGAACATAATTGTATATTTAACATTATCGTTTGAAAATTATGTCTTTGTTAATTATAACTAAAAATTGCAAAAATGACTAGTGCATTTTGGAAAAAATAAGAAATTTTCTAAAAAAACTTTAATTGAACATCATTTCTGTCATTTCCATAACTAAAACATAATAAATCAAAAGAAATGTTATTTTTAAATATCGGTTTTATTACGAAGTGAAAGTCTTATAATAATGGATAAATTTTTATTTGTTAAAGTAAATTATATCTGAAAATCTCTCAATATATAATGTTAAATGCTGTTTATTTTAACTTATAGAATTTTATTCATAGAAAAATTTTTGGTTGGTTTATTTTTATATTAAGAAATAAATAAAAAAGTTAGCTTTTTCTTGAAATCAAAAAAACGTAAATTATAATAAAATTTATCTATAAAGGCAGGTGAAAAAGTGTGAAACAATTTAATCAAGATAATATGAAAAGTATAAGTGATTATATCAACAATTTTTATGAAGATAATCCCTTTACAAAACATTTAGGTGTAGATATTGTTTCGATTGATAAGGGTAATGTATGTGTTAGTCTGACAATTAAACATGAACATACAAATGTTTATGGCATAGCTCATGGTGGTGTGATTATGTCCCTTTGCGATATGGCTATGGGCGCAGCCTGTCTTAGTGTGGGAAAAAAAGTAGTAACTTTGGATTTTAATATTAATATTTTAAAATCTATTGATATGGAAGATGTGGCTATTGTAAAAGGAATGATTATTCATAATGGAAGAAGTACAGTAGTTGCTGAATGTGAAGTTTTTAATAAAGATAATAAATTATGTGCCAAAGCTCGTGGTACATTTTTTGTGATAGGACGATTAGCTAGTGAATGAGATGATTTTTAAACGACTTATAATTTTTAGTATAGTTTTTGTACAAATTTTTATAGCATTTAACCCAGCAAGGGCTATGGATAGCATAGTAGATGATGCTCCACCAGTAGATGAATCAAAACCATATATTCCTGTTACAGCAGATAATCTACAAGATATGACTGCTCAAGCTGCAATTTTGATAGATGCAACTACAGGTAGAGTTCTTTATGAAAAAAATCCAGACGCTAAGGCAATGCCTGCAAGTACGACTAAGATGATGACTTGCATACTTGGACTGGAAAATGCAAATGATGATGACATTGTTGAAGTTGATAAACGTGCTGTAGGTGTAGAAGGTTCTGCCATTTATATAAATGAAGGCGATAAAATAAAAATGTCAGAACTGTTGCAAGCTACAATGCTAGCCTCTGGTAATGATGGTGCTGCTGCTATTGCTTATTATGTAGGAAAAGGTTCCCTAGAAACTTTTGTGCAAATGATGAATGATAAAGCAAAAGAAATTGGCGCTACTAATACACATTTTAATAATCCTCATGGATTGACAGACCCAAATCATTATACAACAGCTAGAGATTTAGCTAAGATTGCAAGATATACATATCAAAATGAAAAATTCCGTAAGATAGTATCAACAAAAGAACAAGAGATACAGTGGGTAAATCCAGCGGAACGAAAAGATATCTATGGTAGTACAAATCGTTTATTGTGGAATTATGATGATGTAACTGGTATAAAAACAGGGTATACTGATGCTGCTGGTGGCTGTTTAGTAGCTTCTGCACAAAAAAATGGTGTTACACTTATTGCCGTAGTATTGAAAACATCAGATAGTAGAGCTCGTTTTGTTGAAGGCAGAGCTTTATTGGATTATGGATTTAAACATATAAAAGAAATGAAAACTGTTGATGAACAGAAATTAATTTCTAGTATATATACGCATAATAGCACTAATTATAAGACTACAGTAAAACCTATACAGCCTTTTACTTATTTAGTCATGGATACAGATAATGTAGATGATTTTTCCTGGAAAATGAATTTACCAGCATATATAGATGCTCCATTAAAACAAGGTGCTAAAGTGGGAACAGTTGATTTATTATATCAGGGAAATGTTGTTGGTAGTGTAGATATGGTAACGACAGAAGAAGTAACAGAAGGATTTAATCTTTTAGGTTTTTTACACAAATTATTTTTTAGTTAATAAAGAGAAAACTTAATAAATGAAGGGAATGATAATATGCAAGCATTACTACACGCTATCAGTGGTGTTTTGACTTTGATTTTTATGGGGCTGATAGGTTGCTATCTAGCTAAGATTGGTTGGATAAACAAAGATAATAAAGCTCTATTGCCGAAATTGGTAACAAATATATCATTGCCTTTGTTTTTTATCTATAATATTACACATGCTTTTAGTCATGACCAATTATTGCATTTAATAACTGGTTCTATCGTGCCATTTATTTCTATTGGTGTATGTTTTATTTTAAGTGTGTTTTTGGCAAGATTTATGTCTAAAAAAGGTCATAGAGGGATTTTTCAATCTACATTTACAACTTCAAATACTATTTTTGTAGGTTTACCAGTAACTATGGCATTATTTGGCGAAGAAGCAATACCTTATACTTTATTGTATTTTTTTGCTAATACTACATTTTTTTGGACTTTAGGAAATGCTTGTATTCAGGCAGATTCAAAAGAATTTTCTTATCAGCAAATGTTTACTTTAAAAACTTTGAGAAGAATTTTTTCTCCACCAATTTTAGGGTTTTTGGCTTCATTGATTATTTTAATTTTAGACATTCCTTTACCTAAATTTTTTATGGATACAGCTCAATATATGGGAAATTTAACAACACCACTTGCTTTGATTTTTATAGGTGTAACACTTTATTCCATGGGTTTGAAAAAAATTCGTTTTGATTTAGGTTTAATAGGTATATGTTTAGGTAGATTTATAATTGCACCGCTTAGCATGTACTTATTGTCTTTTATCTTCCCTATGCCAGAATTGATGTTTAAAGTATTTGTAATCATGGCGTCATTACCGGCGATGATTCAAACAGTAGTATTATCTAGTCTTTATAATACAGATACAGAATATGCAACATTAGTAGTTTCTGCGACTACATTATTATCTATAATTACAATTCCAATATATATGGTATTATTATCGTAAGTTTTTGTTCATTTCTTTGATGACAAAGAAACGAACCAAAGAAATCACCGCAGATAAAATTTTAATTTTGAAAATAATTATCGCTTCATACAACGCTTAGAAACTCGCTACGCTCAAACATTCAGACTAAAACCGTATTCAGCGATAATTATTTTCAATAACCTTGCGGTTACCTTTAAAATTTTATAATGCGGGAAATAAAAATACGTATTATTTAATTGTAATTAATGTTTATATTAGTTTATGAATAAGAAAAATTATGTGAAATGTTGTACCTATTAGTGGATTTTACAGCAATAAAAAATTGTTTTTATCAGAGTAAAATCAGTATCATAGGGCGATTTTCTTTTTTTACATTTTTATTTAAAAGAAGACAAACATTGCACATATTGAGGAGAAATTTTTATGTCCTATAAGGTTTATTTATTTGATTTTGATTACACTTTGGCAAATTCAGAAGTTGGTATTGTGAAGTGTTTTGAGTTGCTTATGGAGCAGGAGGGGTATCCACTTCGTCCTAAAGATGAGATAAAAAGAACTATTGGTCTGCCTATGAGTGAGGCTTTGTCTATATTGACTGGAGAGGTTGATGAAGCAAAAATACAGGAATTAAAAGATAAATATACTGTTTTTGCTGATTTATATATGACAGAGAATACATATTTATATAATGATACAAAAATGGTATTGAAAACTTTAAAAGAATGTGGGGCTAAGATAGCAATTATCTCTAGTAAAACACGTCGTCGTATTATGCAGACTTTGACTAGGGATAAAATAGATGATTTGGTAGAGTTTATTATCGGTAGTGAGGATAAATATGCGTATAAACCTGCTCCAGATGGAATTTTAGAAGCTGTTAAGCGTTTAAATGTAGATAAAAAAGATGTAATTTACATTGGTGATAATATTGTAGATGCTCAAGCTGCTCAAAATGCGCAGGTGGATTTTGCAGGGGTATTAACAGGAAATAATATTAAAGCGGATTTTGAAAAATTTCCTCATGTTAAAATAATGAATTGTTTACAAGAATTAATATAATGTCTTGGATATAAAATTTAAAATAATTATGTAGATAAAAAGAAAAGTAGTCAACTAAAATATATTAAACGGAAAGGGTGAATTTAATATATTTTTAGATTGACTACTTTTTGACTATAAGTAATGGATCATCTTCACGCAAAATTAAAGCATGATCAAAATTTTTCAAAACTTCCCATGCAGTTTTTTGAATTTCATTACAAGGGAATACCATATTTACGCCAGAATTAATAGAACCTTCTACTTCAATAGTAAGAACACCTGTATGCCCATGAAGATATTGAGCTTCGCCCTTGAAACCATAAAAACGATGTGCATACTGTAAATCAAGTTTTGTAATACTTCTCATAAATAACACTTTCTTTGTAATTTTTATTAATCAATAATCTTTATCCATTAATATTGCATCAACACTTCTAAAAAATATCAATTATTTTTAGAAATTTTTATTATTTTTTTACATTTACTTCATTATCCTTTAAAATATACCATTTATAATAAAAGCATATCAGTTAGGAAATAGCACCTCTGGTTATTAGATACATTTGTAGAAGAAGACTTGCTATGCGTGGTAGCTTCTATCTTCTACAAAATTAACTCCATTTTGAGGTAATAATTATGACAGATTTTAGTAATGTTTTCTTAATCAGTGATATGGATGGCACATTAATTAATTCTAAATCGCAAATTTCCACTATTAACAAATATGCTTTAAATGAATTCACTAAAGCCGGTGGTACATTTGCAGTAGCTACTGGAAGAACCCTCCACAGTTGTAAACAATATATTCCAGAGCTTCCTATAAATGCACCTAGCATATTTTATAATGGCACAATCTTGCAAGATACGAATAATAATGTAGTCTTAAAAACATTATCACTGCAAACAAAAATTCTTTTCAATTTTCTCAAACAATGTTTAATTCATTGTCCTAACACTTGTATAGAACTTCATACTAAAGATACTTTTTACATCATCACTAAAGAAGAATTTGATGACCCTGTTATCAAACGTGAAAATTTATCTTATATCAGAAGTAATCTAGATGACCTTTATGATTTAGATATCTTAAAAGTCCAATTCTATACAACAAATACTCATACGATATCATGGCTCCATAATTTCGCCAAATCTATGGAGATGGATAAAATTGCCAAATATTTTACTTCTTGGTCTAGTTATTTTGAATTAATTCCTAAAAATGCTTCTAAAGGTATTATGTTGGATAATTTACGCAAAATGCCTATGTACAAGGATAAAATATTTATCGCTGTTGGTGATTTTGACAATGATATAGAAATGCTTCTCTTTGCCGACTACGGCATTGCTGCTCAAAATGCTACGCAAAACCTTAAACAAGTAGCAGACATCATCGGCGTAAGCTGTGATGAACACCTTCTTTTTCATGTTATCAACAAAATTATTCCTAATTTGGATAAACTGATGATAACAACTCTTCAAACTGCATAAGAAAAACCTTCTATGTATAGCCCTAACATAGAAGGTTTTTCTTTTTTTATCTATAAATTTATTTCACAGCAAACTCTTTATAAGCCTGATATAAACGCTCTAATGCCCAATAAATATATTTTGTTGGACAAGCCAAATTCCAACGCTCAAACCCACTACCTGCTTTACCAAATATATAACCTTCATCAAAATAAAGGCACGCTTTTTGGCGATTACGCATTTCTAATTCTTCATTAGTTAAATTAAATGCTCTAAAATCAAGCCATAATAAATATGTCGCTTGAAGCTGTGTTATTTTCACTTGTGGAAAATACTCTTGCATAAAATCCATAATTATTTTTTTATTTGTATCAATGATATTTATGACCTCTGTCAACCATTCTTCGCCATATTCATAAGCTAAGCGACAAGCTCATAACTTAAAATACTACAAGCAAAATCTGCATCAGTTGCTTGTTCTGCTTTAAATAGATTGCGATAATTTTCATTAGCTATAAATACATTAGAAAGTTGCATGCCTGCTAGATTAAAAGTCTTACTTGGTGCTGTGCAAATAATTGAATGTTCTAATGCTTCTTTAGAAATCGTACCATAGGAAACATGTTTAAATCCTGGCATGATTAAATCTGCATGAATTTCATCTGCTACTACTAAAATATCATTTACTAAACAAATTTCACTGATTTTAGTTAATTCTTCTCTTGTCCAAATGCGACCGCAAGGATTATGTGGACTACAAAGTATCAACATTTTTGTATCTATTGCTTTAGCTTTTTTTGTAAATAAGTCCCAATCAATATCATATGTCATACCATTATTAATCAAAGGTATTTCCACTAATTTTCTTTGATTGATTTCTATAGCCTTATACATAGGATAATAAACAGGTGTAAATAACATCACACCATCGCCTTTTTGCGTTAAATGCTTTTACAGCAGTGAAAAAAGCATTTACTACACTATGTGTTTCTACAAGCCATTTTTCATCAACTGTAAAATCATGATGTTTTTGTTGCCATTTACAAACGTTTTCACGATATTTTTTATTCGTGCCTGCATAGCCTAAGATATTATCATCTATAAATTTCTTTAATCCTTCTGTGATTTCTGGGGCAAGTTTAAATTCCATATCAGCTACAGAAAAAGGAATTACTTTTTCATCTACTAAAGGATTATTTTTCATTTCCTGCCATTTTTGACTGCCAATGCCAAAGCGAGCATTAATATTTTCTAAATCGTATTTCATAAAATACACCTCTTTCATTTTTAATTATCATATTCCCCCATACCCCCATATAAAAATATTTTTACTTTCCTAAATTATAGCTTAATGCTTTGATATCCATGATTTTATTTTAATTTTTATTTCTATCCTATACATAGGCTTATATTTATCATTTATAAATAATATAATGATGGCAAATAATATTATTTATAAGGAGGATTTCATCATGCATATTCCTGATAATTATTTAAGCCCTTCCACTTGTGCTACTTTATTTGTAGCTATGACACCTATCTGGTACTATTCTATCCGCAAGATAAATAAAACTTTATCTGCTGATAAAATCCCTTTAATTGGTATAGGTGGCGCATTTGCTTTTATTTTAATGATGTTTAATCTGCCCATTCCTGATGGCACTACAGCCCACGCTGTCGGTGGAACACTCATTGCTTTACTGCTAGGACCCTATGCTGCCTGTATAGCTATCAGTGTAGCACTTTTCATTCAAGCTATAATCTTTGGTGATGGTGGTATTTTATCTTTTGGGGCTAATTGTTTTAATATAGCATTTATTTTACCTTTCACAGGCTTTTTTATTTATAAAATTTTAAATAAAATTCATTTATCTCCGTTTTATCATAAATGCACTATTTTTCTATCTGCCTATATCAGTATAAATTTAGCTGCTTTTTTCACAGCTTTAGAACTTGGTATTCAGCCATTATTATTTGTAGATAATTTAGCTCAACCGCTTTATTGTCCGTATCCTCTTTGGATATCCATACCTGCCATGGCTTTATCTCATTTGACAATTGCCGGCATAGCAGAAGGTTTATTTACTTTATCTTTATATCTTTTTATCCTCAAGACATCTCCAAATATAATTTATGACAGCCAACAAATAAAATTAAATTCTATTTTTTCTTTATTAGCATTTTTAATTATCATTTCTCCAATTGGACTCATAGCTGAAGGTACTGCATGGGGTGAATGGGCTCCAGAAGAAATTTTAAATGATACTTCTTCAGGGGTTTCTCTTGGATTTATTCCAGAAAAATTATTAAATGGATTTAATTATGAAGCTTTTTTCCCTGATTATACTATGAGTGGGACAACTGATATTTTAGCTTATATAGCTTCAGCTATTATTGGTGTCGCTCTTTTAATCATTATCTTTAAAATACTTGGAAGTATTATTTATGCAAAAAAACAATCACTTTGATAATTCTGCTAAAATTCCTAAATGGCTTTTAACTACAGATGAGTACACACCCCCAAAGGATAAAGATAAATTTTGGCAAAAAACTTTATTTTCCATTACTACTAAATTAATTTTTCTTCGCCATCATAATTATCCCCATAAAAACAGTTGGCTAAATCCCAGTGAAAAATTATTACTCATTTTTCTCACCATAATTTTAATAAATTCTGCACAAAAAATATTTTTTCCTTTAATTTATCTTAGCTTTTAGTCTAATTTATTTATCGACTTTAAATACTAAACTCATCATTTCTATATTAAAACCGACTTTGATATCAACTTTATTTTCTTTAATAATAATTTTACCTTCTCTATTACTAAATAATACTCGCCTTTTCTATCTGCCTTTTAAAATTTTTATAACTGTTCTTCTTTTAGTTTATATCGCTCAAACTATCCCTTTTTATAGACTAAGTAAAATTCTTCGCCTATTTCATATTCCTGCGATATTTATTTTAACCTTAGATTTAACATTAAAATATATCGTGATTTTAGGAGATACCCTTACCAATTTATTAATTTCTCTGAAATTACGCTCTATCGGTAAAAATAATTTTAAATATCAAAGTCTAGCCTCTATATCAGGCACTACATTTCTAAAATCACAGATTTATACTAAAGAAACTTATCATGCTATGATATGTCGTTGTTTTGATGAAAATTACACGCCAGTTATTAAACATAAATTTAAATTAAAATATATTTGGCATACTATCGTAATTATCATCTATCTATTATTTTATTTTTTCAGTGAAGGATATTTTCTATGACACCAATTATAAATCTATCTCATATAAGCTATAACTATGAAGAAGTTTCTGCTTTAAATGATATCTCTCTTGAAATTTATGCTGGAGAATTAATCTTTTTTACGGGTCCTAATGGTTGTGGTAAATCCACTTTATTTAAACTTTTAAATGGTCTAATCTTTCCTACTAAAGGTGAATATTACTTTGATAATAAGAAAATCGATAAAAATACTTTGCAAGACAATATATTTGCTAAAAACTTTCATAAACGCATTGGTTATATTTTTCAAAATCCAGATGTGCAATTATTCAATGCTACAGTATATGATGAAATCGCCTTCGGTCCAAGGCAAATGAATTTAGATGAAGAAATTATTCATCAACGTGTAAATGAACTTTTAATTTATTTAAATATACAACATTTACAAGATAGACCACCTTATCATCTAAGTGGTGGCGAACAGAAAAAAGTGGCTCTTGCTGCAATCTTAGCTCTAAATCCAGATATACTTATGATTGATGAGCCTTTAAATGGGCTTGATAATAAGACTAGACAATGGTTTAAAGATTTTCTCATAGATTTTATCAAAGCTAATAAGACTATTTTGATTTCTACGCATGAACAAGAATTATTATCCCTACCTCATAGTCGCATTATAAAATTCAATGATGAGCATACAATTTTAAATTAAAATCAACTAAAAAAGTGTTGTATATAGCCTAGACCATATACAACACTTTTATTATTTATGACTATATAAACACCATGGTTCTTCTGCCATATAATTGCCATCATTATAATAAGCAGCTCTAGCTCTACAGCCACCACAGCTGAATTTATATTTACATTTACCACAATTGCCTTCAAATTCAAAAGTACGCAATTTATTCAATACTTCACTGTTTTTCCAGATTTCATCAAATGGAGTTTTGCGAACATCGCCAAGTTCCATATTTAAATAAGCACATGGCTGTACTTTTCCGCGAGGGCTAATAATGCAATAAGATGTACCAGCCAAGCAACCACGACGGAAACGAAGTTTCATGCCCATTTGGTCAGCTATACGCATAAATTGAGGTGCGCAAGTAGGTTTTAATTCGATATCTACTTCTTGCTGTTTTTTCATAATTCTTGTGATAACATCTTCATATTCTTTAGCGCGAAGTGTTTCTGCTTCGATATTTTTTCCTCTACCTGTTGGCACTAAAAAGAAAATATGGTGAGCCACAGCGCCTTCTTTAACGGCAAAATCTGTTAAAGCTTCCAATTCATGTTGGTTCCAATCCATCACTGTTGTATGAATTTGAAATGGCAACCCTACTTTACGACAATTTCTCATACCACGAACAGCGCCTTCCCAAGCATTAGGAAATTTACGGAAATTATTATGTTTTTCTGCGTCCATGGAGTCAAGAGAAATTCCCATGCCCATAGCGCCAGCATTTTTTAATTTTAAAGCCATTTCTTCTGTGATAAGCGTGCCATTTGTACCAAATACAGAGCGAAGACCTAATTTTGTAGCGTATTCCACAAGTTCTACGATATCTGGACGCATAAGTGGCTCTCCACCAGAAAAAATCATGATTTTAAAGCCAGCTTTTGCAATCTGCTCTAAAAGCGTTTTCGCTTCTTGCGTATTTAATTCTTCATCTGCTTTACAACCAGCATCACGATAACAATGGTCGCAAAACATATTACAAGCATTTGTTGTATTCCATGAAATAATCATTATTTTTCAGCTCCTGTAATACCAATTTCTTCATCAGTTAAATAACAAGAAGGGTCTGATTCCCAAAAATCTCCAGTGCGAGCTTCAGCACGTGTTCTAAAATTACCATTACAATTATCTAAGAATTTGCATTTACTGCAACGACCTTTTAATAATGGTTTTCTATCTTTCAATCCTGCCATAATAGGATTTGTTGTATCTTGCCAAATATCACCAAATTTACGTTCACGAACATTGCCAAAAGTATGGTGTTGTGTAAATTGGTCAGGATGTACATATCCAAGTGGGTCAACTTCGGCAAAAGCCATACCAGAACGGTTACCACCATTCATGGAAATATATTTTTTAATCTGCTGAGCAAGTTCATCTTTGCCTTCTTGAAGTGCTTTTAAATACATATATACACCATCGCAATGATTATCTACAGTCAAGATTTCTTTTTTCAAACCACGTTCTTCAAAATCACGAGTGCGACGAATGATTATATCCATAGCACGGCGAGATTCTTCAGCTGTTACATCTTCATCCATCATTTGATTGCCACGACCAGAATATACTAAATGATAGAAGCAAACACGATTAATATTTTCTTCTTCAATGAAATCAAAGATATTTTCTAATTCTTGGATATTGTGATGATTGATAGTGAAGCGAAGCCCTACGCGTTGGTCAACTGCTACACAGTTTTTAATACCATTCATAGCAGCTTCAAAAGCTCCAGCTTTTCCGCGAAATTTATCATTTACTTCACGAAGACCATCTAAAGAAATGCCCACATAACCTACACCAATATCTTTGATTTTGCGAGCTACTTCTGGTGTAATCAAAGTACCATTAGTAGATAATGTAGGACGTACACCTTTTTTCGCTGCATAGTCTGCAAGTTCAAAGAAATCTGGACGAATTAATGGTTCTCCACCAGAAAATAATAATACTGGCACATTGAAATCTGCTAAATCATCAATGAATTGTTTTGCTTCTGCTGTAGTCAATTCATTTTGATATTTTTTAGCATCAGAACTCATATAACAATGGCGACATTTTAAATTACATGTACGTGTAGAGTTCCAAACTACTACTGGTCCCATGCCTTCTCTTACGCCATTTCTTGCTTTATGAGCATTATCTGTATAACGAAGAGAGTCTCCAAAATATTCTGTTGCAAATAATAATTTCGTTACGCTTATCAAGTTATTTCACCTATTCCTTATTTTAATTCTAGTTTATACAAGCAAATATTTATATATTCAATATATGTATAAGTAATTATGAACGACATTCACATTTACAATATATTTATAATAACAATATAAAGGTTAAAGGTCAATAAAAAGCTTTTATAATAATTTTTCTATTTTGACCAAAAAAATATCTTTTTATCCCCATATATTCTACAGAGATAAAAGATATTTACATCTTAATAATTTATTCTTTTTTTACCAGCGACTAAACGTTTTAAAGAATTTACTTCACGTGTAAGTCTATTGATAGCTTTTACTAAAGCAGCTACTGGATTTGCTTGTTCTACAGTTTCTACTTTTTCCACTTTTTCTACTTTAGAAATGCTTTCTTCTTTTGCTTTAACTACTGGTTTTACTTCGATATTTTCTTTTTTCTGTACTGGTGTTTCATCTACATTTTGTACAATTTTACGAGGACGACCTCTTCTTTTCTTTGCTACTTGTTCATTTGTTTTTACTTGTGTTTCTACTTTTTCTACCTTAGTTTCCACTTTTGTTTCTACTGCTTTTTGTGCATTTTTTGGTGGACGGCCTCTTCTTTTTTTCTGTGGTGCTTCTTCTTCTTTTACTTCTTTTTTAACCACAGGTTCAGCTAATTTTATATTTTGCGCCATAGCAGCAATTTTATTTACACGTTTTTTAACTGTTTTTGCTTTATTTTCTGTAGCTTCTACTTGTGATACAACTTCTGGATTTTTACGAGGACGACCGCGTTTTTTCTTTGGCATATCCACTGTATATTCTTCTTTTTTTGTTTCTGCTACTGTTTCTACCACAGGATTTTTACGAGGACGACCTCTTCTTTTTTTTGTTGGTTCACTATTCATTATTTTTTCTTCCTTTGTTTCTACTGATATATTTTCTTTAGTATCTATGATTAATTGACCATCAGCATATAATTTTCTCCATCTTGCTGAAGCTCTTTCTATGCGTTTATTGCCTAAAATTGATGGGTCAAAACCTGCTTCAATAAAAATTTCTGTAGGTTTTTTCCCTGCTAAATAATTTTTTACATAATAAGATTTAAATGCTTCTGTATAAATAATTCTTGTTTTTTCTACTGACTCTACATTAGGGTTTTTACTGAGAATTTTTCTTTGTTCTTCGGTAAATACTTTTGCTGCCAATTCATTTCGCCTCTTTCATATGTATATATCTTATTTATAATCATAATATATACCATTGATAAATTCAATATATTATGCTAAAAAATCCCCCTAAAATTTTCCAATTAGTCCTAAAATAAGTCCTAATACACCAGAACCAGCCAAAATTTTTATAATTCCCACTTTTTTTCTAACAGCAATAAAAGCTACAATTAATACAAATAAACCTAAATAATCAATATCCGCTACATTTATTGGCATTTTTTCTGTATTGAACAAAGCTAAAAATATAAAACTCATACCAGCAGAACAAATTAATGCTACAACAGCTGGTCTTAAGCCATTTAATATACCTTTAATCACCCCAATATTTCCATATTTAAAAAATAATTTTGCTAAAATAATACCTAAAATAAACGATGGCGTTACAAATCCCAATGTTGCCACAATAGCACCTAAAAACCCTGCTACTTTCATGCCGACAAAAGTCGCTGCATTAATACCAATAGGGCCAGGAGTCATCTGAGAAATTGTAAAAATATCTATAAATTCACTCATGCTAAGCCAGCCATGTACATCTATTACTTGTGCTTGGATTAATGGCATGGAAGCATATCCACCACCAACACAAAATAAACCTACTTGAACAAAGCTCCAAAATAATTCTAAATAAATCATGGTAAAAATCCTTTGCTATTTTTCTATCACTAAATTAATTATTTTAATTATATTTTTTATCCCTCATTAAAATTAAACCAATAATTCCATCAATAACGATTAAATACATTACATTTATATCCGTAAAAAAACTCATGCCAAAGGTAAAACAAATAATAAATAAGGATAATATATATTTTTTCTTTAATTCTTTTTTCAATAAATCGTAGGCTACATTGATAATCAATGCTGTAGCACCACATTGCATACCTTTTAATAGCAATTTCACATATGGATTTGTAGCAAATAAATTATAAAAAATACAAATTAAAGATAAAGTGATAAGCGGTGGCAATACAGTAGCTAGTAAAGCTGTCAAAGTTCCTTTTACGCCACGCATTTTATATCCTAAAATTACAGCAGAATTAATCGCCACTACCCCTGGCATAGATTGAGCTATAGCTACTAAGTCTAAGGCATCTTTTTCTTTTATCCATTTATATTCATCGACATATTTTGCCTTCAATAGCGGTATGATTACAAAACCGCCACCCACAGTAAAAGCACTGATAATAAATGTGGATTTAAATAATTTCCAATAAAAATTCTCTGCCTTTTCCATTTCAACATTCCTTTTACATAAAATAAAGAAATCACTATTATCGATTGAATATACAATAATAGTGATTTCAAATTAACTTAAAATACTATTTAAAAAACAGCTTTAATTTCACCAATGATATCACCACGATGATTTTTCAATACAGGTGGATACATTGACAATAATTTATTATATTCTTCTTCATTAATATAATTAAAATGTTTGAGCATTGCAATTACCATTGGAGTTACTGCTGCATAGCTCCATCTTCGATTTTAAAAGCCATACCAGATTTTAATTCACGAGAAGCTAAGCAATATACTGCATCTGCACCAATTTTAGCCAATACTCGTCCATTTGTTACTTCTGCTACTGCTTTATCAATTCTACCTGTTCCAGAAACCATCTGCGGATATGCACACATAGCATCACGAATTTTTATTGCAGCTTCTGTGTATTCGCCCCAATTTCCTTCCTCTGCATTCATCAAACGAGCATAAGCATATGCCATTTTATCAAGTGGTAAATAAAATACAGGCACACCACAACCATCAATACCAATATCCAATTCATCTTCAGGAATACCAGCTGACATAGCTACTATTTGATGAATGATTTTTTGAGCTTCATGGTCTGGTTTTATATAATCTTCCACTGGTATATTCAACAACTGACAAAGAGCTATGATTGCTGAATGTTTACCAGAACAAGGATTATGCAATGCTGATGGTTTTAAATTATTTTTTACTAATTCTTTGAAAGCTTTTCCACTCATAGGACGAGCAGAACCACAGTTTAATACTTCTTCAGTTAAACCTAATTTATGCAAAATAGATTTTACTGTTTCTACATGAATATCTTCACCGCTATGAGAAGAAGCAAGTATTGCTAATTCTTGTTGTGTTAAATTATATTGTTCAACGCCACCTAATTTTACGAACTGTAATAATTGAAAAGGTTTCGCTGCACTGCGCCAAAACATTGGTAGGTGAGCATTGCCTACTTTATCAATAATATTGCCATCAACGCCAACACAAACAGCATCGCCTCGATGAATATTTTCTACATATTTTCCTCTTGTGTAATGTAATAATTCTACACTCATTTTCTCACCTCAATAATAAAATCTTTAGATTATATTTTATCATACCATAGCACTTTATTTTTTTGTAGTAATTTATTGATTTTAAAATATCTAGCTTCTATAATTAATATGCATAGAAAAATTTTAAAAATGTGAGTTGAATGTAATGGAAATAGCTTTAATTGCTTTTTTAGCCTTCGTCATTGATTGCATAATTGGCGACCCTAATTCTAAATATCATCCTGTAGCTTTGATGGGAAAATTAATTGATATCCTCGATAAATTATTGCGTAAAGATAATGCTACTGAACCTACAAAATTAGTCTGTGGCTTTATTTTGGTGGCTATATTATTGTGCTTTAGCTATGGCATAACTTATGGCATAATCACACTTCTTGATATATTTAATTGTCCTAGTTGGCTCAATATCTTTATCCAGGCTGTAATCTTAAGCTTTATGATTTCACCAAAATCTCTAGCTAAAGCAGGCAAAGATATTTATGATGAATTAATCAATCACAATCTTGATGAAGCTCGCAAAAAAGTAAATTATATCGTAAGTCGCGATGCCAATCGCATGAATGAACAAGATATCACTCGTGCCACTGTAGAAACGGTAGCGGAAAATATTGTAGATGGTATTATCTCACCTTTATTTTATTTCTTTATCGGTGGACTACCACTCGCTGTACTTTACCGCATGAGCAATACCATGGACGCTATGATTGGCTATAAAAATGATAAATATCTTTATTTTGGCAGAACAGCTGCCCGCATTGATGATGTTTTGAATTTCATTCCTGCGCGCATAACAGGACTTTTATTAATCATTGTAGCTTTTTATTCAAAATTAAATGCCAAAGGCGCTTTAAAAATGATGATGCGTGATGCTAAAAAACATCCTAGCCCTAATGGTGGTTATACAGAAGCTACAGTAGCTGGCGCACTAGATATTCGCCTAGGCGGTATAAACTATTATTTTGGTCGTCAATCTTTCCGAGCTTATATGGGCGAAGCTATCAATGAGTTAAATGCTCAACATATTCAACAAACCATAAAATTAATGTACAATGTTTCTACTTTATTTTTAATCATTATGTGCATTGGTTATATCATAATCACAAAATATCAAGAACTTAGTCTCTAAATCATAAGTAGGTGAATAATAGATAATGCAAGATACTCAATATAAAAAAGGATTAGTAATCGTTCACACTGGAAACGGAAAAGGAAAAACTACAGCAGCTTTAGGGCTTGCAATCCGTGCATGGGGCGAAGGCTTAAAAGTTTTAATTCTCCAATTCATCAAAGGCAGTTGGAAATATGGCGAATTAAAAGCCTTAGCCAAATTTGCTCCAGATATCACAGTGAAACAATGCGGTGAAGGTTTTACTCGCCGAGGCAATACAGATATAAAAATCCATCAAGAAGCTGCTAAAAAAGCACTTCAAGAAGCCAAAATGGAAATGATAAGTAATAAATGGGATATGATTATCTTAGATGAAATAAATTATGCTATTGATTTTAATTTAGTCGATTTAAAAGATGTCTTAGATTTAATCGCCGAAAAACCTGCTGATTTACATCTCGTTATGACTGGACGAAACGCTAAAGAAGAAATCATTCAAAAGGCTAATTTAGTAACGGAAATGAAAGAAATCAAACACCCTTATAAAGAAGGCATCAAAGCCCAAAAAGGTATTGAATTTTAAATTTAAATAAAAATGCACTCCAAGGAAAAATTTTCCCATTGGAGTGCATTTTTTAATTTTTTATCTTACCTAAAATGCGATTGCAAATAATAAATAATACAATCATATATAAGCATAAAATACCAATAGATAATATGGAAATCTCTTGATTATGTGTGATAGCACGCAACAAAGTCGATGTATGCGTCAATGGCAAAGCTCAATAAAATAATGCAGTAATAATGGCAATTTATCCGTAGAGAAAAATGTGCCACATAAAAATGACATCGGCAATAAAATATACGTATTAAATCTTGCCATATCTTCAAAAGTCTGTACTGTCATTGCTGCTGAAAAACCAATTTCAGCAAAGATGATACAATTTATAATCAATATGATTATAAATAATGGCGTAATCGCAAATTTTGCACCAAATAAATAAGCTAAAACAACGATAATAGCCGAAGAAATCATGCCACGAAGCACAGCAGCCAAAATCTTTCCTGCTACAAAAGCTATTGGTCGAATAGGTGATACTAAATATTCCTCTAAAGATTTATGATATATGCGCTCTGCATGTACAGGAGTTAAACTATTAAAAGCTATATTCATGGAATTCAAAGCCAAAATCCCTGGAACTAAAAAATCTAAATACGAACCAGTCCCTGTATTAATACTTCTACCTAAGCCCCAGCCAAAAGCCACCATATATAAAATAGGTGCTACCATACGGCTTAAGATGAATTTTATCATACGATGTTTCAAGACTACCCAGTCTCGCCAAAAAACAGTCCAAATATCATATAGCATAATCAGCTCACCGTCCTTCCTGTCAATTCTACGAAGACATCTTCTAAATTGGAATGACGTATAGTTGTCGCTACATCTAAAGTTCCAGCAAAATCTGCGCATTCTTTACGAGAATTAAAGAATTTATACTCTCTAGACTCTTCGCTATCCCATTCTACAACATATTTGCCAATTTGCTCACAAAGAGCCTTTGGCGTATCCAATTTTATTAAACTACCTTTATTTAAAATAGCCACTCTATTGCATAGATTTTCTGCTTCTTCAATGTAATGCGTAGTCAAAACTACAGTAACACCATCTTTTGGCAATCGACGTATTAAATCCCAAATACGTCGGCGCACCTGTGGATCTAAAGCTACCGTTGGCTCATCTAAAAATAAAATTTTAGGATTATGCATCAAAGCTCGCACAATCAATAAACGCCTTTTCATACCGCCAGATAGACTTTTTACCTTATCATTAACTCTATCTTGAAGCTCTACATAATTTAATAATTCTTCAATGCGAGCATGGCGCTGACTTTTGGGAATGTGATGTAATCTTCCATGTAATTCCATATTTTCCCAAACAGTCAAATCCTGATCAAAATTTATATGTTGCGGTACTACTCCTATATATTTTTTTACATTTAATTCGTCGCTGAATATATCTTTTCCCTTATATAAAATTTCTCCAGCTGTAGGCTTTGTTAGCATTGTAAGCATGCGAATAGTCGTCGTCTTACCTGCTCCATTTGGCCCTAAAAGCCCAAAGATTTCGCCTTCATCAATCGTCAAATTTAAATCTTTTACAGCCGTTTTTTCTATATTTTTACCTTGTTTATTTTTAGAAACAAAATTTTTCTTTAGGGATTTTATTTCAAGCATATTTATTCCCCTTATTATATTAATTTTTAACTAAAGATACTGGAAAAATTATTTTATCTTCTGGATTTTGATAGTTTTGATACATCTTAGCATTCACACCGAATACTTTAGCTAAATTTTCTACATCAAGCACAGTATTTGGCTCACCTTGCTCAAATACATGTTTATCTTTCAAGATAACTATATCATCAGCATACATACGAGCATGATTTATATCGTGTAAGACCATAATCACTGTCATTTTTTCGCGTTTATTCAATTCATCTACTATCTGCATGACTTCTATTTGATGAGCAATATCTAAATACGTAGTTGGCTCATCTAATAATAAAATCTTTGGCTGTTGAGCAAGTGCCATTGCAATCCATGTACGCTGTCTTTCACCGCCAGATAAAGTGCTGACTAAGCGATGAGAAAAAGATGTAATATGTGTTTTTTCCATTGCTTCTTCAATAATCGCTTGCTCTTTTTTACTATTCAATGATTTAAACATAGAACGATAAGGAAATCTGCCATAACTAACAAGCTCTTTTACCGTCAAATCTGTTGGTGTTGTCGCTCCCTGTGGTAATATTGCCATTTTCTTCGCTAGATTTTTTCTAGATAAATGCAAAATATTTTCTCCATCAATCAAAATTTCACCTTTATACTGACGATTTAATCCTGAAATAGCTTTCAATAAAGTCGATTTACCACAACCATTTGGCCCTATGATAGCTGTCTTTTTTTCAGCTTTAAAATCAATATTAATTCCATCTAAAATCAATTTATCATATATTTTTATCATTAAATCAGATACTTTTAAATTAACCATATTAAAGCTCCTTTCTAAGTAAAAATAAAAAGAATGGAGCTCCCAATATCGCCATAAAAATTCCCACAGGTAATTCCAATGGAGCAAAAGCTACACGGGCAAAAGTATCGCTATAAGTAACTACAGCTATCCCCAAAAGTGCCGACGAAGGTATCAAATAGCGATAATCTGAACCTACAAGCAAACGAGCTGTATGTGGTACTATAAGCCCTACAAAACCTAATAAACCTGCTACAGATACAGCACTTGCTGCCAATAATGCTCCTATAGCAGTCAAATAGATGCGTGTTAATTCTACATTAACTCCTAAAGCCTTTGCTATATCATCACCCAATTGCAAAATATTCAAATGGCGTAACCCAGCATTGCTAAAATAAATCCAATTAAAGCATAAGGCCAAATAATATCTACATGTGGCCATGAACGAGCCGATAAGCCCCCTACCATCCACATCAAAGCACCATGTATTCTATCACTATATAAAACTAAAATAGCGGAAATACCTGCACCTAAAAATGCTGATACTGCCACCCCTGCTAAAATAATACGCAATGGTCTTATACCATTTTTCCATGCCAATAAATAAATGCAAATAGCTGCAATCATAGCACCGACAAAAGCTATAGGCGTTATTAGATATTCCATAGCAGGAAATAATACAATCACTAAAATACCTGTAAGCCCTGCCCCTGAAGAAATCCCTATGATATGTGGATCAGCTAAAGGATTTTTCATCACAGCTTGTAAAATAGCTCCTGCCATAGCCAAATTCATACCTACTAATCCTGCCACTATCGTTCTTGGCAATCTAATATTATATAAAATCTGTTGGTGAGGACTACTTACACCATCGATAAAAATATTTTTCAATTCACTTATTGGAATAGCTACTGCTCCACTTATTATACTGCATATAATGCCCGAGCAAGCTAAAATGGCGAATACTATCATCATTAGTATTCGCCATTTATTAATCGCTATGCCAAATTTTGTAGTTTGTAAAACTTCTTGTTTTTGCATAGTCATATCAATTCACCATCAATTAAATTTATCTGGATAAACAAGCTTAGCCATAGTTTCAACCGCTTCTGGATAATGAATGCCTGGACTTAGTAAAAATAATTCCTGTGGCAAGAAATATACTTTCTTTTCTTTTACTGCTGGAAGAGTTTGCCATGCTGGATTATTTTCTATATTCTCCATCATAGATTTCTTTATAGTTTCTAGTTTTCCCATACTTGTAACAAAGATAACATCTGGATTTGCTGATACTAATGTTTCCAAACTATATGGCGCAGAAGTTGGATTGCTTTCTAGTGGAGTCAATCCCTTAGCAATATTTTCAAATTCCAAAATCTCTGCCGTTGAACCTGCAATACTACCTTCTAATTGTACAGTTACATTTTGAGCTGTACTATGTAGTATCGCTATACGTTTATGTTCATTTGGCAATTTGGCTTTTATTTCTGCTATTTTATTATCCATATCTTGTATCAAAGTTTTTGCTTTATCTGGATTTCCTGCAATCTGTCCTAAAACATCTACAGTATGTTTTACTTGGTCATACGTACGCATTTCAAGAACAACTACAGGAATACCATTTTCTTCAAACGTAGATACAAATTTATCATTCATACCCTTATAAGCAATTACTAAATCTGGTTGAGCTTCTATTACTTTCTCAATGTTAATATTATAGACATTTCCTACTTGTGGTAGATTTTCATCTTCTTTAGGAATACCTGTTTTTGCTGATACCCTAGCCACTATTTTTCCATCAACAGCATGAAGTGGCTCTAAAAAAGATGCTGATAATGGTACTATTCTTTCTGGTTTTTTCGTCAAAACTACTTGTCTATCAGCATCATCTGTAATAGTTAAATAACTATCAGTTCCACTCGAAGCATTTTTTTCCTCTGTTTGACTACCACAACCAACTAATATTACTGAAAAACATATTACTAAAGCTAATATACAAAACAAACCATTTAATTTTTTCATAGTAACATTATCTAAGGCAATTAAATACCTTTACTCCTTCTAGTCAAAATAGTTGATAAATAATTTAATTTTTTATCTTTTTGAGCTTGTAAGTCATTTATAATTTCTTCATCTGGAAGACCACAACGGCTTACAAGTACAGCATTATCCACCATATCATTTTCAGCTAAAGCATCTACTACTTCAGGATAATTTTTATAAACTTTCATCATTACCACATTATTAGAAACAGCTAAAGCTTTATCAATAGTTTCTTTATCAGCAGTTGCTGGAATTACACTGATGATATCATTGCCTTCAACTAAAGGATAACCTAATTTACTACCAATCGCACAAAATGCTGGCACACCTGGGATAGTTTCAATATTTATATCTTTTTCTTTTGCTAAAAGACGATATACATAAATATATGTACTGTAAAACATTGGATCGCCTAATGTTAAAAATACTACATTTTTTCCAGCTTGTAATAAAGCTAAAATCTCTTCTTTATTTTTCTGCCATGCATCAGTAGTTTCAAAATTAACTACCATTGGAAAAACTTGATATACAATTTCAATATCATCTTTTAAATAAGGTTTAGCTATGCTTAAAGCTACGCTACCATCTTTTTTTTCTGTTTTTGGTGCAATGAGTACATCAGCTTTTTCAATAGCTTTAATAGCTTTCATTGTCAATAATTCTGGGTCTCCAGGACCTACACCAATACCATAAAAAGTTCCTGCCATGATTAAAAATCCTCCTGCATAAAAAGGTATGTGACAAAATTTGCCACATACCTTACTGTATTACATTTTGCATATTTTAGTAGAAACTAAATTACTTAATAAAATAATGCTCTTATTTATTTTACACTTGGCATATAAAAGCGTCAAGCATACAGGATTTATTCAAAATCTATTATTTTTCTGCTTCAAGAGCGTTCCATGCTTCATTTGCTCTATCTACAAATAATTGACGAACGTTTTGGTTTTCACCAAGACCATGAATGTATGCGTCTACTTTAATACCTTCTTTTTCTAAGATGGATTTATGAGAATCTTCTTCTGCACCAGCCATATCATTATTTGCATGATCACCTGCAACCATCATAAGAGGCATCATTGTAACATGATTGATACCTTTTGCTTTTAATTGAGGAATAATATCTTCAAGAGATGGCCAGCCTTCAACTGTATAAATCATTACTTTACCATCATAAAGTTTATTTAAACGATCTTGCATTACAGAATAATAAGCATTAGATGGATCTGGTGTACCATGTGCCATCACTAATACTGCATCTTTTTTACCTAATTTTGGCATTTGAGAACCAATTGCTTGCATTACTGCTTCAACGTCATCTCTTTGACCTTCTTGACCCATCCAATACATAAGAGGTGTACCAATAGTCATTTTTTTGAATTGTGTTTATAGATATCATATACAGCTGTTTTATAAGCATATTCCATACCAGGAATGATATCTAAGGAAGTAAGTGCTATACGATTATAGCCTTCAGCTTTTAATTGAGCTAATGCTTCTTCTGGTGTAGGAATAGTAATACCTTCATTTGCTTTTACACGGTCAATAATAATATGAGAAGTAAATGCTAATACAACTTTTGTATTTGGATGTGCTTTTTGAATTTCTTCTACAGTAGCTTCAATTGTTTTTGCACGAGTATCTTTGTATGTTGTACCAAAGCTCATTACTACAATAGCATCTTTATTTGGAGCTTTTTGAAGTTCTGCATCAGTTGTATTATATGTACGTACACCGATTTCAGAAGCTTGTAAAAGTGCAGGAGTTGCTGTTTTTACTTCTGGATTTAAACTATATCCTGCTGCAAAAGATGTTGCAGATACTCCTGTTAAAGCTACACATGCCATAGATGCGATTAACATTTTTTTCCAATTAGATTTCATAATATCGTTCCTCTCTTAATTTATTTATAATGTCCTAAATTTGATATTTAAATAAATATTAAATACTTCATCTATTCGATTATAAAGTCATTATTGAGTATCACTTATTTCCATGAGAATATTATGGCTTATAGATAAAAAAAAAATCTCTACAAAATAAATATTCTTGTAGAGATAGTGTTTACTATAATAAATCTCCTACCTATCTCTCGCAGGTCATAACGGTGATTGACAAATAGGCAGTTCTTCTGACTCAAGTTCATCGCTTCTTCAAGCCTTCCCAAGAAATATCTCAGTGACATAAATTTGAAGTTGCTCACTTTCACAGCGGCGGGACCGTAGCAGCTTTTACTGCTTTCTCTATTAAGCCCAAAAGGGGCACCTATTCCACTCAATAAATATAAAATTGTTAGAAAAATAATTTCATTTTTACAATAACACTTAAGAATATATCTGTCAAGACATTATTTATGTTCATCTACCATAGTCTCTGTAGCCAAACCAAATTTAGTTATCCCCACAGCTTTAAATTTATCTAATAATGCCATAATTTTTCCATAATCTACATTTTCATCAGCACGAATTACTACAGCAAAATTATTATTTTCTTCATATTTTTCTTTTGCACCTTGAAGTAATGTATCTTCATCTATCAATTTATTTTCTAAATACAAAGTGCCATCAGCTTTCATAGTGACTAAATAATTAACATTTGTCTGACTTTGGGCATTTTGCACCTTAGGCATATTTACAGGAATAGTTTTTAAATCCACCATGTATAGCGTGCTGAGCATAAAAAATACCAATAAGAAAAACATAATATCAATCATTGGTATAATCATGACTTCAGGCTTAGAAAACGCTCTTCTATCTTTTAAACGCATTGTTATTCACCTCTAGTTATATAACCTTCAATTAGTGAAAAAACCTGTTCCATATCAGTTACGATACGGTCTATTCTCTGCACAAAATATGCATGAATAGCCAAAGAAACAATAGCTACACAAAGTCCTGTAGCTGTTGCGATTAATGCTTCACCTACACCCCCAGTGATAGCAATAGCTTGACCTTCTTCTAAATTAAATACGCTAAAAGCTGAAATCATACCAATTATTGTCCCCAATAAACCTAACAAAGGAGCCATAGTGACAATTACATTTAAATAATAAAGTCTTTCTCTAAATTTAGAAATACTTATCCCTGATTGAACTTCCAACAACATCATCAAATTAATATTTTTATTTTGCATTTTATTGAAAGCAAAATCGACTAAAGAAGCTAAATCCCCCTTGCTATTTTGTGCTAAATTTCTAGCTTCTTCAATTTTATTATTAATCATCAATTTATAAAAATTCTGTGCAAAAGCTCTTCCTGAATCAGCTTTCATAAAATATAATAAACGTTCTATACCAATAGTGATAATAAAAATTGAGCATATTAATAATATGTACATTACTAATCCGCCCTTATGAAAATACTCTACACCTTGCATCAATAAGTCCATGAAAAGACCTCCTATAAAAATCTCACTTCTTGTATTATAATTTATTCATACTAATAATAAGCTTATCAAATATAGCTGTCAAACCTAAAATCAAAAAATTAACAATTAAGGAAGTGCTTTTATGTTTACTACAAAAGTCCAAGTCGCCCATCATGATATGCAGGATTTTATTTCTAATTATCAAGACATAGACAAATTTTTGACTTATTGCCAACAATGTAATAATTATAATCATAAATGGTCTTGTCCTCCACTTAGCTTTAATCCTAAAACTTATTTGAGCCAATATAAATCTATTTATTTAGTAGCTGTACAAATAAATTATAGTGAAGATACTATAAATAGCTTAACTACTAAAGAAGAAATTAGTACATTTACTCGCAAAACTTTGCGCAAACTAAAAAATGAAATAGCTACTGCTCTACTAAATTTAGAAAATGATAATACAATTTCCTTATCTTCTGGTGGCTGTAGTTACTGTTGCAAATGCAGTAGAACTGTTAATCAACCTTGTAAAAAACCAGATAAAATGCGTCATTCTCTTGATTCTTTTGGCGTAGATTTAGGAAAAGTAATGGAAGATATATTTAATATAAAATTACTTTGGGGCTTAGATAAATTACCAAAATATCATGTATTAATTCATGCTTTAATCTCTAACGAAACTATTTCTGCTACAACTATATCTGACATAATAAGCAAAAACAGCGTATAACTATAATAGTTATACGCTGTTGTTTTAAAAAATATTCTTTCCCCCTCAGTTAAGGGAAAATATATAAAGTTATGGGGGAAAGAGAGAGAGTTAACAAATTATTTTAATTTCCACATAATGTCGGAAAGCATGAGCTGATCTTTAAATTTATCCATATCTAAGTCTTTAGTGATATGAACGAATTCAATACCCATCATATTAGCCCAATCGCGAAGTTGTTCAGCAGTTACAGTGTAGCTGATAACGCTATGATGTGCACCACCTGCTAAAATCCAAGCTTCACCAGCTTCTTCAAGGCTTGGCATTGGTTTCCACATTACACGAGCTACAGGAAGATTTGGCATTGGCATAATAGGTTTTACGCATTCTACATCGTTAACGATAAGACGCATTCTACCACCCATATCTACAAGAGTAGCTACAATAGCACCGCCTGCTTTACCTTCAAATACAAGACGAGCTGGAGCATCTTTGCCACCAATTCCAAGTTCATGAACTTCAATTTTTGGAGTTCCTTCTGCAACGCTAGGGCAAACTTCGAGCATATGTGCACCAAGGTTATAGCTATCTTCGCCATCTTTACCGAAATGATAAGTGTAGTCTTCCATTAAAGCAGTACCTTTATCAACGCCCTGTGCCATAGTTTTCATAACTGCAGTGAGGCAAGCAATTTTCCAATCACCTTCTGGACCGAAACCATATCCTTGACCTGTTAAATCTTGAGTTGCAAGACCTGGAAGTTGATCCATACCATAAAGGTCTTCAAATGTATTTACAAAACCATCTGCTTTGTTATCTTCTAAGAATTTTTTGATAGCAACTTCAACTTTTGCTTGATAACGTACAGATGCAATGTTATCTGTATTCATTTCATATTTAGTTTGATATTCAGCAACTTGAGCATCAATTTGTTCTTCAGTTACTGCGTTGATGTACTGTACTAAATCTCCTACTGCATGAGTATTTACAGACCAACCAAATTTGATTTCTGCTTCTACTTTATCGCCTTCAGTAACAGCAACATTTCTCATGTTATCGCCAAAGCGAATAACTTTTAAATCAGCACTAGCGATTACGCCAATTGCAGTACGCATCCAAGTTGCGATTTTGTTTTGAACAGCTTCTGTTTCCCAATAACCAACAACAATTTTACGAGCAAGACGCATACGAGTACCAATGAAACCATGTTCACGGTCACCATGTGCAGACTGATTTAAGTTCATGAAATCCATATCGATTTCTTCATTTGGAATTTCTCTATTATATTGTGTATGAAGGTGAAGATATGGTTTTTGTAATTTTTTAAGACCTCTAATCCACATTTTGGATGGGGAGAAAGTATGCATCCATGTGATAATACCAGCACAAGTATCATCATAGTTTGCATCCATTACAAATCTATCGATTACTTCAGCAGTAGTACCTACAGCTTTAAATTCAATTTTTGCAGGAAGTTTGCCAGAAGCATTTAAGCCTTCTACCATTTTTTTAGCGTCTTCTTCAACAGCTTTTAAAGCTTCTGGGCCATATAAGAACTGGCTACCTACGATAAACCAAAATTTGTAGTCTTGTAATTTTTTCATAAAAAAACAACTTCTTTCCTTAAAAATATAACTTATATTATTACTTGCAAATAATTCTATTATAATCTGTTGTATATTTAATATTACCATTTGTTTGAAAATTGTAATATATAATTGTCATACAACATGGTTTTATTATAGCATGTATGTTATACAAATTTCAATAGGCAAAAACATAAAATTTATAAAAATTTTTTCAATCTTTTCAACAATTCCACTATATAAATAATTTTTATAGTCATCTTTATCTATATAAAGGAAATTATTTTTTTGCCAATCTTTTTCCTAAATAAAAAAATTCAAAAAAATTTAAAATTATTTGCAATAAGCACTTGTCAAATAAAAAAACTATAGTACAATTCTTTTTGTCAACATATCATACAACTTCATTAAATTGTTTAAATTAGTATGATATTTATAATTGTCTGTTAATTCTATAATAAAGAAAAGGTAGGTTTTATCTCATGTCCACAGCTATTGACACTGAAGCGCTTCAACAAAGTAAACATATGCGCAAATTAGTATCTGTTGCAGCCGGTATGGCTGGTTTGTTGTTTGGTCTTGATATTGGGGTAATCGCTGGTGCATTGCCATTCATTACAGACCAATTATCACTCACAAGCCAAATGCAAGAATGGATCGTAAGTTCTATGATGTTTGGTGCGGCTATTGGTTCTATTATTACTTTATGGATTTCATCTAAATTAGGTCGTAAAAAATCTATTTTAACAGCAGGTCTCTTATTTATTATTGGTTGTTTTGGTTCTTCATTCGCTCCTAATTATGAAATTTTATTAATCTCTCGTATAATCTTAGGTTTCTCCATTGGGGTTGCTTCTTATGTAGCACCACTTTATCTTTCTGAAATGAGTGAAAAAGAACATCGTGGTCGTTTGATTTCTATGTATCAGCTCATGATTAACTTCGGTATCGTTATCGCATTCATCTCTGATACACTTCTTGCTCCAACAGAAAGCTGGAGACTTATGCTTGGTATCATCAGTATCCCTGCATTCTTATTAATAATCGCTGTTGCTAAATTACCAGATAGCCCACGTTGGCTCGCTTCTAAAGGTTTTACAACTGAAGCTCAAAAAGTACTTAACGTTCTTCGTGGTAACAAAGAAAAAGCTCATGAAGAACTCCAAGATATCACAGATAGCTTAAAAGTTAAACAAGCTGGTTTCTCTTTATTCAGAGCAAATAAAAATGTTCGTCGTGTTGTTTTCCTTGGTATGTTCTTACAGTTCATGCAACAATTCACTGGTCAGAACATCATCATGTATTATGCTCCAAAAATCTTCAGTCTTGCTGGTTTTGAAAGCCACACAGACCAAATGTTCGCTACTATCTTAGATGGTATGACATTCGTTATCTTCACTTGGATTTCCATGCAGTTCATCGATAAAACTGGTCGTAAAATCGCACTTAAAATTGGTTTCGGTATCATGGCTTTAGCTCTTATCGTTCTTGGCTGGTGCCTCATGCAGTTTGAAGGCGGAAATACAGCTCAATGGATTTCTTACACTGCTGTTGGTATGACAATTCTTTCTATTGCTGGTTATGCTATGAGTGCTGCACCTGTTATCTGGATTTTATGCTCTGAAATTCAACCTCTTAAGAGCCGTGACTTCGGTATAGCTTGCTCTACTACTACAAACTGGGTATCCAATATGATTATCGGTGCTACATTCCTTTCCCTTCTCGAAGGTATTGGTTCCGCTCAAACATTCTGGTTATATGGTATTTTGAACGTAATCTTCATTTTCTGCACAATCTACATTGTTCCAGAAACAAAAGGTGTTTCTCTTGAAAAAATTGAAAGCAATCTTATGGAAGGTAAAAAACTTCGCGATATTGGTTGCTAATGTTGCTAATAATGAGATAAGTTCAAGGAGGAAAATATTATGTTAATTACAATAGGTCGTCAATATGGTGCTGGCGGACGTGAAGTAGCTGAAATTCTAGCTAAAGAACTTCAAATCCCTCTTTATGATAGAAAATTAGTTGCTTTGATTGCTGAACATCTTGAAAAAGGTTGTAAATTAGAAGAATTAAATCTCACTTATACTAATCTTTATGGTGATGAATCTCCATATGAACATATCTTTGATAATGTTGTTCAAAATGATGATATGTTTATGTTTAAACCTCAATCTAACGCTATAAAACAATTAGCTGATTACTATAAATCTGGTATTTTTGTAGGTCGTTGTGCTAATTATATCTTAAATGACTATAATGCTTATAGCTTCTTTATCGTTGCTGATGACGATTTCAGAACTACTAGAGGTCAACTTGTTTATCATAAATCCTTATCTGAATTAAAAAAAGAAGACCAAAAACGTGCTTCTTACTATAATTACTATACAGGACTTAACTGGGGCGAACCTAAAGATTATGATTTAATAATCAATGTAGCTCGTACAGGCATTGAAGGTGCTGTAAAAGTTATTAAAGAATACGTTGCTAATAATCCTAAATAATCTTGCTTGACATCAACACTCCTTTTATGTTAAAGTATCACATCTTTTTCATAAAAGGAGTGTTTTTTATGCCTTATGGTGTCCTAGCTGATATTTTTTGCATTATTCTTGGAGGTATTATCGGTCCTAATTTGAATATTAAAATTACATATAAGTATAGAGAACCTCTAATTAAAATTTTCGGCATAAGTGCTTTAGCTATCGGTATTGTATCTTTTATTAAGGTAAATTGTTTACCTTGTGTTATTTTAGCTTTAATTTTAGGGTTTATATTAGGAGAATTTTTCGATTTAGATACTAAATTAAAAAATTTACACATAAATTTAAAAATGAAGAAGAAAAAAATCTATATATGGATTTTTACTTATTAGTCGCTGCTACTTTTTGCGCTAGTGGCACTAATATCTTTGGTGCATTTAATGAAGGTCTATCTGGTGATACTACGATTTTATTTTCCAAAGCTGTAATTGATATTTTCGCCTCTATCATATTTGCCACTAGATTAGGCTATCCTATGCTTTTGATTACTATACCTCAATTTATCATCATGGGCGGTCTTTTCTTTTGTTCGCAATTTTTAATGGTATTTATCTCTAATACTATGATTTTAGATTTTATTTCTATCGGTGGATTATTGACTATTATTTTAAGCTTGAATATGATTGGCATTTCTATTGTCAGCATTGTTAATATCTTGCCTGCTCTTGTCATTATTTTCCCTATATCTTATTTATTTTCTTTTATTTTTCTATAATATTTTTCTATAAAAAAAGCGAGTCATATGACTCGCTTTAAAATGTTTTTACAGATTCTCTTTCTACTAGATTTGGTGGGAATTTCACACTGACATTCAAACTTGGATTTTCCATCAATTTCAAAAGTTGTATAGCCACTGTTTTTCCCATTTCTTTCTTAGGATGAGCAAAAGTTGTTAAACCAATAGCAGACTCTAATTCCAAATCATCAAAACTTATGATCGAAATATCATCTGGTATTTTTTTATCAATCTTAGTAAATAAATCGACTAAATATCTTGCTATCTGGTCATTATAACAAATAATGGCTGTAGCATCATTTAGACGTCTTAAGATTTCACGGTCTAATTCACCATTCATAATAAGTTTGATATCCTCTGTTGTATACCAAAACATATTTTTTCTGATTGCAATAAATTATGTTTTTTCAAAGCATTAATCGCACCTGAATAACGCAATTGACCTTGCATATCATCAGATTTAAAAATACCAGCAATTTTTTCATGACCATGTTTTATGAGATATTCACCAGCAGATTGCCCTGCTAGATAATCGTCCATACGCACACTTGGTATATTCATTGGCGGATTAGTATCAGCATGGATAAACACACATGGTATTCCTGCTGATTTTATTTTTTGATAAAAATCTGTATTGATATATGGTATACCACTTTTTGATGGCTCAATAATTAAGCCATCAATATTGTTTTTCAACATAGTATCTAAAATATATGCTTCTTTTTCCACTCTATTATAGGTAAAAGCTAACTGCATGAAATAGCCGTTTTTAGTCAATACTTTCTCTATTCCTTGTACAATACTTGGGAAAATATAATCATCTAAATAAGTTAGAACAACACCTATATTTCTTGTTTTTTTCTTTATTGCTGATTTTGAAGCACATACATATGTTCCGCTACCACGTCTTCTCTCTAGCAATCCTTCGCTTTCTAGTACACTAGTTGCCTGTCTTACTGTTTGACGACTAATTGAGAATTTTTTTCCCAACTCATTTTCAGAAGGCAATCTCATGCCTACACTAAATTCTCCGCTTAAAATTTGCTCTCTTATCCAATTCATTAAATCTATATATTTCGGAGCATCTGCCGTTGCCATTTCCACACCGTCCTTCCTTTTATAAATATAACAACTTCTTTTTTTATATTTATATGTGTATCTATATAGTTTACCAAATAACCTCTATATAATACAACTAATATCCTAAAATACAACTTTTATTACTACATATTATCTAATAACATTTCACCTACGCTATCATACAACTTTGTTGCAACATTTTTAGCATGCATAGTTGCTGAATTTAAACTATATCCTTCAAATTCTTTTATCATAGGCACATCATTTTGAGCATCGCCTATTGTTAAAACCTGTTCAAAGCATTTATCTTTTTGTAAATTCAATAATTCTTTGACTCCTTGAGCTTTATTTATTCCCTTAGCACATATATCTATACAATTTAAATTCATATTAGCTAAGAAAGCTCCTTCAAATTCATTATTTATACGTTTAGCATAATTGTTAGCAATTTCTTCTGTCTCATAGGCTAAACTAATTTGTATTACATTCATTTCAGATAAAGCTTGTTCTACAGTTATTTTTTGAATGATATCTTGATTTTTATATTTTTCAGACTCAAAATACTTTAATAACTGTGATTTAGGGCTATTTATCGTTGTTCTCATTTTTTCTGTTGATGAAAATAAAATATGCCAACTTTCTTTGGCAATATCACTATGAACAAGTTTTTCTAATTGTATTTTATCTAGAGGAAATGATTTTATTAATTTTAAATTCTTATCAAAAATTGTTCCACCATTATTACAAATTACAAAATCATAAGTAAGCTCTTGATTATTTACTTCATGCATTAAAGAATGAACATCTCTACCACTACATAAAACAAAGATATTGCCTTTGCATCTCCATTCATTTACAGCTTCTATATTTATTTGCGGTATGATATCTTCATGGTGAAAATATAATGTCCCATCAAAATCACTAAATGCAATCTTCACTAAAAACGCCTCACTTTTAATTCATTCCAATACTTTATATTATAAAAAAAAAGCAGACAAAAGTCTGCTTTTTCTTTTTATATTTTATCTATCAAAATGTTTTTGCCATTGATGATGGAAAGAACCTTCTCTATCAATGCGTTTATACGTATGAGCACCAAAATAATCTCTTTGAGCTTGAATAAGATTTGCACCTACAACTTTTGTACTCAAACCATCAATATAAGAAATTGCATTGGCAAAAGCTGGTACTGGTACACCTGCTAAAATAGCTTTAGCTACAATTTTTCTTAAACATTGCTGATTATTTTTTACTTTTTCAGCAAAGAATTCATTTTCAATTAAATTATCTAAATTTGGTTCTTGCTGATAAGCATTAGTTATATTATTTAAAAATCTCGCTTGAATAATACAACCAGCTCTAAAAATAGAAGCAATATCACCTAAGTTTAAATTCCAATCATATGTTTCAGAAGCGCTTTTATAAAGAGCAAGACCTTGAGCATATGCTGCAATTTTAGCTGTATATAAAGAACGTCTTACATCTTCTACAAAATCTGCATCAATTTCTACAGGTAATACTTTTTTCAAACCACTTTCTGCTAATTGTTGACGTTTTTCATAGAAAGAACTGATATTTCTAGCATTGCAAGCACTTGTCATAATAGATGTATTCACACCTTGTTCTAAAGCAGCTAAACTTGTCCAACGACCTGTACCTTTTTGCCCTGCACTATCTAAGATTTTATCTACTAATTCGCCTTCGCCTAAATCATCTTTTTCTTTAAAGATATCTGCTGTAATACCAATTAAGAAGCTATTTAATTCACCTTGGTTCCATTCATTGAAAATATCTGCAATCTGGGAATTTTCATATCCACCAACATGTTTTAATAATAAATAAGCTTCAGCAATAAGTTGCATATCTGCATATTCAATACCGTTATGCACCATTTTTACATAATGACCTGCACCATTTTCACCAATATATGTGCAACAAGGTTTACCATCTTCAGCTTTAGCGGAGATAGCTTCTAAAACTTCTTTGATTTCTTTATAGCTTTCTTTATTACCACCTGGCATTAATGCTGGGCCATTGAGTGCTCCCTCTTCACCGCCAGATACACCAACACCAAAATATTTAAATCCTTTAGAAGTTACATATTCATATCTTCTTTGTGTATCTTTAAAGAAGGAATTACCACCGTCCATGATGATATCTTCTTTGTCTAAATAAGGTAAAAGACTTTCAATTACACTATCTACTGCTTTACCTGCTGTTACCATAATAAAGAATTTGCGAGGACGAGTCATACCTTCCACTAAAGATTTTACATCATAAAAAGCTGTTATATTATCATGTGGATGATTTTTAACAAAAGCTTCTGTTAAATCTGGAGTGTAATTATATACGGCTACTTTGAAATTATGATTTGCCATATTTAAAGCTAAACAGCTTCCCATTACACCCATACCAATTAACTGCTATATTTGATTTCCATAAATTTTAATTTTCCCCCATTAAAAAATTAAAAAAATATATCTATATTGTACAAACTGTCTATCAAAAAAAGCTACCAATAAGGTAGCTTTTTTATTTTTCTCGTACAATATATTATCGCATGTCTAAAATTCAGCTACTAAATTATTCATAAAATACATTTATCTTCTTTATTTATAATTTATTTGCATAAAATCTTCAAAAACTATCAAAATAAGATTGCATTTAAAATCATTACACCAATAATACCTGCAACGGAAATAATAGTTTCTAAAGCACACCATGTGCGAATTGTTCCCTTTATAGTTAAGCCAAAGAACTCTTTAAATAGCCAAAATCCTGGGTCATTTGGTGGACTGAAAATTACACTACCTGCACCAATTGCCAATACCATAAGTTCTGGACTTACACCAGTGAGTGGAATTAAAGGTGCTACGATACCACCTGCTGTGAGTGCTGCTACAGTTGCAGACCCAACAGAAGTTCTGATAACAGCAGCAATCAACCATGCCATCAATAATGGAGACATATCTGAACCATGAATTAAACTACCGATATATGTTCCCAATCCACTATCAATTAAAATCTGTTTTAAAACACCGCCACCTGCAACAACAAGTAAAATCATCGCAATAGTTTTTACTGCATCTTCTACGCTTATCATTATTTCTTTCATGGATTTTCCACGATTTAAGCCAAAAGTAAAAATGGCAATGATTACAGAAATAGTAAGCGCTATATCTGGATTTCCTAAAAATACTAAAATATGGTAAATATTATACGTATCATCTAAAGTCATCTTTACAATAGCAGAAGCTGCCATCAATACTACTGGTACTAATGCAGTAAAAATACTAATTGCAAAAGAAGGCATTTCATCTTCTTTGAAAATTTTAGGATTGTATAAACCTTTTGGAATTTCCGGTTTCAAATCTTTAACAAAATTATAATAAAGTGGTCCTGCTAAGATAACTGTTGGCACTGCAATGATAAAGCCATAAATCAAAGTAGTCCCTAAATCTGCATTAAAAATAACTGCAATCGCTGTTGGTCCTGGGTGAGGTGGTAAAAATCCATGTGCTACAGATAAAGAAGCTGCCATTGGAATACCAACTTCCAAAAGATTAACCTTTGCTTCCGCTGCAATCGTAAATACTAATGGAATTAAAAGTACAAAGCCGATTTCATAAAAAAGTGCAATACCTACGACAAAACCTGTTAAGCAAACAGCCCAACGAACATTTTTTACCCCGAACATAGAAATCAATGTAGTGGCAATTCTTTGTGCTCCCCCACTATCAGCCATCAATTTACCAAGCATAGCCCCAAAACTTACGACTATTGCCAGACCTCCTAATGTACCGCCTAACCCCTTAGTTATAGATGGTACGATAGCATCTACTGGTAAACCTAAAGCAAAGCCCATAAAAATCGCTACAAAAATTAAAGATAAAAAACTATTTAATTTACACTTTACAATAAGTATAAATAAAATAATAATCCCCACAGCCAATATAGCTAATGGCATAATCAAAACCCTCTCTCTTTATATATTTTTATTATTTATACATTTTATTTTGATACGTAGTTATGCGTGCAAAATCAGGTTGTAATTTTTCATATAAACTGCTATAGATATCAAAAAGTTCTTCATAGACTTCTTTATTTTCTGCTTGTGGTTTATATACTTTCTTCGGTTTAATTAAATTTGCAGTATCTGATATATCTTTCATCTCACCACTAGCTATGAAACCTAAAACAGCTGCCCCAAAAGCTGCTCCTTCACTATTTTGAGGTAAAGTTATATGTTCGCCAAAGATATCAGCCATAATTTGTAACCATAATGGTGATTTTGTAAAACTACCACTGACGCGAATATCTTTTACCTGACCAAAATCTTTTAAAGCACTTAATACACAGTTTAAACTAAAACATATACCTTCCATGCCAGCTCTAATCATATGAGAACGACTGTGATTTAAAGATAAGCCAAAAAACATTCCACGAAGTTCAGAATTCCAATATGGTGCACGTTCGCCTGTAAAAAATGGCAACAACAATAATCCTTCTGCTCCAGCTGGAATTTTAGAAGCTTTAAGCGTCATTAAATCATATGGATCAATATCAATATCTTCTAAACGATGATTGCTATAATGGCAAACTTTATCGCGAAGCCATCTCATGATGATGCCACCATTATTTATAGCACCACCTGCAACCCACATATCATCAGTCAAGTTATAACACCATGTGCGTCCCAAACTATCCACCTTTGGTGTTTTGGTGAGCATTCTAATCGCTCCGCTTGTACCGATTGTCGCACTTAACTGACCATCTTCAATAGCACCAATTCCCACATTTACCAATACACCATCAGTAGCACCAATAACTACAGGTAAATTTTCTGGTAAATTCAATCTTTGCGCTGCACTATCTGTCAATTTACTCTGATAAGTTGTAGATACAACAGGTGGTAATTGTTCTCTTGTTATTCCCGCATAATTTAAAATTTCTTCGTCCCAATCCATTTTATGCGCATTATATAAACCACTTGCAGAAGCTGAAGATTTATCAACTACCCACTCACCTGTCATTTTTTCAAAAATATAATCTTTTAAAGAATAGATATATCTCATTTTGGCAAATACATCAGGATAATTTTTTCTCACCCATAAAATTTTCAAAAATGGATAACAAGAATGAGTTGGACAACATGTCCTTTCATAAAAACCTTTTACTAAGGCTTCATCTTTTTTTAATTCATTAACAATACCTACTGAACGACTATCTGCCCAAGTTATCATATTGCTCAATAATTCACGATTTTCATTAGCCGGTGCAAAGCTATGCATAACAGTACTAATAGCTATACCAGATACATTTTTACCTTTATAAATTAAAGTATTAGCTACTTCACGTACAACTTTTTCAATTGCTTTATAGATAATCTCAGGATTTTGCTCAGCCCAATCTGGATATGGTGTTTCTAACGGATAAAATTCATCTGCACTACATAAACTCAATCCATCTTTTTGATAAGCAATCGCTCTAACTCCTGTAGTACCTACATCTACCCCAATCCAAATACAACTTCTTGTATTACTAAAATCCAACATTAAAACCGCCCTTTCCCTAAATCATTATAAATAAACTGAAAAATCATTAATTTATGTAATTTCTTTATTTACTAACACAAGCAAATTATAACAAATAAAACTTTAATT
>ENA-OQAY01000006-OQAY01000006.1-human-gut-metagenome-genome-assembly--contig:-NODE-6-length-46646-cov-0.704981_pt1 | contig 46646 bp, 56 predicted proteins | sample MGYA00242740_ERZ504537 | MGnify/ENA primary metagenome ERZ504537 (study PRJEB26092, sample SAMD00036272) | human gut metagenome | host: Homo sapiens | study: EMG produced TPA metagenomics assembly of the... | reverse complement strand
CAAAACTCTGGCAGGTGGTGTTATTTTCTGACTGCGGTTGTGATACCGATTTACTGGTTTGATAAAAGATATGATGTGAATTATATGTTTGTGAACTGGCCATCCGCCGGATCTCCGCTTGTCTGGCTGGCAGACAGGATGGGAAATCCGGGGTATCTTACAGGATATGCGGCACTTGTGTTTCTTTGCATGCTTTTGATGGATGTGGGCTATCTTATGGTTGCCGGAAGGAGAAAACAAAAGTTATTTTTTTAACATATGGGGAGGCCGGGACGGGTCGCTGCCACGCAATTTCTGCATGCCGCGCTGAATGGCATCTTTGGAATCTTTCCAGCTGGCATCTTTGTTTTTGTAATCATATTTTTCAATAAACCATGCAACGTCTTCATAGACGCGGTGGAAATTTTCCTTCATCAGAGGGAGGACGGTGGCATAGAATTCTTTTTTCTCTTCACCGGAAAGCTGTTCGTCGGCACCTTCGCAGAGAACTTTAAAGTGATCGAGGCAGAATCCTTTGGTATTTGCCACCTGTGCACGGAAATCCACATCTTTTTTGTACATGGAAAAGAAGGTTTTCATGTAAGCCTGAAAGGTATTTTTTTACACTGTTACAGATGAAACAGGTGGATTCCCGCCGGTTGATCCACTCGACAATGGAATTGGAAGAACCATCTGTTTTTTTGCCGAACAGACTGCTGCGTTTTGCAGCAGCGTCCGGACGGAAGGTTTTCCAGACATGATCCATTTCCTCTTCGTGACGTTTCATCAGTGTTTTTAAAATCCAGGCATTGCCGAGCGAATTTCCATAATCAAACATTTTTTTGAAATGTGCGCGGCAGAATCCTTCCCGGTCTGTCATGTCGCGGATATCGGCTTCCATGTAGGAGGCACCATGTCCGAGGACGAAATCCATCATGTGTTCTTCGGTTTTTTGTTCGATATAGCAGAACGGACATTCTCCGGCATTTGCCATGGCATCTGAAATTGGGATGGTGTGAAGCTGTTCTTTCATAGTGTTTCCTCCGGTCTGTAAGTACGGTAAAAGTCAATAAAGGTCTGTAAGGATTTGGATGGCTTTAAGTTTTCCTTGTATGCAAAGCCGATTTCCCGTTTGTGGATCGGGATGCCGAGCGGAATTTCCACGAGAGATCCCTCTTGGAGTTCCTTTGTGACAAAACTTTTGATGACACAGGCAACGCCGACACCGATCTTTGCGAAATCAATTAACAGATCCATGTTCGAGATATCAATGGATTCCGCTACGGAAATATGATTGTCCTGCAGATAATCGTCAATATACTGCCGCGTCATGTTATGCTTATCCAAAAGCATAAGTGTGGAATTGCCAAGGATGGAATCTCTGGTAATTCCTCTTTTTTTTCAGATTTGAGAGATAGTCCGGATTGGCTACAAAAATGTCTTCAATGTTGTCCAGATAGTAAAAATTGATGTTTTTGAGATTATCCGGTTTTCCAATCAGACCGATGTCAATTTTATTTTCATCCAGCAGATCAAGCGTTTCGTTGGTCGACTGACAGTTGATGGAAATACTGATATGCGGATTCTGCCGTATGAATTCTTTCAGATAGGGCAGAAGCACAAATTTGCAGAGTGTGGAACTGACACCGATCTGCAGGTGACCGACACCAAGATCGATGGAGCGTTTTAATTTGTCTTCCCCAAGTGTCAGTGTTTCAAAGGCTTCCTTTACATGTCCATAAAGTAACTGGCCCTCGTCCGTCAGTACAACGCCGCGGGAACTGCGGGAAAACAGTTTGCATCCTAAATTTTCTTCCAGTTTCTGAATGGATTTGCTGATGGCAGGCTGGCTGATGTAGAGTTCTTTGGCTGCCTTGGAAATATTTCCGGCATTGGCAACCGTATAAAAAATCCAGTAAGAAGATAAATTCTGATTCATTATTGCCTCCGTTTATTATAATAAGTTATTATATCATAAAATATAGTTATGGTAAATATGTTTATTATGTATTAGGATTATGAAATAATCTGTGCTAAAATCATAGTAGTATAAGATATTAAAGGAGGAATTATCCATGGGAATGACAATGACTCAGAAGATTCTTGCAGCACATGCAGGCCTGCCTTCTGTCAGCGCCGGACAGCTGATCGAGGCAGACCTGGATCTGGTTCTGGGCAATGATATTACTTCTCCGGTTGCAATTCATGAAATCGGAAAAATGAATGTAGAGGGTGTATTTCACAAAGATAAAATCGCACTTGTGATGGATCACTTTGCTCCAAATAAAGACATTAAATCCGCAGAGCATTGCAAATGCGTACGCGAGTTCGCCTGCAAAAATGATATTACAAACTATTTTGATGTAGGTGAGATGGGAATAGAGCATGCACTCCTTCCGGAAAAAGGACTTACGGTTGCGGGAGATGTGATTATCGGTGCAGATTCCCATACATGTACATACGGTGCACTTGGTGCATTTTCTACTGGTGTGGGAAGTACAGATATGGCAGCCGGCATGGCTACCGGAAAAGCATGGTTTAAAGTACCGTCTGCAATCAAATTTAATATTGTAGGAAAGCCGGACAAATGGATCAGCGGAAAAGATGTGATTCTTCATATCATCGGAATGATCGGTGTGGATGGAGCCCTTTATAAATCCATGGAATTTGTTGGGGAAGGAATCAAATACCTTTCCATGGATGACCGTTTTACCATCGCAAACATGGCAATTGAGGCCGGTGGAAAGAACGGTATTTTCCCGGTAGACGATTTGACCCGTGCATACATGAAAGAACATTCCAAGAGACCGTTCGTGGAATATGAAGCAGATGCGGATGCAGAGTATGACGAAGAATATACGATTGATCTTTCAACTTTAAAGTCAACCGTTTCATTCCCACATCTGCCGGATAACACACGTACGATTGATGAAGTGGGCGATGTGAAAATTGATCAGGTTGTGATTGGTTCCTGCACAAACGGACGTATGGAAGATCTTCGTACAGCTGCAGAAATCTTAAAAGGAAAGAAAGTAGCCAAAGGACTCCGCGTGATCGTAATCCCGGCAACCCAGCAGATTTATCTGGATGCCATGGAAGAGGGACTTCTTAAGATCTTTATCGAAGCAGGTGCAATCGTAAGTACACCGACCTGTGGACCGTGTCTTGGCGGATATATGGGAGTACTTGCAGAAGGTGAACGCTGTGTATCCACAACAAACCGTAACTTTGTCGGACGTATGGGACATGTAGATTCGGAAGTATATCTTGCAAGCCCGGCGGTTGCAGCGGCAAGTGCCATCACCGGAAAGATTTCAGGCCCGGCGGAAGTAATGTAGAAGATGCCGGAGAAAAAGGAGGTCAGATAAGAAATGAAAGCAGCACATGGTAGTGTATTTAAATATGGCGATAACGTAGATACGGATGTTATCATTCCGGCAAGATATTTGAATTCTTCCGATCCGAAAGAACTTGCCACACACTGTATGGAAGATATCGATAAAGATTTCGTTAAAAATGTACATGTGGGAGATATTATTGTAGCCAATAAAAACTTTGGATGTGGTTCTTCCCGTGAACATGCACCGATTTCCATCAAGGCATCCGGTGTCAGCTGTGTCATTGCTGAGACATTTGCCAGAATCTTTTACCGGAATGCCATCAATATCGGTTTGCCGATCATTGAGTGCCCACAGGCCGCAAAGGAAATACAGGCAGGGGATGAGGTGGAAGTAGATTTTGATTCCGGAATCATCACAGATGTGACAACCGGAAAGAAATTCCAGGGACAGGCATTTCCACCATTTATGCAGAAGATTATTGACTGCGAAGGTCTTGTCAATTATATCAACCAGAAATAATAAAAAGATGTCAGAGAGGACTTCCCTTATTTGCGGGGAAGTCCTTTTAGGTAAGAAAGATATTTAGGAGAAAGAGAAATCTGCTGGTAAATATCGGCATAGGACGAAGCAGACAGCTCCTCGATATACGTTTTCCGGAAATTTTTGATGATGCCGGCCTGATGCGCCAGATCTACGGCTTTGTTATAGCAATTGCCGCATCAATCGCATTTGTGTAATTACCGACAGTGATGTTGCCGTGGATATGGATACGTACTTTATAGTGTTCGGTTCCGTTTTTGTCGATGCGTTCGACACCAAAATACGGATTGATGATTTTGAGGTTTGAGTAGCGGAAATCATTTTCATCGCCGTTGACAAAACAAAAATCCCTGCCGTTTACCGCATGGGTTTTGATGCCGTAGCGGCCGAGAAGCGTAAGCTGCATTCCATAGTGATTGACATACAGATGTCCCTGGCGCGTCAGAATCCGGTGGCTGCTGTAATAGAAGAGGTCATCAATGTCAAATTTTAACTCCCGGTGAATACTCAGATAATAACTGAAATAATTTTTGCGCAGATAGATGGGGGTAGGAATATACATATGATTATCCCGGAAATTGATCAGCGAAACAATTTTTTCAAAGGCAAGCTGGTTGGTCCGGTAAAATGCCTCATCGATGGTTTCTGTACCGGATAACAGCTCGCAGGCGGCAGTGTATGCCTGATGTGCCTGAACTTCCGTGGGGAAGCTTCCGAGGCTGATATGACGGCCTTTGTGCGTAATATTGGAGCGATAGTATACGGTTTTGTCTTTTTTTTGTCGCAAGATATACACCGGTTAACATAAATTCTCCTTTCGCCCTGACAGGTTATTTTAGTAGTATAACATAGGAAATTCATTGACACCACCCACTTTTTTACCTATAATGTACGAGAAACGTTATGATTAAATTTTTGTAAAATGAGGAAGAAAAAATGGAATTAATGTATTCAAGCACCAGAAATGATAAAGTAAAACTGACTGCATCCCAGGCAATTTTAAAGGGTCTGGCAGATGATGGAGGACTTTTTGTACCGGAGCGTATCCCGGCACTGGATGTCCCGATGGATACACTTGCAGATATGTCCTATCAGGAGACTGCTTATGAAGTCATGAGCCGTTTCTTTACGGATTTTACAGAAGATGAGTTAAAGGATTGTATCAAAAAAGCATACGACAGCAAATTTGATACGCCGGAGATTGCACCGCTGGTAGATGCGGACGGTGCTTATTATCTGGAACTGTTCCATGGTCGACAATTGCATTTAAGGATATGGCACTTTCCATTCTGCCACATCTTTTGATTACCTCTGCAAGAAAAAATCAGGTGAAAAATGATATTGTTATTTTAACAGCGACATCCGGAGATACCGGAAAAGCTGCCCTTGCAGGATTTGCAGATGTGGAAGGCACAAAGATTGTTGTATTTTATCCGAAGAACGGTGTCAGCCCGATTCAGGAAAAGCAGATGATCACACAGAAAGGTGCAAATACCTGTGTGGTTGGAATCCATGGAAACTTTGATCAGGCACAGACCGGTGTGAAGAAGATGTTTAATGATACTGCACTTGAAGCAGAACTTGATGTTGCAGGTTATCAGTTCTCATCTGCAAATTCCATCAATATCGGACGTCTGATTCCTCAGGTGGCATATTATGTATATGCATATGCAAAATTATATAAAAATGGTGCAATTGCAAAAGATGAAAAGATCAACGTTGTTGTTCCAACCGGAAATTTCGGAAATATCCTTGCTGCTTTTTATGCAAAGAATATGGGACTTCCAATTGCAAAACTGATCTGTGCATCCAATGAGAACAAAGTATTGTATGATTTCTTCTCCACCGGAACATACGACAGAAACCGTGATTTCATTCTTACAAGTTCTCCATCCATGGATATTCTGATTTCTTCCAATCTGGAGCGTCTGATTTACCGTATTGCCGGAAACGACGCAGAAAAGAATACAAAGATGATGGAAGAACTTTCCACAGACGGAAAATATGCAATCACGGACGAGATGCGTGCACAGCTTGCTGATTTCTACGGAAATTATACAAGCGAGGAAGAGACTGCAAAGACCATCAAAAAATTATATGAGGATACCGGATATATCATTGATACCCATACAGCGGTTGCCGCAGGTGTATACGATAAGTATAAGAAGGATACCGGGGATACCGAGACAAAGACCGTGATTGCCAGCACGGCAAGTCCGTTTAAGTTTACCCGAAGCGTTATGGATGCGATTGATCCGAAATATGATGCTATGGGTGACTTTGAGCTGGTAGATGAGCTTTCCAGAATCGGAAATGTCAAAGTCCCACAGGCGATCGAAGAGATCCGTACCGCACCGGTACTTCATGATACGGTATGTGAAGTGGAAGAAATGCCACAGGTTGTTAAAAAATTCCTTGGTGTTTAAAATACATATGAAAAGAGGACAAAGATTATGAAAAAGAAATTGATTTCACTTTTACTTGTTTCTGCCATGGCAGCTGCAACAGCAGGCTGCGGTTCATCCGTACCTGCCAACAGTGTGAACTCCAGAGATGATCTTCCGGGTAAAAAAATCGGAGTACAGCTCGGTACAACCGGAGATTCGGATGCCACAGAGTATGAAAAGAATGATGGCAGTACGGTAGAACGTTACAATAAAGGCGCAGATGCCATTCAGGCATTAAAAACAGGAAAGATTGACTGTGTAATCATTGATCAGCAGCCGGCAGAAGCTTTTGTTGAAAAAAATGATGATTTAAAGATTTTATCCGATACGTTTGATCCGGAAGAGTATGCCATCTGTATTGCCAAAGGCAATTCGGATCTGACCGATAAATTTAACAGCGCGATTGAAGAACTGCAAAAGGATGGAACCATTGATTCCATCACCAGCAATTATATCGGAGATGAGGCTGGAAAGCATCCATATGAGACACCGGACGGAACCGAGTATCCAAACGGAACACTTACTATGGCAACCAATGCGCAGTTTGAGCCATACGAATATTATGACGGAGATCAGATTGTAGGAATTGATGCAGATATTGCAAAAGCAATCTGTGATAAACTCGGATATGAGCTGAAGATTGAAGATATGGAGTTTGATGCGATCATCGCAGCGGTATCTTCCGGAAAAGCTGATTTTGGTGCTGCCGGAATCACGGTAACTGAGGATCGTAAGAAAAATATTGACTTTACGGATACCTATACAAAGGCTTGTCAGGTAATCGTTGTAAGAAACAAATAATTTGTTTCGGAGGATAAACAGTGAGTGATTTTATTGCAAAATTTCAACAGGATTTTATAGAGAGCGACCGTTATCTGTATCTGCTGCGCGGGCTGGGGAATACATTGCTGATTGCAGCCCTTGCGGTTATTCTGGGAATTGTTCTTGGATTTCTGGTTGCAATTATCCGGTCTACACATGACAAGCATGGCGGACTGAATATCCTGAATTTTATCTGTAAAGTGTATCTGACCATATGGCGGGGAACCCCGACGATGGTGCAGCTGCTGATCATGTATTATATTATTCTCGTTGCACTGGATAATAAGATTCTGGTTGCAGTGATTGCGTTCGGATTGAATTCGGCGGCTTATGTGGCAGAGATTGTCCGTTCCGGAATTATGTCTGTGGATGAGGGACAGTTTGAGGCCGGACGAAGCCTTGGGTTGAATTACACCCAGACCATGCGGCTGATCATTCTTCCTCAGGCATTTAAAAATGTCCTTCCGGCGCTGGCAAATGAATTTATTACACTTTTGAAAGAGACATCCATCAGTGGATACATTGCAATTCCGGATCTGACAAAAGGCGGTGACATTATTCGAAGCCAGACATATGATGCGTTTCTTCCGTTATTCGGCGTTGCGGTCATTTATCTGGTACTGGTAATGATCCTTACGGCAGGAGTACACAAACTGGAAACGAGGTTGCGGACAAATGAGCGATAACAAAAATGTATTGATCGAAGTGAGAGATCTTTGTAAATCTTTTGACCATGTTAAGGTATTAAACGGAATATCAACAACGATTTCGCAGGGAGAGGTTGTTGCAATTATCGGACCGTCGGGATGCGGAAAATCTACGTTTCTGCGCTCCATGAATCTTCTGGAAAAACCAACCTCCGGTTCCATTCTTTTTGAGGGAACGGATATTACGGATTCTTCCGTTGACATCAATAAAATGCGTCAGAAAATCGGAATGGTGTTTCAGCAGTTTAATCTCTTTCCCAACCATACCGTAAAAGGGAATATCATGCTTGCCCCGGTACAGACCGGGCTCATGACAAAAGAAGAGGCTTCGAAACGTGCAGATGAACTGCTGGTACGCGTAGGGCTTTCGGATAAAGCGGATGTCTATCCTGCAATGCTTTCCGGAGGACAAAAGCAGCGTATTGCGATTGCGCGTGCACTTGCTATGAATCCGGATGTGATGCTGTTTGATGAGCCGACTTCTGCACTTGATCCGGAAATGGTAGGAGAAGTACTTGAGATTATGAAAGAACTTGCCAGAGATGGAATGACGATGGTGGTTGTCACACATGAGATGGGATTTGCCAGGGAAGTGGCAAGCCGTGTAATGTTCATCAATGAAGGACAGATTCAGGAGGAGAATACACCGAAGGAATTTTTCTCCCACCCGGAAAATCCACGTTTGTGCGAGTTCCTTTCTAAAGTATTATAGTGGAAACATAAAAAAACGTCTGCCTTGTGGCAGACGTTTTTTATGGCATTTTACTTTAAGGAAAATCCTATTTTATTCTTTAATGGAAACACGTTCCATATAAAAATCAATCGTTCCAAACGTATACAGAACCGGGATATGCAAGGTGCGTCCTGAAAACTGAATCGGGGAAACGGTAATATGCTCCGGAGCACCGAGTGTTAACTCTGTGTTAGAGGTGTTTGATACATTTACAATGAATAATCCGTTCTGCAGATTCAAAAAATCCTCCAGAGAAGCCTGAACGTATTCATCGTAAGAATGGAACTGCTCATGGACATAGCGGGTAGCAAAGGCAATCGCCGTGTCCAGATCCATGGAAATATAGGTGTTAATCGCATAGTCACCATGAATTTCCTGCTTTACACAACAGGCAATGGAAGCCTCAGTGACTTCTTCCACGGAAAGCGGTGTGTAATCGGAACCGATAAAACGGATAAAATCGTTAAATAAAAGCTCGATAAACATATGTCCTTTTTCCGAAAGAGCAGCGTCGGTTGATGAAAAAAAGTTTTCAAACAACTGCTGGATATTTTTCCGGCGCTCGATAAGGCTTTCTTCATCTTCCATGCCGTTTTTGGAACGGTAATCCTGTATGATCTGTTCGAAATCGGTGTTTGTCAGAACTCCTTCATCCAAAAGAACCTGTCCAAGAGAAAGGAAGGCAGGGGTCTGCTGTTTTAACAGTTCTTCCACCTGGGCTTCGGTCAGGTATCCGAGCTGAATCGCCAGCTCACCGAAACGATTGTCCTGGTGGGTCTGGTGAATGACAACATCATCTACCTGGGCTGCATTCATGTATCCGGCATGAAGGGCAAGGGTACCGAGTTTCATATGCTGGTCTGCTTCCTGACGCATCGCTGAAAACAGCTGATCACGGGTAACATATCCGTTGGCAAGCAGATAATTTCCAAAAAATTGTGTATACATAACGATTATCTCCCTTCCAGGAAGCGCTTAACGACAGCAAGCACCTGTTCCTTGTCCAGTGGCTTTTGAATGAAATCTTTTGCGCCCGCTTCCAGTGCATTTTTCAGCTGGGACTGTGTTCCGACAGAAGAAGCGATAATGATTGTAGCTTCCGGATCAAATTCCATAATATCACGGATGGCATCATTGCCGTCTTTTTTTGGCATAACAATGTCAAGAAATACCAGATCCGGATGTACTTCTTTATATTTGTCAATTGCACTCTGTCCATCGGTGGCTTCCACGAACACCGGAGTGCCGAGAGTGGAAATGATGTCCTTTAACTGTTTACGTGCAAGAATCGAATCGTCAGTAATTAAAATTGTAGTGTCCTCAATGCGCATATACATTCTCCTTTTTGTTACATATTAAGTATATTTTACTATAAATGTATAAAATAATCAATGAAATTTGACTATTTTTGCCGATGGTAAAAAGTTTTTTCGTGTGTGATACTATAAAACAGGAGGAAAAATCATGAAAACAATTTTACTTATGGATATTGTGATCGTTTTTGTAGGCATTTATCTGGCTGTTTCTGCTACAAAAATGAAAAAAAGCGGACAGATCAGTGACCTGGTTGTCCCGAAAGAAGAAATTAAGAAGTGTAAAGATCCCGAGGCGTATATCCGGGGAATAACACCGTGGCTGTATGGATTTGCGGCGGTAGCGGTTGTTGTGGGAGCAATCGGAATTTTATGTGATACTAAGGTGATTACGCTCGGACGCATCTGGACATATGTGGAACTTGGTGCATTTTTGGCAGCATTGTTTGCATTTGTAAGCGGAATGCGTAAAATAAAAGACAAATTTTTTCCTTAAAGCAGTATGCGGAAATGGAAAAAAGTACATAGAATCAGACCTTGAAATTCAGGTAAAATAAAGTATAATAAGTGCAGTACAAAAGAGAAAGTTGCCGGATGCGGTATCGCATAAAAGACGGCAGAAAGAGATGCCTGAAATGTACGACAACTCTTGCTATTTAGAACCTACATTTACTTTAAACGGGATTCCTATATGATTTTTCTGGATGTCAGGCCGCCACAGTCAGCGGAAGACAGAAGGGAAACTGCGGTCGCCCACCTAGCATTGGCTAGGAGTCTAAATTGCAGGAACCGGCATTTTGGGTAACATACCAAAGAAAAAGTATTTAATATTAAGATACCAAAGAATTTATTATATACCAAAGAATGTTACAGCGTACAAAAGAGAAGGGGAGCTGCCGGAGAACGGTGGCTCCTTATTTTGTGTCAATGATAGATGAATTAATAAAAACGGAGAGTGCTTCATGAAAAAAAGAGACAAAATGAAGATGATGGGGATTCTGATTCTGCTGCTTGCGGTAATTACCGTTGCGATCACTTTAATTCTGGTATCCCGTCTTTCCAAACGGCAGGGAAAGATCAAAAAGAAGAAACATTTGACCGTTCCGTTTCCGGGATGCTCAGCAATGCATATATCTTAAAGAGTGAAGAAAAGGATATCATTGTATTATATCGGGGAGAAACCTATTTGGCGGAGGGAAAGCCGGAGAAAAAATATACGGGGGTTGCGGATATTGAACTGACGAAGGGAAAGGTTACTAAAATTTATGCGAAACCTTCAACGATCAAGGGGGTTCTGACAAGTTACTCCTCAAAAAGTGTTCAGATAGAGGGATATGAACCGCTTTCGGCAGAAAAAGATCTGCCGGTGTATCTTGTGGCAAGTTCCGGACATGCAAAAATTCCTGTCCGTCAGGGAAAGATTTCAGATCTTGTTGTAGGAAATTCCAAAGTGGAACTGGTTGTTGCAGAGCAGAAAGCCTGTGCACTTGTAAGCTATCAGGAGGACATGGCAGAAAAGGTTCGTGTGCTGCTCAAAAACGGAAAAGAAAATACATATGCCAGTCTTTTTGTTTGCAGCGGGGATGCCTATACCGTGGATGGAAATAAAGGGAAGAAGGACACCGTAACAGATGCAGAAAAACTTCTGAAGGGGGAAAAAACGGGAAAAGAGATAAAAATTTCTCCGGATACCGGTGGCCTTTTGTATCGATGTGATAAAAACGGAAACCCGTATGGTTCCGGGTACGAGGGAGATCTGATTTTCCGGAAGGAAAAAAAGGGATATGTCCTGATCAATGAAATTCCGATGGAAGATTATATTCGTTATGTTCTGCCTTCGGAAATGCCATTATCTTTTTCCTATGAAGCCTTAAAAGCACAGGCGGTATGTGCGCGCACATTTACATACGGGCAGATGAAAAACGATACTTATGCCCGGTACGGAGCAAATCTGGATGATTCCATTGCCTATCAGGCCTATCATGCAACAACTTCCTATGAAGTGACAGATCAGGCTGTGGCGGATACCGCAGGTATGGTGATGACGTACAAAGGAAAACTTGCGGACTGTTATTATTATTCCACTTCCCCGGGATATTCTGAAAATCTGGAAGTATGGAATGCCGCATCTCCGGGATATCTGCTGGCGGAAAACCATACCAGGGAAAAGACAAAAGATCTGTCTTCGGATAAAGCCTTTCATAAATTTATTACAGCAAAAGCGGATGCCTATGATGAAAATTCCCCGTATTTCCGATGGACGGCTACCCTGTCGGCAAAGCTGGGCATGGATGAAACATATGGAAAACTGAAAAAACTGAAAGTCAATAAACGAAGCACTTCCGGATATGTACTGTCTCTTACCATGGTTTTTGAAAAAGGAGAGCGGACGATCGAAAAGGAAAATGAAATCCGGTATGCACTCGGAAAGTATCTGCTGGATCTTGATCTTGCAGACGGAACCAATAAACATCGTGCCTCTTCCGTCCCGAGTGCGTGCTTTGAAATAAAAAGTCAGAAAAAAGGAACCATCGTACTGACCGGAGGCGGATTCGGGCATGGAATCGGAATGAGTCAGTACGGTGCGGACGCCATGGGAAAAGAAGGAAAGAAATGGCAGGAAATTCTCGGATTTTATTTTAAGGATGTTACATTTACCAATGTCTTTGATCTTGACACATAAAAGGAGACTGTGGTAAAATGACAAATGTGTAAAAAGCAAATGAATGTGTCAGTAGCATCTGAACGACATACAGAGAGAGGAAGTCATCGGCTGTAAGCTTCCTTATGATACGCCAGCATGTGAATTTTCCCACAGGAGCTGCGCAGGTGAACACAAGGATTTTTAGCCTGCGACGGTCACTGCACGTTAAGCAGAATGAGAGCCCATATAGATACAGGATATGGGAATCTGGGTGGTAACGCGGAATTTTTCGTCCCTGATATGCAATTATGCATAGCAGGGATTTTTTTATGCCAGAAAACAGTTCCGGTTCCACAGTAGAAAATTGCGTAAAAACAATTATTATGAAAGAAAATATGTAAAAGGAGAGTACCATGAAAGAAAAATTGCAGAAAATCAGAGAAAATGCAATAGCACAGATTGAAAATTCTGACGGACTTGCAAAACTCAACGATGTGCGTGTCGCCGTTCTTGGAAAGAAAGGGGAACTCACCGCCGTATTAAAGAGTATGAAAGAGGTTGCACCGGAGGATCGCCCGAGGTGGGACAGTGGGTAAATGAGACCCGTCAGGAAATTGAAAATAAACTCGATGAGATGAAGAAAAAACTCGAGGCTGCGGAGCTTGAACATCGTCTGGAAAATGAAGTGATCGACGTTACCCTTCCGGCAAAGAAAAACCGTGTGGGACACAGCCATCCGAATACCATGGTACTTGAAGAGGTAGAGCGTATTTTTACCGGTATGGGATATGAAGTTGTAGAAGGACCGGAAGTGGAATACGATTATTACAACTTTGAAGCATTAAATATTCCGGCAAACCATCCGGCAAAAGATGAGCAGGATACCTTCTACATCAATGATAAGATCCTGCTGCGTACACAGACTTCACCAGTTCAGGTGCGTGTGATGGAGCAGAAGAAACCTCCGATCCGTATGATCGCACCGGGACGTGTGTTCCGTGCGGATGAAGTGGATGCGACCCATTCGCCTTCTTTCCATCAGATTGAGGGAATGGTCATTGACAAGGGAATTACGTTTTCTAACTTAAAGGGAACACTGACCCAGTTTGTACAGAAGCTGTTTGGAAAAGAAACAAAAGTAAAATTCCGTCCGCATCATTTCCCATTTACGGAGCCATCGGCCGAGATGGATGTTTCCTGTTTTAAATGTGGTGGAAAAGGATGCCGTTTCTGCAAAGGTGAGGGATGGATCGAAATCCTTGGCTGTGGAATGGTACATCCAAGAGTGCTTCGTATGAGCGGTATTGATCCGGAAGAATATTCCGGCTTTGCATTTGGTATCGGTCTGGAGCGTATTACCCTGTTGAAATATGAGATTGACGATATGCGTCTGCTGTATGAGAATGACGATCGTTTCTAAAACAGTTCTAGGAGGAGAAAAGAATGAATACATCATTAAAATGGATCAAAGCTTTGGTTCCGGGACTTGACTGCGGCGTGCAGGAGTATGTCGATGCCATGACACTTTCCGGATCAAAAGTTGAGGGATATGAGCAGCTCGATGCAGATCTTGACAAGATCGTCGTCGGACAGGTTACAAAGATTGAAAAACACCCGGATGCCGACAAACTTGTCATTTGCCAGGTAAACGTTGGAAGCGAAACGCTGCAGATTGTGACCGGTGCACCAAACGTATTTGAAGGGGCAAAAGTTCCGGTTGTTTTAGATGGCGGACGTGTCGCAGGAGGACATGATGGAACAAAAACTCCTGGTGGAATCAAAATTAAAAAAGGAAAGCTTCGCGGGGTTGAGTCTTCTGGCATGATGTGCTCGATTGAGGAACTCGGTTCGAACCGTGAAATGTTCCCGGACGCACCGGAGAACGGACTGTATATCTTTGACGAGGATGCACCTGTCGGAGAAATGCGGTTGCTATTTAGGACTGGATGATAGCGTTGTCGAATATGAAATTACATCCAACCGTGTAGACTGTTTTCCGTACTCGGCATTGCGCGTGAGGCAGCAGCCACGTTCCATAAGGAATTTGTACCTCCTGTCGTAACAGAAACCGGAAATAACGAAGATGTCAATGATTACATCAAAGTATCTGTAAAGGATCAGGATCTTTGCAGCCGTTACACGGCAAGAGTTGTAAAGAATATTAAGTTTGCCCCATCTCCGAAGTGGATGCAGGAACGTCTTCGTGCACATGGAATCCGTCCGATCAATAATCTTGTAGATATTACGAATTATGTGATGGAAGAATACGGACAGCCGATGCATGCCTATGATCTGGATACGATTGAAGGAAAAGAGATTATTGTCCGCCGTGCAGCTGCAGGTGAAAATTTGTGACGCTGGACGGACAGGAACGTCAGCTGGATGAAAATGTACTGATGATCTGTGATGCAAAAAAAGCAGTAGGCATTGCCGGTATCATGGGTGGAGAAAATTCCATGATTACCGATCATGTAACAACCATGTTATTTGAGGCAGCATGCTTTGATGGAACCAATATCCGCAAATCCGGAAAGCGCATCGGACTGCGTACCGATGCCTCAGCTAAGTTTGAAAAAGGCTTAGATCCAAATCTTGCCATGGAAGCAATGAACCGTGCCTGCCAGCTGGTCGAAGAGTTAGGCGTCGGCGAGGTTGTAGGTGGAGCCGTTGACATTTATCCTGTGAAGCGTGAGGGCGTAAAGATTCCGTTCGAACCGGACAAGTACAATAAGCTTTTGGGAACGGATATTCCGGCCGGGGATATGATCGGATATTTCAAAAAAATAGATCTGGGATATGACGAAGCAGCGAATGAGATTCTTGTTCCGTCCTGGAGACAGGATCTGCTTTGTGACGCAGATATGGCAGAGGAAGTAGCACGTTTCTACGGCTATGACAAGATCGGAACTTCTCTTCCGAGCGGAGAATCCACTGCCGGAGGAAAGAGCTTTAAGCTGCGTATGGAAGAAAAGGCACGTGAGATTGCAGAGTTCTGTGGTTTTTCACAGGCAATGACTTATTCTTTCGAGAGTCCGAAAGTATTTGACAAATTACTGATTCCGGAGGTTCCAAGTGGCGTAAAACGGTTGTGATTTCCAATCCGCTTGGGGAAGATTATTCCATTATGCGTACGCTTCCACTGAACGGAATGCTGACTTCCCTGTCTACGAACTTTGGACGCAGAAACAAAGATGTACGCCTGTACGAGATGGGAAATATCTATCTGCCGAAGCAGCTTCCGTTGACGGAACTTCCGGAAGAACGTATGCAGCTGACTTTTGGTATGTACGGAGACGGTGATTTCTTTACCATGAAGGGTGTGATCGAGGAACTCTTATACCAGACAGGTCTTCGCAAGAAGGCGCAGTATGATCCACATGCCGAGCTTCCGTTCCTGCACCCGGGACGCAAGGCGGCTATCGTATATGAGGGAGCTGTGATCGGATATCTCGGAGAGGTACATCCAACGGTTGCTGCAAATTATGCCATCAAAGAGCGCGTATATATTGCAGTGATTGATATGCCGGAGATTGTATCCCGTGCATCCTTTGATTATAAATATGAGGGAATTACCAACTTCCCGGTTTCTTCCCGTGACTTGTCCATGGTTGTTCCAAAGAATATTCTGGTAGGTGATATCGAGAAAGTATTCGAGGAAAACGGTGGGAAATATCTGGAAAATTATGAGTTATTTGATGTATACGAAGGAGAGCAGATTGAAAAAGGCTTTAAGTCTGTCGCATACTCTCTGAAGTTCCGCGGAAAAGATAAGAATCTGGAAGAGAGCGATATTACGGGTGCTATGGATAAAATCTTAAGCGGACTGAAAAATATCGGAATCCAGTTGAGAGGTTAATCATGACAGAAGGAATGAATGTAAAAGATTATGACTATGATCTGCCGGAGGAACTGATCGCTCAGGACCCTCTGGAGGATCGTTCCAGCTCCCGGCTGATGGTGCTTGACCGTCAGACCGGGGACGTGGAACACCGGCATTTTACGGATATTCTGGAATATCTTCACCCGGGTGATTGTCTGGTGATCAACAACACAAAGGTGATTCCGGCACGTCTGTTCGGAGTGAAAGAGGACACACAGGCAAATCGAAGTACTTTTGTTAAAACGCAAGGAAAATGATATCTGGGAGACACTCGTAAAACCGGGGAAAAAAGCAAAACCGGGCACAAAACTTGTGTTCGGAGACGGGCTTCTGACGGCAGAAGTCGTGGATGTAGTAGAAGAAGGAAACCGTCTGATTCAGTTCCATTATGACGGAATTTTTGAAGAGATTCTGGATCAGCTGGGACAGATGCCGCTGCCGCCATATATTACGCATCAGCTGAAAGATAAAAACCGCTATCAGACCGTATATGCAAAGTATGACGGATCTGCCGCTGCCCCGACAGCAGGGCTTCATTTTACGAAAGAACTGCTGCAGAAAGTAAAGGATATGGGAGTCGATATCGCAGAAGTAACCCTGCATGTCGGACTTGGTACATTCCGGCCGGTAAAAGTAGAAAATGTACTGGATCACCATATGCACTCAGAGTTTTATATGGTGTCACAGGAAGCTGCGGATAAGATCAACCGCGCGAAGGAAAGCGGACACCGGGTGATTGCGGTCGGCACAACCAGTACCCGTACGCTCGAAGCCGCCGCAGATGAAAACGGACGGCTGCATGAGACCAGTGGCTGGACGGAAATCTTTATTTATCCGGGATACCGGTTTAAAGTAATTGATGCCCTGATTACCAACTTCCATCTGCCACAGTCGACACTTGTAATGCTGGTATCGGCACTCGCAGGACGGGAGCATGTGCTTCATGCGTACGAGACCGCTGTAAAAGAAAGATATCGTTTCTTTAGCTTTGGCGATGCTATGCTGATTCAATAAAAGAATCATAAAAAGAACTGTTACAAAAAGGAAACATCCATTTCCTGTTTTGTGACAGTTCTTTTTTATGAACATTATATTCAATTTTTTCTGAAATAGAATGATCTGTCATAGTGTTTAACCCACAATCTTTTATAATGGTTTTCGCATAATTCAACCCTAAACTATTTTTTTATATTAGCATTTGTTTACATATATCGCAATAATTTTTCCTAAAAACAATTGTTAACCTATATAAATATAAGGTTGACAATAAAAAGACATGCGTGTATACTTAACACATTGAATTTACATGGAAAGGAAGATAAAAAATGAATGACACTGTAAGCGCGACACCAAAGAAAATGTCGGTAAAAACCATTGCTGTGATCGGAGTACTCACAGCTGTAACCTGTATTTTAGCACCATTGTCCATCCCGATTGGAGATGTTCCGATTTCTCTTACCAATCTGGTGATTTATTTCGGACTTTATATTTTAGGCACTCGGAGGGAGACGGTCAGCTATATTGTTTACCTTCTGATCGGACTGGTTGGCGTTCCGGTATTTTCCGGTTTTACAGCAGGTCCGGCAAAAATGTTCGGACCGACAGGCGGCTATCTGATCGGGTTTATTCCGATGGCTGTGATCGCCGGAATTTTTATTGAAAAGTCCGGACGGAAACTGGTATTGGGCATGATCGGCATGATTCTCGGAACTGCTGTTTGCTATATCTTTGGAACGGTATGGTTTGTACTGGTAATGAAAACCTCTGTACAGGCGGCGTTGACAATGTGCGTCTATCCGTTTATTGTATTTGACATTATCAAAATGGTTCTTGCTGCATGGATCGGACCGCAGATTCACGGACGTCTGGTGCAGGCGGGACTTTTATAAAATCATTACTTTTTATTGGATATTCCGGGAAGGGACCCGGAATATCCCTTTTTTTTACTTGTAATGTGTTTCTGAATGTAATAAAATAATATTTATATTATCGTTTGAAAAGGTATAAGGGGATGGAAAATGGAAGAAAAAAGGAAAAATAAAAGACTGGATCTGGATGTCAATGTACAGTTGGAGCGTCTGGATGAAGACGGGGTCACAACTTTAAAATTTGTGCATGTGGATGTAACAGATATTTCAAAAAGCGGAATTGGATTTGACTGTAAAAAGAAACTGGAAATGAATTCCTATTATGATGCAAAGATCCAGATATGGACAAAAGAAGTGGTGGATGCAGTCATTCAGATTGTCCGCAGCGAAGAAAAGCCGGACGGATTTCATTATGGCGGTGTGTTTATCGGAATGACGGATACCGATGCATTAAAGATTGATATCTATCAGATTTTTAACGAACTGTAAAATAAGGCGGGAAAAACTATGATCTTACAGGATACTTATGAGGTAAAAAAAGCAGACATAATTCCGGTTGAGGTTTCGGTTCCAGGATCGAAGAGCATTACAAACCGGGCACTTCTGATTGCAGCACTTGCAAACGGAAAGAGTGTTCTTAAAGGGGTTCTTTTTTCGGATGACAGCAGGCATTTCCTGCAGGCTTTGCAGGACCTGGGCTTTGTGGTGGAAATTGATGAGCCGCATGCGGTTGTCTCCATTGAAGGAAAAGGGGGCAGGGTTCCAAAGACAAAAGCTTCCGTTGATGTGGGAAGTGCAGGAACTGCTGCCCGTTTTCTGACGGCATACCTTGGTCTGTGTGAGGGAGAATATCATATGAACTCTTCCGAGCAGATGAAAAAGCGCCCGATGGAAGAATTGCTGCAGGCACTTCAAGACCTTGGGGCGGAAGTTACTTATAAGGAAGCATCAGGACATTTCCCATTTGCGATCGGAAACAGTGGTGTGAATAGACACGAAGTAACCATTGATGTTGAAAAAAGCAGTCAGTTTCTGAGTGCGCTTTTGATCTCTTCCGTGCTGTTTCAGAAAGAATTCCGGATTCACGTCAAAGGGCATCATGGAATGGCTTATGTAGAGATGACGATTGCCATGATGAAGCAGTTTGGTGTGGAAGTACAACGACCTGCATCCGATACTTTTGTGATTGCGGAACATGCAGCATATCAGGCAAGAGAGTATCAGATTGAACCGGATGTTTCGGCAGCTTCTTATTTTTATGCGATGTGCCCGGTTGTCGGCGTTCCTGCAAAGGTCTGTCATGTACACTGGGAAAGCTTACAGGGAGATACTTCTTTTTTACATGTGCTGGAACAGATGGGATGCCGGACAGAGGAAGAACCGGATGGAATCCGGATGTATCCGCCAACGGAAGGATTCCTGGGAGGGGTATTTGACTTTTCTGCATTTTCAGATCAGGCTCTGACACTGGCGGCAATTGCGTGTTTTGCCAGTGAAACCGTGGAGATTACCGGAATCGGACATATCCGTTATCAGGAATGTGACCGTTTTGCCGCGATTCTTACCAATCTGAAGGCAATGGGAATCGCATGCGAGCAGCTGGATGAGAACCGTATTGTGATTCATCCGGGAAAACCGCATGGATGTAAAATAAAAACGTTCGAGGATCACCGGGTTGCGATGGCTTTTGCAATTCCGGGACTTGTGACAGACGGTATTGTGATTGAAAATCCTTCCTGCTGCAGGAAGACGTTTGAAAACTATTTTGAAATACTCGATACCTTGTGCAAATAAAAATACAGGCTCCGGAAATTATCCGGAGCCTGTATTTTTTATGGGAAAACCATTTATGTTTTACCGTTCGTGAACCATATAGCCATTGTCGGTAAGCAGACGTTTGGCACGGGTCAGAGTCTGTTTGTCAGGAAACGCGAGCTGAAGAACACCTTCTTCAAATTCCCGGTTATTTACAATACCGATGTTTTTGATGCTGATATGGTATTGTGCGAGCAGCCCGGCAACAGCAGCAATACCGCCGGTTTCATCGACCAGATCCACAAAACATTCATAATATACCGTAGGGGATTTGACACTTGGCAGTGTGATGGAATCCCGGTAGTCTTTTGCCTGCTGAAAGAAGGAAAGCAGTGCCTGTTCATTGGAACTGTCAATGTATCCGCGAAGCTGCGTCAGAAGGGCAAGGTACTGATCCATCAGTGAAAGAAGCGGTTCCCGGTTGGAAGCACAGATATTCTGCCACATCACAGGCGAAGAAGATGCAATTCTTGTGATATCCTTAAATCCCCCGGCGGCAATGGTTTTCATGGTTTCTTTGTCATCATCGATCTGGTGGACCAGATTGACCAGCGAATATGCGATCATGTGCGGCAGATGGCTGATGGCTGCCGTAGAGTAATCGTGTATTTTATAATCCAAAATCAGTGGAATTGCTCCAAGCGACAATACAAAATCACGAAATTCCGAAATTTCTTCCTTTGGAGTCAGGGCGGTCGGGGTGATAATATAGTATGCATTTTCCAAAAGCGTATTGGTGGCACTTAATATGCCTGTTTTTTCGGAACCGGTCATGGGATGCCCGCCGATAAAATTGGCCTCCATGCCAAGACGTATCACTTCTTCATGAATTTCCGTTTTTGTGCTTCCAACGTCTGTGATATAACAGTCGCTGCGGATAATATCTTTTAACTGACGCAGATATGCGAGGTTCCGTTGAACCGGGGCACATAAAAAAATATAATCACAGTCAGAAAAAGCAGACAGTGGTAACAGATCATTGTTTTCGATCAGCCCCTCACGGTACGCTTCTTCGATGGTTTCTTTTATGATGTGCCGTGGCATAAATTTTGATGTCCGGCTGATTGGATTTCATTTTTTTGGCGATCGAACCTCCAATCAGACCCAGTCCGATAAAACCGATTGTTTGAAAAGCCATAAGTTTATTTCCTTTATATTACGTAATTGATGTGTTTATTGTACTATAGAATGGCAGGAGTGTCAAAAGAGGAATGTGTGACAGCACTTGCAACAATTGTCCGTTCGTGTGATAATAAAAAGGCGAAAGGAAACAGAAAGAGGAATTTTTATGAATTTACTTACCGTTGATCATATTACAAAAGTTTATACACAGCGTGAGTTGTTTCACGATGCATCGTTTTATCTGCAGGATGGGGAAAAAGTCGGAATCATAGGCATCAATGGAACCGGAAAATCCACGCTGTTAAAAATTATGGCAGGACTCGAAGAACCGGATGCCGGAAATGTCGTACGGGCCAATCATCTTGTGATTCGCTATCTGCCGCAGATGCCGGAATTTGACCCGCAAAAAGGAGCACTTGAGAATGTACTTTCTTATGCGCAGATTGGAAGTGTGCATCAGCAGGAAGACCGGGAAGAACATGAAAAATGGAATCTGGAAAGCAATGCCAAATCCATGATGACGCGGCTTGGCATATACAATTTCGATGAACCGGTGGGACATTTGTCCGGCGGACAGCGGAAACGACTGGCTCTTGTTGCAGTGCTCCTTACTCCGTGTGATGTACTGCTTTTGGATGAGCCGACGAACCATCTGGATGCCGAAATGGCAGAGTGGCTGGAAAATTATCTGAAAAATTACCGGGGAGCAATGGTTATGGTGACACATGACCGGTATTTTCTGGACAGTGTATGCAACCGGATTGTGGAAGTTGATAAAGGACAGATTTACAGCTATGAGACAAACTATTCCGGATATCTTGCGGTTAAACAGGAGAGGGAAGACATTGCCTGGGCAGGCGAACGGAAAAGACAGTCCATTCTGCGCAAGGAAATCGAATGGATGCAGCGCGGGGCAAGGGCGCGTTCCACCAAACAGAAAGCACATATCCAGCGCTATGAGGCCTTGCGGGATCAAAAAAAAGCCGGATGTTGATAAAAAGATCGAAATCGGTTCGGTGTCCTCCCGTATGGGAAAAACAACCGTGGAATTATCACATATCACAAAAACATATGGAGATCATGTACTGATTTCTGATTTTTCCTATATTTTCTTAAAAAATGACCGGATTGGTTTTGTCGGGAAAAACGGATGCGGCAAGACAACACTTATGAAAATTATTGATGGCAGAATTTTGCCGGATGCTGGGGAAGTAACCATTGGACAGACGATAAAAATCGGATATTACACACAGGAGATCGAACAGGATGAGAATGCGGGAATTGCATATATGGACCCAAAGCTTCGCGTGATTGATTATATCAAAAATACAGCAGAATATGTACGCACAGAAGATGGACTGGTTTCGGCATCCGCAATGCTCGATCAGTTTTTGTTTCCACCGGAAGAACAGTATGGACAGATCAAAAAACTGTCCGGCGGAGAAAAGCGCAGACTGAATCTGCTGCGGGTCCTTATGGAAGCTCCCAATGTACTGATTCTTGACGAACCAACCAACGATCTTGATATCACGACACTGACCATTCTTGAAGATTATCTGGATCATTATGACGGTATTGTGATTACGGTATCGCATGACCGTTATTTTCTGGACCGTGTGGTGCACAGAATCTTTGCTTTTGAGGGAAACGGAAAGCTCTGCCAGTATGAGGGCGGATATACGGACTACCACAGACGGGCCGAAGAGGAAGGAAAATTTGTAGATACTGCAGGCGATTCGTTCCGTAAAAATGAAGAGACGGCAAATGTACAGGAAAAACAGGCGACAGAAGATTCACGTTCTACATGGAAACATGAAAATAAATTAAAATTTTCATATAAAGAACAGAAAGAATATGAAACCATTGAGGACGACATTGCAGCTTTGGAAACACGGCTGGGAGAGATTGACGGGGAGATGGCATCCTGCGCACGGGATTTTGTGAAGCTGAATGAACTGACAGAAGAAAAAACGCAGCTGGAAACACAATTGGAAGAAAAAATGGATCGCTGGACGTATCTGGAAGAACTTGCGGCAAAAATACTTCAACAAAATGCATAAAAAGGTTGTAAAACTTTCTGAAAATTAGTAGAATATAACCATAAAAGAGTAAATATTCTAAAAAAGGAGGGTTTTACTATGAACGTATATACGACAGACAGAATTCGTAATGTGGTTCTCCTGGGGCATGGAGGATGCGGCAAAACTTCCCTGGTGGAAGCCATGGCATATCTGGCAGGTCTGACGACACGTATGGGGACGGTCGCAGATAAAAATACCATCAGTGATTTTGATAAGGAGGAGACGAAACGCCAGTTTTCGATCCATACTTCTGTGGTCGCGATCCCGTGGAAAGACAACAAAATTAATGTTTTGGATACCCCAGGCTATTTTGATTTTGTCGGGGAAGTCGAAGAGGCAGTTTCCGCAGCGGATGCAGCAATTATCGTTATTTCCGGAAAGCGGGAATCGAGACAGGCACGCGGCGCGCCTGGGAAATCTGTGAAAAAAATCATCTTCCACGTATGATCTTTGTGACAGATATGGATATTGACAATGCAAGTTACCGTCAGGTAGTGGAAGATCTGCAGGCTCTTTACGGAAAGAAAATTGCACCGTTTCATCTGCCGGTCCGGGAGGATGGCCAGTTTGTCGGATATGTCAATGTCATCCAGCAGAAAGCAAAGCGATGGATCGATGAGGGAACCGTTGAAAAATTTGAAGTTCCGGAATATTCCCAAAAGAATCTTAATCTGTGCAGGGAAGCTTTGTTAGAAGCTGTGGCAGAAACCAGCGAGGAATTTATGGACCGTTATTTTAACGGAGATGAATTCTCCGAGGACGAAATTCGTCAGGCGCTCAGGGTAAATGTCATGGATGGTTCTATCGTTCCGGTTCTTATGGGATCGAATCCGCTTGCCCGCGGGATGTATACGCTGATGGCAGATATTGTTAAATATTTTCCGAGCCCGGACAAACGGACCTGCGCAGGCATCAATACGACAAACAACGAGGTGTATCCGGCGGACTATGATTTCGCAAAACCGAAGAGTGCGTATATTTTTAAGACAATTGTAGATCCTTACATTGGAAAGTATTCTCTGATCAAAGTAAATTCCGGTGTGCTTAAGACGGATGATGTCTTATTTAATTATCACAGGGATTGTGACGAAAAGATTGGAAAGCTGTACGTTCTGCGCGGAAATAAAAACAGAGGAAGTAAAAGAACTTCATGCGGGGGGATATCGGAGCACTGGCAAAGCTGTCCCCAGTCCCAGACAACGGATTCCCTGTCCGTACGGAATAATCCGGTTGCCTATCTTCGCACGAATTTCTCAAAACCGTACGTATCTATGCGCTACAAAGCAAAAAACAAAGGGGATGTGGATAAGATTTCCCAGTCGCTGCAAAAAATTCTGATGGAAGATCAGACGCTGCGTGTGGTAAATGACAGTGAAAATCGTCAGACTCTGTTATATGGCATGGGTGAGCAGCAGCTTGAAATTGTTCAGAGTATGCTGCTTGAAAAGTATAAAGTAGAAATTGAACTGATGCGTCCAAAGGTCGCTTTCCGCGAAACCATACGTGGAAAATCAGATGTTGAATACAAATATAAAAAACAGTCCGGTGGACATGGACAGTACGGCCATGTTAAAATGAAATTTGAGCCGAGCGGGGATTTAGAGGTCTCCTATGTATTTGAACAGTGTGTTGTGGGTGGAGCCGTTCCGAAAAATTATTTTCCAGCAGTGGAAAAAGGAATTGCAGAAGCTGTTTTGAAAGGACCGCTTGCGGCCTACCCGGTAATCGGAGTGAAAGCGGTACTCTATGATGGCTCCTATCATCCGGTGGATTCCTCCGAGATGGCATTTAAAGTAGCCGCGAAACAGGCATTTAAGAAAGGATTTTTAGATGCGAAGCCGGTATTGTTAGAGCCGATCGCCTCTGTAAAGATCATTACTCCGGAGGATATACCGGTGAAATCATGGGAGATCTGAATAAACGCAGAGGTCGTGTGATGAATATGAATGCAGAAAACGGGTATCAGGAGATCGATGCGGATCTTCCATATCTTGAACTGTATGGATATAATACACAGCTTCGGTCAATGACCAGCGGAAGCGGAACATTTTCTTATGAATTTGCCCGGTATGAACAAGCACCTGAGGATGTGGCAGCAAGAGAAATAGAAGAGAGGGCAGGCAAAGTTGTGGAGACAGAAGAATAGTACAGTGTTTGCTGTATTATTGATTGCAATAACCTTAAATTTTATCGTGACACCGACATATGCAAAAAACACAGAACTCGAAGGGGAGAATTATGCCCCTTCGAGTTCTTCCTTTCAAAAACCTGCAAATGTTCACACAAAGAACGATACGGTTACCGTGGGGTATTTTCTGGGAGGCGGCATACAGAATTCTTTCAATAAAGAATCGTACCCGGCATTCAGCGGGGACCAGCCGCTGTATACGCCATACCGGAGTGGATTCCGGTTTCTCGGATGGTACTCCGATGCCGCGCTTCACAAACAGATAAAGACCATTCCCACGGATCGTAAGGATCATTACATTCTTTATGCCAAATGGACCGCAAAGATTAATAATTATTACAATGTAGAATATTATAACTATCACAAAAGAGAGAGCCGGTTCGACAAAAATCTGGTTCTGTTGAAAGATCTTTGATTACAGCTTTTACAATGAAATTGATATTCCGGGCATGCCGGATACCCGGGGAGGAGGATGTGTTAAAAAAAATATATTTTCAGTGCATCCCAGTGCCCGCAGGGGATTTGTCTGACCGACGAATTTGTGCTGATCACTTCTTATTCCACGGAAGATGACTGTATGGGAGAGCTTATGGTGTTTGACAGGGAAACCGGAGAATATATGGTCACACTGGGAACGGATGAAAACAGCCATCTGGGAGGAATTGCGTTTGACGGTGACAATGTATGGGTGTGCAATTCCTATGAAAACTGTGTGGAGCGGATCTCCTACGATTTTATTGAACTGATGGCCTATCAGAATACCGGAGATGTCGTGGATGCAAGAGATGTTGTGGATGAGTTTCCGGTCAAAAATACGCCTTCCTGTATTACCTGGTATGGCGGAAGATTGTGGATTGCAACGCATACACTTCTGGTGAATTCACGAATGGTGGCATATTATCTGGATAAAAAGACGGACAAACTGATTGCCTCAGTGATTATAAAATTCCGCAAAAGGTGCAGGGAGTTACGTTCGATGATTCCGGAAACGTATATCTGAGCACTTCCTACGGAAGAAACCAGTCTTCCTATTTATATTGTTACGACTCTGTCACGGCACTCGCAACCCGGCCGAAACATCCGAGAAAGAAAGTGGAAATGCCTCCGGCATCGGAAGAACTCGATGTAAGTGACAATACCTTATATATTCTGTTTGAATCGGCAGGAGAAAAATATTATGAGGGAACCGACGGGAAAGGCAAAAGCCTGTTCCCGCTGGATAAAATTTTAAAAATCCCGATCAGGGAGCTGGATGTGAACGGTTCATCGACATCAGGGACATGATCTTTTTCATTTGCGTCTGACTCTCAGGCGGAAGGTCTTTGGACAGCAGATCACACAACAGTTCGATTTCAGGCTTTGTGAAATCAATATGGTTTTCCTTTGCCTGCCTCATATTTGAGAGAAGAAACGGCATGGCATCTTTCATGTTTAAAGGTTTTTCTTTCTGTGCAAAGGAGAGCAGAAATTGCAATTTTTCCGGACTTAAATTGCAAACGCCGGATTGTTCAAAAAGATTGGAATCCATTCAAAAACCTCCTGCGGATTTATGGATTGTGAAACAGATCCTGATTTTCCATAATACAAAACAGAGTCTGCAATGTATCAATCATTTCCTGTTCTTTTGGGGTACAATATTTACGGACTGCACTAAGCATTGCATCCCGCCGTTTGGTACCGGCAGGCAGAGAACAGGCAGCCATGCTGTTCTCCTGTCTGGAGAAAGCTGCTGTGGCATTTTTCCATTCCATCAGCTGGATCAGCATGGCAAGCGGCTTTTGTGTCGGAACGTCTAAATATGGTACGATGGACTTTAAGATCTGCGTATTTCTCGTCTGGATCAGATCGTCATACGTGATGGATTTATTTTCATCCATGGATCACACATCCTATATAATTTTTCTATTATTTTATGAGAGAATGCCTGTCTGTATGAATACAATAAAAGAAAAAGGAAAAAATAGATGCATGAGAGACTGATTATTGATGGAAACAGTGTTTATGAAGTGGATGAAGAATGCCTGAAACGACGGAATGTTCCCACGGAATGCAGGGTAAAAGAGGCTGTGGAACGTCAGATCCAGAAAGAAAAAGCCACAAAAGAAGGATAGCATTTTATATGCAAAAAGGGATGCAGATACTGCATCCCTTTTTGGTTGTGCACCTTGCTGCACACGTTTCTAACACAAATATTAGAAGATTCCGCCGCATCCGTTTCCGCCGCCATTGCATCCGCCACAGAATAACAGAAGAAGAATCAGCCAGCAGCAGTCGTTTCCGCCGCCACTGCATCCGCATCCGTTGTTGTTTCCGCAGAAAGATCCATTTCCACAGCAGGAGAGAAGAAGAATGATCCAGATAATAGAATTGCATCCACATCCGTTATCTGTTGAACATCCACAGTTTGTAGCAGTTAAATCACTCATAAGTGACCTCCAAATAAATATATTTACAGTATAGTGTATGAGACGGCAGCAAAAGGGTTCCATATTTTTCTAAAAAAATTCATTGACTTTCACATAGTAAATAGATAAAATGATTTTATAACGTAATAATTGTATACAATTATTCATGTATGAAAAGGAGTAGTCAGCACATGAGAGAAGTAGTAATGAATGACAAATCAAACCTGTTGCAGCTCGAAGAACATTTTTTATCAGCTGGTAGATGTGGATGAACCGAATACATTCCGGAACCTTTTTCCCTATGAGGAGATTCCGAAGATTGCGTTTAATGATCGTATTGTTCCGCATAATATGCCGGATGAAATCTGGATTACAGATACCACATTCCGTGATGGGCAGCAGTCCCGTGCTCCGTATACCACCGAACAGATCGTGACGATTTATGATTACTTACATAAACTTGGCGGTCCGAAGGGAAAGATTCGTCAGAGTGAATTCTTCTTATATAGTAAGAAAGACCGCGACGCGGTATATAAATGTATGGAACGTGGCTATCAGTTTCCGGAAGTCACTTCCTGGATTCGTGCCAGCAAACAGGACTTTCAGCTGGTCAAAGACCTGGGTCTTCGCGAGACGGGCATTCTTGTCAGCTGTTCTGACTACCATATTTTCTATAAAATGAAAATGACAAGACGGGAGGTTATGAATCTGTACCTGAGCGTGATCCGCGACTGTTTAGAGACCGGCATCAGTCCGCGCTGTCATCTTGAGGATATCACACGTTCCGATATTTACGGATTTGTAATTCCGTTCTGTGTGGAACTGATGAAACTGCAGGATGAGTACAAGATTCCGATCAAGGTACGTGCCTGCGATACGATGGGGATATGGGGTAAACTTCCCTAGTGCCGTAATTCCACGAAGTGTGCCGGGAATCATTTACGGTCTGACAACACATGCCGGAGTTCCTTCTTCCCAGATTGAGTGGCATGGACACAACGATTTTTACAAAGCAGTCAACAATTCCACCACTGCATGGCTGTACGGAGCAAGTGGTGTCAACTGTTCTTTGTTTGGAATCGGAGAGCGTACCGGTAATACGCCTCTGGAAGCCATGGTATTTGAGTATGCCCAGCTGCGCGGCACTCTCGACGGCATGGATACGACCGTGATCACAGAACTTTCCGAATATTATGAAAAAGAACTGGGATACAAACAGCCGCCACAGACACCGTTTGTCGGAAGTAACTTTAATGTGACAAGAGCCGGTATTCACGCGGACGGATTACTGAAAAATGAGGAAATCTATAACATTTTCGATACCGGAAAATTTTTAAACCGTCCACCTCTGGTAGCAGTATCGAATACCTCAGGTCTGGCAGGTATTGCACACTGGATCAACAATTATTATCATTTGCCAGATGACCGGAAAGTGGACAAAAACTCAGAACTTGTACACCGGATCAAAGACTGGGTAGACACACAATACGATGACGGACGCGTAACCGTTATGACGGATCAGGAGCTTGTTGTAGAAATTACTTCCGTTTGTAAAGAGCTTGGTATTGTGTTATAGGCAAAAATTCGATATTATATAAGGTGAAATTATGGCAGAAGATCATTATTCATTAAGTGCCAAAGTTTTTCATTCCATTCGGGAAGATATTTTAAATGGAAAATATCAGGCGAATGAGGAACTGAAGGAAAAGAATATTGGCGACGATCTCGGGGGTGAGCCGGACTCCCGTCCGGGAAGCACTCCGGCAGCTGGAGCTGGAAGGGCTGGTACATATCATTCCAAACAAGGGAGCGTTTGTAGAAGGGGTTACCCTTCAGGATGTCAAAGATATCTATGAGATACGGACGCTTTTAGAGGGATTATGCGCCCGGTGGGCAGCGGAGCGGATCACGCAGGAACAGTTGGAGGAACTGGAAGAAATCGTATTTTTATCCGATTTTCACTATTCCAAAGAAAACTGGGATCAGATACTGGAACTGGATAACCGTTTCCACGAAATGGTATATGAAGCATGCGCAAGCAAAGAACTGACACGTGTGCTTCGGGACTATCATCATTATCTGCAGCGCATCCGTCGGATCACACTGGAAGAGAAAGCACGGGCTCATGCGTCGATCAATGAACACCGGGCAATTGCCGAGGCATTAAAGGCAAGGGATGCCCGGACAGCGGAGGAGTGTGCCAGACTCCATATCCGCAATACGATATCCAACATGGATAAAATCGGTTGGGAAAATCTGATGAAATAAAATAAAGGAGAATGAAGCGATGAGCAAGATTACAATGACAACACCACTGGTAGAGATGGACGGAGATGAAATGACAAGAATTCTCTGGAAAATGATCAAGGATGAGCTGTTACTTCCGTTTATTGATCTGAAAACAGAGTATTATGATCTGGGACTGGAAGAGCGTAACCGGACAAACGATCAGGTAACGGTTGATTCTGCAAATGCAACAAAGAAATACGGTGTTGCTGTAAAATGCGCAACGATCACTCCGAATGCCGCAAGAATGACAGAATATAATTTAAAAGAGATGTGGAAGAGTCCGAACGGAACCATCCGTGCCATGCTTGACGGAACGGTATTCCGTGCGCCGATTGTCGTAAAGGGAATTGAGCCAAATGTTAAGACCTGGGAAAAACCGATCACGATTGCAAGACATGCGTATGGCGATGTGTATAAGGCATCAGAAATGAAGGTTCCAGGACCTGGTAAAGCTGAGCTGGTATTTACGGCAGAGGATGGAACCATCGTGCGTGAGCTGATCCATAATTTTACCGGGGCCGGTGTATTACAGGGACAGCATAACCTGGACGATTCCATTGAAAGCTTTGCACACAGCTGCTTTAAATATGCACTGGATACAAAACAGGATCTGTGGTTTGCAACAAAGGATACCATTTCCAAAAAATATGACCATACCTTTAAGGATATTTTCCAGGATGTATTTGAGAAGAATTACAAGGATGCATTTGAAAAAGCCGGAATTGAGTATTTTTATACTTTGATCGATGATGCGGTTGCACGTGTTATGAAGTCAAAAGGCGGATTTATCTGGGCATGCAAAAACTATGACGGTGATGTTATGAGTGATATGATCAGTTCTGCATTCGGCTCTCTTGCATGATGACTTCCGTACTTGTATCCCCGCATGGATATTATGAGTATGAAGCTGCACACGGAACCGTTCAGAGACATTATTATAAGCATCTGAAGGGTGAAGAAACTTCCACAAACTCCGTCGCAACCATTTTTGCATGGACAGGAGCACTCAGAAAGCGCGGAGAACTGGATAAAAATCAGGCACTCTGTGATTTTGCGGATAAACTGGAAGCAGCATGCTTAAAGACCATTGAGTCCGGAAAGATGACAAAGGATCTTGCTTTGATTACGACCATTGAAAATCCGGTGGTATTAAACAGTGAGAATTTTATTAAGGCAATCCGGACAGAACTGGAAGCTTCTCTTTCATAAATAAAAGGATTGGAGGATGAAATTGTGGAAAAGGAAATCTCACAAGCTGTCATCCGTCGTATGCCAAGATATTACCGTTATCTGGGAGAATTGCTGGAGGAAGGCGTTGAGCGCATTTCCTCCAATGATCTGAGTCACCGGATGATGGTGACGGCCTCTCAGATTCGCCAGGATTTGAATAATTTTGGCGGATTTGGACAACAGGGTTACGGATATAATGTGAAATACCTGTATGATGAGATCGGAAAAATACTGGGGTTAAATGAGACCCATAATATTATCATGATCGGTGCCGGAAATCTTGGTCAGGCAATTACAAATTATGTGAAATTTGAACGGTTTGGTTTTATCATTACTGCGTTGTTTGATGTAAAACCATCTTTAAAAGGACAGACCGTTCGTGATATTCCGATTTATATGATGGATGAACTGGATGATTACTGCAAAAAAAATAAAGTAGATATTGCAGCCTTAACACTCCCGAAAGAAAAGGCAGAAGATACCGCACAGCATCTTGTGAATCTGGGAATTCGCGCCATCTGGAATTTTGCCCATGTGGATCTGGATTTAAGTGATAAAAGTGTGGTTGTCGAAAATGTTCATTTGTCGGACAGTCTGATGCAGTTATCATATAATATCGTGAAGAACTCCAAGTAGCACACAAAGAGGTGATACGATGAAGGATGATGAAGAATTTAAAAAAGCGCTGGCAGACAAACAGGTGCCGATTCTTGTACTTGATGAGAAGTGGCATCGGCTTTTTGCTGTGCATGGCAAGCCGGACGAAATTCATGAAACGGAAAACGAGCTGAATGCTTTGCTTGCCAGACAGGGAAAACTGAATGAAGAGTTAAAACAGCTGAAAAAAGTAAAAAAGCAGCTGATGGAAAGCATTGTCGCAAACATGGACGGAACTACATCCGAAGATATGGATGCACAGCGGGAAAAAAAGCTGGATGAAGATAAACGTCTGATTGATGAAACCAATCAGAAAATGGAAGAAAATGAGGACGAACTGCTGGAAATTCCACGTCGGATCCGTGATGTCAACCGGAAACTGATGCTTCAGAGCATGGGATATTTTTACGAAAAAATACGTGTCAATAAAAAGGAATCCGATGATATTGATGCCTGGATCAATCAGGTTCGTGTGGATTTAAAGAAAAATATCATCCGTAAGCAGAACCGGGATATCAACAATCGTGAGATTTATGCGTATCTGCACGATATATTCGGGCCATCCACTCTGGATCTGTTCGATATTCACTATGAAGATGAAGATGTGGAAGAGGACAGCGCACAAAATAAACAAAACGATACGAAAGAATCACAAAAGGAAGAGAAGAAAGAGGAGAATTAGAAATCTTGCGTTATCTTGTATCGGGAAAAGAAATGAAGCTTCTGGATCAGAATACGTCGCAGGTGTTTCATGTACCGGAACTGGTATTGATGGAACAGGCATCGATGGCTTTTGTGCAGAAGCTTTTAGTGCTTAAACAAAATAAATTATCGACAGCATTAATCGCCTGTGGAAGCGGAAATAACGGAGGGGACGGACTTGCCATTGCCCGACTTTTGCGGGAACAGGGGGTTTTTGTGTCCGTATGGCCGGCAGGAGAGGAAGAAGGGCACCGGACCAGTCCATCCTATGACACCCAGAAACAGATCTGCAGTGCCTACCGCATTCCGGTCGTGCAAAAGGAGAAAGTTTCCGCGGGGGAGGCATCCTATGATGTGGTCATTGATGCCATGTTTGGAACCGGTCTGTCCCGGGAAATATCCGGAGCACTTGCAAACGATATTGACGTGCTCAATCAATTGTCTGGATGGAAAGTTGCCGTGGATATTGCTTCCGGAATCAGTTCCGATGATGGGGCAGTACTTGGCACGGCTTTTCGGGCAGATGACACAATTACATTTTCATTCGGGAAAAAGGGACAGTATCTGTGGCCGGGCAATGAATACTGCGGAAAGGTACATGTGGTTTCCATGGGAATTACACAGGAAAGCTGGCTGGATGATAAGCCGCATACGGCTGTTCTGGAATCGGAAGATTTAAAAAAACTTCCCTCCCGTATGGCACATACCAATAAAGGCTCGTATGGGAAGTTGCTAATTATTGCCGGAAGTGTTAATATGTCCGGAGCGGCATGTTTTTGTGCAAAAGCTGCATATCGTATGGGAAGTGGCCTGGTGCGGGTATGCACCTGTGAACAAAACCGGCTGATTCTGCAGACAAAGGTTCCGGAAGCTGTTCTTGTCACCGGGCAGGAAAACGAGGAAGAAACTTTGCTGGCAGAACAGCTGCAGTGGGCGGATGCCGTAGTATTTGGCCCGGGAATCGGAACCGGACAGCGTGCACGCCGCATGACATCCACCGTTCTGGAACAATGCCGCGTTCCACTGGTTTTGGACGCAGATGCGTTAAATATCATTGCGGATCAGCCAGAACTTTTAGAACAGGCAAAGGCGGACATTATTCTGACACCGCATCCCGGAGAAATGTCCCGGCTGACCAAAAAACCGGTTTCTGAAATTCTGACCACACTGGAGCAATCTGCCGAAACCTTTGCGAAGCGTTTCCATGTGATTTGTGTATTAAAAGATTTTCATACGGTTACTGCCGTTTCGGATGGCATGACGTATGTAAATTTATCGGGAAATAATGGAATGGCAACGGCCGGAAGCGGAGATGTGCTGGCAGGTGTGATCGGTTCCCTTCTTGCCCAGGGAATGAAAGCAGAGGAAGCAGCACCTCTTGGGGTGTATGTGCACGGGCTGGCGGGAGATGCCGCAAAAGAAAAATGTGGAGTCCGGGGGAATGATGGCTTCCGATATCATAGAAGGACTCAAAGAGGTAGAAAAATCATGAAAAAAAATCGTGTTTATGCAGGCATTGATTTAGATGCACTGCGCTATAATATGGAATCCATGCATAAAAATATTAAAGAAGGAACCAAAATTGCCGCCGTCATCAAGGCAGATGCTTACGGGCATGGGGCACTGACAGTAGCAAAAACAATCGAGGACCTTCCGTATGTATGGGGATTTGCCGTGGCAACTGCGATGAAGCGGAGATGCTGATTGCGGATGGGCGAAAGAAACCGATTCTGATCCTTGGAATCAGTTTTCCGGAACATTATGAGCTCATAGTGGAAAAAGAAATACGTCCTGCAATCTGTGAATATGAGGCGGCAAAAGCTCTTTCGGATATCGCTGTCAGAAAAAATAAAACCTGTCATATCCATATTAAAATTGATACCGGAATGAGCCGGATCGGTCTGCAGGTCACAGAGGAGAGTGCCGATCTGGTTGCAAAGATTGCGCAGCTTCCGGGAATTGAGATTGAAGGTATTTTTACACATTTTGCCCAGGCAGATGAGTATGATAAAACTCCAACCCAAAAGCAGATTGCACTTTTTCAGAAGATGATAACAATGTTAGAGGAACGGAATGTTAAAATACCGATCCATCATTGCTCCAACAGTGCCGGAATTGTAGAGATCCCGGAAGCAAATATGGATATGGTAAGAGCGGGAATTACTCTTTATGGTATGTGGCCATCGGAGGAAGTGGCACACAATATTTCCCTTCATCCGGTGATGTCCTTAAAGAGCCATATCGCTTTTGTCAAGACACTGGGAAAAGGGCGTAAGATCAGTTATGGCGGTATCTATGAGACACCGTCAGAAAAAAGAATTGCAACCATTCCGGTCGGCTATGCGGATGGTTATGCAAGAGGGCTTTCCAATAAAGGCTATGTTCTTATTCACGGGAAGAAGGCTCCGATCTGCGGCAGAGTCTGCATGGACCAGTTTATGGTCGATGTGACCGAAATTCCGGAAGCAAAAGAAGGTGATCCGGTGACCCTTCTCGGAAAAGACGGCAGCGAATGTATCACGATGGAAGAGCTTGGCGAATTATCCGGTCGTTTCAATTATGAATTTGCATGTCTGATCACACCGCGTGTGCCAAGAATCTGTATACAGGAATCATAAGATTACACAGATGTCTCCTTTTTGAATAACATATAGTATGAAATCATCTTTTTGAATACATGTGAGAAATATGGAAATACTTTTAGTATCACAAAGTATGGGGTGAAAACGTATGTTGATTCAAAGAGGAGATGTTTATTATGCAGATCTGCGCCCGGTCGTGGGATCGGAACAGGGAGGCGTCCGGCCGGTTCTTATCATTCAGAACAATATCGGGAACCGGCACAGCCCGACCGTGATCTGTGCGGCGATTACTTCGCAGATGCATAAAGCAAAACTTCCTACACATGTCGAATTAAACTGTGACAAATACGATCTGGCAAAGGATTCTGTCGTTTTGCTGGAACAGTTGCGAACCATTGACAAAAAGCGGCTGAAAGATAAAGTATGTCATCTGGATCATCAGATTCTTTTGAAAATTGACAAAGCACTGGAGATCAGCCTGGAATTGTATACATAACTTGACGGAATACAGTTCCCATGGTATGATTTGGAGTATTATATACATTAAAGGAGAAACGAAATGGACGATAGTGCCAGTTCCGGCAGGACGAATATTTTAAAAAAAATTATAGGATTTTTAAACCCGTCTTCCCATGAGGATGATGTGACCGAAGAAGAGATTATTTCCATGGTAAATGAAGGACACGAACAGGGAGTTCTTCGTGCTTCGGAGGCAGAGATGATTCACAATATTTTTGAATTCGGTGACAAAGAAGCCAAAGATATTATGACACATCGAAAGAATCTGATTGCGATCGATGGGGAACTTTCCTATAATGATGCTGTTCCGTTCATCATTGAAAACAATAAGTCAAGATATCCGGTTTATCTGGAGGACATCGATAATATTATCGGTGTTTTACATATTAAAGACGCATTTGCCTTTGCACAGAAAAATGAGGTATTCCGTACTTCCATCAAAGACATTAAGGGGCTGATCCGGGAGGTGGATTTTGTTCCGGAAACATTAAATATTCATACTCTTTTCCAGAAAATGCAGGCAAAAAAGAGCCATCTGGTCATAGTGGTAGATGAATATGGACAGACATCCGGTGCGGTAGCCATGGAGGATATCCTGGAAGAAATTGTCGGAAACATCGAGGATGAGCATGATGAGGAAGAACAGCTGATTCGCCAGAATACAGATGGAAGTTATACCATGAGCGGGTTCGCAAGTCTTTCGGACGTGGCGGAAACGTTACAGATTCCGGTAAATGATGATGATTTTGACACGCTCAACGGTTTTCTGGTTTCCCTGATGGAAAAAATTCCAAATGATGGTGAAACTGCCAGATTACAGGCGTACGGATATGAATTTTCCATTCGGAAAGTGAAGGATAAAATGATCCGTGAGGTTCTTGTAAAAAAAGCAGATGCAAAGCATCAGCGGCCGGAGGATGACCCACTTGCGCGAAACGGCAAAGAATGATAGAATAAAATACAGGTAATGCTTCTGTACGAATGACATGAAGTATGGATGGTTACAGGATAGAATACAATTTAGAAAAGAGGATTTTAAACAATGTCAGGACATTCCAAATTTGCGAATATCAAGCACAAAAAAGAAAAAATGATGCAGCAAAGGGAAAGATCTTTACCATGATCGGTAGAGAAATTGCTGTTGCGGTAAAAGAGGGTGGTCCGGATCCGGCAAATAATTTCAAACTTGCACAGGTAATCGCAAAGGCAAAGTCAAACAATATGCCGAATGATACCATCGAGCGCGGTATCAAAAAAGCGGCAGGCGATGGAAACAGTGTTAATTACGAGACAACAACTTATGAGGGATATGGACCAAGCGGCACAGCAATTATTGTAAAGTGCCTGACGGATAATAAGAATCGTACAGCAGCCAATGTGCGTAATGCATTTACCAAGGGACAGGGAAGTATCGGTACACAGGGATGTGTATCCTATATGTTCGATGAAAAAGGACAGATTATCATTGACAAAGAAGAATGTGATATGGATGGTGATGATCTGATGATGCTTGCACTTGATGCAGGTGCAGAAGATTTTTCCGATGCGGATGACAGCTTTGAGATCACTACCGCTCCGGAAGATTTTGATGCGGTACATAAGGCACTTGAAGAGCAGAACATTCCGATGGCATCTGCGGAAGTAACCATGATTCCACAGACATATGTGACGCTGACCGATGAGGCTGATATTACAAATATCGGAAGAATTCTTGATTTCCTGGATGACGATGATGATGTTCAGGAAGTATATCACAACTGGGAAGAGTAAAATTACATACTGTAAAAATGCGTCATACGCAAAACAGGGTTTTAAATTAGGAGGCAGGTATGAAGAAAATCTTATTTGCAGCATCCGAATGTGTTCCTTTTATTAAAACAGGAGGACTTGCTGATGTATGTGGGGCTTTGCCTAAAACATTTGATCATAAGGATTGGGATGTGCGTGTTGTTATTCCGAATTACAGCTGTATTCCGGAAAAATACCGCAGTCAGTTTGAGTATGTGACCCATTTTTATATGGCATGCGGTTCTTATATTCCAAGTAAATATGTAGGGGTTTTACAATATAAACTGGATGGAGTCACCTATTATTTCATTGATAATCAGGAGTATTTTAACTGTTTCGTACCGTATGGAGATATGCGCTATGATATTGAAAAATTCACGTTCTTCGACAAAGCGGTATTGTCCATGCTTCCGCTGATCGGTTTCCGCCCGGATATCATTCACTGTCATGACTGGCAGGCCGGACTGATTCCTGTTTATTTAAAGAACGAATTTCAGGCAGATTCTTTCTTCTGGGGCATCCGGTCGATTATGACCATACATAATCTGAAGTTCCAAGGAATCTGGGATGTAAAAACCATGCAGGGACTTACGGGATTCTCAAGTGATCTGTTTGTTCCGGATAAGCTGGAATTTAATAAAGATGCAAATATGTTAAAGGGCGGACTTGTTTATGCAGATTATATTACTACCGTCAGTGATACCTATGCGCAGGAGATTCAGACCGAATATTACGGCGAGGGATTAAATGGCTTGTTATCTGCACGTCATTTTGACATGCAGGGAATTGTAAACGGAATTGATTATACGACTTACAATCCACAAACCGATTCCAAGATTTACATGAATTATGATGCGTCCAACTTCCGGAAAAAGAAGTATGTGAACAAAGAACGGCTGCAGGAAGAACTTGGTCTGGATGTAGATAAGAAGAAATACATGATCGGACTCATTTCCCGTCTGACCGATCAAAAGGGGCTGGATCTGATCAATGCCGTCATGGACGGACTGGTAGATGAATTTACCCAGCTGGTAGTCATCGGAACCGGGGAACCACAGTATGAGAATATGTTCCGGCACTACGCATGGAAATATCCGAACCGGGTTTCTGCAAATATCTGTTACTCTGATGATCTGGCACACAAGCTTTATGCGGCAGCGGATGCGTTCTTAATGCCTTCCCGCTTTGAGCCGTGTGGTCTGACACAGATGATTTCTTTCCGGTATGGAACCGTCCCGATTGTAAGAGAAACCGGAGGATTAAAAGACACGGTTCAGGCTTACAATGAATATGATAACAGTGGAGATGGATTCTCCTTTACAAATTACAACGCTGACGAAATGCTGCAGGTGATTAATTATTCCAAGCATATTTTCTATGACCGCAAGCGCCAGTGGAACCAGATGGTAGACCGTGGAATGGCAAATGATTTTTCATGGAATGCGTCAAAATTCCGCTATGAGGGACTGTATAATTATCTTCTCGGTGAATAAAACAGAAAAATAATTCATAAGATAAGAACGGATACATTTGTATCCGTTCTTATTTTTATGAATGGCAAAGGTGAAAAAACAATGGGAGATACCAAAAAAGAAAATGATGACATTATTGAATTCGGACAGGCAATGTTACATGCAGACCGGAGAAATACAACCATTTATCTGTTATCAATTATCGGAGAAATTGAAGGACACGAATGTCTTCCGTCAACTTCAAAAACGACAAAATATGAACATGTCCTGCCACGTCTGGCAGCGATTGAGGACGATGAGAGTGTAAATGGCGTTTTGTTATTGCTCAATACCATGGGTGGAGATGTGGAGAGCGGACTTGCGATTGCGGAAATGGTCGCGTCGCTTTCGAAACCTACCGTTTCTTTAGTGCTTGGTGGGAGCCATTCCATCGGTGTTCCGCTGGCCGTTTCCACAGATTACTCTTTTATTGTTCCGAGCGGAACCATGGTGATCCATCCGGTACGGATGAGTGGAACCGTGATCGGGGCAAAACAGACATATGATTACTTTAAACAGATGCAGGATCGGATTGCCGGATTCGTGGCTTCCCATTGTCACGTTTCGGAGGAACGGATGACAGAAATGATGATGAATACGCAGATGCTGACCAAGGATCTCGGCACGATTCTTGTCGGGAAACAGGCAGTGTCTGAAGGCATTATTGATGCTGTCGGGGGAATTTCGGATGCATTTGCAAAGCTGTATCAGCTGATAGGGGAAAATAGTTAAAAATAATTAAAAAAGCTGATGGGTGACATTCTGGTGTAAATATGATAAAATAAAAGGAGTTTTGTATGAAGGAGTGTGTCCAATGGCTGCGGGAAACCGTAAATCATCAAATAAAAGAAAAACACAGACAAAAAAGAGCGTATGGCGGAAATGGAGAAAGCACAGGCATTTCGCGTGGAAGTAACGTTGTGGATTGTTGTTGCAGCTGCGCTGCTGCTTTTTATCAGTAATCTGGGATTCGGAGGAGCCGTTGGCAAAACCGTCAGCGGCTTTCTTTTTGGTATGTTCGGACTTATGGCATATGTTCTTCCGGTGCTGCTTCTTGTGGGCAGTTTTTTTGCGGTATCGAACCGTGGAAATAAGCTGGCAGCCGTAAAATTGATTGCGGCAATTGTATTTTTGGTCTTTTTATGTACATTTATGGGACTGGCCATGAATGGAAACGACCGGATCCATCCACTTGACGCATATACATATTGTGCAGAACGGCATACCGGTGGCGGCATCATCGGCGGATGTCTGGCTTATTACATGTGTCAGGCATTTGGACTGATCGGGTCTTTTATTATTGACATTATCGTGCTGATCGTCTGTATGGTACTGATTACAGAGCGTTCGGCATTGCGTGGAATGCAAAAAGGCGGCAAAAAGGTCTATGAATCCGCAAAGGAAAGCAATGAAAAGTATCGGGAATACAGGGAATACCGTGCACAGGAGCGGAAAGAACGCCGCATGGATCATAAAGTGTCCGGAGTATCCATCGATACACGGATTGAAGAAAAAGGCAAAAAAAATAAAAAGAGAAAATCGGATGAAATGGGAGAACTGTCGGCACCTGCATTTGATATGATGCCGGATACCACAGTATCTCCGATGCCGGAAAAAATTTCTTCTCCGGCACCAGTGGCGGTTTTAGAAGAACCCGCGGCAGAAATACAGCCGGAGATTTCGGGGGATTTTATGCCGGATACTTTCCACCGGAACCGTCGCAGGCGGCACCGGTTCCGGAACATATTGCAGGATTGGCACCGGCCAAAGACGTATTAAAGCCGGCAGAAAAAACACAAAAAAAGAAAAACGAACAGGAAATCCAAAACGAAGTACAGAAAGTAGCACAGGAAATGGAGACGTCGGGTTTGGAACACAAACCGGACAAAGCATATGTTTTTCCATCCATAGATCTGTTGAAAAAGGGAGAAGGAAAAAAGTCTGCCAATACTGAACATCAGTTGCGGGAAACTGCGGATAAGCTGCAGCAGACGTTAAAGAACTTCGGGGTCAATGTCACCGTTACCAACATCAGCTGCGGACCGGCAGTGACAAGATATGAAATTCAGCCGGAAATGGGTGTGAAGGTGAGCAAGATTGTCGGGCTGACCGACGATATCAAACTCAATCTGGCAGCTGCGGATATCCGTATCGAGGCGCCGATTCCGGGAAAAGCAGCGGTAGGAATTGAAGTTCCGAACAAAGAAAATGTTATGGTTGCTTTCCGTGACCTGATCGAATCGCCGGAATTTCAGACGGCAAAGTCCAAGATCAGTTTTGCAGTTGGAAAAGATATTTCCGGGAAAACAAAAGTAACCGATATTGCAAAGATGCCGCATCTGCTGATCGCCGGTGCAACCGGCTCGGGTAAATCCGTCTGCATCAATACGATTATCATGAGTATTTTATATAAGGCGAGACCGGATGAAGTAAAGCTGATCATGATTGATCCGAAAGTAGTAGAGTTAAGTGTCTACAACGGAATTCCGCACCTGATGATTCCGGTTGTAACCGATCCGAAAAAAGCATCTGGTGCTTTGCACTGGGCAGTTGCGGAAATGACGGAACGATATGAAAAATTTGCGGAGGCAAATGTGCGTGAAATCAATGGATACAACGCAAAGGTAGATTCCATTGAAGTACCGGAAGGGCAGGAGCGCCCGCAAAGATGCCACAGATTGTGATCATTGTGGACGAGCTTGCAGATCTTATGATGGTAGCTCCAATGACGTGGAAGAGGCCATCTGCCGACTGGCACAGCTGGCACGAGCGGCGGGGATTCATCTGGTGATTGCAACCCAGCGTCCATCGGTGAATGTCATCACCGGTCTGATCAAAGCAAATATGCCGAGCCGGATTGCATTTTCGGTGACTTCGGGTACGGATTCCCGAACGATTCTGGATATGAATGGCGCAGAAAAGCTTCTTGGAAAAGGAGATATGCTGTTCCACCCGCAGGGGGCACCGAAACCGATTCGTGTACAGGGAGCATTTGTTTCCGATAAAGAAGTTTCTGATGTTGTGGAATTTATCAAAGAACAAAATGAAACTGCATCGTATAACGAAGAAATTGTACAGAAAGTGGACAGTATGCAGGCATCATCCGGCGGTACCACCGTGTCTATCTCCGATGCGGATGCGCAGGATGACGGCAGGGATGCATATTTTGATGAAGCAGCACAGATTATCGTAGATAAGGAAAAAGCATCCATAGGTATGCTGCAGAGATATTTAAAAGTGGGATTCAACCGTGCTGCCCGTATTATGGACCAGTTGGAAGAAGCTGGTATCGTTGGACCGGAGGAAGGAACGAAACCGCGGAAAGTTCTGATGACTTCCGAAGAATTACAGGCAGTAAAAGAGGATTTATAAAAAACATTTCAGGAGGAGAAAATTATGAAGACTGATATTCAAATTGCACAGGAAGCAACATTGCAGCCAATCAAAGAGGTAGCCGCAACAATTGGAATTGAAGAAGAAGATCTGGAATTGTACGGAAAGTACAAAGCGAAGATTTCCGATGAACTGATTGCACGAAGCCACAACAATCCGGACGGAAAACTGATTCTGGTGACCGCCATCAATCCAACACCAGCAGGAGAAGGAAAAACGACAGTCACCGTGGGATTGGGTCAGGCATTTGCAAAACTTGGGAAAAAAGCAATGATTGCGTTGCGTGAGCCTTCCCTTGGACCATGTTTCGGAATTAAAGGCGGTGCCGCAGGTGGCGGATATTCCCAGGTTGTTCCGATGGAGGGATTTAAATCTTCATTTTACAGGGGATTTTCATGCAATTACTTCTGCAAATAATCTGCTGGCAGCTCTTTTGGACAACCATATCCAGCAGGGAAATACGCTTGGGATTGATCCAAGACAGGTGGTATGGAAACGCTGTCTGGATATGAATGACCGTGTCCTTCGTAATGTGGTTGTGGGACTTGGAAATAAAATGGACGGAATGGTGCGTGAGGATCATTTCGTAATCACGGTAGCATCCGAAATTATGGCGATTTTATGCCTTGCCGAAGATATGAAAGATTTAAAGAGACGTCTGGGACGGATTATCGTGGCATATACGTTTGACGGCAAGCCGGTAACTGCAGAAGATCTGCAAGCAGTCGGATCTATGGCAGCTCTGTTAAAAGATGCGTTAAAGCCGAATCTGATCCAGACACTGGAGCATACACCGGCGCTCGTTCACGGAGGACCATTTGCCAATATCGCACATGGATGTAACAGCGTGCGTGCTACCACAACTGCTTTAAAACTTGCCGATTATGTAATTACCGAGGCAGGATTCGGTGCGGATTTAGGTGCGGAAAAATTCTTTGATATCAAGTGCCGGAAGGCAGGGCTTCATCCGGATGCAGTGGTACTCGTTGCAACGATCCGTGCATTAAAATACAATGGCGGAGTTTTGAAGGATGAATTATCCAATGAAAACCTTGAGGCATTAAAGAAAGGAATTGTCAATCTGGAGAAACATATTGAAAACCTTCAGAAATTCGGTGTGCCGGTCGTTGTCACATTGAATGCATTTGTTTCGGATACAGAGGCAGAAACCGCTTATGTAGAACAGTTCTGCAAAGAGCATGACTGTGAATTTGCTCTGGCAAAAGTATGGGAAAAAGGCGGAGAGGGCGGAATTGCTCTGGCAAACAAAATTCTCGAGACACTTGAAAAGAAAGAAAGCCATTTCCATACACTCTACAGTGATGATCTTGGACTGAAAGAAAAGATCGAGACGGTTGCAAAAGAAATTTACGGTGCCGATGGAGTTACCTATTCTCCGGCAGCGGAGCGGGAACTGAAACGAATTACGGATCTGGGTATGGCAAACTTCCCGGTATGTATGGCAAAGACACAGTATTCCCTGTCGGATGATGCGAAGAAACTCGGAAGACCGACCGGGTTTAAGATCAATGTCCGGGAAGTATATGTTTCTGCCGGTGCCGGCTTTGTCGTTGCTGTCAACGGTTCGATCATGACGCTTCCGGGTCTGCCAAAGAAACCGGCAGCTTACGGAATTGATGTCAATGATGACGGTGTAATCACAGGATTGTTCTAAGGAGATAAGGGCATGGCAAAGATCATAGATGGAAAGAAGATTTCAGCGGAAATCAAAGAAGAATTAAAGACAGAAGTTGCAGCATATGCAGCACAGGGAAAAAAATGTGCACTTGCTGTCATTCAGGTGGGCGCAGATCCGGCATCCAGCGTATATGTCAGAAATAAAAAGAAAGCCTGTGCATATATTGGAATAGAGTCGCTTTCGTATGAACTTCCGGAAGAAACCACGGAAGAGGAACTGCTTGCATTGATTCAGAAACTGAATGACAATCCAGATGTTCATGGAATTCTGTGCCAGCTTCCACTCCCGAAACATATCTGCGAAGATCATGTGATCCAGGCAATTGATCCGCAAAAAGATGTCGATGGTTTTCACCCGCAGAATGTCGGTGCACTTGTGGTTGGGAAAAAAGGATTTGTCTCCTGCACGCCCGCCGGTATTATCCAGCTGTTAAAACGCAGCAATATTGAAATTGCCGGAAAGCACTGTGTGGTAATCGGAAGAAGCAACATTGTCGGAAAACCGATGGCGCTTCTGATGCTTCGGGAAAATGCAACGGTTACGATCTGTCATTCACGGACCAAAAATCTCAAAGAAATCTGCAAAGAGGCGGATATTCTGATTGTGGCCATTGGAAAACCACGTTATATCGGTGCCGATTATATCAAAGAAGGAGCGGTTGTCATCGATGTCGGAATTCACAGAAATGAAGAAAATAAGCTGTGCGGGGATGTCCGTTTCGAAGAGGCAGAGCAGATCGCTTCTTATATTACACCGGTTCCGGGTGGTGTTGGACCGATGACAATTGCGATGCTCATGCATAACTGTGTAGATGCCATGAAACTTTATTCATAAAACAGATAGGGGATAGATGATGAAGTGTATTTATTGCGGTGAGGAATTAAAAGAGGGGAGTCTGTACTGTCCAAAATGCGGGAAAGCCGTACAGATTGTGCCGGACTACAATATTTACGATGATGATTATCTGAATCAGGTTCTTACGGAAGAATCCCAAAAGATTTCAGGTTCCAGACCGGACAGAAATAAAAAACCGGCACCTGCAGAGACAATACATCCGGAGAAAAAACATTTCGACCAACGCCAGAAAAAAGTTATTTTTCTGGTTCTCGGAATTGTATGCGTGCTTATTTTTGCCCTGTTAATTCTTGGAGCAGCAATCCGTTCCAATCATGCCAATTCTTTCGATTATCAGGTAGGACTGGCAGAGAAAGCACAAAAAGCCGGAGATACCAAAAATGCAATTGCCTGCTATGAAAATGCATTGGCATTGGATAAAAACAGTATTGAAGTCCGGCTGGCTCTGGCAAAACTGTATACCGAAGAAAACGATTATGATTCGGCACTTGTTTTATATCAGGAAGTGATCCGTGCGGACAGGAAAAATCGTCAGGCATGCAAAGGACTGATTGCCATTTATGAGAAGCAGAACAATACCGATGCCATACTTTCTCTCTCCGAGGCTGTGGATGACAGTCTGAAAGATCTTTTCGCCGATTATCAGGTAGAGGGACCACAGTTCAGTTTAAAGAGCGGAAGTTTTGAAAATGCCCAGATACTACAGATGCTTTCCACAAAAGGCTATGAAATTTATTATACGGTAGACGGGTCAGATCCAAAAGAACGCGGATTGCGATACACAGAACCTGTGAAACTGGATGAAAATAATAAAACCTATACCGTAAAAGCGGTATGTAAAAACGAAAAGGGAGTTTACAGTGAGGTAACAGAAGCAAACTATAAAATTTCCATCCCGGCACCGGATGAACCGATTGTTTCTCCGGACGGTGGAGATTTCGGCGTGGAAACTTCCGTAACGATTACCGTTCCGGACGGCTGCAGTGCTTACTATACCTGGGACGGAAGTACGCCGACTGCTGCCAGTCATCTTTATACGCAGCCGATCAAAGTTCCGGAAGGAAACAATATTCTTTCGGTTGTGATCATTGATCATACGACGAGATTAAGTTCGGATGTATATAGAGGAAATTTTATTTATTATTCACAGGACTATACAGCAGAAGATGCTATAGATGATCCTGCAGACAATGCAGAAGAATAAAATAATATAGAAATTGTTAAAAATCAAACAGGGAGTGTGATTGCCGATGCTTTATAACTGCATGGACATATCAACACTCCCTGTTGTGGAAGAGGTGGTTTAATCTTCCAGAAATTCAATCTCATCTTTTGCCATATGGCTGATTCTTGCAAGGGGATAAACATCAAATCCCTGAGAAACCAGTTTTTCATGTCCCGGCTGAAATGCTTTTTCGATCAGGACACCTACACCTGCAATGGTAGCGTGCGCTTTGCGGATCAGACGGATGGCTCCGGTAGCTGCTTCTCCGTTTGCCAAGAAAATCATCAATGATCAGGACATGATCTTTTTCT
>ENA-OQAY01000005-OQAY01000005.1-human-gut-metagenome-genome-assembly--contig:-NODE-5-length-46712-cov-1.006912_pt1 | contig 46712 bp, 56 predicted proteins | sample MGYA00242740_ERZ504537 | MGnify/ENA primary metagenome ERZ504537 (study PRJEB26092, sample SAMD00036272) | human gut metagenome | host: Homo sapiens | study: EMG produced TPA metagenomics assembly of the... | reverse complement strand
GCCGCTGCGCCCCAGACATCCACGTCCTGCTCCATCCGGCGGAGCATCTGAGCGCCGTAGGCACTGCCCAGCGCGTAAGACGGGAAGTAGCCGAACGCGCCGCCCGACCAGTGGCTGTCCTGCAGACAGCCATCCCGGTCATTCGGCACCTCGATGCCAGATATTCCTTATAAAGCTTCGCCCAGACAGCCGGCACATCTTTTGCTTCCAGCGTGCCGCCGATGAGCTGCTTTTCAATCTCATACCGTACCATGACGTGGAGGCAGTAGGTCAGCTCGTCGGCCTCGGTGCGGATGAGGCTGGGCTGAGCCTTATTGACCGCGCGGTAGAACTGCTCTGCGCTCACGCCGCCCAGCTGCCGGGGAAAGAACTCCTGCACCTTGGGATAGATCGCTTCCACGAAAGGCCGCGACCGGCCAATGAGGTTCTCATAGAAACGGGACTGACTCTCGTGGACGCCCATCGAGACGCCGCCCGCAAGACAGGTGTACTGCAGGTCATCCCGGATGCCCAGTTCATACAGAGCATGGCCGCCCTCGTGGAGGACAGAGTACATCGAGGATGCCACATTGTGCTCGTCGTAGTTGGTGGTGATGCGGACATCCTTATTGTTGAATTCCAGCGTGAAGGGGTGCTCCGTCTCGCCCAGACCACAATGGCTGCGGTCGAGGCCCATCACCTCCATCAGGTAATCAGCGAAGGCCTTCTGCTGTGCTGCCGGGTACTCCTGATGCAGGAAGCTGTCGTCGATCTGCGGCTTCTCGCCGATTTTATGGATGAGCGGCACCAGCCCCTCCCGCAGCGTCGCAAAGAAGCTGTCCAGCATCTTCCTATCCACGCCGCGCTCATACTCGTTCAGCAGAGCGTCATAGGGCGCTTTCGAGGCGTCATAATAACCGGCAAAGCGGCGGTTGTAGTCTACAAGCTCCTGCAAGACGGGGCAGAACAGGGCGAAATCGTCCTGCGCCTTGGCCTTGTGCCAGACGTCGTCCGCCCGGTTGCACAGCTCTTTGTAGGCCATATATTCGTCCGCCGGGATGCGGGTCAGCTGCTCACAGCTGCGGCGCAGCTCCTCCACTTCGCGGCGGTGGACGAGGTCCAGCTCCCCGGCTCGGGCGCTCAGCTCATCCAGCAGCGCTTTCGTCTCGGGGCAGGTCATCAGTTTCTGGCTTTCTCCCGCCAGAATGCTCATGGCCACGCCCCTGCCCTCGGAGGTATCGCTGGGCGCGGTGGTCACGGCGTCCAGATAAAGGGAGCTGTCCGCACAGTGGTAGGCGTACAGCTTCTTTTGCAGCAATTCCAGCTGCTGCAAGGCGCGTTCTATCTCCATTGTCGTTCTCCTTTTTCTTTGATTTTTATCCCCAACCGAACAGCTTCCGCTTCGGCACCTGAACGGGGTCGGGTATCTCAAACTCGTACCGCTCGGTGGCGTTGATGACCGTCGTGCCGCCCCGGGTGCAGACACGGGGCAGGTTTGCCCCATAATTCAGGTGCATATGCCCATGGATGAACCACTTGGCTGATACTGGTCCATCAGATCGTTGAACACCTGAAATCCCTTGTGGGCCTTGTCGGTGCCGTCGTTGAGGCCGGATGCCGGGGCATGGGTCAGCAGGATGTCGATGCCGCCCGCCCGCCGGGCCGCGAGCCAGAGCTTCCGGGCGCGCCGCCGCATTTCAGCCTCGGTGTACTGGAAGGTGTCATCCCTGTTGTACCGATTGCACCCGCCCAGACCCATGATGCGCAGGCCCTTCCAGACATAGACCGCATCGTCCACACAGATGCAGCCACCCGGTTCTGACTCCTTGTAACTGCCGTCGTGGTTGCCGTGGACGTACAGGATGGGGGCGGTGGTGAAGTTCGTGAGGTATTCGAGATATTTTTTCGGCAGATCACCGCAGGAGAGGATAAGGTCGATGCCTTCCAGCCGCTTGCGGACACTCTCGTCCCAGAGCAGTTTGGACGGCACATCCGAGATCGCAAGTATTTTCACGATGTTTTTGCTCCATTCTTTTCTATCCTTGGGGTTTTGCCTGTTACTGCGGCGTTCCCTTTACGATGTCCAGACCATTGACGTTCAAAAGGCTGCGGGTCTTGGCGTCCAGTTCGTCGTAGCTGGGCAGTTCGCCCTCTACGCACTCTTCCAGCCAGTCCATCTCCATCAGTTCCTTGGGCGTATAGATGCCGGAAGCCGCATGGTGGAGGACATGGCCCTGACTGTAGCTCTCAGTCGGGAAAACCTGTATCTCCCCATTACAGAGCTGGCGCTCTGCCATCTTGAGCAGCTGCATGGTGCCGTCGTTCAGCCGGGTGGGGTATTCCACCCGCTCGGCACCGCTCTTGAGTCCCCACCAGTAGTTGATCGCCCTGCCGCCGGGGGCGCTGTCCCATGTCCCGGCAAACACGGAGCGGACGATCTCGGTAAAGAACACATCCCACCGCCACTCCGGCAGGCCCAGCGGCTGCAGAACGCCGTCGGGCAGACGGCGGCAGAGGCCGTAATCGCGGTAGGTTCCTTCCGGCTCCCGGAAGTCCTGACTGTAGAAGACTTCGATGTCTTTCCTGTCCGAGAAATCCTGCGGGTGTGCCGCATCGCACAGGCAGGCCCAGCGCAGCACCACCCGGCTGTCTGGCCGGACGGCACGCACGCCCTGGGCAAAGGCATTGATGGCCGCAGGCACACCATACACCGGGTTTGCAGCCACATAGCCCACCTTGTCACTGTGGGAGACGATGCCTGCCAGCATTCCCAGCAGATAGGTCACCTCATAGGTGCGGGGGTAGTAGGTGCGCACCAGCGGATGGGGCGCACTGAGGGAACAGTTCAAAAAGCGGGTCTTGGGGTGCTGGGCCGCGACCTTCAGGCAGGCGGTGTGCATCCGGGCGCTGGTGGTGAAGACGATGTCCGCGTGGTCGTGGGCTACCTCTTCCAGCACCTGCTCTGCGTCCACCTCGGGGTTGATATTCTCCCGGCAGCTGACATAGAGCTTATCCGGGAAAGCTTTCACCAGCGCGGCGCGACCCTTGTCCTGTCCGCGCACCCATGCGCTGGTCTGGGCGTTGTGCTCGTGGAGGAACACCACCCGCAGCTCGCTGGGGCGGGAGCTGAAAATATTCAGCTTGCTCAGCAGCGGTTCAGAACTGCGCTTCGGCTCCAGCAGCAGTTCCACAGCGTGGGGCTCTGCCAGAATTTTCACCTCGTCCCAGAGGCGGGCCAGATTCTCCCGCACCTCGGTCGGGGTGGACTCGCAGGCGTCGGCATAACGGTACACCGACAGGTACACCAAAAGTGCGTCGCCCGGCGTCAGGCCCAGTGAGCCGCCGCCCAGCGCATAGAACTGCTGGCTGAACATGGTGTAGAGGGACGAAAAATTCAGCCGGTCGTCCTCCGTCCACGCCTCGCCCGTGGCCTTGCAGGCCAGCGCCTGCAGCTTTGCATAGCCCCCCAGCCGGGAGAAGCTGACGTAGTTGATGCGGGAAAACTTGTAAAAATCAAGGAACTCGTAATAGAGCTTATTCTCCAGCGTGTCGTTCTTTGCCGGGATGAGCCGGGTGACGGTGCCGGGAATTTTCACGGCCTCATAGTATTTGAGGACGGAGACACGCTTGTTGCCCTCCTGCACATAGAATTTGTTCAGGTATTCGAAGGCAATAATAGGGGTGTGGATCCCCTCTTCCAGATGGGCGTCACAGAGGTTCGACCACTTGACTGCAAACTCGGTGTCGTCGTCCAGAAGAGGCATGAAATTGGAGGCAAAGGCGGTGTGGCGTCCGGCGGTCTTGGTACCCACGATGCTCTCGGCCGGGATGTCCACCAGACCCAGAGGCTCCTGTGCCACGATGTCCACATCGGTGAGGATGTCGTCCAGCACCGCGAGATAGGGCGACTGCCCCCGGGCCACATTGGCCCGGTAGGCGCGCTGGCCCGCACGCTGGGCGCTGCGGTAATCTTCTATCATAAACAAAACTCCTTCTGCTTTTTCAGCAAGCGAAGAGGGATACTTTCCTCTAAGGGATAGTATAGCATGAAAATCGAAATTATGGGAGACTTTCTCACCGCAAGGTGTTGCTTTCGCACAAATTTTAAGGTACGATAAAAGAAACACACGTTTCTTGTGAGGTAAGCTATGCTTTGTGAAACTCTTCCCCGGCTGGAAGCCGACGAATATCCCGGCGGTCTGTGGTACTACGAGCCCCACACCTACCAGCCTACCGCTATGTGCTGGGGCGGGTGGGCCGCCGCCCGCTGTGTGCATCGGCATCAACCCCAGCACCGCCCAGCCCGGTGCGTTGGACCCCACTCTGAAGAGCGTCGAGCGTCTGGCCAACGCCAACGGCTTCGACAGCTGGATCATGTTCAACGTCTACCCCCAGCGGGCCACCAACCCCAACGACATGGACAAAACGCCCGACCGCGCCCTCTGCGACGAAAACCTCCGCTGGCTGCAGGCCGTGCTGGCCCAGACCGAGCCCACCATGTGGGCCGCATGGGGTACTCTGATTGAAAAGCGGGACTATCTGCCCGGCCTGATGCGGGAGATGGTTGCCCTGACGCGGGAAAAGAACATTCCCTGGGTGACCTTCGGCCCCCGCAGCAAAAAAGGCCACCCCCACCATCCCCTCTACCTGCGCAAGGACTCCACGCCGGAGCCTTTCGATGTGGAAAACTACCTCAACACCTGTTTTGAATGAATCTCTCAGGGAGGGAATTGCATGACACCGGAACGATATAAACGACTGACAGACTGGCTCGAGGGACATCCCGCCCTGCGGGAGGGCATCATCCTGCTCAACCGCTGGCTTCCCCTCGTGCCTTTCGTCTGCTATCCGGTGCTTCTGGTGCTGCTCAATCTCCGGTGGTTCAGGATGCTCAGCATCGGACGGGGCGGCGGCGCTCTTGATTTTATGCAGGTCATTGCCCGGGCCATTCTCGTTCCGGGTCTGGCGTTCGGGCTGGGGACCATCCTGCGGGCGAGGCTCAACTTTCCCCGCCCTTATGAGCAGCCGGGCTTCGTGCCGCTGGTATCTAAGGAGACCCACGGCAATTCCTGCCCTTCCCGCCACGCACTCAGTGCCGCCGTCCTCGGGATGGTGTGGCTCTACTTCTACCCTGCCGTCGGCGTCGTGATGCTGGCCATCGCCGCCCTCATCTGTCTGCTGCGGGTGCTTTCTGGGGCGCACTTCGTCCGGGATGTTCTGGCAGGCGCAGCCTTCGGGCTTACGTTCGGCTTTGTGGGGATGTGGCTGCTGTGAGAAGCCTTTTGCAAAAAGCGCAAAAAAGTTTCAGATTTCTCTTGACAGAACCCCGGAGCTATGGTATTATACTTCTCGCAGCGTGCTTCGACTCACAGCTGAAAACCATATCAGAACCCAATGGGATAACAACGTGCGCCCGTAGCTCAGGTGGATAGAGCAACTGCCTTCTAAGCAGTGGGCCGGGGGTTCGAGTCCCTTCGGGCGCATTGATGTGGTGCCCATAGCGTAGTCGGTTAACGCGCCAGATTGTGGATCTGGAGACCGTGGGTTCGAGTCCCACTGGGCACCCCACTAAAAAGACCCGCGAGCATATGCTTGCGGGTCTTTTTCTATTGTTGGGATGTCCAGTGGGACTCGAACAGCAGCCGAACCGACCGCCGCCTGCGGCGGAAACAGGGAGGTGAGGCTGGGGCCGCGCTCTGATTTTTCAAGGCCCCGCCAAGGGGCTGCGGAAAAATCAGCAAGCGCAACTCGTGAGCCGCTCCCCTCACCTTCTACCTCATAAATAAATTAAGGCCGCAGCCAGAACACCTTTCCGTGTTCCACGCTGCGGCCTTTTCGTATTTCTCAGCTTCCCAGCTGCTTCAGGATATTATTGACCTCATCGTTGGAGTAGCCCTCCTTCAGCAGTTCGCTGCGGATGGCCGTGTCGCTCCTGCCCTGCCGGTAGAGACGGGCTGCACTGTAAGGTACGATGGTGCCGCCTCCGGACGACAACACCGACCCGCTGCCCGAGCCTCCCGAACTGCCCGCACTCTTTGCCCCGGCGTTTGCCGCAGCCTGCTGGGCGCTCTGGGCTGCCTTGGACTGCTTAAGCGCCCATTCGCCCTTGGCGATATTCAGCTTTTCGCTGGTCGCATTGTTGTTGAACTCCTGCTGGCGCAGGGTGTCCTGATACTGCCGCTCCGCCTGCTCGTTCTTATACTTCTGCTGGGCAAGGCTGTCCTGCCGCTGGGTCTCCTGCATCTGCTGGTCCCACGCAGCGTCGGCACGCTCGGCCGCGTAGGCGCGGTCTTTCGCGTACATATTGTATCCGGTGTTGGCCAGCGCACCCACCAGCGAGCCGATGCCGGTGGTCCCGGTGATGGCCAGCTGCACCGCGTCGCCGATAACGCCCAGAATGCTCAGCACACCATTGAACGCCTGCTTGCGCTTGGCGATGGCCTGCTGCTCCTGGTTGGAATAGTAGCCGTACAGGGTGTCCAGCCGGCCCAGATAGTCCTGATAGCGGCCATAGTCCTGCTCGTAGGCAGCATTGTAGGCGCTGCCCTTCCGGTCGAGCTGACTGTAATAGTCCGACAGCTCCGCATTATACTGCGCCTGTGCGTTCTTCTCCTGCGTGTTGAGCTGGTCGATCCGGGTCACGACATCGTCGCCCTCACTGTTGTAGGTGTCCAGCGCCAGCCGGTAGAGGGACGGCAGGGCGTCGTTCAGCGCGCCCATCTGCTGCTGGTACGCCTGCTGGGCCACACTGGCCGCATAGCTGGAGCCGTAGCCGCCGGTGAGGGCTGCAGCCTGTGCGGCGGCGTCCGCGCTGGCGTTGCGGGCATTCTGGGTGTACTGCCGGGCATACTGGCGGTAGAGCGGGTCCTGTGCATAGCTGTACTGGAAGCTGTTCCGCTCCAGCAGCTGGCCGATGAGGTCTTCGATGCGGCCCTGATAGGCGCTCTCATACTTGCCCGGCCGGTTCTGCTGCCAGTTTCTCAGGTCCGCTGCTGCGTCGGTGACGCTCTGGCCGGGGGTGTACACCGCATTTGTCAGTGCATTCTCCACCTCTTTGCGGCTGTTCAGTCCCGCCGTGCTGTAGGAGGACTGGGCTGCAGGCTGGGCAGTCACATCTTCCAGCAGCTGCTGTTCTTTCTTTTTCTCGGTGCTCATAAATTCTCCTTTCTCACTGGATGCTGTTCAGCCGGGCGCGCAGCGGCTCCGACATATTTTCCACGTCCAGATTGCAGAGCACATATTGTAATTGCTCCTGCATCTGGTATAAGTAGTTGCGGATGGCGCGGGCATCCTCCGCGTCCATGTTCTCGCTCAGATGGGGCAGTCCGATCTTCGAAAGTCCCGTGACACTTGCCATGTTCAGTTCACCTCCTGTGCCAGAATGCCGCCCTTCGCGGCGGCGCTCGTCCGGGTCAGGCTGCGCAGGGTGAGCTGTCCCCTGCCCTTCAGCCGGAACCGCAGGCTCCCGCACCGCCTCGGCACAAACGGAACATCGAAGCAGCGCCGCCCGTCGGCGGTCAGCTGGGCCAGTGTCTCCCACGCTCCGCTGTCGTAACTCACAGCCACCTCGATGCGGCTCTTCACCTCGGCCTCGAGCCGGAGCGTCAGCCGGGAGAGATACAGCTCTTCCGGGCTGTCCAGCCCGATGTCCCCGCTGACGAGCTCGAAGTTCACGCCGTCCTCGATGCCGCCCGCCTGCTGCCAGTTCTCCTCCCGGTCTGCATCTGCGGCCCAGATGGCCTTTCCGTCCCAGAGATAGAGCTGCCCGCCCGCTTCCGGCCATCTCCGTAGGAGCAGACATCTTCCTCCTCGCCAGAGCCCCCGTTCGGTGTCGTAGACCAGCAGCCGCACGGCCTGGCTTCGCCGCTGCCCCGCACGAGGTGCAGATAATACCGCCCGTCCAGCGCGCCGCCCAGCGCCGACTTCACGTTCCGCAGCCGGGCCGGGTCAAGGGCCGTCGAAACTTTGGTGGGGATGCTGCCGTCCCAGGCCATCACGCCATCGGGCGAGAGATAATAAAGCGTCTCGTTGATGACGCAGAGGCTCCGGGCAGCGCCCTTTGCCACGCCCCGGCAGCGCAGGCTGCTGAGCTGGAAGTCCGAGGGCTTGGAGCCGTAAAGCTTGTGAAGGGTGTTTTCCTTGAAGAAAAGCGCGTATCCCATACAGGTAGCCGCGCCGGTAAACGCCCCGTCGCTGCCCACGGTCACGGCATAGCTGTCGGCGGCAATGCCCCGGTAGGAGAAGCAGTTGGTGGGGTCGCCCAGCTTGCAGGCGTAGATGACGTTCTCCTTGTTGGAGCATCCCCACACCCGGTTGTCGCACTCGGTCAGGTAGTCCATGTCCGGCACCCGGCGTTCCAGCTCCACCACCTCTGCCGAGACGAACTCCCGGCTGACGCTGCCGTCCAGACTCACCCATCTTACCGCTGCGCCGGTGCGGGTCAGACGGCCATAGAACCACTCGCCGCCCGGGTCGGCCTTGACGCGCAGAGCATCTGCGCCGGCGCGTAGACGATGCGGTCGCCGTCCAGCTCGTTCCACTGTCCGGCCTGTTCCGCTGCAGAGCCGGTGAGGGTCACGGTGTCCTCTGCCGCAAAGTCTGTTCCCACCCCCTTTGCCGAGATGCGGCAGTAGTCCAGCACCACCGCCGACCAGTTGCCGGACGCCTCACTATATACTTCCAGCGTGCTCTCGCTGCTCCATGGCTTTTCCGGGTCTTCCACCCGCAGGAAAAGCTGACCGTCCGTCGGCTTGTCGGGCTCAGCAGGGCCGCAGCCGCTCACCTCGTAGACCTTGCCCTCCGCGTCGCAGGGTGCAAACTCCACGCTGGCGTTCTTGCCCGACCACACCGCGCCCAGAGCGCTCACCTCCCGGCTGGCTGTGTCGAAAGCCAGCTTGTCCGGGAAGATCAGGATCTTCGTCCCGATGCCCACCAGCGTTTTCTTGCCGTTCTCCACGGCGTCTTTCAGGGTCACTTCCATCTCATCCCTGTCATCCGGCGTGTAGACGAGGTCTCTGCCGCAGACGGTCAACAGGCCGTTCAGGTGATACATCCCGTTCAGGCCAGCTTCCTCCCGCAGCTTCCGCCGGGGTAGACGAGTGCTCAAGGCCGGGAAATTCCGGGCCGAAAAGTTGATGCCCGCGCTGTACTCTGCCTCGGTGCAGCTGTACGTCTCGTTCAGCCCGCCGAACACCCGCAGCATATTCCGGGTGTTTTTCAGGCCGTTCCGGTTCGAAAGTATCATCTTTCTCCCTCCTTACCAGCGCCAGCTGCAGCCCCGGGCGGGCAGATTCTTCCGCCGCAGCCACGCGGCCAGTTCGGCTAAGATGCTGTTGTACTGGGCCTGCTCACCGGCGTACCGGTCGTTCTCGCCCAGTGCGGCGTCCGTCATGGCGCACAGATAGTGCGGGTACAGGCTGTCGAAGGGCGGCGGCACCAGCAGCACGTCGTCGTCCCGCAGGCCGTCGTCCCACGCAATGTCCGCGCCCACGCCCTCCCGGCTGTCGGCGCTGCTGGGCCGGAAAAATTTCTCCCGCAGCATCCCGTCCACCTCGCACAGCCAGCGCTGCCGGGTGCGGGCCGCGACACGGCTGCCCGGGCGCAGCTCTTCGGCCCGCTCCATCGCTTCTCCTACCGTCATAAAAAGCCTCCTTTCGCTTTTTCCAAAAAGGCCCGGCAGAAGCGGCCTTCTCCGCCGTTTCTGCCGGGCCGCGTTGTCTTATTTTACTGGGCCGCAGTCTCTGCCGCAGCGATGCGGGCGGCGGTGTACTCGTCCTGCTGCTGGCTGTGTTCCAGCACCTCGGCCACCTCAGGCGGCACTTCCACCTCCACGCCCCGGCGGATCTTGTAGTTCACGCCGTTGACGCTCACGAACAGATCGCCCTTGTACCGGCTGTTATCCTTGAACAGCCGGATGCGGACATTCTTTTTTTCTGCCATAGCTTCTCCTTTCTGCTCAGTTTGCCGCCGCAGTGGTGGAATAGCTGGACACGCTCTCGATGCGCACCATGTACTGCTCCACCAGACGCTCGGCGGCGCGCATACCCTTCCAGCCCACAGAGGCACGCTGGTTCAGCGGATCGTCGCCGTAGCCCAGCTGCTTGACGATGTGCTCCAGGCCGCCGCCTTCCAGCTCGGTGACGCCGTAGGCGTGGGCGCCCAGCACGAGGGTGCCAAAGACGGCCAGACCCTCCGGACAGGTAGCGTCCTTCCAGATCTTCGCCTCGCTGGTCTCGATGAAGCGGATGTTGCCCAGCTTGCCGATCTCGCCGCGGTACATGGTGTCAGGGTCGGCGTACTTGTGGGCCTCGATGAACTCCTTGCAGGTCTTGAGGTCGTAGGCGGCGTAGGGATGGATGATGGCGATGTAGCTGTCGCCGATGGGGTCAGCGTTCATCGCGCCCAGCTGTGCCGCCGCCTGGAAGAACAACTTCGGGGTCAGGGTGCAGCTCTTGTCCAGCGCCTTGCGGCTGGTGACGGCAGTCTCGGTGCCGTCTGCGGAAAGCTTCGGCGCATAGATGACGTTGGTGCCGCCGGCCAGCACATCGCGGGTGATGCTGTCCATGGTGCGGCCCGCCTGGCTTGCCAGAACGCGGGTGGCCTGTACCACATTGTTGTCGATGGCCGTCATCTGCAGCACATCGGTGAGCGGAGTCCAGCCGCCGTACTGGTGCAGGTCGCTGGTGATGGTGGTCACATTCAGGGTCTGGCCGTTGGGAGTCACGCCCTCGGTCAGCGGGGTATCGGCCTTGGGCAGGCTGTCGTACTTGCGGAACTCAATGGTCTTGCCGCCGTTCTGGGGTACGGGATAGTAGTCCGCGAACTGGTCATGCACCAGACGGGGCTCTGCCTGGTCGATAAGGCGCTTCTCGTAGAAGGTTTTCATCTCGTTGGTCATGGTGCCGGTGGTGTTCTGCAGGCTGGCAGAAGGGTCGGCAAAGAGCTGGAGGTCCATCTTCAGGTTGTAGTTTTTCATGTCATTTGTCCTTTCTGTATCAAAATTTTCAAAAACTGATCTTTACCCCGTGCATCGCACGGCGTTCCAGTGCCTCACGCTGGGCGCGGGTCATGCTGGCCACATCGGCCCGGGTGATGGCCGCACCGCCGGGGCTGGTGCCGTTTTCCGCCGGGCGGGCCGAACGCTGGCGGATGCGCTCCACGACGCCCTGCTCCACGGTCTGGGCGGTCTGACGCAGAGCGTCGTTGTAGTGGGCCAGACGGTAGGCGTCGCCCATCCGCATCCCGGGCAGCTCCATCAGGCGGCGCATCTCGGGGTTCGCCAGCTCCTGCTTGAGCGAAAAAATCCGGCATATCCCGGCGAAGCATCGCCTCTTCCGCCGCCCAGCGGGCGTGGAGGGCGCGGACGGTGTTTGCGCCTGCTCTCACCGGCGGGAGCGGAAGCGGCGCAGGGCGTTCGGGCGTTGCAGGACGCTCTTCCGGCTCCTGCACTGCCGCCGGTGTCGGCACATCCGAAGCTTCCCGGCCCTCATCCGCCTTCATCGTCCCGGAGGCGATGGCCTGCTGAGCCTGTGCATGGCTGAGGGCAGGAGCGGAGGGGGGCGGCGGCATCGCCGCCCTCCGAGGCAAAGAGCTGCAGATCCACCATCGACTGTTCTCCCCGTCCGCTCAAATCGGCGAAGCGGACATTGTCCGGGTAGCGTTCTGCCAGCAGAGCAAAGCCCGCCTTTGCAAATTCGAACGCCCCCCTCCACCCACGGCTTCTGGGGTGCCGCTGCCGTCACGGCCAGACGCGGGCCGTCCGGCTCGTCCCACACGCCGCTCTTGGTGCCTTCCTCGCCCGCCAGCAGGGCGCAGAGGGTCTGCATCAGGGTGCTGGCCCCCGCACACACGATGTCCTGCCCGGCGGGGGCATAGCCTGCGTGGCCCGAAGCTTCCAACCGGCAGGTGGGGCCTGCCGGGCCGTCCAGCTCGGTGTAGTTTACTTTTATCATCTCATTTCTCCTTTCTGCGTCTTCATCGCCCTCGCCATCGCAGCCGTGCTCAGCTCCTGTGCCGGGCCGCTGAGCTTGGGGGCTTCGGACTTTTTCTGCACTTCCAGCAGACCCGTCAGCTGAGTCATCTGGGCCTGCATCCGGGCCAGCTGCTGGGCAAGGGTGCCGTTCTGGCGCACCCTCTGGCGAACCTTTTCGATGCCCTCAAAGTCCATCATTTCCAGCGCCGCCAGCGCGGCGTCGGCGTTGGCCGGGGCGAAAAGCCAGCTGATAGCACTCCTTGGCCGTCTCGTTCTGCGACAGGCGGGAGAAGGTGGACTTTTTCTCCGCACTCACCACGATGTCGAACACCGGCTCATGACTGCCCAGCTCCACGCCGCCCACGACTCTTGCAGGCTGGGCGCGGAGCACCTGGCCCGAAAAGCGGACGAACTCGCTCTCGCCGCTCTTGCCGGTGATGCGGAAGATGCGCTCCTCGTCGTAGAACTGCCTCATCAGCTCGATGATAAGGCAGCACTCTTTGGCAAATGCCCTGTAAGCGCTCTTGAGCATATCCCGGCTGAGCTTCGAGCCCGCCTCCTGCAAGGCCGCGATGGCCGAAGCTGCCGTCACGCCGCCTGCGGTGCCGCCCTGGGTCATGTCGCGGTTTCCGCTGATCTCCTTCAGCTCCTCGATGCGGCTGTTGCGGTAGCTCAGACTGTTGCCCTGCAGGCCCGCCGTCTGCAGAGGCCGGAAGCTGTCGTCGTTCAGCCGCCCCACCACGTGGATGATGTCCCGCGACAGGTCCGTCAGCTCTTCCTCATTGACGCCCGCCGTATCGCTCAGCACATACCGCTGGCGGGACGAGAGCAGGACGTTCTCGTCCATGGCGTGGTTCATCTTGTCGATGGCGGTCTGGCACTCCTTCATCACGTCGATGTACCCGAAGCCCGCCGGGCTGTCCTCCTCCATGAACAGCGCGTCGAACACGAAGGGATACTTACCGTGGTCGTAGAAGCCTCTTTCGGCCAGCGCCGGGTCGTTCTCGCTGGCGTAGAGCACCACGCCATTGCAGAACTTGCAGTAGTGCAGCACCATGCGCCCCGTTTCATCCCGGGCGCTTGTAGTACCAGTCCACCACCACGCTCTTGGAACTAGTGTCCTGCCCTTCATCGTGGATGTACCGGGGCACGTCCAGCACGCTGGCGGTGTGTCCTGCCAGCTGCGGGTACTGCGCGCACAGCCGGGCCGTGTCCTCAAGGCTCAGGCTGAAAAAAGTCCGGCGATGCCTGAATATCCGCCACGCCCGGCTCCCAGTAGAGCATCAGCAGGTTCATGGGCCGGATAGCGATCTCGCCCACACCGCCCCGCTGCTCCGGATCCCAGAACACGCCTTTGACTCCGGTCCCCTGCTTGAGCTTGCGCCACCAGGTGTCGCTGTACACCTGCTCATAGTCCGCCTGTTCCAGCACCACGGGCAGCACGCTGGAAAGCGCCTGTGCCGCTGCCTCGTCGTCCTCGGCCCGGGGCAGGACGTTGGGGCTGGGGTAGTTGTCCATCGCGTCGGCATGCTTGTTGGCGATGGAGTTGAACAACCAGCCGCTGGACGGCTGGGGTTTGCCCTCCATCATGGGGTTCTGGCAGTTCTTCCAGTGTCCCATCCGGAACCACAGTTCGTTGTCCACCAGGCGCTTGTCCAGCGCGGCCTTGCCCGCCTTGTACCGCTGCAAGATCTGCGCAGCCTCAGCCACCTCTTCCGGCCCGATGGGCAGTTTTGTTGCTTCATCCATAGTTTTTCTCCTTCCTGCCCTCTGTTGCAGGGCTTTGTCGTTCACGCCCCATCGGGCTTTTTCCGTCTCACACAAAGTTGACCGGCCTGCCAATGGCTCCCCTTTCAAGGGGAGCTGGCGCGAAGCGCCTGAGAGGTCTTTCCGGGCAAGCGCTCCATTGTGGAGCCGCGCCTGAGAGGGCTATATCCGATAAAACTTCGCCTTCCGATGCAGCTCCAGCGGGTCATCCAGCACCGGCGGGGCCGATGTATGCCGGGGCGGCGAGATGGGATTTTCCATCAGCACATAGCGGCACTCATCGTAGATGTGGTCTTCCTGCCGGGTGTCGATGTCCTCCACATTGCTCTCGTCGTACACGAGATTCGGGATGGTGCGGATGAAGTGCTTGCAGGTATTGAACACCTGCAGCATCGGCCTGCCCTCGCCGTCAAAATTCAGCCGGTAGTGCATCTGCATCTTGCCCGCCAGACGGGTGTGGTCGCCGGGCATCCAGTGCAGAAAGTTCGGCCCCCGCTCCATCATGGCGGCGATGCTCTCGCCCCGGCTCTCGTCGAAGATGGCCGGGTCGGCGATGCCTGAATGACTCTGCCCCGGAGCACCGGGTCGTTCTGCTCGGCCTCCCGGATGCGCCGTGCCTGCTCCACCGGGTCGATGCGCAGACCCTCGTTGGGGCGTCCGGTGCAGCCGTACAGCTCCTTGATGCGGTAGAGCCGCCCTTCCTCGTCCGCCGCGTACCACCCCACCGAGAAGGGCTTCGAAAAGCCGAAATCGTAGCCCCGGTAGATCTTCCAGTGCTTCGGGATGGTGAACGGCGCGATGACGTGGGTCCAGCGCTGGTCTTCGTAGTGGTTCGGGTCGTTCCGCCACTCGGTGAACACCTGCCCCGAAAAGCTGTCCCAGCTGCCGTAGAGCAGCGCCTGCTTTTCGGCCTTCGGCATGGCCGCAAGGCTGGCCAGATAGTCCGGATCATTTTCCAGAAGGGCTGGGTTATCGAAGATGCTGGACGGGATGAACACCCGCGCCCGCCGCAGCACCTTTTCGGTGCCGTCCGGCATCCGCACCGGGTATTCCTCCACGATGGGGGTGCCGGGCGGGGCGGGCGTGATGAACCGCGCCTTCACCCAGCCGTGGCCCACCCCGCCGGGGTTGGTGGTGGCCCGCAGATACACCCGGGTGCCGGGGCCGGTGGGGCGGTTGCGGCTCATCATGTAGCTGTACTCCTCCCACTCGAAGTGGGTCAGCTCGTCGAACCCGATGAAATCGAAGGCTTTGCCCTGATAGTTCGTCCGGTCCTTGGTGTACTGCATCGAGCCGAAGTAAATTTTTGCCCCGCTGGGAAAGACCCACACATGGCTCGTGGCATTGTACTGCGCCTCCGGAAAGGCCCGGCGGTAATAGCTTTGACTCTTGTCCACGAGGTCGGAAAGCTGCGGATAGGTCTTGCGGAGGATGAGCGCCCGGTAGTGCGGAATGTGTACCTGCCGCAGCGCCTCGATGACGAGGGCGTCGCTCTTACCGCCGCCTGCCGCGCCGCCGTAAAGTGCTTCCGGCTCCGGCCTCCGCATAAATTCCATCTGCCTTGGCTGAGGCCTCCACACAACGCCCGCATTCTTGTTTTCTGTCGTCATACATCCTCCACCGGCGGCAGCAGCACCACACCGCATTCCCGCCCTTCTGCGTCCACGCCCTGGTCGTTCAGGGTCTTCGACACGCCCGCCAGATCTTTCAGCACGGCAGTCGCTTCTTTCAGTCCCTTCATGATGCCGGGGTCGGTGCTGTTCTCTCTGCGGGCCGCGCGCTGGCGGGCGTTCAGATCTTTCACCTCCTGCGCCAGCATGGTGCTCAGGGTGTCGGTGGCTTTCCGGAGACTTTCCAGCCCCTTGGCCGCAGCCTGCTTTTCCTGCCCCATCCTGTGTTCTCACTTCCTTTCGTTCTGTCGCTGGCAAAAGGATACCACGCTTTTCTCCGCCGCAGGAGTCCATACTTTTTGCCCTCAAATTCGTATTTTACCGCACATTTTATCCCGTGAGTAATATTTCAAAACAACAAAAATCCCCTGCCTGTGTTCTTTTCCACAGGCAGGGGATCTTTCACTCAATTTTCTGCGCAAAGTCTCCGGGAGGCTCTCTGCGTATTTTTACAGGGTTTCCACCCGGTCAAACAGCTCCTTTGCGGCCTCCACAGCCTCCTTGCTGCCGAAGACCACCCTCACGCCCTTCTCCATCCGGGCCGACAGGTCCGCCGCCTCGGCCTTGAGGGCGGCAGCATCCACACTGCACAGGCTCTTGCGCTCGGCGGCAGTCATCTCGTCGGTGATGCCGCAGAAATATTTGCAGTCGGTAGACGCAGCCTCCTCCCGGGGCTTGCGCGGGGTATCCAGCTTTGCTGCCGCACCCACGATGAACTCGTTCATGTCCTTCTCGGTGTAGTCGCGGCCGGCCAGTTCTGCCGGCCCCTTTGCGAAAGTCTCATAGCTTTCTTTCAGGTGCGGGTCACGGTAGGTGTAGAGATATTCGGTGCCGTCGTTCTGGGTCACCATGCCGGTGCCATACGCGCCGCCCACCTCGCGGATGTTGTGCCACAGATACTCGTAGCTCATCACCCGGGCCAACACCTTCCGCTCCAACCGCCGCTCCATGGGCCAGACCAGCACATCGTAGTTCACGCCGCCGTCGATGATGAAGGCCTCGTTCACCGGAGCTGTCAGCTCCTCCGTGTAGGGCTTTGCCTCGCCGCGCTTTTCTGCCGCGAAGGCACTGCCCGGCAGAAGCTTTTTCAGGGTATCCAGCGCCGCGTCGCTGCCGTGGAGGCTGACGGTCAGGGCATTCTTTTTCAGCACGCTCTTCCACAGCTCTTCCATCTTTTTGCCCAGAGCGGTCCAGTCGGCCTTTTCCAGCAGCTCACAGAGATAGTGGTAGTAGCTCACGCCGTTGCAGTGCTCACTCAGTGCGGATTCCACCGAGAAATGTGCCGCCGCCCGCATGGCGGCGAAGGCGTGGCCCTCCCGCAGGAACTTCTGCTCCATGAGCAGCTTCTGCTGGCTTGCCACCCGCTCCATCGCAGCTTCGGCCTGCGGGCCGCTGAACTTTGTCTCATACAGCCACTCGCTGCCCAGCTCCACAGCCTTTTCGAGGCTGCGTTCCAGCATACTCATCCCCACGATGAGCTTTGCGTGGCAGGGCCTGCCTTCCTGCCGTCCCGTCCAGCAGTCCATCCACGCACCACTGCTTCCCAGCCAGGTGTTCCGCAGAGTGTTCAGTTCCCGGGCCGTGTGCTTTTCGGTGTCCAGCTCATCCATGACATCCGTGAGCAGATGCAGGCAGGACATGTCTTCCGGTGCCATGCCGCCCAGATCATAGTAAAGGTACAGGTAGGTATTGCCTGCCGAGGGGTGGTGCAGCAGTTCTGCACCCGCCAGCAGCTCCTTGCTGCCCGGGGTCTGCTTTTTGCCCTCGCCGAGGTCGGCGGCTGTCAGCGGATGGTCCAGCACCAGCTTGCCGTCGGTGCGGGCGGCGCGCCCCTCTTCCTCTTTCTTGGGCAGGGTCGGCACCTGGATGATCTCCACCGGCGCAGGCGCGAACAGCTCCCGCAGCAGCTCATTGAACCAGCCCTGTTCCAGCTTCTCCCGCAGGGAAGCGAACAGAGCGTTCGTGTGGAGCAGCAGGGCCGGGTCGCCGGTGTGGAGCCAGCCTGTAGATGCATTGATGGCGTCCAGCACGCCGTCCGGGATGCTGCCCGGCCGCTCAAGGGAAGCGAACTCGGTGGAGTTGAGGCTTGCCATCAGCAGCTCCTCAGGGATGCCCTTCTCGAGGATGCCGTCCACGGCTCTGCGCACGGCGGCGGCAAATTTGCCCGCCGACTCTTCCGTCGCGCCCCGGAGCACAAGCTCCAGGGTCGGCTGCAGCGTGCTGTCATCGAAGCCCACGTCGATGTCCGCGCCCAGTTTTTCTTCCAGCAGGGCGGCTTTCAGAGGCGCCTGGTTCGTCCCCAGCAGGGCGTCCAGCAGGATCTCCACGCCCAGCTGGCGCTCCCGGTCGCTGAACGCACCGGTGTACCACGCCAGCGCACACTGAGCCTCGTCCGGCTCCGGCTTCTCGGTATAGTACGGGATATTCCGCTTCGCACCGACCTGCTCGTCCTGCACCGTCAGGCGGGGGCGGCTGGCGCTCTTGGGCATACGGCTCAGATACTGCTCGTCGAGGAAGGCCAGCTTCTCGGCCATGTCCATCTTGCCGTAGAGGGTGATGCAGCAGTTGTCGGCGCTGTAGTGGCGGCGGTAGACCCGCACATACTTCTCATAGGTCAGCGCCGGAATGGACGCCGGGTCGCCGCCGGAGACGAAGCCGTAAGCCGTATCCGGGAACATTGCCCGGCTCAGAGCGTTCTGCAGCTGTGCGTCCGGCGTCGCCAGCGCCCCCTGCATCTCGTTGTAGACGACGCCGCTCACCGTGCCGTCTTCGTCCCGGTGCCAGCCCTCCTGCTCGAACACGCCCTTGTCCACCATGGCCAGTGGGCAGAACACCGCGTTGAGATAGACGTCCATCAGGTTCTTGAAGTCCGTCTCGTTGGGGGTAGCGAAGGGATACACCGTCTTGTCCGGGAAGGTCATGGCGTTCAGGAAGGACGCCATGCTGCTCTTGAGCAGCTGCAAAAACGGCGACTTCACCGGGTACTTCTCGCTGCCTGCCAGCACCGAGTGCTCGAGGATGTGGAACACGCCGGTGTCGTCGGAGGGGAAGGTGCCGAAGCCGATGCCGAAGGCCTTGTTGTCGTCGTCGTTTTCCACCAGCAGGACAGCCGCCCCGCTGACGTCATGGGTCAGCACAGTCAGCGTCCCGTGCTGTTCGGGGCAGTCCTCGTGCTTGACGAGGGTGTAGCCGGGATATTGTTTCATGGTCTTGCTCCTTTGTATTTTCTGGATTTTGATTCTATTGTATCATCCTGCCCGCCAAAACACAATGAATGGTTTGTGAATCATAACTCGCTGGTAAACAAAAAACTCTGCCCTGTCCGAAAACAAAGCAGAGGTCAAAACGATTTACACTGTCTCACCCTGACGGAACGACACCCTGAACAGCACGAATCCCACGATGAACAGCACGATGAGGGAGCCGACGCCCACATTGGCGCTGCCGGTGAGCTGGCTTCCCACGCTGACGATCATGGTGCCGAGGAAGGACGCGCCCTTGCCGCAGATGTCGAAGAGGCCAAAGTATTCGCCCGACTTTTCCGGCGGAATGATCTTTGCAAAGTGGGAGCGGCTGAGCGCCTGCACACCGCCCTGGAACATGCCCACGATGACGGCCAGCACCCAGAACTGCCACTGCTGGGTCAGGAAAACGCAAACACCGCGATGCCCGCGTAGGCCGCGATGCACACCGGGATGAGCTTTGCCGAGGGGTACTTGTTCGACAGCCGCCCAAAGATGAGGGCCGACGGGAACGCCACGATCTGGGTCACAAGAAGTGCCAGCAAAAGGCCGGTGGTGTCCAGACCCAGCGCCGTGCCGTAGGCCGTCGCCATGTCGATAATGGTGTACACGCCGTCGATGTAGCAGAAGAACGCCAGCAAAAACCAGAACACCTGTTTATCCTCCGGCAGATGCCGCAGGGTGTGGCCGATGCGGGCAAAACTCTGCCGGACAGCGTGCTTTTCCACCTCCACATAGTGGAGCTGTTTATAACTTTTCAGCAGCGGCAGGGTCGTGAGCAGCCACCACGCCGCCGTCAGCAGGAGTGCCAGATTCAGCGCCGTCATCTGGCTGATGCCGATGCTCCCCGCCCCCAGCACAAGGCCGAGACAGACCACGAAGGGTACGCAGCTGCCGATGTATCCCCACGCATAGCCCCGGCTGGACACCTCGTCCATCCGCTCGGGAGTGGTCACGTCGCTGAGCATCGAGTCGTAGAACACCAGGCTGCCCGAAAAGCCCACTTTCGCAATGACGAAGATGACCAGAAACGGCAGCCACGCCGACGCCGCGCCCATGGCGCAGCAGCCCACGATGCCCACGAAGACGCAGAGTATGAAGATAGGCTTCTTGAAGCCCTTCGTATCAGCCACTGTCCCCAAAATGGGGCTCAAAACAGCCGTGATGATGGTCACAGCCGAGCTGGCATAGCCCCAGTAAGCCAGATACTCCACCGAACTCAGGCCGCCGCTCTCTGCCAGCGCGTTGAAGAAAATAGGGATAAGGGTAGCCACCATCAGCACAAAGGCCGAGTTGCCCACGTCGTACAGGATCCAGTTCCGCTCCAAGCTCGTCAGGCGGAATTTGCCGCTTTTTTCCATCCGGTGCTCCTCTCAGTTCTCCCCAAACGTATGCTGATACTCCGCCCCAAGCGGCTTGTTCCCGGCATACTCTTCGATGAGCCTTACCGCCAGCGGCACAGCCGTTTTATACAGCTCTTCGACCTGCTGGCTGCTCTGGACACATTTGGGGTTCGGCTGCGGGTTTGCCACAAGGCCGTGCATGAACTCATACTTGCCCGCGACGCGCATCCCGGTCAGCACCACCCAGCGCTTGACGGGGTTCGCCGCCTGCAAAAGATGATGCACCGTTATCATCCCCTTCATCGCCGCCAGCGTCTCGTCCACCGTGACGCCCTCGTAGAAGGGCGCGATGACCTCGGCCCGCTCCCGGCTGGGTTTGATGTGGCTGGCCGTGAAGAACTTTATGGGGTCGAGGCCGTCTTCCCGCATCAGGGCGTTGTCAAACTCCGTCTCGATCTCGCAGTGGCCCACACCGCTCTCCCGGACATAGGCCTCCACATAAGGGTGGCAGGTGCTGTCCAGTGCGAAGTGGCAGACAAAGCCCAGCGCATAGGCCAGAGCAGCATCTTTGTCCGGCGCATTTTCCACCACGGTGCGGGCGCGGGTGAAAAACACCTCGCCCTTCTGCTCGTGCATGGCGTTGCCCAGACGGTTCACCGGGTTCGACTGCAGGGCCTTGTAATAAAACATCAGGTCCGGCCCGTGGAGACCTATGTCGTAAAGCTCCCGGTGCTGTTCCAGCGTCGCGCGCAGACCGTCCGGCAGCAGGGCCAGAACATCCGCACCAAAGCGGCGGTGTGCGTAGGTAGAAGGCATGATACCGCCCCTTTTCGTTTATTTTTCGTAGCCCTGCGGCAGCTCATTCTTGAGGCCGCGCTCCATCAGGGACTTGACAGCCTCTGCCGCACTCATGCCCTTGTTGACGATGGCGTTGACGGTCTGGACGATGGGCATTTCCACCCGATACCGCTCGGCCAGTTCCAGCGCAGCGGGCAGGGCGTTCATGCCCTCGACCACCATGCCGACTTCCTTGACGGCATTTTCCGGGGTCTCGCCCTTGCCGATGAGGATACCGGCGCGGTTGTTGCGGCTGTGCATACTGGTGGCGGTCACGATGAGGTCGCCGATGCCGGCCAGACCTGCGAACGTGTGGACATTGCAGCCCATCGCCACGCCCAGACGGGCAATCTCGGCGATGCCGCGGGTGATGAGGGCAGCGCGGGCGTTATCGCCGTAGCCGAGGCCGGTGGAGATGCCGACGCCCAGCGCGATGACGTTCTTCATGGCGCCGCTCAGCTCTACACCCTTGATGTCCTCGTTGGTGTAGACGCGCATGACATTGTTGGTGAAGACCTCCTGCACATAGGCAGCGGCCTTCCTATCCTTGCTGGCCGACACGATGGTGGTGGGCAGGTCGATGGCCACTTCCTCGGCGTGGGTGGGGCCGGACAGGGCCACAAGACGCACGCCCTTCGGGCCGCCCTCCTTACCCAGCTCATCGGCCAGGATCTCGGTCATGGTGTACAGGGTGTCGGGCTCGATGCCCTTTGCCACGTCCACGATGATCTGGCCGTCGGCCACATAGGGCCGGGCCTTTGCCGCCGTGGAGCGGACGAACACCGACGGCACTGCGAACAGCAGGATGTCCTTGTCTTTGCAGACTTCCTCGATGCTCTTGGTGAACCGCAGCTCGTCGGGGATCTTCATCTGCGGCAGGTTGGGGTGCTTGCGGGTGGTGGAAAGGCTGTCGATCTCCTTCTCGATGGCCGACCACACCAGCACATCATTCCCGCTCACAGTCAGCATCCGTGCAAGGGCCATGCCCCAGGTGCCAGCGCCCAGAATACCAATACGTTTCATCACGTTTGTCCTCCGTATCCGCCGCGCTCCCGTCTGGCGGGGCGTGCGGCCTGTTTGTACCTTTACAGGTCTATACAGCTCTATTGTACCCGAAAGCTTCTGCCGCGTCAACTACTCTGCCGTTCTGCACAAAGTCAGCACCTGTTTTTCGTCCATTTCGTCTATACCATGCAATTTTTCGAAACCATTTGCGTTCATTTCCAAATCATGTTATAGTATTCTGGTAGGTTTTGTAGGATTTTCATTTTTTCCTCTTGACTTTGACCCTGCTTTAAGGTATATAATATGTCCACCCACTTGTCCTGTCTGTTTATTCAAATTTTGAAAAAGGAGTATCCATGCTGGAAACACTCTTATCCAACCGCACCGTCAGCGTGCTCTGGGAGGCTCTTCCCCGCATCCTCTCGGCGGGCCTCACCATGACCATTCCCCTCACCCTCGTCTCGTTCACCTTGGCGATGGTGCTGGCGGTGGCTGTGGCGCTGGTGCAGTACGCCAAAGTGCCGGTGCTGAGCCAGCTGGCCCGGTTCTACATCTGGGTCATCCGCGGCACGCCGCTGCTGGTGCAGCTTTTCATCATCTTTTACGGCCTGCCCAGTGCGGGCATCATGCTGGACGCTTTCCCGGCGGCAGTCATCGCCTTCGCCTTCAACGAGGGTGCATACTGCGCCGAGACCATGCGCGGCGCACTCGAGAGCGTGCCGCAGGGCCAGCTGGAAGCCGGCTACTGCGTCGGCATGAGCTGGTGGCAGATCATGCGCCGCATCGTGCTGCCGCAGGCCCTGCGCACCGCCGTGCCTGCCCTCTCCAACTCCCTCATCGGCATGATCAAGGACACCTCTCTGGCCTCCAACATCACGGTAGCGGAGCTGTTCATGGCCGGCCAGCGCGTCGCCGCCCGCACCTACATCTTCCTGCCCATCTACTGTGAGGTGGCTGTGGTGTATCTGCTGTTCTGTACCGTCATCACCAAGCTGCAAGGGCTGCTGGAGCGCCAGCTCAACGCCCACGGCTTCCAGTAAGAAAGGAGTGTGGCTGTTATGGCAATGTTAGAGATACGCGGCGTCCACAAATCCTTCCATACTTACGCAAAGCCCGGCGTCCATCCCGGCATCTTTGGCCGCGCCCCCAAGCCGACCAGCAGCCTGGACGTGCTGCGCGGCGTCGATCTGACGGTGGAAAAGGGCGACGTCGTGGCCATCCTCGGCCCTTCCGGCTCAGGCAAGACCACCCTGCTGCGCTGTCTCAACTTCCTCGAGACGGCAGACGCAGGCCAGCTCACCTTCGACGGTGAGACCTCGACCTCGCCCGCGCTGACCGCGCCAGCATCGCGCGGCTGCGCCGCAAGACGGCTTTCGTCTTCCAGAACTACAACCTCTTCCGCAACAAGACGGCCCTGCAGAACGTCACCGAGGGCCTCATCGTTGCCCGGAAGATGCCCAAAGCGGAGGCTGATGCCGTCGGCATGAAGATGCTGGAAAAGGTCGGCCTCGCCGACCGTGCCGACTACTACCCCCGTCAGCTGTCGGGCGGTCAGCAGCAGCGCGTGGCCATCGCCCGCGCTCTTGCCTCCGGCCCCGAGATCATCTATTTCGACGAGCCCACCAGTGCCCTCGACCCGGAATTGACCGGCGAGGTGCTGGCCGTCATGCGGCAGCTGGCACAGGAGGGCATGACCATGCTGGTCGTCACCCATGAGATGGGCTTTGCCCGCAACGTCTCGTCCCGCACCGTCTTCATGGAAAACGGTGTCGTGGTCGAGGAAGCCCCCTCGCAGGAGTTCTTCGCCCATCCCAAAGAGGCAAGGACCCGTGAGTTCCTTCAGAAAATTTCCCATACTGAATAAGAAAGGATCATCCCCTATGAAACGCAGAACCTTTATTTCTCTCATGAGCGTCATGGCCGCCGCCGGTGTTCTCTCGCTGGCTGGCTGCTCTTCCAACACTTCCGCCTCCACTGCTTCCAGCACCGCAGCTTCTGCTTCCGCTGCTGCCGCCAACAAGCTGGAGACCATCCAGTCCAACGGCAAGCTGGTCATCGCGCTGGAAGGCGCATGGCAGCCCTGGAGCTTCCACGATGAGAGCGACACCCTCGTGGGCTACGACGTCGAAGTCTCCCGCGCCATTGCCGAGAAGCTGGGCGTCGAGCCCGAGTACGTCGAGAGCGACTGGGACAGCCTGTTCGCCGGTCTGGACGCTGGCCGCTACGACCTCGTCTGCAACGGTGTCGAAGTCACCGAAGAGCGCGCCAAGACCTACGACTTCACCACTCCCTACGGTTACATCCACACCGCCCTCGCCGTCCGCAAGGATAACGAGGACATCAAGAGCTTCGAGGACCTTGCCGGCAAGACCACGGCCAACAGCCTCGCTTCCACCTACATGGAGCTGGCCGAGAGCTACGGCGCGACCGTGCAGGGCATCGACACGCTGGAAGAGACCATCCAGCTGCTGACCGCTGGCCGCATCGACGCCACCCTGAACGCCAACGTCTCCTTCTACGACTACCTGAACGTCCATCCGGACGCCGACTTCAAGCTGGTCGCACAGACCGAAGATGCTTCTCACGTTGCGATCCCTATCGTCAAGAGCGAAGACTCTTCCTTCCTCGACGCCCTCAACAGCGCCATCGACGAGCTGCGCGCTGACGGCACCCTCAAGGAGCTGGGCGAGAAGTATTTCGGTCAGGATATTTCTTCCGAGAATTAACTTTTTGTTTTGATCGTCAGCAACGCATCGGAAGTGCATCATGGTCTATCCCGTAGGCGAAACCGCAAAGCTTCCGGATCTCGTCAAAAATATCCGGGAAGAAGATGTTCTCGAGCGCTTCCGTGTCGAACTGCGCGGTGTCCCGGAAAGCAAATAAGAATATCGACGAAGGGGGCAGATGCCATGCAGCACCTGCCCCCTTTTTGTTATAAATATCTTCCGGTAATACTCTCCGGATTTTCCCGGATCTCCTCCGGCGTGCCTGTTGCCACGACGCGGCCGCCGCTCTCGCCGCCGCCCGGCCCCATGTCCGATGACATAGTCCGCGTTGCGGATGACGTCGAGGTCGTGCTCAATGACAACGACCGTTGCGCCGTTGTCCAGCAGGGCCTGGAACACCCGCAGCAACACCTGCACGTCCAGCGGGTGGAGGCCGATGCTGGGCTCATCGAAAACGAACACCGAGTCGGTCTGGGTGCGGCCGATCTCGCTGGCCAGCTTGAGGCGCTGGGCCTCGCCGCCGGAGAGGCTGGGCGTCTCTTCGCCCAGCGTCAGGTAGCCCAGACCCAGCTGCTGCAATGTCTGCAGGCGCTGGCTCACTGTCTTCATCCCGCCGCAGAACGCAAGGGCGGAGTTGACGTCCATATCCATCAGTTCCGGCAGGGAGACGGCCTGCCCCGCCTTGTTCATCAATTTCACGCCGTAAGCCGCCCGCGCGTAGCGGGAACCCCGGCAGTCGGGGCAGACGATGTTCACGTCCGGCAGGAACTGCACGTCCAGGCTCACCTCACCGGTGCCGTCGCAGCCGGGGCAGCGCAGACTGCCCGTGTTGTAGGAAAAATCACTGGCCTTGAAGCCTTTTGCCTGGCGTCCGGAGATCTGGCATAGAGCTTCCGCAGCTCGTCGTGGACGCCCGCGTAGGTCGCCACGGTAGAGCGCACATTGATGCCGATGGGCGTCGCGTCGATGAGCTTGACGTGCGCGATGCCCTCGGCGCGAATCTCCCGGATATGTGCCGGGAGGGCGCTGCCGTTTATCTTTGCTTCCAGCGCCGGCACGAGGCTTTCCAGCACCATCGTCGTTTTGCCGGAGCCGGACACGCCCGTTACCACGGTGAGCCGCCCCTTGGGAATGTCCAGCTCCAAAGGCTTGACCGTGTGGATGCTTCCGGTGGAGAGATGGATCCCCCCCTCTGCGAACATCTCTCCTTCCCTGGCACACCGGCGCAATTTCGTCTCAGCTTTTCCGGAGAGGAACGGCCCGATCTGGGACTCCGGCTTTGCCTCCAGATCAGCTATCGTCCCTTCGGCAATGACATGTCCACCTTTAGCTCCCGCTTCCGGCCCCATCTCGATCACCCAGTCGGCCTCTTTCAGGATCTGGGTGTCGTGGTCCACCAGAATGACCGAGTTGCCGTCGGCCACGAGGTCGTGCATCACACCGGTCAGGCCCACGATGTTCGACGGATGCAGGCCGATGGACGGCTCATCCAGCACATAGAGCACGCCGGTGGTGCGGTTGCGGACGGCCCGGGCCAGCTGCATCCGCTGGCGCTCACCGGTGGAAAGGGTCGAGACCGAGCGGTCAAGCGTCAGATAACCCAGACCTAAATCCATCAGCCGCTTGGCGGTACTTTCGAATGCCTCACAGATGCTCTCCGCCATCGGGCGCATCTCTTCCGGCAGGCTGCCCGGCACGCCCTTCACCCACTCCACGAGAGCTTCCAGCGTCATCTGGCAGGCTTCGTCCAGCGAGATGCCCCGCAGCTTCGGCGCACGCGCCGCCGCTGAGAGCCGTGAGCCGTGACACTCGGGGCAGACATCTTCCCGCAGGAACTTTTCCACCCGCTTCATGCCCTTGTCATCCTTGACCTTTGCAAGAGCATTTTCTACGGTGTAGACGGCATTGTAATAGGTAAAGTCCAGCTCGCCGGCCTGGTTCGAGTTCCTGGCGTGGTAGAAGATATGCTTTTTCTCTGCCGGACCGTGGTAGACGATGTCCTTTTCCTGTTCGGTCAGGTCGCGGAACGGCACATCCGTCCTCACGCCCATCTCCCGGCAGACGTCTGTCATCAGCGACCACATCAGGCTGTTCCACGGGGCCACTGCGCCGCCGTCGATGGTCAGCGAGTCGTCCGGCACCAGCGACGCCATGTCCACCGTCCGGACGCTGCCTGTGCCGCCGCACTTCTGGCAGGCACCTTGAGAGTTGAACGCCAGCTCCTCCGCCGACGGCGCATAGAAATGCGCACCGCACTCCGGGCAGACCAGCTCCTTGCCCGCCGCAACAGCCAGCGTCGGCGGGATGTAATGCCCGTTCGGGCAGCGGTGGCTTGCGAGGCGGGAGTACATGAGCCGCAGGCTGTTCAGCAATTCCGTGCCGGTGCCGAAGGTGCTGCGGATGCCCGGCACGCCCGGCCTCTGGTGCAGCGCCAGCGCCGCCGGGACATACAGCACCTCTTCCACCGAGGCTTTCGAAGCCTGGGTCATCCGGCGGCGGGTATAGGTGGACAGCGCCTCCAGATACCGGCGGGAGCTTCGGCATACAGCACCCCCAGCGCCAGCGAGGATTTGCCCGAGCCCGACACGCCCGCAATGCCCACGATCTTGTTCAGCGGGATGTCCACGTCGATGTTTTTCAGGTTGTGTACCTTTGCCCCGCGCACGAGCATTTTGTCTATCATTCTGTTTTTCCTTCCCTTTGGCCTTTTTGCGCCAGATAAATTCGATGAGGCCCGGGCCTCTGTAGGCCGCGGCTTTCCGGCATGGGACAACGACAAATCATTTTATTGGGATGTGAAAGAGACGCCCTCCGCCTGCTTCGGCGCTGCCGGATGGCCCTGCTCTGCTTTTGTCAGCATCTGCTGGAACTTCCGGGCCGCCGTGTTCAGCGGACGGTGATGGTCGTAGATGAGGCAGATAGAGCGGGAGGGAATGATCTCCTGCAGATGCAGCTCGACAATCTCGCCGCGGGCCAGAAGCTCTTTTGCCATTGGTTCCGGCACGAAGGCAAGGCCCAGCTCACTTTTCACCAGCGTGAGCATCTGGTCGGTGGTGGCGGCCTCGGTGTCGGGCCGGAGCACGGCGTCGTGGTCGAGGAAGAACTGCCGGTAGAAGTTCCGGGTCATGCTCTCATCGCTGAGAGAGATGAGCGGATAGCAGCTCAGTTCCTTCAGCGTCAGGCGCCGGCTGGCCAGCGCAGTGAAGGTCTTTCCGCCCACCAGCACCTCATAAAACGGTCTCAGTTCCACCATCTTCAGGCCCTGTTCCACCTCTGCTGGGGTAGAGATGACGGCAAAATCCACTTCTCCGTTCTTCACAGCCTGCACCGCCTGGGGCGTAGAGTGGTTCGAGATGCGCAGCCGGATGCCGGGATACTCGGTGTGGAACGTCCGCAGCTTCTCGGCCAGATAGATGTTCAGCGCCGTCTCCGTCGCGCTGATGCTGATGGAGCCGTGCTCGAGGGTGGCGCTGGCGCTCAGTTCTTCCTCCGCGTCCTGTATCTGCACTGCCGCCGAGGCGATGCGGGAGTAGAGCATCTCGCCCTCCGGCGTCAGGGTGACGCCCCGGTTGGAGCGGGTAAAGAGCACACAGTTCAGCTGGCTTTCCAGCCGGTTCATCGAGTGGGTGATGTTGGGCTGGTTGTTGCCCAGCACCCGCGCCGCTTTCGTAAAGTTCTGATACTTCGCCACATAATAGAAAATTTTGTAGTATTCCCAATCGACGTACATGGAAGCCGTCCCCTCTTTCATACCAGAATCACATTTTTACTTCTCCCCCACCAGCGCCACGGCAGCATCATTGACATTCGTGCCAGTAGCGCCGGTGATGATCAGGCCGTCCACAGCTTTCAGTGCATGGTAGGCGTCGTTGTTCTGCAGGGTATCGAACACATTCCAGCCCTTGGCGGTCAGTGCGGAGAGGGTGTCACCATCCACATAGCCGCCGGCAGCATCGGTGGGGCCGTCGGTGCCGTCACTGCCCACCGAGAACACTGCTGCATCCAGCCCGGCCACCGCCGGAGCCGCTGCAAGGGCAAGCTCCTGATTCCGTCCGCCGAGGCCCTTGCCCGTCAGGTGGACGACCGTCTCGCCGCCTGCGATGTAGGCCAGCTTTTTTCCCTGCCCCGCGTGGTGCCGGACGATGGAGCCAAGGAAGCTGCCCGCCTCCCGGGCTTCACAGCAGAGCTGGTCGGTCAGCAGGACGGGTTCATAGCCAAGCTCCCGGCAGGCGGCAGCGGCGGCGGTGCAAAGCTCCCGCACACTGCCGGTGATCCGGGTCGTCACGTTGTCCAGCATCTTGGGCGTTTCCTGCGCCAGAAGAGCTTTTGCCTGTTCCGAGAGCTTCAGGTGATACTTCTCCGCAATGGCAAGCGCCTGTGCGCAGGTAGAGGTGTCCGGCACCGCCGGGCCGCTGGCGATCATATCCAGCGGGTCGCCCAGAATATCGCTCAGCACGATGCTGAACACCTGGGCCGGAGCGCATGCCTGCGCGAACCGCCCGCCCTTGACGCCCGAAAGCCGTTTGCGGATGGTGTTCATCTCCACGATGTCGGCACCGCTGGCAAGGAGCTGGCCGGTGATGTCCTGCAATTCTGCACCGGGGAGCAGCGGCTTTTCAAACAATGCACTTCCTCCGCCGGAGAGCAGAAACAACACGGTATCCTCCGCTGTCAGCCCCTGCACCAGCTCCAATGCCTTCTCGGTGGCCGCAAAGCTGTTCTCGTCCGGCACCGGATGGCCCGCTTCATAACAATTTACGCCCAGGATCTCGCCCTTGACATGCCCGTATTTGGTCACGACCACGCCGCCGTCCACACGGTCCAGCGCTTCCACCGCCGCGTGTGCCATCTGCCATGCGGCCTTGCCCGCTGCGACCAGCAGCACCCTGCCGCCCTTGGGCGCAAAGGCTTTCAGCGCGCGGCGGACAGCTTCGTCCGGCAGGACGGCATTCAGGCTGGATGCGATGATGGCATCGGCATCCTTTCGCAGAGTCAGATTCATGAAACAGACCTCCTTGTGGGGTATGATCTACAGCAGACCGGCTTCGGGCATGGTTTTTCCAAAGCCCCGCCTGGCCGGGCCGTCCGGAATCATTATACAACAAGACCGGCGTTTCGGGAATACTTTCGGCAATGGTTTTGAAATTGCTGTACAGCTCGACATCACGGACTGCACCTTTCTTAGTTGGGTCTTGTATCTGATTTTTATACTCGCTCTCTACGAAATACCAGGATCTTGTTTACAAACATCCCCCATGCAGCCGCCGGATCACCTTAAATGCGACCTCATGTTCTGTTATCAGCGGTTTTTTCAAAGCGAAGAAAACAACGCCGCTGGTCGGACAGGTGATCTCTGCCTCCACCTCCGCAGTAAACGGGTCAAGGATCACGCCCATTTTCTGACCATACTCCACTTCCTGTCCCGGCTCCACGAAGCGGCGGAAGATCCCGCCCGCCGGGGTAAGCACATTTGCCATCTCGTTTTCCTGCACGACGGTGGACAGATACCCGCTGTGGCAGTGGTATCGCAGTAAACCGACCCGGCTGAGATACCGCAGCACGGCAGCCACCATGGCACAGGCCTTTTCTCCCTCACCAAAACGAAATCCTCTGATTTTGAACTTCTGGCGGTAGGGCGTTTCCAACTCATAAAGCGTTTCTTCCCTCATTTCTGGAATCCTCCTGTCAGGATGCGGGCCAGCAGACTGCCCGGATAGACCACGGGATATTCCCGCAGGGTAAAAAGCAGACCATCGGCCGGAGCCATCAACGTCTGTCGTGCTTTCTTATGATAAGGTCCCGGACGTTTTTCGAATGATCCTGTTTGTTGCAATAGAGTTGTTCCTTTCCTGGCAAGTATGGTATACTTATCTTGACCAATAAGACCCAATTTGGAGGCAGCATCAGAAATGACAGAACGAAAGAAAATGATAAATGGCGCGCTATACGATCCATCCGATCCGGAACTGGAGCAATTACGCCTGAATGCACGCAAATTGGCAAGAAAGTACAACCGGACGGATGAGGACCAACCGGAAGAACAAGCCGAAATTCTGCGAAAATTATTACCTGCAACAAAGCAGTTTCCGTATTTGCAGGCACCGGTCTACTTTGATTACGGCTGCAATACGTACTGATGACCCGCAGAAACTTTCTTTCCACTTCAGCGGTTGCGGCGTTCGCCTGCGGCGCATCCCTGACCGCGCACGCAGCAGGCAGTACCGATGAAAACAGTCTGAACTTTATCACAGACATTTTCAAGGACTCTCCCCAACCGGGCGAGATCGAAGAGGCAACGGCGATCACGGCAGAAAAGAACGCCGAATGGTATGAAAAGCTGGATTTTTCAGACCGGCGGGAGTTTGCCAACGCAGAACGCGGCTGGCTGGACAATGCGGAAGGTAAGGTCATCTACGCCGAGGATGGCAAATTTGCATGGGATCTGCAGAGCTACGGCGATTTGAACCGGGATGCTCCGGACACTGTAAACCCCAGTCTGTGGCGGAATACCCAACTCAACGCCAAAGCCGGTCTGTTTGAAGTATGTGATGGCATCTATCAGGTGCGCGGCTTTGATATGGCCAATGCGACCTTCATCCGCACCAACAACGGCTGGATCATTTTGGATGTCCTGATGTGCAAAGAAAATATGCAGGCAGCAAAAGCGCTGATGGAAAACCGGTTCGGACCGCTGGATGTCAAAGCTGTGCTGTACAGTCATAGCCATGTGGATCACTTTGGCGGCGCAGAGGGTGCGATCGACCGGAACGATGCAGCGGACCCCAGCCTTTCCGTCGACAAACAGCTTGCCTCGGGCAAAACGGTCATCCTTGCACCGAAAGGATTTTTGAAACACGCCATCAGCGAAAACGTCTATGCCGGCATCGCAATGGCCCGGCGTGCGCAGTATCAGTATGGTACGGTGCTGGAAAAAGGGGAGAAAGGAGCACTCTCCATCGGCATCGGCATGGGACAGTCTACCGGTCATGTGAGCCTTATTGCACCAACCTATGAGATTGGGGAAGATGTTCCAAAGCTGACCATTGACGGGCTGGAGATCGAATTCCAGCTGACCCCCGGCACCGAAGCCCCTGCCGAGATGAACGCCTATTTCCCGAAATACCGCGCCCTCTGGATGGCGGAAAACTGCACCGGTACGCTGCATAATCTGTACACCCTGCGCGGCGCAGAGGTGCGCGATGCCAACGATTGGGCGAAGTATATCATCGAGGCAGATCAACGCTTCTGCAGCAAGACCGACGTGGTGTTCCAGAGCCACAACTGGCCGCACTGGGGCGAGGAGATCCATGAATATCTGCTGAACACGGCAGCCATCTATAAGTTTATCCACGACCAGACCCTGCATTACATGAACCAGGGCTATACCTCCAACGAGATCGCCGCCATGATCTCGCTGCCGGATGCCCTCGAAAAAGTCTGGTATACCCGCCAGTATTACGGCACGCTGCCGCATAACGCCAAAGCCATCTACCAGAAGTATCTGGGCTGGTACGATGCGAACCCGGTCAACCTGGACCCGCTCCCGCCCAGCGATGCCGCTAAGAAGCTTGTAGAATATCTGGGCAGCACGGAGCTGGTGCTCTGCAAGGCAAAAAAGGACTATGCAAAGGGCGAATATCAGTGGGTGGCACAGATCACCAAGGAGCTGGTCTTTGCAGACCCGTCCAACCAGAAGGCACGCAACCTGTGTGCCGATGCGCTGGAGCAGTTGGGTTATCAGGCGGAATCCGGTGCGTGGCGCAACGCCTACCTGATGGGTGCGGCGGAACTGCGGAACGGCAATCTGTCTGGGCGGGCCCGCACGGCGAATGGTCTCACCAACAGTATGCGAGCAATGACGGTTCCATGCTGTTGGATTATATCGCCATCCTGACGGATGCCAACGCTGCACAGAATGATGACCTGACCTTGAATCTGACCGTAACGGATGAGAATGAACAGTTCTATGTGACCCGTAAGAATGGCGTCCTGCTGTCTTACCCCGGCGAGAACCATCCGGATGCGCAGGCTTCCGTCACCTGCAAGCGTCTGCAGCTCTTTGCATTGATGACAGGTCAGCAGGCCGGGCAGGTACAGATCAGCGGAGATCCCACTGTCCTGAAACGCCTGCTGGCATACGCGTCCAAGTTTGAAAAAACCTTCAATGTCATTGAACCGTAAAAACGATTCGGAATTTCAATTTTTTCAAAAATATCTCTGGGGCTTTGATATTAAGCTCTGTCAAGAGGGCTGGCACCGTCCAGCCCTCTCTCTTTTTGCAAAAGTTTCCCTCGCTTTTTCTTGCGCCCTGCCGAAAATATCGTGTTTTCAAAACTTTTTGTTGACACCACTCGATTTTTGTGGCAATCTATCCCAACGATTTATAGCAGTTCAACTTTTTAATGCAACAGCAACATCGTTGAATTACATATCACAGAGATGCCGTTTCGGACAAGGCCGTTGGCAACACCCAGCAGCACAACGAGCGCGAAAAGGACTGCTATCAGAACCCCGACATTATCAAAGTTCAGCGGGAGCAGGAGCGACTAGATACCCTGACCGCCCAAGCCGACCAGCAGAAGCAGTCGCTTGCCCAAACCAACGCCGTTCTTTCCAAAAAAGAACAGGAGCTTGCTGCTGTTCAGAAAAAGTCCACTCTTACCAAGAACGCTCTTATCCATGCACAGGATGTTGCCAATCTGGGCAAAAAGACCCTGCTTGGCAACTATTCGCTGACCGAAGAAGAATTCTCCAAGCTGAAAAAACAGGCAGACCATGGCTATATGGTGGATGTGGAAAACCGTCAGCTCAAACAGCAGTTGTCCGCTGCACAACAAAATTCTATCAACTGGCAAACCCGCTACCGTAACCTGCAGAACAAGGTTCAGCCTTATCTGGACGCTATGCGCCACGCCCCGGAGCGTGTGCGCAATTTTTTTGAGAATCTTCTGGCACAGAAGCCGGAACGGATAGCAGATGCACCGTCCAAAGCTAGCCACCAGAAGAGCGCCGAACTTTAATGTTATCTGGATGTAAAAAAGGAGACTTGCCTATGATGAATGACCGCACTTTCCCTATCCCCAGCAATACCATCTCTGTGAAATCCGAAGATTATACGAATAAATCCTTGCAAATGGACTCGAATCCCGCTACAATGGAGGTGTCCGGAGCATCCTGTCGCTCCGTGAGGGCGAAATTCTCGGCTTACAGCCGAGTGATAAGGAAAGCAGGCTGTGCAAGCCATGCGCAGAAACACCCTCGATTCGGGCAAATGTGCAAACGGTGTGCAGAAAGTGTGCAGCCGCTTTCCTACATAAAGAAAGAACGTCAAATCTTACGATTTGACGCTCAATATCTGGTGCACCTCGCGCACTCATATCCGAACTTTTCTCCGCTTTCACAGCTTCCCCGAAAGCGACCGTTTCTGTACCTTCCTTATAGTTAAAGGTAATGAGGACCTTATCATCGTAGAGATAGATGGCATTGATGAAGGTATCCACCAGTGCCTGCCGCTGCTCCGGCTGGGTCATATCCAGCTTACGGAAACGGAGCAGCCATCGCAATCCAACTTTTTTAATCGTTTACAACATCGTTGGATTGCATATCGCAAAATATGCCGGTCAGAACAGTATTCCAAACCTGCCCTTGCGATTGAACCGGACGAACTCCTCTTTCATCTTCGGTTTTGCCAGCCGTTCCTCTGCAATGCGGGCTTGCAGTTCCTTCCTCTGCTCTTCCAGAGCTTCCAGCCGCTCTTTGGTGGAGCTGGTCAGAATGCCCATCTGGATGGCATTCAGCATATTGGTGATGCCGACTTCTGTTTCTTTCAACTGCTTTTCATAGATGGGTAAATCCGTGCTTTCCTGATTTTGCAATTCCATGACCTTAGCGATGATGGCATTCATGGAAGCATCATCTTCCACCAGCTTCATGGTTTCGTTGACCACCAGATCTTCCAGCCACTGTTTCCGCACGGCCTTTTTATCGCAGGTCTTTTTCTTCTTGGCAGCAGCACATTTGTAATAGGTGTACATCTTCCCGGTGTGGCTGACACCGCTTTCTCCGAACATCAGCGCTCCGCACTTACCGCAGTACAGCTTGGTGGTCAGCAGGTAATCTTCGTCGGCTTTGCCGCAGGCTGGCGCACGTTTGTTCTTTTCCATACGCTTCTGCACCCGGTCAAACAGGTCTTTCGGAACGATAGCCGGAATCGCATCCGGCACAACGATATCCCGGAAAGACAATTCACCAATGTAACGACGGTTCTTCAACATGGTGTTCACGCTGCTGTGGGTCATTTTGCCGTCCTGCATATTGCGGACACCCTTGTCGTTGAGGAAGTTTACGATTTCCACCATCCTCTCGCCGTTGTCATACTGCTGAAAGGCTTCCAGCACAAGCGGAGCAGTCAGCGGGTCAAGGTGATAAAACTTGTCCTCGTCGATTTTATAGCCAATGGTTCCCGTACCGCCGGTAATGCAACAGCAACAGCGTTGAATTGCATATCGCAAATATGCTGTTTTCATGTTGCACTAATTTCTTGCCTTGCGATAAAAGCCGCCATCATTCTCAGATCGTCCAATTCCGGCTTGCCGACTGCAGATCCACCATGTGGGTGTACAGTCCCTTCCGGGCGTACAGCTCTGCCGGGCTGCCCTGCTCGGCCACGATGCCGCCCGACAGCACCACCACCTGATCCGCACCGGCTACGGTGCGCATCCGGTGGGCGATGATGAGGACGGTTTTGTTTTTTATGAGTCGGGATAGTGCCTCCTGAATGGCAGTTTCGTTTTCCACATCCAAGCTGGCAGTGGCCTCGTCCAGCAGGATGATAGGCGCATCCTTCAGAAAAGCACGGGCGATGGAAATGCGCTGACGCTCGCCGCCGGAAAGAGCGCAGCCGTTCTCACCGATGTTGGTGTTCCACTTGTCCGGCAGCTTTTCGGCAAATTCCTCGCAGTTTGCCAGCTTTGCTGCTGCCAGAACCTCCTCGTCGGTGGCACCTTTGCGCCCCAGACGGATATTTTCCAGGATCGTGTTGTCAAACAGGGTCACATCCTGGAACACGATGGAATACAGGCTCATGAGCTTTTCCGGGTCGATTTTGGAAACCTCCATGCCGCCCACGGTGATGCTGCCCTTTTGGTAATCCCAGAACCGTGCCGCCAGCCGGGAAACGGTAGTTTTTCCGCCGCCGGAGGGGCCCACCAATGCCGTGACCTCTCCCTGCTTTGCGGTAAAGGAGACATCCCGCAGCACCGTCTCGCCGGAGTTGTAGGCAAAGCCCACATGGTCGAACACGATATCGCAGCCCTGATTGGTCAGCTGCTCGCTGCCGGTCTGCAGGGAAGCGTCCAGAATCTCGTTCATCCGCCCCACATTGGTACGCATGGCGATGACCGCCGCCAGATTCTGCAACGCACCCTGCATGGGGTCGTACATCCGGGAAGCCGCCATCAGGAACAGAAACAGGGTCAGTACGTCGATACTGCCCTGCACCAACAGCACCGAACCGGTGAGCGCCACCGACGCAATACCCAGCTTGAGCACCATGCCGGCGGAGGACACAAACAGCGCTGTTTCCAGCTCTGCCACAATAGACTGCTTTTCCACTGCCCGAATTTTGTCGGAAAGACCGGACAGATACCGCTGCTCCGCATTGCTGGCTTTCAGGTCCCGGAGGGTCTCGATGTACTCCTGAATGCCGTCCGCACAGGCCATTTTCGCCGCCATGGTCCTGGCCTGCACCTTGTCCTGCACCCGGTAGTTGCCCACCACGATGGCAGCAGATACCGGGATGACCCACAGTGCCGCCAGTGCCATCCGCCACTCAAAGGCAAACAGGCTCAGGGCAATGAGCACCGTGGAAATGAGGGCTCCGAACAGACCGGGGATGAAGTGGGAGCAGTCCTTTTCCAACACCTCGCAGTCTGCCATGATGGTGCTGGTCAGGTCGGCAAGGTCTCGCTTGCCGAAAAAGGACAGAGGCAGCTTCCGCAGCCGCTCCGCAAGGGTCAGGCGGCGGGTGCCGCTCTCTTTATAGGTGGTAAAATAGGTGCCGTTATACTGGAACCATGTGGTCAGCAAGATCAGCGCAAAGCAGGCAACGCACCCCAGCAGATAAAAGGTGCTTCTCCCGCTCGTAGAGCCTGCCAGCAGGTCTTTTACCAGAAGATATAGCAGCCCGGTGGGCAGCATGAACGCCATGTTCTGGAACGCACAGGCCAGAACGCCCTTTACAAGCCCCTTTGCGCCCTCCGGGGAGCTGGCTGTGGTGTGTTGAATTTTTTCGATCATTCCTTACCCCTCCTTTGCGACCTTCCACTGCACCGACGCCTGATACTCCTGCCACATCCGGGCAAACAGACCGTTCTGCGCACACAGTTCATCCTTTGTACCGGATTCTGCAATTTGCCCATCCTGCACCACATAGATGCAGTCGGCGTTAGCGACTGTGGACAGGCGGTGCGCGATCATCAGCACGGTTTTGCCCTTGGCAAGCTGCGCAAAGGCTGCCTGCACCTTAGCTTCGTTATCCGGGTCGGCAAAGGCGGTGGCCTCGTCCAGAATCAGGATGGGGGCATTTTTCAGCATGGCACGGGCAATGGCAATGCGCTGCTGCTCGCCGCCGGAAAGATACACGCCCTTGGTGCCAATGACGGTATGGATGCCCACCGGAAATTTCTCCACAATATCCATGCACTGTGCAGCTTTTAGCGCCGCCAGCACCTCTGCTTCGGTGGCCTGCGGTCTGCCCAGACGGACGTTATCCAGAATGCTGCCCTTGAGCAGGCGGCTGTTCTGGAACACAAAGGAGATGGTATCCATCAGCTCTTCCTTGGGGATAGCCCGCACATCCGCTCCGCCCACCCGGACGCTGCCGCTCTGCACATCAAAGAACCGGCAGACAAGGTTTGCCAGCGTAGATTTTCCGCCGCCGGAGGGGCCTACAAAAGCTACGGTCTGTCCCGGCTGAATGTCCAGAGAAACGCCCTTGATGACCTCGGTTTTTTCCGTCATAGCTGAAATGCACATCCCGCAACGTGACAGAGGAATCCTTCGGGTGCTGCGGAACAGCCTGCACCTGCATGGGCGCCGCCTCCAGCACCGAGTCGATGCGTGCCAGCGCATCCGCTACCACCATCTTGTTCTCACTCATGTACATGATACGGGTCAAAGTCAGGGAGATCACCGGCGTGATGATGATATAGAACAGCAGGTTCAGCAGAAACTCCGGGGTGACGCCGTGGGGCGTGAACAGCAGCCCGCCCGCAATCAAAAAGGCGAACACGCCGTTGACGGCGGCGGTATAGAACATCATGGGCAGGCGCAGGTCTTTGGTGTAGGAGATGACCCACTTTTCATACTCATCAATGGTGGTCTTGAACTTTTTGAAGGAAAATACCGATTGCCCGAAGGTCTTGACCACCGGGATGCCCCGGACGTACTCCACGGCCTCGTTGGACATCGCCTCCAAGGCGTTGCCGTACTGCCGCATTTTTTCAGCCATCCGCTTGCCGGTCATGGTCGCCATGATGAGGAAAGCCAACACCACCGGCGCAAGGCTCAGCAGACCCAACCGCCAGTCGAACGCCAGCAGCAAAACCAGCAGCCCCACCGGGGTGGCGATGGCGTTGTACTGGTCTGGCAGCTGGTGGGCCAGATAGGTCTCGGCAGCTCCTGTGCTCTCGTGGATGATCTTGCGCAGCTTGCCGCTGCCAAAAGTTTCGGCAAAGCCCAGCGGCAGCACCGCCAGATGCTCCGACATTGCCAGCCGCAGATTCGTCGCTACCCGGAACGCCGACAGGTGGGAGCACATCAGCGCCGCAATGTAGATGAGATAGGACAGCACCGCAAACAACACTGCCATCCAGCCGTAATGGGGGATGTTCACCGCCTGTGCGTAGTCCGGCGCAACGTTCAGCACATCCCGCAGGATCTTCCAGATGTACACAAAAGGCACCAGCGCCACCAGCGCACTGACCGCAGACAGCACCCACGAAGCGTAGGTGAAATATCGGTAGTTTCCGGCGTAGCCCATCAGCCGGGAAAAGTCCGATCGTTTTTTCAATCAAATCACATCCTTACCGTAATATTGCCATGCGCAACTGCCTGACATGATCGGGTGCACATGTGCCGCTTATTCTGCCTCAGACAAATTTTCCGTGACGAAAAGTTCAATGACATTTTCCATAGTTGCCTGATCATAGTCCTCTGCGATGGCGGCAGCATTCCAATAAGCATAATTTCCTTCATACCAGCTCTGCAGGTCGTCGAGATCCTCTGCATAGCGGAATTCCAGATGATACGTCGTTTCCATCGTATCGGGCGCAAAGGCAAAGTAGGTAAACTCCCCGGAATCCGCATCCTCGCTCTGGTAGAAGAGGAAGCTGTTTTCATTGTCCACATCCAGTTTCTGGTAGGTGTGTGCAAACACTTCCTGTCCTTGCGCATCCAGACCGGTGATAGTGTCGCCATTCATCACGAATTTTTCCACGCCGCCCAGAAAATAGCAGTTGAACGCCGTGCTGTCCGGATCTGCTGCATATTTTTCAACAGCCTCCTCGCCATACGGCTCTGCCATGCACATTCCCAGCAGCATATCCGTAGCCGATTCCGCATTGTCCTCGCCTACCAGCGGAGTCGCAGCGTCGATCCACAAATTCCGGTATTCACTCTTTGCCATCTCCGGGAACAGTTCCACATAAGTCCCGCTGATACCAGACAGATAATCCTCCGCATCCATTACCTGACTTGCGGAAGCCGAAGAAGCCACCGAGGAGGAAACGCTGGATGCCGAAGACGCTGTGCTTGCGCTCTGCTGGCCGCAGCCGACAGCAGACAGCAGGCAGACCGCAGACAAGGCCACTGCAACAAATTTCTTTTTCATCATCATATGAAAGTACCTCCGGTTTTAAAGTAAGTTTGTTCTAACCGCTCTGTACTTTAGCATATTTTTCGGCCGTGGACTACTCCATTCTGATTTCCCTGCTCCGTTTTGCGAGTCCATTTGCGTGGGTGCGGTACTGCGACGGGGTCGTTCCATATCGTTTCCGGAAAGCCTCCGAAACTTGCTGGCGTTGTCATATCCTGCATTCTGTGCGATTTGCGTAATGGGCTTTGCGCTCCGGACAAGCTCTACGGCAGCCTGTTCCAGACGGTATTCCTTGATATAGTGGTATACTGGCACACCGTAGACCTGTTTGAACATTTTTTGCAGGTGCGAAACCGAGATCCCGTGTTCTTCTGCCAGCTGCGCAAGGGAGACATACCCCTCCCGGTTTGTCAGAAGGTGATTCCGGAGATGGTGTGCCAGTTCGGTCTGTTCGGTAGAACAGTACAAGTCCGTTCCTTCCTCCTGCGGAATGCGGCTCAGCAGCATCAACAGCTCCACCACCTTGAGCCGCAGGAACCGGAGATCCATGTAGGGCGCATTTTCGTACAATTCCCGGAAAACGTGCTCACAGCGGGGTCCTGCCGTACCGAACATGAACCATCGGTTTCCCAGAAGATTCTGCTTCAGTACCGCAAAATCCACCGAAAAGCCCGGTGCGTTCTTCTCAAGCCAGTTCTGAGCGGCTGCTGGATCAACTTCCAGACACAGCCCTTCGTAACAGCCCAGCGGGAACCGTGACTCTGAACGTGTTCCATGCCGTCCGTCGTAGCAGCTGACGGCCATATCCCCCGGCTTTAGCAGAACGCTATCACGCATGGAAAAGCTGGTTTCAAAACGGCCATTGATGCAGAAATTGATCTCTATCATACCGATCTGCGTGCGGATTTCCGTATAGGTCTCCATCTCCAGCCGCAGTAGCATGATCCCCACGCCATCAAACAGCCGGTAATAGTGAATTTCTCCACTTCCAGCCGCATTTTCAAAGCCGCCTGTTTGTCCGGGATTATAGGGAGTGACCCCCGTTTTGTCATGAAAAATGATATCAATCATACTGTTTATTCAATCCGATCTCCACAATCCGTCTTTTGCGGGGCTTGGAATGGCAGCTGTGGTCAACTGGCAGATCCCTGTCTTTCATGTTTTTCCTTTCTTCGCCCCTTGCATCGCAATTTTCTCAACCATGCGCTATCCCAGTGCCACATCCAGTACCATCATCACGCTGAAGCCTACCGCAAAAAAACACCGTGCCGACGTTAGAGTGCCGCCCCTGCGACATTTCCGGGATCAGCGCCTCCACCACCACATACAGCATGGCTCCGGCGGCAAAGCTGAGCAGATAGGACAAAGCGGGCACCACGATGCCTGCCGCCAGGATCGTCAGCACCGCTCCGATCGCACCGAGAATGTACCATCGAATCAGCTTTTTCGGTTTCTCCGTCTTCATCTTTTTTGCCTCCGATTGCAGTTCATGATTCTGCTTTTCATTTGGGCAATTTCCAACTTCTTAGAAAATCAAATGGACAATACCGCCGACAATTGCCGCTCCCGCAACCCAGATCAGCGCCAGTATGCTTCGCTTTTTCAGCACCTGCCTCCAGGTCTGCACGAACGACGCATCTTCAAGCCCTGGCAGCACCCAAAACTGGCTGTGCCCGACCCATAGCTTGTCGATTACAACGCCGTCATAGATATTCATGACCTCAAGAAACAGCAGCGCCTGCCAATAGGCCTCACCAAAGGAGGAAGCCCCGTTCCACAAACCGATGATCAGCACAAGAGCAGCAAGCATCACGATAAAGAACGGTATCATAAAGCATTTTCGTTTCCGGTTCATCGTATTGCGGTCGATCAGTCCCAGTTCGATGGCGCGATCCTGCACCTCCTTGGGATAAAAGTACAGTCCATTGACAGCACCGCCGATCACAGCGATTTTTACCATTGCGGTAAACAGCAGACAATAAAGCAGCAGTTGCAGTACGATCATTGTTTTTCTCCTCTCAGTCTGCGTGCGAATCGGGCATATGCTCCCATTTCCTTCGTCTTCCATCGTGGTTCATACAAAACAAGAAAGTATGCCAGAAATACCATGTACCGAATCGTTTGATTTCCATTTCAATATGCCGCCCATTATTATCTGACCTTCATGCAGAAATCGCAGCGGTCATTTCCACGCCCCAGCGTCATGCTTCTCTCCCAGATCAGCTTCGGATGCAGCCCGGTATAGCTGATGTCATCACTGTCGCAAAAACAGCGGCACAGCTCCGGGCAGCCGTATTCTGCGCAGGTGTCGTGATAGGGACACTTCATCATATCCACACGCCAGACGCCGTTACCGGTCTGCAGTTCTTTTGGGGCAAAGCCCGCCGCCGGGCCGAAAACGCTCCGGGTGGATTTGACGAAAACGCCGGGAACAAGGCGGTAAAGCCCCGGTATGTGCAGCAGGGCGGCAAGCTGTTTGTGGCTCGTTCTCGCCAAGCGCTCCACATAGCCGTGAACGGTTTGCAGTGCCTCCTCTTTCGGCATGACACGCTGCAAGGTCTCGTAGGCCGAAATGCCCGGCAATATCTGCCGCTTGAGGTGATATTGCTTTTCCTTGCTTGCACCCGCATTTTCAGCCAGCAGCGCACTCAGGCGCATATCGAAAGCGGTGTTCAGTTCCTTTGCCCGCGCGGGAAAGCGCAGTGCCGCAGTCTCCCGGAAATCACGGGAAAGATAGGTTTCCTTCCTCTTTATCGTCCGTTACCCTTTCTTTTTGTACCCGCAGTCGCAGTAGGGTCCGCCGGAAGCAAGGGTATACTGCCGCACAAAATTTGTCACACCGCCTGCTTCGCTCATGGTGTAGTCCAGATGGCACAGGGCGGGGGTCAGGTCGTACAGCCCCAGTTCCTTCATCAGCACACAGATGCCGCATTTGGTAAAGCGTCCCTCGTAGCCGCTGCCATCCGGGTATTCGTAAAACTCCATGTTCCACGAATAGGGGTTGCGGTCGGCGGCTTTCAGGGCAGCGGTTGCCTTCATGGCGGCAATGTCCTTTGCGGTAAATTTGCTTTTTCCGCTTTTGCGGCAGAACCACTTCATCAGCGGCGTCATCTGAGCGTTCTCATAGTAAACCGTCAGCGCCTCTGTATCCGGCCGCTTCGGCATACAGAGAACGAACGCCCCCAGCATGGCGCAGCCAATGATGTTCAATTGGAAGCGGTCGGCCTTTTCAAACTCCGGCAATTTGGCGATGATCTCTTTGTATTTCGGCTTGGCGCTTTTGGTGATCTGCTTTGCGGTGGCTACATCATAGCCCAGTACAGCGGTCAGTTGTTTTTGAAAGGAGCCTGAAAACAGCACCCACATTCCCATAGGCATCCCGGCGTATTTCATTGCAGATACCTCCCGGCTTCCGTTTCCAGTGCCTGCCATACCGGGTAGGCTGCGCCATGTTCATCAAAAAATTTCTTGAGGTCCCGGTTCAGCGCGCTCATTTCATCGATGGCGTTCATTGCGTGGTCGGAGGCGCAGAGCTTGCCCAGCGAAGTGGCACACATCAGCTTGAAAATGCGCAGGCAGGTCTTGCGGTACTTTTCCCCCTTCAAAGTCCGCATCCTCCTTGGGCAGAATGGCGTGTCCGGCATTTCTGATGACGCGGTATCCCTCGATGTTTGCATCCAGCAGACGGTTTAGGTATGCAGTATCTCCCCTGAGCTTTTTCAGGTCGCCGTCTGTCTTATAGCAGGCAAAGGCCGCAGGCATCACAAACGCGGCATGGCAGAGCAGATAGTCCTCCATGTTCGGCTCGTAGACGACCTTATATTTCGTGCCATAGAAGATGCGCCCGATCAACTGTTTATTGGAGATTGCACCCGGCAGCTGTCCGATGGTGATCTTTTTCAGGTCGATGGAGACCACCCGGTCAGACTCCCGATGCCCGGCAGAAAGCGCAAAGGCAAACAGGACGTTCTTTTCCGGCAGTGCCGCCGCCAGCGCCCTCGCCTGCACATTGTTCCCCACAAAAACGATGTTCTTCGTCCGATTCGCCCGCAGCGTGTCCAGAACAGAATCCAGCTGCGTATAGCGCAGGACCACAAAGATCACATCGTACATTGCATCCGGTGCAAGTTCAGTCACCACCGGAATGCGGCTGATTGATACGCGGGGCGAAAACTTATCCTTGATCCGCAGACCGTTCCGCCTGATCTCCACTGCCCAGTTTCCTCGCGCAAGCAAGGTGACATCCTTTCCGGCGCGCAGAAGATTTCTTGCCAGATTGCACCCCAGAACGCCTGCACCATATACCAGAATTTTCATAGCTTGCCTCCAAATCCGATCTTCACGATCTGCATTTTCATTCCGTTGTCACCGACCCTTGCAAGAAACCGGAAAAAGCCGCTGACAGAAGGATCTTTCAAATCGTTGTACCCCAGCATATAGCCCCGGCTGGATACCTGCAAACGGTTGTCCCATGGGGTAAAGATGCACCATCCCAACAGCCCCTTTGCGGATGCCCACGGCACAGACGAGAACCAACAGGATTCCCAGCCCAAGACCTTCCAGAGTCACCTGTAAAAGCATTACTTATTCCTCCTGTATCCGTTTTCATCCCGGTATTCGGGATGTTCCTTTACGTATGGATCCTTATCGCCGCAGATGGTATAGTCGCATCGGCAGCCGTCCACGCAGGTGGTCGTCCGCACGAGCTTGGCATGGAGCAGTTCCATGGATGCATAGTCCACATTGCACAGGGCAGGCATAATGTCCGTAAATCCGAACCGCTTGGCAAATTCCGCCGCCGGACACGCCGTAAATTCATAATAGATGGGCTTGCCGTTTTCGTAAGGCGCAACATCCATCTCGTAATCATGCCATGTGTCACAGTGCTTTTGGGCGGTGCTGAACGCCCGATACATCAGCTTTTTCCAGAATGGCTTGTTGATGTCAACGAAGCGCAGCTCCGGAAGGACGGCAGGATCAGATTTTCTTCGATCTCTTCCATTTCGCGGAATGTGACCACATCCCGGCACACATCGTAAAAGCACATGATGGCGATGCAGTCATAGGTGCCGCCTACGCCGTTGTGAAAATTCTTTTTACCGCCGAGGTCGGTGCGCCAGTCGGAAAGAAGCTCTGCGTATTTCAGCTGCACCTGCTCCCATATCACTTCGCGCTCCGCCCCCGGATAGTGCAGAGCGATTTTCGCCAAAATTTCTTTTTTGCAGGGCGTGGAATACAGCACATGGCAGCTACGGTCAATTTGTAATTCGCTGTCCTTCATCTTCCCACGCCTTTCAGAAAACCGCTCTTTGCATTTTCTTCGGTGTCGTCCGATTCGTCGTAGGCATCATAGGGCGCCGATGGGTCGTGTACTCGTTTTTTGAATGGTGAACAGCTCTTGTCTTTGTGGGCAAACGCAAAGGCAAAATTGTCCGTCCATCCCGTATGACCGGTGATGAAATATGGATGCAGCCCACGTGCGCGCAGTTTCCGCTCCAGCTCCGCCAGTGACTGCACAGCCAGCTTATTGTCCTCCGCCAGCGAGGAAATGAAGCTGTAGCCGCCGTCCGCGCCAAACCACAGCGTGTCGCCGGTAAAAAGGTACTTATCGTCAATGAGGTAGACCATATGTCCCCATGTATGACCGGAAACCAGAAAACATTCGATCCTGACGCCGTCAATATCAAAGACCTCTCCATCGTGAAGCAGCTGCTTTTCGTTGTAGATGGTCACTTGCGGCAGCTTATAGAGATGATAAATAACCTTGCGGCGTGCTTCTCCGATCAGATACCGGTTCTCGATCTCGCCGATGTACAGCTTCGCATTCCGGAACAGCCCCGGACTGTCTGCTTCCACCGCACCCACATGGTCGGTGTCCTGATGGGTGATAAGGATATGGTGTATCGACTTCGGATCAATCCCAAGCCAGCTCATTTTTTCGGCAAGGCGGTCGTAGTTATATCCCGCATCGACCATAATGGTCGTATCGCCTTTGCGGTAGAAGAAGATGTTCGCCACCCATTCGCGCACGCAGGCAACATTCTCGTCGATCCAGCCGGTGTTCAAAGGCTTGAAGATTTCCTTGCCCCGGTACATCCAGCTCATTGCTTTTCTTTGAAATTCCGTTGCTTTTTTCGACATGATCGCACCTCATTTCTGTGCTGTGATGCACAGCCAGCCCTTTTTATTTTTGTGGTTCTGGATCTTACAAAATCCTGCTTGCTCCAGATACGTTTTACCGTTCACAATGCAATGCTTTTCACAAGGTGCGCCCATCGCTCCGGGTGACAGGCCAGCAATTCCTCGTGCTGCAAGTTCTGCTCATGGAGAACAGGATGTGCAAAATGCTGCTGATACCGGGCACGATATTTTGCGCCCATTTTCAGGGCGTAAAAAATATGGATCTCGGTACCGGGCACATGGATCTTATCCGGCAGCGGAGTGATAAGATCGGAGTAGAACTGATTTTTACAGCTCTGCATGGTCACATAAGGGCGGGCCTCACCGAACATTTTCAGAAAGGCCTTGACATAATCCCCCGACTCTCTGGCACGCTTATCCAGACGCTTTTGGAGAAATTTTGCCTTAAGCTTTCCGTCCCGTACCACAGGGTAGATCAATGGCAGCAGAAAATCAGTCTGCAATCTTGCCGCCAGCGGCGATGCCTGATCCAGATCGGAGCTGCCCAGAATGCCACAGTCCATGTGGATGTTCTGCCGTGCCGCCAGCAGCCCCACAAACGAGCCGCCCAGAGAGCAGCCGTAGGCCGCCCGGATGTGACCGCCGCAGTGGGTCTTGAGGTAGGCCTCGATCTTTTCGGTCTCCTCCAGCATGGTGGGAAATTCGGTCTGTTCAGTCTCATCAAAGCCATCGTAGCTGACGCACAGCACCCGGAAGCTGTCAGCCAGAAGCGGGATCACGGCACCGAAATTGCTTTTCCAATGGCAACAGGTGCCCGGCAGCAGCAACAGCACCGGGGCATCCTCTGCACCAAAATGGTAGATCTTCATCCTGATACGCTCCTTCTCTATTTATTTTCCACCTGTAAATAGAAGAGATATATTTCTTCGTATAGGGCAGAGTTTTGAGTTAGGCAATGCTAACTTTTTTATTCTATAAAAAGCCGCTTCTCAGCGGTCCTTCTGCCAAAATAATACGCCCTGCCGTCTCCTCTGTCAAGGAGTTTAGTCATTTTCGGGTATTCCGAAAGAGATTTCGCTTTCGGGAACCCCCAACCGTCACCCCAGTGCCACATCCAGCACCATCATCACGCTGAAGCCCACCGCGAAAAACACCG
>ENA-OQAY01000001-OQAY01000001.1-human-gut-metagenome-genome-assembly--contig:-NODE-1-length-57696-cov-2.645712_pt1 | contig 57696 bp, 52 predicted proteins | sample MGYA00242740_ERZ504537 | MGnify/ENA primary metagenome ERZ504537 (study PRJEB26092, sample SAMD00036272) | human gut metagenome | host: Homo sapiens | study: EMG produced TPA metagenomics assembly of the... | reverse complement strand
GTTTTTTTTTCACTTATCCCCCAAATCATTTTTTTTTAAAACATAAAGAAAACAGATAGTCCATAGCCCAAATCAAAAGAAGTAATAGCACCGCACATATCACAGCATTAAAATCAGCCTTTATGAGTAACGAAAAGCATATATAGGCATACGATGATAGGAGCATAAGAAAAACATAAACAAGTTGCTGTATCGGCTTCTTTATTCTGTTTACAAATTCAAAAACCCAATATTTCTCTCTATAAATACAATAAATAAAGCCTGCCGTAAGTATCATACTGATAATATAAGATATTATTAAAACTCTCTCCATGTATTTCTCCTTTGTAAAATCTGTTTGATATAACCTATTTCTTATTTAGATAGATTCGTTAACTATGGAGGGACAAAACATTGCAGCTAAATATATTTTCTACCCTATATATCTCAAGGAATATGAAAAATCATATTCCCCAATTATTCTACCATCCAACACACCTACCACTTAGGTCGTAACTGTGCATTGGTAATTTCATCAATGATTCTTCACCATGTTCTGAGAACACAACCACTGCTCCTCTTAGTGAAAATTCAACTAAAATTTCCTCTATAGTATGATTCCAAACATTTTCAAACATTTCATGCAAAATAATAATGTCTGCTTCTTGAAGAAATGCCACTAATATTTCTAAGCAGTATCTCTTAGATATATCCAATCTGCTAACCATTTCGTCTTTACAATCGGACAACTTCCCCATTCCCAGAAAGCCTTCAATCACATAATCTTTGTTTATAATTGAACCTACATTTCTCTCTATATACCGAGATACTGTAACATTATCCTCTGGCTTCATGTTTTTCAGTTCAACTTCTTTTATGCTTTTTGTTGTTCCATAGCATTTTATAATGTCTGTTATCTTACGCTCTTGTTTACTACTACAATTATAAAATCCAACTATGTCTCTCGAACTTATGCGGAACAACCCATCTTCTTCATCATTTTTACTAAACTTCATTTCTATCATATATTCCCTCAACTCCTATAAGCAATGGTAATTTGGGCATCTTATATTTTAACAAAGCATAAGCGATTCCTGATAAACCAGTCATAAAACCTGGATTGTATAATTCTGTTGGTAATATATTTTCCTCATTAAGGAATTCCAAAATCTGTTCAAATCGAGAATCACAAATGCTTCTTACCTGCTTATCATCAAAAATTTCTGCATATCTTTTTAAAATCAATAAATTTCCCATGTTTCCATGGCATAGGCAGAAACCTGCATGTAACCCGTCTTCAATTAATTTATTTTTAGCAAGGCTTATATCTTTAATAGCTTGCTGAAGCAATGCAGTTTCTCCTAAATTCTTGATGGCATTATATAAGGTTAATCTGGATAACAGAATACCCGCAGCTCCATGGCACCACGCTATTGGTTGACTCTTATGCTGATCAACCTCTGAAAACTTTCTTAAATCAATCCAATTATTATCCTTTTCTGAGTATAAAGAATTTTCATATTCTACTAAACTTGAAAGGATATCTAAATATTTTGTTTGTGGATATACCTCATATAATCTTGAAAATAGTTCTATAAAACCACTGTTTCCATGTGCAAATCCCGCCAATACTTCAGGAACCACCTCTGATTTCCAACCAACTTTTCCATTTTCAGTAATCATATTCTCTATCAATTGTTCTGCTATTTGTATAGCTTTTTGTAGATAAATAGGCTTTTTTGTTTTTCTATACATATTAATCAGAACCAAAACTATTCCCGAATTTCCCGAAATCATATCGAACAAACGATCTTCTAAGATAAGTGTTTCCATACAATTTAGCCACTTATCGAAATATTCCTTATACTTGATATCATCATATATTTCATATAAAATACCCAACGTATATAAAATCGAACCTTCGCCGCTAAAGATTCCTGTATTAAAGTCTTCGATATTCTGTTCCCCTTCACTTATAGTATCAATATACCTCAACAAACGATTATCTAAAACCTCACAAATCTTATGATATTTTCTGTCATGGTATATCCATTCATATAAATGGAATACCAAATTAATCCCAACCGTACCATCATATAATGTATTCGGTAATGCCTGGATCATCCACTGATTTTCTTTTATACCAAATAATTTTACGCCAATCCAATTAACGTCTGCTCCATCTTCGCTATAAATCGCATTTGTTCCTATTTTATCTAGCAGCTCTTTTGCCAATTCTTCTGCCGTTTTGGCCATATTACTATAAAGATCTAGTTTTAACCTTTTATTCTTTATTTTCCTTGTTCCTGCATTCTCCATATTAAAAGTAATTTTAATATATTGCGTCTGTTGTTCTAAATTCTTATAGGACAAATTCTGTATATTTTCCTCAATTTGCTGCAAAGCTGGCTTACTAAAGAAATCCTTTACTTCTCTGCCATCCCAAGTATAAATGTTTTTTTTACTTCCACGAAAATAAAAATACGGTATATCACCACTTAATAAATCTTCAATTTCATACTCAATAAGAGATCTACTCCTTTGATTTTGAAGATTTCCATTTGCCAATGAATAAAAAAATAAATTTCGTGCTCCTCCATCCACTAATAATTCAGGATGATATGAACTACTCAACACAATTGCATACTGTTGTGTATTTCTAATCAGATATCTCACCTCTAATTCACCATATTGTTGTATGATTCTTAATAGTGTTTCTGTATTTTCCATTGCACCTAAGTATGCACTTTCAAATCCCTGGATAATTTTATCTGCAAATTCGGAGGGTTGAATAAACCTTCCTTTTAGCATTGCCAAATTGTGATTTCCTTTCGATACTGGATAATCATAGACAACCCTCATGTTAACCGACTTCGGATTGATAATAAAGGGGATTTTTATCGGGAATTTTTGTCCTTCTTCTCCACTAATGGCACTCATATTGATTCCTGTATCTCCTGCGTTATTCCATGAATAAAAGGGGAGTATTCCTGAATACAACACCGATTTTCTTAAAAGACTAGCCACTTTTTCTGCTGCACTTTTCCCATTATTCTCTTCTATATTTCCTATAAATGTTTCCGCATCAATAATAACTGGATATTCATTGCATGCAATGAGATTTTCAAAATGAATATCTCCTCCTTCCAAAAGATAATTTATAAACAAAATAATCCCTATTCTTTGATAATATCTTGAAAGTTCTTCTATAGACTTACAATCTCTTTGTATTACAATTTCGCACCAACCATACATTTCTTTATCAAGTATAGAATACTCATAACTTCCCAAATTACATATTCTATAGAAATAATTTGTAATCTCTTGTAGCTTAATCTCATTTTGCAAACTTCGTGGTTTATATAAAATTTTATCTCCCGATACAAATTCCACACAAAATACTCTTCTCCCTTTTTTATGCGAATCAGAAAAATCTGTCGAAAGATGGTTTACGACAAATCCTTTTTCAGTGATATTAAATTTTTTTCATAAAACATCTGCATCTTTCTCAATGCGCTCTATCACTTCTTTGTAAATATCTATCGCATTTTGTATAATTTCATTTATCCTTCTTTCTAACACTGGATAAAGCGAAAATAAATCATTCAAATATTGTTTATCCTTTAAAAAATGGTCGATATAATATTGATACTGTTCAGATTCATTTCCCCTTAACACGCCTTCTTGTCCACATATATGCATTTCATAAATTAAAGTTCGGATACAAAGATTATTAAGCGAATTAAACAAAAATTGCTGAAAATCAAATAGAATCGATTCATTGATATATCGTCTTTGTATAACTATTTCTCTAAGCTGTCTATTTGCCTCTTGCACAAAAGGATCATAAAATGCTCCGAAAACCATTTTCTCACCCTCATGCCTAAACGCCTTTTTGTTCAAAGACAATTTCACAAAATTTCGTGGTTGACTCTTCTCGTGGCTACTAAAAGCACAATTATTTATAAAACCAAAAAAATACTCAAGGTGGTTTTTCTTTACATATTGTAATCCTTCCTCCTTCAGTATTTTCTTCCAATACTCTAAAGACTCCATATTTATTTCAGACGGAATAGCATCATACACTCTTTCAGATAAATAACTAGATTTTTTCATGTTATCTCCCTTTCTCTTAATCCAGGCCCTAGTTCTAAAATCATCTTTGGTTAATTAGCAACAAGCAAGTGTAAAAATACTTCCGCATTCAGCAGAAATTGTGCAAACCACACCTGATGAAGCTAAACTATCAACTTTGTTACTTGTCAAATCTGCTGCTTCTAATTCTGTCAAAAGATCTCCAGCCGGGTTGTTATATTTCATATTTGTTCTGTCAAATTTTCTCATAATATCCACCATTCCTTTCTTCAGAACTAGGGCCTTTTGATACCTAAGTATCTTGATTTTTATTATATCCTATCTCCGAATTTCGTCTTTATTTTTGGTATAGATTGACATTTTTTCTTCCTAATTGGTTTTCAACTGTCTTTATCATTTCCTAAATATGCCACAACTTGGCACACTTCTGCGATTGAAGGGTAATTTTACCCATGTTACAATAGGTATTGCTTATAGTATTCCTATTTTCCCCAGCACCTTAATCGGTGCTTTTTTTGTACCCGTAAACCTTTCGCTGACAGTAGCCAATACTTACACAGTACGTACAGCGTACTTCCCCTAAAATAAAACGTATTCTGTGCGTACAGTGTAAGTAAAACTTCCTATTATATAATGAAGGGAGATTACCATGAAAACAAGAAATGAAATCTATCAAGGGGAAGGTGCCCAACTGCTCCGGTTCATTACAACTTACCATTCGTTGCAATATGAACAGGTCTTACGGCTCTTTTCCAAAAACAGAGAGTCTATCAAATCTCTGATCACAAGTCTGGTAAAACAAAAACGCATTATCTATGATAAGGAGAACGGGCTTCTCTTCGACAGCCAGGAATCTGCAAACAATCCTGATTATGGCATGATTGCATCCTTTTGGGTGCTTTTGGACTTCAAAACAGCCATTGTGTACCATACTGACGGTGAATTTCCTGTGAAACTGAACTTTTTCTCTAAAGATGAGTGGTATGAAGTCCTCTATGTCCCCCAGGAACAAGAATATCTTATCAATCATGTCATGGAAAGCCAGACAAAAAGCGATGCGAAACGGCTGGTTGTATTAGAAACAGAAGAACAGGCTGCAAAAATTCATATCACAGGCGTGATTGCCTTTTGCCTTGTAGACTCCTCTACCGGATCTGTCAGCTATTATGCAAAGAAATGAGGTATGTATGAACACCAAAACTGTTTTTGACCGTTTACAGAGCATTGATGATGAAGTCCAAAAACTTCACAACACTATTTTTGCATTGAAAACAACAGATATTCAAGCGTATGCCGACAAATACGAAGAGCTGAGTATCAGTGCTGCCCTACGTTCTGAAAGGATTGCCTGCCAGCTCAGAAATCTGGTATATACCACAACTGACACTGGAAAGAAAGACTATCTGAAACAGGCTGCGGCTGTGCAGGGAATCAAAATCTCTTTTTCAAATAGTGTTCTTTCCATTACCATGCCAGGACTACTGCCCAAACGTAAATTGCGAACCAACACCGCTTTTCTACATGAGCCATTAAACCTTGCCTTGCAGACTTATGTGACAGAACATTCTATTCCGTTATATAAAAGATGTGTGGTCTGTTTTAGTCAAATTTATGACCAGAGCCTTTCTTTACAACGGATACGTGATTACGATAATTTGGAGTTCAAACAGATTTTAGATACTATCGCTTCCTATGTTCTGGTTGATGATACGGGACTCTTTTGCGACTCCTATCACACTACGGAACTGGGGAATTACGATCACACCGTTATCTTTGTAATGGAACCGGAAATCTTTCCTGGCTGGCTGAAAGATAGAAAAGAGTCTATCAAAACCATATCGGAAATTTCCTGATATTTTTCTTTCTTTTTCCGATATGGGTAATTTTTCTGCAAAGAAGCCATATTCTTTGCATTTTTTATGCTTAATACCGCCCTTACTTTACCCAAGTATAGGCTGTCATAGGTAAAAATCGAACTGAGGTGATGCTTATTTGATAAAAACCGATTCTATAAAATATCAGCTTTTGGAAATGGTTGGGCTATGTGGGGAATTCCCTTCCGGACAGCTTAACAGATTGATTGAGAGTGATTCCTATGCAGAGAAGGTGGTTACAGATTTAAAGCAGAGTAAGCTTATAAGAACACACTATAAAGATGGCCTACGAGGTTATCGCCTTACCAAACGGGCAAAAGAACTGCTGCTTTCGCAAAATCCCTGTCGTTTTCAAAACTATTTAACCGGAAATGCAGAAACCAACCTCATACGTAGTGAATTACCAAGACGGCTGCGACTTCATCAAAAAGCAGAAACCTATTTAACGCTTTCACATGCCGGAATCCCATTCTTTCCAGATGAAAAGCCGCTGCTTTTTTCTGAATCCAGCGAAGCGGCTACGTTTCCTGTGCGAAGCCTTCCTCTGTTTTACTCTTCCAGAGAAATAAAAAATCTTGGAGCATCCACTACCAAAATTAAAAATTCCCGTTGTATAGGAATCCTGATGGCTCCTCACTGTGTCTATGCTGTTTATAATACCGGAAATACACTTCTAAAATGGGAATACAAAACGGAAGTCCGACTCAATGCTTTTTTGCAGCACTATCTTCAGGGACTTCCTTACCATGGGCCACCTACCGTTTATGCCATCATGACTGGCAGTGATATGGATATGGCTTTCCGGCTCCTTACCAGTACCGGTGGATACAAAAAAACACTGTTCATGCTGGATACTTCGTATGAACACTTCTATTTCCTGCCCAATAACAGCTACGGAGAATACCTGCTCCGTTTATTGGTACAACCCCAGCGTATGATGCAGCTCAATCAGCTACTACTGTCCGACTGTTTTCCCCAGCGTGAGGATCTGCCAATTGAACATGATGGAATAGACAGCCAGGAAAATCCTATTTTGCTTGCGTATGATTTTGACATGCAGCGTATCAACCGCTTCAATACTGGATTAAATGTATATGGGCTATCCGGGAACCTGATTTGCTTTGACTTTCAGCTTCCCTGCCTGAAAAAATACCTAACTGCAGATATACACTTCTCCAGCATTGATTTTCAAAAGTTTAAAAGGAGGTTTTTCAATGAACCGTAAATGGTGGAAGTTCCTGTTTTTGCTTCCCATAAGCGTCTGCACTCTGTATGCCGGAGGATACGCAGCACAATTTATTAAAAACTATCAGGAATGGACTTCTGCCGGAAACTTTGCCGGCAACGGAACCTATCCGCAAGCAGCTTCTTTACACCCATTGGTCTGCTTTCATACCGCCCTTACCGATTTCCCATACAATTTGTATGGGATTTTTCTTTGCCTGGTTCTCTTTGGGCTTCTTACTTTTTTACTTATGCGTATGGGATATGACAGAAACGGGGAAATTAGTGACCATGACCGGAACTTAAATTACTCTACAAAAGGAACCTACGGTACATCCGGATTCATGACTCCAGATGAAATGATGAAAGTTTTGGAACTGACCGGAGATGTCAAGAAAAATAAAGGAACCATTTTAGGAAAATTAAATGGCAAAGCCGTATGTCTTCCATATCAAACACGAATGAATAAAAATATCGCCGTGTATGGTGCCAGCGGTTCCATGAAATCCAGGGCATTTGCCAGGAATATGATTTTCCAGTGTGTCGCCAGAGGGCAGGAAGGCAACAACGCTTCCGGGGAAAGTTTAATCATTACCGATCCCAAAAGCGAACTCTATGAAAGCATGTCTGCTTATCTGGAAAATGAGGGCTATGTAGTAAAAGCATTTAATCTGGTCAATCCGGAAAACTCGGATAGTTGGAATTGTCTGGGTGAAATCAATGGACAAGAAACGATGGCTCAGGTATTTGCAGATGTCATTATCCAGAATACAGGTTCCGGAAAAGGAGATCATTTCTGGGATAATGCGGAGATGAACCTGCTAAAAGCCCTGGTTCTCTATGTAGATCAGGGCTTTCCGCCGGAAGCCAGAAATATTGGACAGGTTTATAAGCTGCTGACCATGAGTTCCGAAAAGGAGCTGAACAGTCTTTTTGATCTGCTCCCAGTGTCCCATCCAGCAAAAGTTCCTTACTGCATCTACAAACAAGCCAGTGATACCGTGCGAAGCGGAGTTATTATCGGATTGGGTGCCAGACTTCAGGTATTTCAGAATAAACTCATTCGGCAGATTACCTCTTATGATGAGATTGATCTGACACTTCCAGGGAAACAGAAATGTGCTTACTTTTGCATTACCTCAGACCAGGACAGCACCTTCGATTTTTTATCTTCCCTGTTTATGACCTTCATCTTCATCAAACTGGTCCGTTATGCAGATAAGTATGGAGAAGAAGGAAAACTTCCTGTTGCTGTACATATACTGGCTGATGAGCTTGCCAACACCGGAGCTATCCTGGAACTGAATAAGAAAATCAGTGTAATCCGAAGCCGGAATCTCAGCATTTCCTGCATCTTTCAGAATTTGCCCCAGATGCAGAACCGCTATCCTTATAACCAATGGCAGGAAATCATTGGCAACTGTGATACCCAGCTCTTTTTGGGCTGCACAGATGAAGTTACTGCTACCTTTATCAGCAACCGCAGCGGCGATGTGACCGTAGGGGTAAGCAGCGAAGCCAAGCAGCTCAATAGCTGGCGGGTATCCGACTATACACCGGAATACCGGCAGACAAAATCTATCGGCAAACGAAAACTCTTAACACCAGATGAAATCTTGCGGCTCCCGCTTGATACTGCTTTGGTTATCCTACGTGGGCAAAAAGTCCTAAAAGTAGAAAAGTACGATTATACCCTGCATCCAGATGCCAAAAAGCTGACACCAAGAAAAGCATCGGAACACATACCTGAATGGCGCAAAAATGGGTCTTCGGAAGAAACAGAGTATCGACCACAGCCCTCACCCGGATCAGCCAAAAGGAAACGCCGTTCATCTTCTGCGTCAATAGCAAAACAGAAACCACATTTTACATCCGAACCCGTTTATCAGGAACCTACTCCCGATGATTTTATGGAGGATTTCTTTCAGGAAAATTTTATAGAAGATTCCCCCGACTCTGGCATGGTTCCTTTAGATAAAGATTCCATCATGTCATAACACATTTTGAAAGGAGATAACATTTATGGCAAACGAAACAATGAACCTGAACACCCCTATTTTAACCCTTGACTCCGATACTGTATTAGAAACTGCTCAATTCAAAAGCGGATTAATCTGGCATGACATCCAAAAATGCCTATCGTACCCGGAAAATTCTCACCGGCATTCTGGGAGGTATTGAAAAGACCGAAGCCGGCAGCTTAATAGCAATTATTTACTATAAAGATTATCGGGCAGTCATCCCTATCTCGGAAATGATGATCAATCTGATCCAAGATGAAACTCATGATTACGGAGATTTCTCTCTTAGACAGAACAAAGTCCTTAATAACATGCTTGGTAGTGAAATCGACTTTGTAATCAAAGGACTGGATACCAAATCCAGAAGCATCGTTGCCAGCCGGAAAGATGCTATGCTGAAGAAACGTCAGATTTTCTATTTTGATCAGGACTCTTCCGGACAGAATAAAATCCACGAAGACCGTATTGTGCAGGCCAGAGTCATTGCCGTTGCTGAAAAAGTAGTCCGGGCAGAAATCTTTGGTGTAGAAACTTCCATCCTTGCAAGAGATCTGTCTTTTGACTGGCTGGGTGATGCCAGGGAACGATTCCAGGTAGGGGAACATATTCTGGTCCGGATCTTAGCTATCCAGGGAGATTCCCCGGAAACGCTCTCTATCCATGCAGATGTAAAAAGCGTGGAAGGCAACACCAGCAAAGAAAATCTGAAAAATTGTCGGGTACAAGGAAAATATGCCGGTACGGTGGAAGACATCCACAAAGGAACTGTTTTTGTCCGGTTAGAATTGGGTGTCAACGCCATTGCTCACAGTTGCTACGACAGCCGCACCGTTGGGAAGAAAGATAAGGTGTCCTTTGTTGTGACACATATTGATGAAGAACGGAATGTTGCTGTTGGCATCATTACAAGGATTATCAAACAAAATATCTGATTACCAAAAGCAATATGAAAAGGAGCTCACTACATCCATTTCTTATTGCGATACAAGATATTCCATGCTATACTGAGCGAGTATAGCTAATCGAGAAAGAGATGCGGATGCAATTTCGACCAGCCCTCTAGTTTTTAAAGGAGGGTGATGCCCATGAACACAATGGAAGTACTCACATTGCTTTTAGTAGTTTTTGCGGCTCTGACTTACATAGATAATCGACATGATAAGAAATAGCATCCACGATAAACCCTGAGAAAGTTTGATGGATGCTATGTCTTAACATAGAAAAAAATTAAATTTTACTGAGGGCATCAGATCTTGCATCTGATTACCTTTCTTAATTAGATTATACACTGGGGGATATGAGAAATCAAGTCCCCCTTTATTATTGTTATTGTCATTACTTAAACTAAATCGACAAATAATATGTTGATAAATATTTTTCTACAGCCCCCTCATTCTCATTTGACCATCATTTAACAGATTTCACATCTAATTCATGGCTATACATTAGTACTTGGTTCTCATTCTGATTCTTCTTTCAAATTTAGTCAGAGCAGACATTTTTAACGACTATTATTTCTATTCAAAAACAGTCACAGATATCTAAACATCAATAAAATATCTGCGACTGTCTTAGAGATATATTTCATTTCAGTTCATACGTTCTAACTTTTTCATTCATGCAGCCATACAAACAGCGAATCTTCTCTCATTATCTCGTCATATATGATTTCCGCCATTTTCTCTTCTGGTGCAGATAGGTTATCTGCACCTAATTTCCTCCCTATTTCATTGTTATGTAAATCCATTTTTTTGTGCTCATCTTTTGTATATCCATCGCTTTCGTTTCCAGTAGTATCTTTATCTTCATGTGCTGTCGCAAAAAGCTCTGCTTTTTCACTTCCTATCAAAACTGTCATTTCGGCATTCCATATTCCGTGTCTAAATGCGTCACTCCTGTCACCCAAACCATTTTTTCCGAATTTTCTTTCGGTTTGTTTAGTGGCAATTTCCTTTGCTTTATTGACTTTTAGTGCATCAAACGGATATCGAATCACTAATTTTTTCTCAGAAGAAGTAAGTGCGTTCCAAATGTCTATGACGCCATCTTTCTTAATAGCATGAATCTGATCCATAAAATCACTTATCTGCTGTTCACTCCATTCCGGATGTTTTGACTTAACATCTAAAATTTGCTTAACGATATCCTCAAACTCATTAGTTTCATCAATTATAAAACCTCTAGAACTCATACTTTCATTTGAAGCAGCATAAACTGAAATGGGAAGTGATGCACTAATCAGTACGCTCACCCCAATAACTATCTCTTTCTTCTTCATCTGTAATACCTCCCCATACAATGGCTTTTCATATCATAATTTAATTCCTATCTGTCATTGAATACTCTCAAAATACCATCCCTTTTTCTTCATCAAATCCAAATGTGTTCCCTGTTCAATGATGCTTCCCCTGTTCAATACATAGATATAATCCGTATCTCGAATAGAGGAAAGTCTATGAGTAATGATAATTTGCGTTTTATTGGTAGACCTTAGGTTATCATAAATTTTCTTTTCTGTAAGCTGATCCAGATTACTGGTAGCTTCATCAAAAATAACTACCTCCGTATCGCTAAGCAGAGCTCTTGCTATGGCAATACGCTGTTTTTGACCACCTGAAATATTTTGTCCTCCTTCTCCAACAAGTGTATCCAATCCCAACGGCATACTTAAAACTTCCTCTTTTAATGCTACAATGTCTAGTACCTTCCATATTTTCTCATCCGGAGCATCACCTATAATATCAATATTCTTTCTTATACTTGCATTTAAGCACATAGGATTTTGAGTAACTACTGAAAACCATTTATAAATCTGTTCCTTCGACATTGATCTGATATCATAATTATTTATCTCAATACATCCTTGATTAATATCCACGGCACCCAGTATGGCTTTTATCAAGGTTGATTTTCCACTACCCGATAAACCAACAATAGCAATTCTCTCGCCTCGCCTAAGATCAAGAGAAACATTATTCAATGCGTATGCCTGCCCACTATTGTAGCAATATGAAACCGAACTTATTTTTAAATTTTCAAATTTTCCAGGTACAAGAACTCCCGTATGATAATTTTCTCTAAAAATCATTAGTTCCTTATAACGTAAAAGCACTTCTTTAATACTATTGATACTCGGTAACAACAATACAACGGTAGTAAAAGGTGCTGTAAAATATCCCACTAAGGTTGCATAGGCTATAAGTTGTCCTATCGTTAACCCTCCTTGCTTCACACTATAACTTCCAATCACGTAAATCATTAAAGGGAAAATCAAGTTTAAGGTTGAGGAAAAACTATTCATCAAATTACTAATTCGAGTTTTTCCCTTGAATCTTTCTATTAACTTACTATAAGAATTTTGTAAATTTGATTTAACTGCATTATCCATCCCCATACATTTTATTTCCATTATATTCTCCAGAGTATCTATCAGTTCTCCCTGTATTGTACTCTGTGAGTATATATACTCTTTCGTCTTTATGAGATTTTTACCATTTAATAAAATCATTATGGCGATCTGTATAATAGAAACAACTAGAACAAATGCAGTCAAATATGGAGATATACTGGTCATAACAGCTAAACATACCAAGGATGTAATCCCTTGGATTATAATGTTTATAAATCCATTGGTAAGAATGTCGTTCAACTGATTTATACTATTGAAACGGTTCCCTATGTCACCTGCGGAATGCCATTCAAAAAAACTTACATCCAAACGGAAAATTTTATGAATCATATTAGAAATCATTGTTTTAAAAAGTTTCATGTTAATATTCAATAAAATTTTCTGTCTTAGTAAGCTCAATACAAAATGGGCACACATAATCAGAAGAACTAAAAGTGTAATTTTCCATATATGAATTGTAATATGGGCAGAAGATAAACTATCTATTACTTTTTGCACAACCATTGGAACAGCTAATGTAATAAGTTGACACATAAGCATCAACATAATTGCAATCATAAATTGAGAGAATTTTACCTCTATTTTAAATTTGGTTTTTTTTATTTTCTTAATATTTCTACTTGGAATAACGGATACAAGAATATCCTTGTATCCGTTTTTTAATTCTAAAAAATCGACAACTCTTTTTCCATTTGCTGGATCAAACAGAATATATTTTCCTTTCTTCTTAGTTTTATCAACTACCACATAGTGGGAATCATTACACAAAATGGCTGGAAGATACTCTATTAAGTTTTTTTCTTCATGATTATACTGGTATGCAGCAAATTTAAATCCATACTTTTCTGCTAATTCTTTCATTTGAGCTAAGGTCATACCGTCTCTGCCAATCTGAATCTCTGCCCCTATGTCCACGATATCACTTTTACACCCGTAATAATTAAGAATCATTGTCAGACATGCTATGCCACAATCCATGCTTCCTAGCTGTGAAACATAATGCACTTTTTTTTGAAACATCAAGTTCCTCCCTTTGTTAAATATTACTTAGCAATTACGCTCCTAAATCTCCAGAGCCAAAATGCATGGTAATTCTGGGTACAAATCTCTTAATAGAGAGTATCCCATTCCTGAGATTCCTGTCATAAATCCTGGTATCTTATACCCATGCAAATAAGACCTTGCACAATCGTAATTTTCATTTATAATATCCATAGCAATTTGTGTTCTCGCAGACAACATCATATGTCTTACTTCTTCATCATTACATTCTTTTGAATATTCAAGTAATATTTCTGTATTCCCCAAATTCCCATGACATAGACAGTCATTATCTGTAAATCCATACATTTTTGTCGCAAATAGTGCACGTTCAATATCACATTGTACTGTTATATAATCACTACTGTCTTTAACCAGGTTATACATCTTACTTCTTGCCAATAAAATCCCTGGTGCCCCATGACACCATGCTGCCATGCATCTATTATCAGAGTTTTCTTCTTTTTTTGCCTCCTCCCGATTGTCTAACCAATTATTATATTTATCAGAATACATGGTATTTTCATATATTAATCCAGAGTGTATTGCCTTTTGATATTCAATATGAAATTGCTCATTATTTAACTTTGTAAGAGCATAAATTATACCTGTAATTCCATGTGACAGCCCAGATAAGCTCTGCCCGTTTCCGCAGCACCACTTACCCTTATTCTGATTTTTTATAAGAATGTTCCCTGCTTCGCACGCCAATTGCAAATATATATCCTTTTGAGCTAAGTGATAAAGATTAAGAAGAACAATAACGGCACCTGCATTACCATAAATCAGATCATTATTTTCATCTGCTTTCAATGCATACTCTAAAATTTTGCAATGTTTTTCTGCATATTCTAAATATTTTTGTTTTCCTGTTATCTTATATAAAACTTCGTATACATATATAACAGAAGCTTCCCCCGCATAAGCACCGCTACTTTCCTTTTCTAAATCCGTGGATCGTTCCAACATATCATCGGTATATTGAAACATCATGGTCTCAAATGCTTTGCAGGCTGCTGACAAATCCACATCAAAATCTGATTGCTGTAGTGCATTATAAAAAAGGGCAATTCCTCCTAATCCTTCATATAAATAAACCCCTAATGGTTGGATATTCCAAGAAGAATTTTCAGAATTTCCAATAGATGTTATTCCTATCCAATTTATATCCTGCCCATCATCACCATAAAAAGCTTTTTGCTCTAATGTATGTAAAATTTTTAATATGGCATTTTTTTTATATTCCTTTTGTCCATGTTCATTATCGCTTCTACTTATACAAAGTTCATTTATATCTTTTTTAGGTTTCTCAACTTTTACATCATTCAAATCTGTTAAAATTATTTTTATAAATCTAATCTGTTCTTCTCTATCTTTCTTGCCCATAGAACAGATCTTATTTCTAAGATGTTGAATACTAGACTCAGCAAAATAGTTCTTCACCACTTCCCCTTCTGATCCATAAAGATCTTCTTTTGAAGTATTGCTATAAAAATATGGAATATCCATATTCAGCATATCCTTTATTTCCAGTTTTGCAATTTCCATATTCCCTTGCATCTGTTCCACATTTTTTAACACTGCACACAAAAATAGTTGCCTATCTTTCGCATCTTGAAGAAAATCCGGATTGTATGATGTGTGCAATAGCATGGAATACCGCTGAGTATCTTGGACTAAATGCCTAACTTCAATATTTTCAAATATCGAAACATAGTTTAATATAAGCTTCTTATTGTCCAAACAAAATGTATATGCGTCAAAAAAACCTTCGCATATCTCATCTATATACTGATTAGGTTCTTTTACCTTTTCCCCCAGTCTCAGTAAATTATTACTAGCTTGAGTAATAGGTCTTTCATATTCATAATGCATATTTGATGTCCCAGCATTTTTTAATCTTGGAATCAGTATTGGATATTGCTCTCCCTCTTGGCCATTAAGAGCACTCATATTTATACCTTTTCCATTTTTAGTGTATTTATAAAAAGGCAGTACTCCAGAATACAACACTGATTCATGTATCTTATCGTAAATTTTTTCTCTACCTGATTTTTTCTTTTTGTCCCTTTTATTATCTAAGACAGTCTCGGCATCTACAACAACCGGATATCCCCCATTAGCAATAAGATTTTCAGTATGTATATCATTGACATTTAATATATAATTGCAAAAAACAAGCACTCCTATCCGATAATAATAATTCCTGACTTCAGCCTCACTGTTACAAGGAAGATTAACTACAAATTCTTCCCATCCATAGTCCCCACAATCCAGAATCAAAAATTGCCTAAAGTCCTTTTTACAATTGGAAGAAATAAATTCCAAAAATGACTGATATGCTTTCTCCACCTTCAGTCCGTGTGGTTTATAAACTATTTTTGTTCCATCTTGAAACTGAATTAAAAAAACACTATTTCCTTTCTTATGTGAATCTGAACCACTCGTTCTTATATCTTTTACTTCAGTCCAGCTCTTTTTCCCACCAAATTTATCTTCTAAAAGTAAAGTATCCTTTTCCATTCTTTCCTGCAATAATATATAATTATTTGCCAAATTTTCCATTAATTCTATCAGCATTCTTTTAAGACCTGGATATATGGAAAATAATTCTTTTATATACTTATCATTACCAAGAAATCTCTGATTATAGTCGTTATATTCTTCTGCTTCATCATTTCCTCTAAGTTCTCCTTGTTCTTTTGCTAAATACATTTCAAAAATAAGAGTGCTTAAAGAAACATCTAAAATCCTTTCCGCTAAATTTTTCAAAAAACAGTCCTGAATTACTTTAACAATATATCCTTTTCTACTCTTTCTTTCTAAAACCCGTTTCCCATATCCCAGAAACCTGAGAACAAATTGATCAAATAATACTTTTGTCCCTTTTTTAGTCAAATAGGATATAGCCTTCTCATTACACATATCAGAATATTCCTGATTTAACGTTGCAAAGCTAATATATTTATGATTTAACGAATACTCTGAAAATAATATCTGCTCTATAGAAACCCCATAAGCCTTATCTATTGATTCAATAACATCTTTACCTAAAATGTTATTCCAATATTCTAATATTTGAGTATCTTTGATTGGAACATCCTTATAATAATTTCTTTCATAAAAATAGGAATTATTGTCACAATTATTTTTATCCATAATAATCTCCTCCATTATGTAAAAAATTTTGAATTTGCATATGATATCTATGCATAGAAGCCAAACCTATTCATTCAGTAGTCATCATACCTGTGGTTTCATACCACTCTCATAAACTAACAGCAAACAAACATAATTGTTCCCCAGTTACATTCTTTTGTTGATGTACAGAACTGAGACCCATCGGAAACTCTTGGTTCACCAGCACCTGCGGAAAAATTGTTTAAATCCGCCTCTTTAATTTCCTTCATTACATTTCCTGCCGGATTCATGAAATTTTCTGGTCTTGTCATTGGATTTCTATAATTTTTCTTCATAAGGCACGCTCCTAACTGCTTCTTGCATAGATACCATATGTAAATTCAAAATGTCTATATCTATACGATTTAATTTTTCACAAAATACTGCAGGAATACAGAACCCTTCAGGTTCATCCTAAGATATTTATTTTTTCATTTCTCATTTCCTTAAAAGGTTCTGTTAAGTTCACTTGACTAGCAGTATGTATTTTCTCTTCTCCTTCCTTACAAACATATATTAAAATTGTTTATGATTACGGACAACATTTCTTTACATTCAATCCACCATTTTTTACCACCCTTTCCGTCTTGTTTGTTTTACCTTTACTTTTCTTTTTGATTTCATATAAACATTCTTTTTGGTTCTGTTTAGCATTTGAAACAATAGTATGGAAACCACCAAAACCCCAATTATAGACATCGCCGCAGGAGGAATTTTATATGTTATTCCATATTCGCTTCCGCATTTAGGATCAACAAGTATCATTGCAGCCTTGATTGGAAACCAATTAAGCATACTTCCTTCCATTGTTGCAAAATATCCGTAGATGAATGCAACGGCAACTCCCAGCAATGATTTTCCTTCTGCAAAAGCACAAACAATAATAATGGGAAGTACTGATATATACACCAATATGTCAGATACAATAATCTGAGCGGCTGACATCAGCATCATATGAATATTCATTCCAGAAAATCCTAAAAAAGCATTAAAACATATTGACAAAAGAGCGTTAAAAATACTAAAAACTATAGTTAAAAATAAAAGCAGCCAAAATTTAGCAATAAGTAACTTTTTATATGAAATAGGTACTGTTAAAATAGATTTTAATGTATCATCTGTTGTTTCCCTGGAAATAATGTACACAGCGACTAATGTAATAATAATCGGGAAAAATAATGTACAATTACTAATAATTACCTGCTGTATAAAATACTGAAAATCCCATACTTTATTTGTGCTTGCAATTGAATAAAAGCAACTCATTAACACAGATAGCGACATCATAACTAATCCAGCTTTTACAACTGAATATCTTTTAATTTTTAATAACTCTGTTGATATAATATTTCCCATTTAAATTACCTCGTCCATTTTTTATAAAATCTAATCATAAGCATTAAAGATAAGAACAATGTTACTCCTAATACCAAAAATGCATAAATATCTGACGGAAACATAATATATGCTTCTTTTGACAAATTATCTTTTATTACATGATCTACCAGTTTACCGCTTGTCCAGTCCATCGCACATATAACTGGAAATAGATTTAGAAATTTTGCGGTACCTTTCACTGCCATTGTTTCAAATAAACCGATAATTCCCCAATTTAGAATCGAATAAAAAAATGCCAACAATGTAGACACTAAATAGGATTTATTAAAATATACTATTATAACCACAATAGGAAGTGACGCTATCGTTATCACAAGCCCAAATATAATACTAAATCCTAGCTTGTATGCTAAATCATATATAATACCAACCTTCAATATCCATGAAAAGAATATTGTAAATGATACACTCGCCAGGCTAAAAAGAGTACCATATATAAAAAGTACACAGATCTTTGCAAGGATCATTTTGGTAATTGTCACGGGCACTGTTCTAATATTTTTAAATGTATCATTATCTCGTTCCATAAAGAACAAGATTGTCGCAAGCATTCCTATTAAACAAGGTGCAAGGAATACAAGACCATAGCCCTGTGTCATAGTAAAGGATAAATCAAACCTCATTTTCAAATAATGTGTGCTCAGATCACCAGACATCCCGTTCTTAGTTGTCATAACCACAATTAAGGGGAAAAAACATGATAATACAATCAGCATGAGCGTGATTTTCCTTCTTTTCAATTTTGTAAACTCACATCTGACTAAATCAAGCAATTCCTTCCCCTCCTGTCACTTTTTTAAAATAGTCCTCTAAAGTATCTTCACACAAATGAGCGTCCATCACGTCTACTCCTTCTTGAACAAAGGAACGAACTATATCTGGTATTGATATACTGAGATTATACACATTTATATCTTGGTTTCCTGATACCTTAAAATTTGATTCTTTATAATACACTGACAGTATTCTTGCTGCTTGGGCATTATCAGAAACCTTGAAGTGTATATATTTTCCATTTTTTTCTTCTAATTCCTTCATACTTCCCTCTTCAATGAGTACGCCTTTATCAATGATACCAATATCGTCTGCTAAAACAGCAATTTCTGAAAGTATATGGCTAGAGATCAATATAGTTTTCCCTCTATTTTTAGATAAATCTTCTATAAATGTTCTTATTTCTGCGATTCCTATCGGATCTAAGCCATTAATTGGTTCATCCAAAATTAATATTTCTGGATCATGCATTACCGCTAATGCTATAGCTAATCGCTGTTTCATTCCTAATGAATACTGCGAATATAACTTTTTATCTTTATATGGTAAATTAACAAGTTTTAATGCCTGTTCGATAGCATCAGTTCTTGGGATTCCTCTCAATTTCGCAAAAATTCTAAGATTTTCCGTACCTGTCAAATTAGGGTAAAATCCAGGACTTTCAATCAGTGATCCTATTCGAGGTAATATTTTTTTCTCTTCAAGCCTTATATCTCTATTAAAATACGTATGGAACCTGATGTCGGTTCTATGAGGTTTAGCAGCATTTTCATAGTTGTGGTTTTTCCAGCTCCATTTCTCCCTAAAAGTCCATATATCTTTCCCTTTCTTACATGCATATTTAGATTGGAAACACTTTTCTGTTCTCCATATGTTTTAGTTAAATCACGTGTTTGTATAATGTATTGTGACATTTGGTTTTTCTCCTTTCAGAATCTTCTATGTTTTACAGTATAATATATTTTTCTGACAGGAACCTGACAGAAACCTGACAAGAACCTTGTAATTTATTTAATACGAAAAAGATGATACTCGAACGTATCATCTTTTTTGTTACCTTTGTATAACTGAAAATTCAATACAAAATACTGTTCCTTTACCCGGTTCACTAAATGCACTAATTGTCCCACCCATTTTCTCTAGCAATAATTTTGAAATATTTAATCCCAGTCCATTCCCTTTTCCGGATCTTCCTTTATTACACCGGTATAATCTTTCAAAAATATAATTCAAATCTTCCTTTGCTATCCCTATCCCATCATCACCTATCTCGAGTCTAAATTTACCATTCCCCTCTGATGCTGTTATTGATATGTTTGCTGCTTTGCTATGAGTAAAAATATTCTGCACAATATTATTTATAGCCCTCATATAACAATCCTCATCAATCTCAACAATTATAGCTTTCTCAGGAATTTCTATATTATATCCTATTCGATGTTCTTCTATTATAGGGATCCAATCCAAAAAAATCCTTCTGGTTTCTTCAGTAATGTCAACTGCTTTTATTTCCAACTGTTCCTCATCTGAATTAATCCTAAACCACTCGAATAACACTTCGATATATTTTTTTAAGTCATACGCCTTTTCTTTCGCTAGTCTTAGATATTGTTCCTCTTTATCTGAACTTACCAGTTTTAAATCTAGAGCGTCCAAATACCCTATTAAGGTTGTCATGGGTGTTCTGACATCATGTGATAAACTTGTCATGAGTTGCTTATTTGCTTCCAACTCTATGTTACTCTCTTCGATCCTTTTTTCATATTTATACAATATAGAATTTACTCTAAATCCAACTTGATCTATCCTATTATTTTTTTTCAATAGAAACTTTTGTTTGCTTTGACCTTTCTCTATTTCTAAAAGTATTTGATTGAACTCTTTTAGTCTTCTATTAATTTTAAACACATAAAGTGTCAATCCCAAATTATAAAATAAAAGTATGACTAGCACCACATAAAATAATTTCATTTATCTCATAACTCCTTATTGAATCTATATCCAAGACCTCTTACAGTCTGAATATACGAATTTTCTGCTGTTCGCTCTATTTTCTTTCTCAATCTGCTAATAACTGCCATTATGTTATCATCATCATATACATACTCTTCGTTCCAAACATTTTCGTATATTTGTTTCTTCGTGAGAATTTTTCCTTGATTTTTTGCAAGATATATAAGTACATCATATTCTTTTGCAGATAATTTAAGCTCTTCACCAGACAATTCTACTATGCCACTTTCTAAGTCAATTCTTAAATCGCCATATTTCAAAATTGCTTTACTAGCCATATTATTTAAACGTGTGTAACGTCTTATTAGAGATAATACTCTTGCAAAAAACTCTTCCATTTCAAAAGGTTTTGTCAAATAATCATCAGCTCCCGCCCGCAACCCTTTTACTTTTGAGGTGCTGTCATCTTTCGCTGTAAGCATTAGTATTGGTACATTACTCATGTCTCGTATTCTTTCTAAAACTTCAAAACCACTGATTCCTGGCATCATCACATCCAATACAACTAATTGATATTCCTTATCTTTTACTGATTTTATCCCATCAAAACCGTTGCATGAAATATCTGCACAAATATTTTCTTGCAAAAGACTCTCTTGCAAGAGTGTACATAAATCCCTATCATCATCAATAATTATAATATCTTTTCTCATCTCAAGCCTCCAGTAATATGTATATCTCTTCAAATTGATTGCAACAATTATATTGGTAATTATTTTATCACTATATTAACCGTTTGTATCTTACAATATTCTTGTAATTCATATATCGAACCATTTTGGCTAACTCTTTATATATCAAATTTTTATTTCTTCATCTCAACTTGACAAACCTCTACAATTAAAAAAAATTCACCCATACTAGAATAATCTGACAACGATTCCAGGTAGGGGAACATATTCTGGTCCGAATCTTAACTATCCCGGGAGATTCCCCAGAAACGCTCTCCATCCATGCAGATGTAAAAATCGTGGAAGGCAACACCAGCAAAGAAAATCTGAAAAGTTGTCGGGTACAGGGAAAATATGCCGGAACGGTGGAAGACATCCACAAAGGAACTGTTTTTGTCCGGTTAGAATTGGGCGTCAACGCCATTGCTCACAGTTGCTACGACAGCCGCACCGTTGGGAAGAAAGATAAGGTGTCCTTTGTTGTGACACATATTGATGAAGAACGGAATGTTGCAGTGGGGATTATCACTCGTATTATTAAACAGAGTATTTAACAGTCCATAATGTGAAAGGTAGGAAATCAACTGAACGCTTTCCTACCTTTTCTGTTATCTTTTCTCACCCTCATACTCAATTTTCAAACCAAAAATATATTGCAGTTTATGAAGCAAAAGAACAAATACAATGCCCATATATTAATTTATAAAATTCTTTTATTAGTAGATATACTCTATTTTATTCTATCTATCAGACTCTCTCTCTTGTAAAAATTAATAATTATATAGGCAAATATCATTTGAACAATAATAAGTATTGAAAAATATACCGTCATTTCTTTAAATGGGAAGTGATATATCACTTTTCCAAAAACACTAAAGGAACTAAATACATTACACAGTATAATCCCAAAAATAGTTCCAAAAATCAAAGAAATTGAAATCGAACCAACGGAATATAAGATTCCCTCTTTTACTACTATAGATGATAATTGTTTATCAGTTAGACCTACACATTGTAGCATTCCATATTCTCGTTTACGTGTTGCCATATTTGAAAACAGCATATTTAGCAAATTAACAATACCAAAAATTCCTACAAATATAACTAAACCATAAACTGGCTTTCTATATGCATCTATCCTTTGTTTATATGAAGCAGCAACATCATCTATGGTAGTAAATTGGATAGGCATTTCATTTTGAAACATCTTTCTAATCATATCTTCTGTTTTTGAAACATTTGTATCACTTGTTGTTTTTATACTCAATTGATAAGTTAAATTTAATACATCTTTTCTTAATTCTTCCATATTAGATAAAGGCATATACACCATATTGTAGCCGCCATAATCAGCACCATTTTCTACAATTCCTACAACCTCATATTTTACTGGTACACCCTCGCTATCTAAAATATTAATTGTATCACCAATTTTAACTTCCCAATCCCATAAAGTTTCCCACTCACTTGCTTCCGAAACTACAATTCCATTTTTCTGTTGCATTTTCTTAAAATCTATTTCACCATCTACTAAAAATTTCTTTAAATTAGTAATATCCCCCGATTGTATTCCGTCCACAACAAAAATATCTGTATCGCCATTCGGTAATGTTATGTCACAAACTGTTCCTTTATACTGTTTAATTGATTCGACAGCTTGCATATCCTCTAATTTTTTTAGCAACTCTTGATTTAAAATATTATTTTTTTGTAAATCAAAATATTGTTTACTCGTATAAGACTGTGGTCCGTATGTTCCAAGTTCAATTTTTATTTCACCATTTGGCATTGATTTTTTTGCCATATTATATGGATCAATAGAATTTAAGTAGGAAGAGCTAGCCATAAGAACTATTCCACAAATTCCTAAAGAAAGTATTGTTAAAAACGTTTTTTTCTTATTACGCTGCACACTTAACAATGCTAATCTCCACAATGTAATTTTTTTATATGAATGTTTCCTATTTATATTTACCTCTGTATCTGCAAAATATCGTAATGCTTCTATTGGAGAGGCTGCAGATGCTATTTTTGCTGGTTTATAAAGAGATAACATTACAACAAAATAAACAAACGCACTCGCCATACCTGATATTAAAATAGTATTCACTAAATACCATCCTTTTGGTTGAATAAAGTAAGCTATAATACCCCCAAAAACACATCCCCAAAAACAACCTTTTAGAGTTAAAACATTCCCTTCTATTTTTATTATTTTTCTGATTTGCTTTTTAGTCATACCCAATGTTCTCATCTGTCCATATTTTCCAATTCTCTCCAAAACAGAAACAAAAAATATACTATAAATAACTATACTTGATATAATTGCAATGACTAAACTCACGCCCAAAATAACACTTATATATTGAATACTTTTCTGACTAATAAGAGAAAAATAATAAGATGAATAAACAATGCTATCCTTTGGTACATCTAATTGTTGTGCTATTTTATCAATTTCACTCTTTATTCCGGCTTCGTTCCAGCCTTGAGTATCGTTAATTTTAAAATATATGCTATATAAAGCCCCTGGCATTTTTCTTTCAATCAATTTATCAGATACATATATCGAATGTGTATCTGCAGTACTCTGCATAGGTAAAATTCCTGCAATAACATAGCTTTCTTTTCCATCTCCTAAATCTATCTCTATAGAATCACCTATTTTGGCCTTTGATTGAACCTCTTCTAAATATGAATCAGTTACTACAACTTCTTTTTCCATTTCAGGTAATTTCCCCTTTAATTCGGGATATCTTCCTAACTTTAGTAACGACTCTGTCATTGTTCTTATAGTAATTTTATAAGTCCCCTGGTTTAATGTCCCCAGTGTTCTAGTTTCTCCCATTTCAACATTCTTCATGGCTTTCATTTTATTGACAACCTTAGAATTAACATCCATAAATGTCGCTTGATACCGACCTTCAGCATCTTGAATTGAAAAACGTTGTGTTTGTACAAAATAAAGTGTTACCACTATAATTAATGCTGTTGACAATATTATCGTTAAAATGCCACAAAACTTCTTTAACCTCACACTATTCAAATCCTGTCTTGCTAAATGCCCTATTACCTTTTTTTCATTATTGCCTTTCATTTTTCCTACCTCAATTCTATATAAATTTACGAAAAATCCCATTTTCAAAACCAAATTCTGATTTTGAAAATGGGTTTTTCCTAGCACATCTTACTGCTCTGGTGATAACCAATAAGTACCGTCTAAGCAATCAGTTAAGCAATCTTTTCTCAGTTTACCGTAGCAAATAATGACGAGATCATACGCATTAACTTCTGCCTCTGTTAATTCCTTATTCTCTTTATGTTCCAGCATTTTGACTCCTCCTTTCATTAAAAATTTATATAAATAGTTTTCACTAATTATATACATATCACAAAAATTGCTGATACTCTTCCTCTTCACAAAATTTTATAAATCTTTCCAAATTTATTGCTATATTTTCATTTTTATCAAATATAAACATGCTATATATAAACATAATTTTTCTTAATGTGCAGTCAGAATCTACTCCTTCTTCTATAAGTGCTGGACACATTCCTCCACAAACACAATTAAATTTGCAAGTCTTACATTTTTCATTAGGCATATAAAATAACTTTTCCACATTGTCATTAGACAATATTTTTTCGATCGATTGCTCTATATCCGTCTCTTGTTCTATACTGCCTATTCGATATTTTTCTTTAACCAGAGAATGACACAAATATATATTTCCATCAGGGAAAAAAGCAGCCATTTTTCCAAATGCTGAACATGGATGGCTCAATTCTACCGCATGAAAAAGATTTCCGGCAAAACGTTTATTCGTATAGCCCTTTTCTATGATATATTTAGCAAAATAGCAGTATACCTTTAACCTTTCTTGATAATTTAATAATGGATAACCTCTATCTGCTGCACTCCCTGCATAATCTACAAAATGCAACAAAAAATCAGCATCGTAATATGCAGCCATATCTATGATTCTCGAAGCAACATCTTTTCCTTTTCATTCTGATATGTAAATGTTAACACTACATCTATTTTGTATTTATTCAATAAAGCAATCTTTTCTTTTAATTGCTCAGTATTTTTATAATGGGCTGTACTAATTTCTATGGAATTAATAATTCCATTAAGGCTTTTAATAGTCTTTTCTGTTAATAGAGTCGCATTTGTCTGAACAATTATTTTTGTATTAATATTTTCCTTCAACTCTTTAAGAATATCTAGTATGTCCTCTAGGACAAACGGTTCCCCACCACTGACTATTAACTTTCTAGGGTTAGCCTTCCTAATTTTATCAATTACATGTTCTTTTACTTCAAGTTGAGACAATTTCTCTTTTTTGATATCCTTATTATTAGAACGCATAGCACAAAATTCACAGTTCAGATTGCAATAATCCGTAACAAATAGATAAATTGTATTCATCTGTTTTTTATTCTCAGGAAATGTCACATCATATTTCTTTCGCATTTTTGAAATTCCATCTATAATTTCCCGAATCTTTATGTCACCCTCTTCTTCAAATTCTTTTTTCTTCATTTTAAAACAAATATTTTTTTCTCTTTGGATAATTAGAACATATTCTCCAATTTCCACCACCCTATATTTATATCCCATACTACAACTCTCTCCTATAATGCTTTCGAAGCATTGCTACTTGTTCTTCACTATATTTTTCTCGAAATATATTGTTTACATGTCGAGTAAGTTCACAGTTAATTTCAGAAGGTATATAACAATTTCCTGTATTTTCGTAATTTCCAAATAAACAACTGCAAATTCTACATTTATTTTCTTTATACTCTTTACACTGTAAACATCTCGTATTTTGCGTTTTCTCTATTTTAATAATTTTTCTTATATACTCTGCATCTAACCCCTTGTCTACACTTCCTATCATATATTTTTTCCCAGTTTCTATACAAGGATATAACTCTCCTTTCACTGTTACAAATAACGAAACCAATCCTGCTTTACAAGGGAAAAAAGGCAAATAATCTGCTACAAAGCCTTCTAACATATCATTATAAAATTTCCATACCCATAGTTGTCCTCTATTTCTAGAAGAAATGTAATACTCAAATGCCTCATCAATTTGCTGAAACAAACAAATTTTATCTTCCTTATTCCATTTCTGATAGGCATTTATCTCCGTTTCTATATATCGAAATCCCAATTCATGTAAATGCCTAAATGAAGCTGAAAATTTAGTATACGTATTAGTATTAATAAGTTGTGCTGCATGTACAGCAATTCCTGTCATTTTCTCAAATTCTTCTTTGTATACAAGTTTTTCTTTAACTTCACTATAACTTCCAACACCATTCACAAATTTCCTGTTTTCATTATGAACATCCTCTAAACCATTTATGCTAATTTTGAATCGTACTCTTTTTTCAATCATAAATTCTATAATCTCTGTTGTAAATACAGTTCCATTTGTAGTGGTACTATAAAAAATATTTAATCCAATTTGTTCGTTTTTCTTTTCTATATAAAAAATAATCTCTTTCAAAAGCCCGAAAGCAAGCAAAGGTTCTCCACCAATAAAATACACACTTAAAGTTTTATCTTTCTGCTTGATGGCCTCACGCATAGCTATATCTATTGCCAATTGTGCTGTTTTCCATTTCATATTCACTTTTTCTTTATTTTCCACGTAGCAATATGAACAATTCAAATTACATCTTTTAGTAATTTCTAATGTTAATGAATACATTTACTCTCCTATCATCTACTAAAAATATAGCTGTTCTATTAAAATTCCTTTCTCAGTCAAAAACCTGTATCTATCATAATACCCCAAAAAAGGATATCGAATATAACAGTGCTTATAAGCATCACGGATATCATATACAAAATTTAGCAAATCCTTTTTAGCTGACATAAAATCGCTATATTTATCAATATCTATAAACAACTTATCGTAATAACCAACTATTTTTTGTGCTTCTAAATTATTTATGTCTATAATATGAACTTTAGAAAAACATTGTTTGATAAATTCTTTTTGCCTCTGGTTATCACTCCTATTAGTTACCAAAATTGCATTTTCAGAATTATTCTGTTTAACGCTACTTATCTGGTTCAGACTAGAAGACATTATTAAATCAACTATATCTTCAATCCCCAGATTTTTGTTTTCTCTAAAACAACTTATTATTCCCGTAAGTTTCGCTGTATACCAACTATTGCCTTGCATCAAATGTTCTTGATCTAACTGTTTAAACGAAACATAAGTCTTATTATTCAATAATAAATTCTGATTTCCACTCCTTTTGAGAATAACATTTCCGTCAAACTCACGCCTAATACCAATAACATTATCATACGATGCAGGATATGCAGTTTGGTTATTATTTGCATGTGCTGCCACTATTGGCACTGGACTTTTTTTACATAAATCATACAGCTCTTTTGAGAATGGAATCTCTACTCCTAAACTAATATTAATAATATCTACATTTTTTTCAATTAATGCTTCCAAACTTCTGTAAAGTAGTTCTCCCTCATTCCCAGCATTGCCACCTATTATATTATAAAGTAATATCTCAGACGTAGGATTTTCCAACAAAATACATGCACATACATATTCCGCATGAGAAAATGGGAAATTTTTATTTTTAATGCAATATCCTGGATTCATTCTTTTTATTTCTATCTTTTTGCCATAAAAAAACGGGTGTTGAAATATGGCATCTGAATCAATCACACCAATCCTCATTATACTCATTCCCCCTTTCATTTTAGATCTTATTCCATACGTTCATTCTCTTTTTTAAAATTCATATTCACATAAACATAAATCCTAATCCCCGAAGCTATATCCCAGTATCAATCTATATGCTTATTTTTTATGTTCAACTATCTAAGACATTTTCAATATACCCTTATTCTTTTTTTTAGTAATATTTTTTGTCTACATTGTCTTTTTTCTTTCCTCGTTGGCGCATACTATTCCTTTTTATGTCCCAACTTGGCACACTTCTGCGATTTACAGGGAAATCTACCCATGTTAGAATGATACTGTCAAAATTATATGTAGCGAAAACGTAGCTTTCCAGGGAATGCCTCTTCTCTGGTACAAGCTGCGTTTTTTAGTGCATGGAAAGGAGTATCACAACTAAATATAGAATAAGCGTTCCTCCGTATTGACCGGATTGAAGCTTTTATGAGGCAGGAAAACTATAAGCCAGGGCAAAGTGAAAGATCTCACTTTGCCCTCTTTTTATGAAGGAGGTTCATTTACTTGAAAAACCATGTACACAAAGAAGCCCCACCGGGCATGAAACATCATCGGAACTATGGAAAATATCTCTATACTGCCTTCCTCGCTTTCACTCTGATTGCCTGTAATGTACAACCCGTTATGGCTGCTACCATCTGGGACAAAGCTTCAGAAATCATGAAAGACGTATATAACCAGATTATTCTGATTTCCACCATTGCGGCTGTTGTAACTGCATCGGTTGCTTTGCTCTTGATGAATTTTTCCAAATCTGGAAAAACCGTGGATGAATCCAGGGCATGGCTCAAACGAATCATCATTACATGGGCGATTCTCAATGGTCTGGGATTTATCATGGCTTACATTACACCGTTCTTTGCCGGCGGGCAGTGGAATGGATAATGCAGATAAGGAGGTGGCTCTGTCATGGGAATACTTGACGGAATTGTAGAATGGATTGCCGAACAGGTCATGAACATTCTGGATTTGATTACTACTTCTGTTCTGGGTGCACTGGGATGTTCCATGGATACTTTTCTCCGTTATTTTCCAGCAGCGGAAACAATGTACCAGATTTTTCTGGCACTGGCTATCGGACTCATCCTTTTAAACTGGGTTTGGCAGCTTTTTAAGAATTATTTTATGGGGACAGGGATTGATGCTGAAGATCCAATCAAATTATCACTGCGGACATTTATGTTCCTTTTCCTGACATTCTATGCCAAGGACATCGTGGATCTTCTATTGAATATTGCAGGAACCCCGTATAGCTGGATTCTGACTGAAGATCTTCCACCACTGGAATTTGCCAAATTCAATTCTGTGATCACAGTAATCCTGGGGGTATGTGCCAATGGTGCTGTTGCCATTGTTGCCCTCATACTGGTACTGATCCTTGCCTGGAATTACATCAAGCTGCTTTTTGAAGCTGCGGAACGTTACATACTACTTGGAGTTCTGGTCTACACCGCACCTGTTGCGTTTTCCACGGGTGCTTCCCAGGCTACCGGAAATGTTTTTAAGAGCTGGTGCCGTATGCTCGGCGGACAGTTCTTTTTGCTTTTAATGAACGCCTGGTGTTTGCGGCTGTTTACTTCCATGGTCGGAACATTCCTTGCAAACCCTTTATCACTCTAGGAAGGAGGAGATTATGAAACATAAGAAAACACTGCTCTGCAGCCTGCTATTGATTTCTTGTCTGATTCTTGTAACTTCCATGCCGGTCTTTGCCGCTGAACTTACAGAAGCAGAGGTGCAGCAAGCTGTAGATGCACAGGGAAAAGAAACGGTCACCGGTAATGTCTTTATCTGGTTTCTGTGTGCCATTGCTTTTTTGAAGGTTTCTCAAAAGATTGACAGCTTTATGGCAAGTCTGGGAGTCAATGTTGGAAATACTGGTGGAAATATGATGGCTGAACTTTTAATCGCCGGAAGAGGTCTTGCAAGTTCCTTTCGAGGGCATGGAGGTGGAAGCCATAGTAGTTCCCATTCTTCCTCTCCCGGAAGTGCTGCAGTACAAAGTTCTTTCCTTTCCGGAGGATTAGCCGGAGCCGTTGGAAGGCAGACAGAGCGTTCTGCGGTAAATGCAGCCACCGGATATACCGAAGGACCAAGTATCGGAAATGCACTCTATCAGTCTTCCCTTGAAAAGGGCGGAGATTTTGCCAATAACGTTATCAGCAATATTGCTCAGGGAAACTATGGTCAAGTTGGCTCGATCAAAGGTGATGGGGCTGTTTCTGCATTTCAATCCTACATGGGAATTCAAAATGAAGATAAAACAGATCATTCCTATACCAATGTTGAAATTGGCGGCGGCAGGATAACAGGAGTTGAGTCCGGTTCCAATGGAGACAGCCGGGAATTTGCTATGTACCATGCCGATCAATATACGGCTCCTACCCATGGAACCTATGAAACTGTTCAATCTGTAGACGGAGCTACCTGGTACAAACAGTATGCTGAAAATACGGTATCCAAAATTCCTTATGATGCTGGCGATGGAAAGATAGCCTACAACGAATCCATTGTCCAAAAGCTTCCTCCTACTCCTCCAAGAAAGGATCGGATTTAGTGATGGATACAGAACGCTCTGGACTTGACGAAGCAATGGATGTAGGCTCCAGTACCATTTCTCACCTAAAGTCCTTAAAAACAGCAGCCACTTTCTCCAAAGCAGGATATGGTGCAGCCCTTGGCGGGCCTTTTTCAGCAGCGATTGGAGCAGTCATAGCCAACCGGAATCAGTTCGCTAAAATTCTCCTTGTTATTCTCGCCATACTGCTGCTTCCGGTTTTATTTATTGTGATGCTCCCTGGTCTGATCTTTGGAAGTCTGACCGAACAAAGCGATGTACTGAACAGCAACTCTATGATCAGTGAAAACATCCGTGCTTCCCGTGAAGCCATCGTTGAAGTGTTAGAAGAAAGCCATGAAGACATTCTGGCAGAGATCCATGCAGCAATTTCCCGTCTTCCACAAGGTGATACTGCATCCATCAATGACCCCTATACATACAGCATCTCCGTCAATGCCAATCTGCTGATTTCACAATTTTGTGCCAGCCAGGATGACTATAAAAACATCAACCTAAACCAATTAAAGAAACTCATCCGTGAAAACAAAGAAGGACTTTTTTCTTATGATGTAGCAACCGAGACAGTTACCATGGAAGTTACCGTTGATGGCGATGCAGAAGGAGAAGCCGGCACAGAACAGGGGCAGGCACAAACACAGACGGTTACTTTTACGAAACACACCTATACCGTTGTTTATGCTGGAGATTCCTATTTTGCAGACCATGTATTCCATCTTACAGACAAGCAGAAAGAACTTGCCAAAAACTATGCCGAAAACCTGACTGCTTTCTTTGGTACTGCTTCTTCCGGCATAGTAGCTGCTATCAATCTTAGCGATGAGGTATTGTCCTACCGCCCTGCTGTAGAAAGAGCTGCTGCGAAATATGGTATGAGTGATTATGTGGATTTAATTCTGGCAGTCATGATGCAGGAATCTGGCGGACGAGGGCTGGATGTTATGCAAGCAGCGGAAGGTGGATTTAATACCCGCTATCCCCATGTGCCAAATGGGATTACAGATCCTGAATACTCCATTGAATGTGGAGTACAGGAATTAAAATATGCCCTCGACAAAGCCGGCTGTACCGGACCTACGGACTTAGACCGGATTAAACTGGCTCTTCAGGGTTACAACTACGGTTCTGCATACATTGACTGGGCAATGGAGCGTGACGGTGGTTATACCAAGGAAAATGCGATTGCCTACTCTGATATGATGTGTGCAAGACCAAGCTGGCCTTATGACCTGTATGGTGATAAAGAATATGTGGATCATGTCCTTCGGTATTACCAAATTACTGCCAGTGGTGGCAGCTATCCCGCAAACGGTATGCAGATTCCACACTATCTCCAGACAGACTATGGAAACATTCCATACGGCGGGGGTTCCATCGCCAGCAGCGGATGCGGTCCGACAAGCTTTGCTATGATTGCCAGTTATCTTACAGGCACTACCATTACACCTATTGATGCAATATCCTGGTGCGGAAATTCCTATTACAAACCAGGAGTCGGCACTTACTGGTCTTATTTCCAGGCAGCGTCCGATCATTTTGGGTGTGGGGCTGTCACACAGACCAGTGATCCCAACCAGGTACTTCAGGCTTTATCTGAAGGTCATCCGGTCATCAGTTCCCAAAGAGCTGGGCTTTTTACCAGTGGCGGACATTTTATTGTCCTTCGTGGTGTAACGGCTGGAGGTAAAGTATTAGTCAATGATCCCAATGACAGTTCCTCCAAAAACTACATCAACCGTGAATTCGATATGATGACGGAAGTGCATGCAACCGCAAATGCCTATTGGATCTTCGCTAAAAAATAAAGGAGACACTTATGAACAGAAAAAAAGCAATTCTGGCTATCTTTATGATGGCCTTTTTAATTATCATCGGATTTGTCTTTCCCTCCATCTGGAAATCCCAAAAAGGAAACAAAAAATCCGAGACAGAAAATACTCAACACGATAATAATGAAAATACCGAGACAGAACAAGCAGAAAATAACGAATCCATAAGCTTTCAGGATTTTGAAGCTTTGGAAGACTTTTTCTCCAAGGAACAGGTGAAACTTTTTCAGGAAGAACTGACCTCCTATCTTAAAAACGTAAAACAGATGTCTCTAACTTCCATCCGTTTCCTTGCTGATGATACTACCTATCCCAATGCTTCTGATATTAATTTTTCGTTCCAGCTTCCGGATAAGTCCGTTCTTCCTGTGTACTACACTTCCTCTACTGGAAGATTCTTTTTCGGTGAGGAACGTACCCCTGATTCTGGAAAAGAAATCATCTATGAACGTCCGACAGATGACAAACTTCCTTCCATCACAACAGAGGAAATTGAACAGTTGCAAGAAGGCGGTTATGATGATACCTCAGTGAATTCGGAAAAAGCTGCCCCTGTCACAGAAGTTCCGGAAACTCCTTCCATGGAAGAACCAAAGGAGGTGCAGCCATGAACAATACTGAAGAACAACATCCTGTCTTCATCCCTCGCAATTTTATAGAAAAAGGGACCTTTATGGGCGGAATGTTTAAAATCCGTAATGCCATCGAAGGCGGTATCCTGGCAATCCTGATCACCATTCCTGTTATCAATCTGCCTCTGACACTCACTGTCAGGATTATTATTCTCTGTATGACTGCTCTGCCTGCAGCTATGATTTCTCTAATTGGAATCGGTGGGGAAAGCATTACTGCGTTTTTAATGAACGCTCTGCGTTTTCTGAAAAACCGCCGGGTTATTTACCGTATGGATGTACATCCGGAGCCGAAAAAAAAGTACCGGATAAAAAAGCCCCGCAACAAAGAACCAAAAACCAAGAAACGCAAACGGCATCCAAAACAACCTGCAGAATCTTCTTCTGAAGAGAACTGCTCACAGATGTCTTCCGAAGAGGAGACAAAAGAATCCTCTGCTATTAAAAAAAAGAACGTCGGCAGTTTGATACTTCTACAAAACGTGGAATACGCAAACAGGCTCGTGAAGACATCCGGATTCTTAAATTTGAGTCCCGACAATTAAAAAAAGAACAAAACGCTGCACGTAAAAGTGCGAAAAGGCAGGCAAAACTTGAAAAACAACAGATAAAGCAGCAACTTTTGGAGGAACGAAAAAAAGAAAGAACTGCGAATAAAGCTTCCAACCAGTCATCTGCTGCTTCCGGGAAAAGCAAAAAGAAAAAACGAAAAGAAATCACCTTGGAAGATTATCTTCCTATTGATAAGATTGCCAATGGTGTTATCTACACGACAGACCATCGTTATGTAAAAATCCTGGAGATTGAACCGATCAATTTCCTCTTACGCAGTGCTAGGGAACAACAGGGGATCATTTTCAGCTTCATCTCCTACCTAAAAATCAGCCCTGTGAAACTGCAGATTAAGATGATCTCCAAAAAAGCGGATATCAACAAACATCTGGAACAGTCCCGTTTGGAAATGGAACGGGAATCAGATCCTAACTGCCGGCAGTTACAAAAAGACTATATCCAATTTGTCCGGCAGTTAAGTTCCAGAGAAGCGGTTTCCAGACGTTTTTTCCTAATCTTTGAATACGAACCTTTCAATGTGAATCGGAAGGTGGAGGAAAAGGAAATCCTGGCAGCTTTGGAAACTGCTGCACAGACCGCAAAAACCTTTCTATATCAATGCGGCAACGATGTGCTGGTTCATGACAATGAAGATGAGTTTACAACCGATGTACTCTACACTTTACTGAACCGTACCAAATGTACCGAAACCCCTTTGCCAAAACGGATTAACCAGGTACTGACCCGCTATATGGAATCTGGTCGTGAGCAGGAAGTGGATAACATCCATATCAATGAATTCATTGCACCAGAGTCTTTGGACTTTAAGCACAGTAACTATGTGCTGGTAAATGGCATCTACCATTCTTACCTGCTGGTGCCGTGCGATGGTTACAAAGCAAAAGTAATGCCAGGCTGGCTGTCCCTGCTTATCAATGCTGGCGAAGGAATTGACATTGACTTTTTTCTGCATAAACAGCCCAAAGATAAGATCCAGCAACGTCTTGGACAGCAAATCCGGATCAACCGTTCAAAGATCAAAGATGCCTCTGATACCAATGCGGATTTTGATGATCTGGATTCTGCCATCCGTTCCGGCTATTTCCTCAAACAGGGACTTGCTAATAATGAAGATTTCTATTACATGAATCTTTTGATTACGATTACGGCAGGTGATCTGGAAGAACTGCAATGGCGGATTCAGGAGATGAAAAAACTTCTCATCTCACAGGATATGGATCTGCGGTCTTGTTACTTCCTGCAAGAACAGGGATTTTTATCTTCCCTTCCTCTTGTAAACCTGGATAAGAAGCTCTATGAACTCTCAAAACGAAATGTCTTAACCACCGGAGCTGCCAGTTGCTATCCTTTCGTCAGCTACAGCATTTGCGATGACAACGGCATCCTATTTGGAGTAAATAAGCATAACAACTCTTTAGTGATTGCTGATATTTTTGACTCCAAACAATATAAAAACTCCAATATTGCGATTCTTGGCACTTCTGGATCCGGAAAAACCTTTACCATGCAGACTATGGCACTTCGTATGCGGCGTAAAGGAATCCAGGTATTTATCATCGCACCGTTAAAAGGTCATGAGTTTTATCGGGCTGCCAGAAATGTAGGAGGAACCTTTATCCAGATTTCTCCTGCCAGCCAAAACTGCATCAATGTCATGGAAATCCGAAAAGTAGATAACTCTGTCAATGAGCTGCTGGACGGTCCAACTTTAGACGCATCTGCCTTAGCCAGTAAGATTCAACGTCTGCACGTTTTCTTTTCTCTGCTCATTCCAGATATGAGCCATGAGGAAAAACAGCTTTTGGACGAAGCACTGATTAAAACCTATGCAAGAAAGGGAATCACCCATAAGAATGAATCCCTCATTGATCCCAAACACCCGGATCATTATAAAGCGATGCCAATTCTTGGAGATGTATATGATGTTTTGATGGAAACTGAAGATACCAAACGACTGGCTCACATCCTGAACCGTCTTGTCCATGGCTCTGCTTCCTCTTTTAACCAGCAGACCAATGTAGATCTGACCAATAAATATACCGTTTTGGACATTTCAGAGCTGACTGGTTCCAGTGATCTCTTAACGGTAGGGATGTTTGTTGCTCTGGACTATGTATGGGATAAAGCCAAAGAAAATCGTACCGAAGAAAAAGCCATTTTCGTAGATGAAGTATGGCAGCTCATCGGTGCCTCCAGTAACCGTCTGGCCGCTGAATTCGTTTTGGAGATCGCCAAGATCATCCGGGCATACTCTGGTGCCGGTATTTTTGCAACCCAGGACCTCAACGACTTTTTTGCTCTTGATGACGGAAAATATGGAAAAGGCATTATCAATAACTGTAAAACCAAAATTATTCTTAACATGGAAGATGAAGAGGCACAACGTGTAAAAACCATTCTTCGTCTTTCCGAAACCGAAGTTATGAATATCACCCATTTCCAACGTGGAAACGGACTGATTTCAACAAACAACAATAATATCACTGTGGAATTTAAAGCTTCCAACCTGGAAAAAGAATTAATTACCACAGACCGACAGGAACTCCTGGAAATCTTGAAACGCCAGGATAAAAAAGTCGGTTAATGTTACCTGCAGCCCGAATATGGCTGCTTTTCTTTTTAACAAAGGAGGAGATTTATGTTAAAACCAGCAAAACAACCTCATATCCGGCTAACCGCCCTTTTTCTTTGTGTCACGATGTTTCTTAGCACACTCTTTTTCAATGCCCATACCGCTTATGCTGCAGATGGAACCATTGATTATAAGGCAGGAGCCAAAATTCCATACGGGGACTATTATACTTCCCGCATGAGTTTTGATGGTAATAATACAGCTTATTGCGTTGAACCATTAAAGAAAACACCTGCTTCCGGACAATATCCTTATAATCTTTTAGGAAAGGATTCCCCGCTTAGAAAAGCACTCTACTATGTCAATGGTGGATACGGCTACGAAAAGCTCATAAAAGATCAATATTTCCAAGGATGGTCCGATGACAACTCTTATGTCATTGGTCATCTGGTCGTTTCCTATATCCACGCTGGAAATAACGGGGACACCGGTGCCTTCCATGGCGCACCTCAAAATTATATTGACAAAGCATTGGAAGTTGCCAACGCCATTGAAGGGCTTCCTGCCCCACCAGAATCCTTCCGTGCTTTTATCGTTCCTGGCAATGCTTCCCAAACTTTTGCAGGAAGCTGGTATCAGGTTCCAAACGGCTTTATCGAACTGCAGAAATCCTCTGCCAATACCGATATTTCCGATAAAAATGGCAATTACTCTTTAGAAGGAGCCAAATACGGAATCTACAAAGGGGAAGAACTGGTAGAAACTCTTGTTACCGATAAAAAAGGATATGCAAAATCCAAAGAACTGGCTGAAGGAAGTTACACCGTCAAAGAAATCAGTGCCCCAGAAGGATTTGCTATAGATACTTCCGCCCATAATGTTACGGTAAAAGCAGAAGGAACATCTACCGTAAAAGTAAAGGATATTCCTCAAAATAATCCCGTAAAACTGCTCCTTAAAAAGCTGGATGCTGACACACAGCAAAATTCTGCACAGGGAACCGGCTCTCTCGCCAATGCCGAATTTACAATAAAATTCTATACAGAGCAGTCAGCTACCGATCCCGGAGCAAATGGTAAGAAACCGGTTCGCACCTGGATATTGAAAACAGATGCCTCTGGAGAAATCCATTTTACAAAAGATTATTTGGTATCCGGGGATGAATTTTTCTATGCCAGTGATGGAAAGACCGTCTGCTTCCCACTGGGTACAGTAACCGTACAGGAAACCAAAGCCCCTGCCGGCTATCTTCCAAACGAATCTGTTTTCGTGCAGCAAATCACCAGTACCGGTACGGAAGAAACTATCTCTATTTATAACGCTTCTTCTGTCGAAGAACAGGTCTTCCGAGGCGGCGTCAAAATTCAGAAGCGGGATCTGGAAACTCAGGGAACACAAGCACAAGGAACCGCATCTCTTGCAGATGCCGAATTTACCATTACCACTCTGAACAAACAGCCAGTATGGGTAGGTGGAAAGCTCTATGAAAATGGTCAGGCAGTGCTTACAATCAAATCGGATACACATGGTATTGCTGCAAGTGCCGCTGATGCCCTGCCCCTTGGACATTACCGGATAGAAGAAACCAAAGCGCCTTCCGGATACCTAACCGATGGTGCAAAGGCTCTTGAATTTGACATCACCCAAAATGGAGAAATCGTAGATTTAACAACAGAAGAGACTTCTGTTTCTAACCAGATTATCCGTGGCGGTGTCAAAATCCAAAAACGGGATCTGGAAACAGGAGAAGCCAAACCACAGGGAAATGCTTCTTTAAAGGATGCAGAATTTACAATCACCAATCTTGGTCCAAATCCTGTTCTTGTGGATGGAACCCTTTACGAAAAAGATCAAGTAGTTCTCACTTTGAAGACAGATGAAAAGGGGCTTGCTTCCACCAAAAAAGATACGCTCCCTTATGGTCATTACCGGGTTGATGAGACAAAAGCACCGGAAGGTTATTTGAACGAGGGCAAACTCTCTCAGGAGTTTCATATCACAGAAAATGGGAAAATTTTGGATTTAACTGCAAAAGAAACAGCGATTTCCAATCAGGTAATCCGTGGCGATTTAGAATTCGTAAAGGTCTCTGACGGAGATTTAAACCGGCTGGCAAATGTCCCATTTTCCATTACCTCCAAAACTACAGGAGAAAGTCATACCATTGTAACAGACAAAAATGGCTATGCCAGTACTTCCTCAGAATGGAATAAGCACACTACAAATACCAATCGTGGGGAAACTTCTGAAGACGGAATCTGGTTTGGCGCTTCTAAACCTGATGATGCCAAAGGAGCCCTGATTTATGATACCTATATTTTGGAAGAACAACGCTGCGATTCCAATGAAGGTATGAACCTCTTAAAAATTGAGGTCTCTGTATACAAAAATCACGTAGTCGTGGATATGGGAACTTTAACGGATGATCAGATTACCATTGGAACTACTGCCCTTGACAAAGACAGCAACTCCCACTTTGCCAAACCAGAAGAAAAAATCACTCTGGTTGATACCGTAGAATACGAAGGCTTAAAGAAGGGACAGTCTTATAAGCTCATCGGTACACTGATGGATCAGGAATCCGGAAAGCCAATTGAAATAGATGGAAAACCTGTCACAGCAGAAACCACCTTCAAACCAAAAAAATCTTCTGGTTCTGCAAAAGTGACCTTTACGTTCAATGCCTCTTCTCTGAAGGGCAAAACAATCGTAGTATTTGAGGAACTGTACCAGGAGGATTTAAAACTGGCTGTTCATGCGGACATTACAGATCAGGATCAGACTATCTATTTCCCAGAAATCGGGACCACTGCAAAAGATAAGGAAACAGATATGAATCTTTCCCAAGCAGATAAAGAAGTTACCCTTGTAGATACGGTAGCTTACAAAAATCTTCTGCCCGGCGAAGAATATGTTATGACTGGAACCCTTATGGATAAAGAAACCGGAAAACCTGTCGAAATAGATAAGAAAGAGGTTACTGCCGAAACCACATTTACTCCTAAAGAATCCTCTGGAACGGTAGATGTGATTTTTTCTTTTGATGGGACCTCCCTTGCCGGAAAAACCGTAGTTGTTTTTGAATCTGCTACTTATGACGGCAAAGAATTTGCAACACACGCAGATCTTGAAGATAATGGGCAGACCATCTACTTCCCAGAAATCGCTACTACTGCAAAAGATAAAGCAGACGGAGATCATTTTACCAAAACCGATAAAGAGATTACCATCGTTGACACGGTTAAATATAGTAACCTAATTCCAGGAAAAGAGTATGCACTTACCGGTACCTTGATGGACAAAGAGACAAAAGAGCCTCTTCAGGCAGATGGTAAACCGATTACTGCCACTACGACCTTTACTCCTGAAGATGCCTCTGGCAGTATTGAACTTACCTTTACATTTGATGGCAGCATCCTGTCCGGCAAAACAATTGTTGTCTTTGAGTCTTTAACGTATCAGGAAAAAGAGATTGCTGTTCACGCCGATATAGAAGACCATGAACAGTCTATCTACTTCCCAGGAATTGGAACTACTGCGAAGGACAAAGCGGATGGGGATCAGGAAGCCGTTGCTACGAAAGAAGTAACCATCATTGACACCGTATCCTACCAAAATCTGATTCCGGATACTCCATACAAACTGGTCGGCACACTGATGGACAAAACAACCCAAAAGGAAGTTCTGATTGATGGAAAACCTGTCACGTCAGAAACAGAATTTACACCAAAGGATTCCAATGGTTCTGTCGAAGTCATCTTCACTTTTGATGGAAGCACATTGGCTGGTCATGATGTAGTCGTTTTTGAAAAACTTTTTTCCCTTGAAGGAGAAACAGCACTTGAAATTGCTTCCCATGAGGATCTGGACGATAAAGGACAGACGATAAAACTTACGGAAGTTCCAAAAGACACACCGGAACCTTCCAAACCAGTCAAGACTGGAGATGAAACAACCATTCTTCCTTATCTTTTACTGGCAGGTGCCGCACTCCTCTTTGCTGCCGGATTTGGTATTTTATATATCCGTAAGCGAAAAAAAGATAAGTAACTATCAATAAATATGCTCACAGGCAGCTTCTTACGGCTGCCTGCTATAAAGGTGATGAATATGGAACAATCTCGTTGTAATGCCGATGCCAAGCACATCCGGCATTTTTTAGATATTTGTGATGGAAATTGGCATTCCTGTATTTATGTTCGCTGCGTTTCCTGTAAAACCCCAGGTTATTGTAATGGCCCACACTTCTTATATCATCCAGATGAAAACGGCAGTCCTTGTATCCTGCCCATGGCAGATGCCCGTATGCTCTTCTCCCGCATACCGGAACCAACGGAATGCCTGTCCGCCATAACACTGGAACAGTTTCAGTCCTTATATGGACTCTACTTTGCAAAAGAAGCATTGACCGATAAGCCATGTCCTTGTTTTGCTTTACTGCGGCATCAGGAAGCATCCCATTATTACTGGTAAAAGGTTGCACTTTTGGTACTTTCTGCGTACAGGATAAGAAAGGAGGCGATTTTATGTTGAATTTCACTGCTATGATTCAAGGAATCGATACAATATTTACGAACTTAATTTTTATTCCTGCACTTTTAATCCTGTACCTGAAGTTTCGTCCGAGAAAGCCCTGGAGCAGACGCACCAGAAATCTGTATCGGCTATGTATAGCTCTGATTTCTGTTTATGTCATCCGGATTTTCTGTGCAGGGTTCATCTTTACACCAGTAAATTACTCACGTTTTGCAGACAGCGGTTTCTTTCCGCTTATCAAGGCACTGTTCTATTCTTAGATTTTCTGCCATTTTGTGCCATTTAGTCCGAATCTGGGAGTAGTTTCTATGCCCATCCTATGGGAATTCATCACCTGCTTTCTTACAATATACGTATAAAACACGTAAGCGAGGTGAATCTTTATGAAACAGAAACAAATCCGCTGCCCATACTGCGGCAGCATCGCAATTTTAAGGGATGCGTCCTATGTATATGGAAATAAAGCGAAAGATGGAAAACTCTATGTGTGCAGTCACTTCCCACAGTGTAATTCTTATGTAGGAGTTCATCCTGGCACTACCAATGCCAAAGGAAAACTGGCAAACAAAGAGCTTCGGCAAAAAAGGATCCAAGCACACCGGGTGTTTGACCAGATATGGCTAAACCACATCTTTACGAAATCGGAGGCTTACCGCTGGATTGCTGATAAATTCTGTCTGACTGCCAAGGAAGCACACATCGGAGAATTTAGCACTTATATGTGTGATCAACTAATTCTGGAATCCATGAAGATTCTGGAGAATAACCATATCCCTCTCAGGGCCATTGGTTGAAAGGGGGGATATGTATGATCATCCCGATGACAGATGATGAACGCCGATTGACAGAGGAGTACTTATATTTGGTACCTGAAATGGTAAAAAAATTGACTACTCGTTGTGCTTATGTCTCATACGATGAGCAGCAAGACCTTCTGCAAGCCGGAAACTTAGCTTTATGCAAAGCCGCCATGAACTATGACAACACCCGTCCCTTTGCAGTTTACGCCAGAGTTGCCATACGAAATGCCATTTACAGTTATTGGAGAAAACTGCAAAAAGAACGAAAATACACCTGTTCCATGTATGCATCTTCCGAATTTGACATGGAACCCCTGCTTGTAGACCAAAAAACCGAACTATGGCAGGAACAATGTATGAACCAGGAACCCATTTATAAGCACCTGCAGTCCTTAGAAGCGAGAAGCTGCAATACACTAAGAAAAGGAATACATGCCCTGCTCCTGCAGCAAAAAGGATATACCAACCAAGAAATTTCCAAACATTATGGTGTCCCAATGAATCATGTCCGGGCATGGCAAAGCAAAGCCCGGAAATACTTACAGCAGGATACCAAATTATATACTCTTTTATCTTGAAGGGAGAACGATTATGCTGACACTTTATACTGCAGTCGGAATCCTACGATTCCAGGATTCCATAAAGGAACATAAAACACCGACTGTTATCAATAACCGGCAGGAATACGGACTGACAGAAGAAGAATTCTTTCTGTGGAGCAGCCTCGCATTTCAAATCCGACAGATCCATGAATTGCAGTCTGCTTTTTCCGAACGCTTGAAAAAACATCACCGTTCGGAAAATATCCCCATTGAACCTTACCTGAATCGGCTGCTGCTTCGAGGACTGGTTGTAAAAGGGGATGGTTTAACTGGTGTGGATGCCCTGTACCGCCTCTTAGGAGAACTTTATATCAGCCCATTGCAGGACAGTTTTTCAGTACGGCTTTTTACCTGCATCTATCTCTGCATGAAGAAAAAACTGCACACAAAGGAACTGATCCATTATCTAAAAAAGCCGGCACGGACTGCTATAGAGGACACGGTACTCCAAATAGCAAAAAAAGTACAGATTTCTACGGCAGAGCTTGTAACCTGTGTAGAACAGGGCATCCATCCACAAAATACAGAGCAACTTTTGACGCAGCTCTATGAAACCTCGGATGCAACATTCCGTACCCTGGCACAGGATATCCAATTCACCCATGCCGGTTATCCTGTACTGGAAGCCATCAGTAATTTGTACCTCAATAAACAGATTGCATTTGAAAAATTATAGGAAGGAGCAAATTATGCCAAAACCATTTCTTAATAAGCTGATTGTCCATGGGGCAATCGGCTTTTTCTGTGTCCTATTTGGATGTATTTACGGATTTATAACAGACGACCAGATATTTCTCCTTATGAGTCTTTGCATCGGTGTTGGAACTGCCATACGAATTGTGAGTCTGCTACATACCATCAAGATGCATGACTATACCGAATTAACTGGAACCTGTACAAAACGTGAAGTCAGCCCACTTACCAAGAAACAGAAAATTATTTTCCGTTCCACTGACCAGAAAGAATATCACTTTACATTCGATAAAAATATCCGCCTTTTATCTGGACATTATTATCGCCTATATTTCCGGAATGTAGCAAACCTTTCGGGTGAAGAAAAGGTTACTCCGGATTTACTTGCGTATGAGGAATTATCCCTAAATGAAGATGTTTCCCCGAAGAACTCTTAGATTTCTTCTCTAAATACAATAGAAGTGGATATGCCACTTTCACATACCCACTTCTATTATGCTTTATAAGTTTTCCTTCTGCCGTCCCAGTGAAATGACAAAAACCACTCCGAACTACCACGTATTCTGTCTCAAGGATGACAGCATAACAGCAATCGCAGGGAATAATAATCTATTGTATTCCAGAAGACTCTTCAAAAAATGGACAGTGCTTTCACTTTCAGGGTTTCAAAATGCAGTAACCATATCTTTTATTTTTCTACTGTGACCAATTTTTTCATATTAAGGGCAACTTTATACTGACAGTGAAAATTCCCGCTTCATAATTCACTTGAATATCACCACTTATTTGTATTACTAGCTTTCTAGTAGCATACAATCCGATACCACTGCTTTTTGTCCTTGCTTCATCTTTTGTGTAAAACAAATCAAATATAGATTTTAATTCTTCATCACTAATATAATCAGAAGGATTGCTTATTTGTATATGACAATACTCGGATTCTCCCCACATGTAAAACATTATATCACCAGTACTATACTTTAAAGCATTATCTATTAAATTACATAAAATTCTAATTAATATTTTCTCTTGAGCAAGTATCCAAATGTTTCCATGTGGCAGTCTAATATCTAATTGTTCTGAGGCACGTTTTGAATTTTGAATATATTCCTTTAACAAAGAAGTGACTACCTCTGTAATATTGACTGATTTCATATCAACTTCGCTCTCTATTGCTTCACTCCAAAACAATAAATATAAATCGTCTACTAATTTTTTTAAATAATCCGCCTTTTTTTCAATATGTTCTATATAGCTATTAACAGGTTCATTCACATTTTTTTCTAATCTAATTAACTGCAAGTAACCAATAATAACAGTTAATGGAGTACGTAAATCGTGTGATAAATTTGCTACCATCTTTTTAAAATTTTTATCCTGTTTTTTTAGCTGATGTTCTTTTCGTTCATCTTCTTTAATTCGCTTGTTGATACTAAGTGCAAGGTTCTCAATATCTTTATCAAATACATTGACCGAGTAGATATGCTCATTATGTTCTATCCATTCTATAATTCTTCTAATTTCCCTCTTCAGATGAAAAATGTATAATATGCCTAATAATATAAACACTCCTGTTATTAAAAAGACAACTAGCAAACTTCATATCTCCTTATAATATTAGAATCTCATCACATGTATTCAAGATTGCATTATCATGTGAAACAATAATAATTATTTTATGATTTTTAATTTGATCGATCAACTGTAAAAATTGTTTTTTTCCACTCTCATCCATAGCTGAGGTAGGCTCATCAAAAATCATTACCTGACCGTCTTGCACTACTTGGCGAATAATTGCAATTTTTTGCTTTTCTCCACCGGAAATATTACTTGACTTTTCATTAATTTGCAAATCCCAATTATCTCTTTTCAAAATACTATCACCAAAGCAATCAACGGCTCTCTGTATACATTTTACATCAAGCTTTCGATATAAAGCAATATTATTATATATTGTATCTGCTATTAAAGTCGGCTCCTGTTCTGTTACACTGATTACATGTTCTCTTATATAATCCATATCTAAATTTCTCATTTCTGTATCGTTCCATATTATATTCCCTTGATATTCATCTACATACATACCCATTAAAATTTTAATAAGTGTACTTTTCCCACATCCGTTTTCTCCTTTCAATCCATAAACTTTCCCCTTTTTTAAGTTTGTAGAAAAACTTTTTATGGTTTCTTTCTGGTCATATGCAAAATTCAAATCCTGAATTCTAATTTGTTTGATTTCATTAAGTCTTATACACCCCTTAGACTGCTCCTTAATTTCTAAAATAGATTTTATACGTTCAAAGGATACATAAGCCTCTTGGTATTCTTGACCGTATGCCACTATTTCTTTTCCATATTCCAAAATCATATTAAAATATACTGAAATCATATAGAAATATCCTATTTGCATATCTCCAGTAAGTATCTTTTTTCCTCCAATCCAAAGTAAAATGCATACAGATATTGCCCCTACAATCCCTTCAAGATTTGCAAATGCCTGGATAGTCGCTTGTTGTTTAAATATAGATCGATATAATTTTTGATATGATGCTACTAACCTATTTGAAAAAAATGAACCCATACTATGTATTTTTATAAACTCTATTTTTTCTAATTGTTCCTGCAGTCTGGAGAAGAAATTGGATTTCTCCTCTTTCATTCCATAACTGCAATTATAAATACGCTTTTTGAAGCCAATATATATAAAAAAATAAAGTGCTAATAAAAACATTGTAACTATAAAAGCAATCGAATCCATTTTCCAAATCATAAATAAGATTATACCCGCTGAAAAAACTGAAAATATCAATTCAGTCAAGGAGCTGATGAAAAAAATAAGTACATCATTCGCATCATTGTTTATCCTTTGAGATAAGTACGATAAATCAGTTCTGCCAATTACGAGTGGCGAAACTTTTTTTTAAATGATTTACAATTTCGAAATTTAATGAAAATGCTGCATTAGTCTGTATCCTTATATAAAGTATTTTATTGACATAGCAGACAATTTCCTTACCAACATACAATAACAGTAATAAAAATATGAATTTTAACATTGCTGAATATGTTGTTTCCACATTAAACATATTAATAAATTGTCCCATAGCAGCCGGTATAAATGTATTTAACCCGCACAGTATAATACCCAACAAAAAATATATCCCATATTCTATTTTATATTGAAAAACATATTTACTGCAAAATTTTATCATTCCAATTCTCCCTGCTATTTCATTGAGCCATTTCTTTCATCAGCTCCAACATCTCTTCTGCATTCCATTTTACTGAAGAACAAATCTTATTTTTATAAGCAGCACACCCACCATAACATACTGGAAAAAATGAACAATCTTTACATTCTTGATCCTTTACGACATCATAGGAAAGCCATTCTACAAATTTATTTGTAAGTTTGATTCCTTTTTCCAAATTACCGATACTTCGTTCACTATATCCAATATCATTCCAACATTTATACAACGCTCCATCTGGACCTATCACAAATGAATTTAAGCTAATTGCTCCACATACACCATAATTGCTCGGCTTAACACCTTGGTACATAAAGCTCTCTTAATCCCTTCTTTATAAAACGCAATCTCTTCTTTTGCGTACTGTGGTCGTTCCATACATATATGATTATTACATACTCCATTAATATCATCTACTGGTGCTAAATAATAACCAACTCTACCTTTTAAACCATATCTTTCTAGCCAATCAAATATTTCTGTTGCTTCGTTTATATTTGTCTTGTCAACATTAATTCTTATCGAAATATTCAAAATATCCGCACATTCTCTTATATTGTCCAATATATGTTCGAAGGTAGGCTGATGATTATGGAGAATCCTTCTACTATCATGGGCTTGTTTTGAACCATCTAAAGTAACTTGAATATAGTGGATGTCCATGTCTTTTAATTTTTCAGCTACTCTTCTAGTCAATTTATAACCATTTGTGACCATATCCGCATTATATTTGCAACCAAGTGGCAAAACAGACTTTATCTTTTTGGTTAATTTTTCAATAGTTTCAATTGCCAATAATGGCTCCCCTCCATACCAAGATACCGTTAATTCATGTATATGCTGATATTTTTCTTTGAGCTGCGATGTTAATTGATCCTGAACAGTCTCAGACATAGTAATATATTCTCTCCCTTTTTCATAGCAATAGGGACAACAAAAATTACATGCCATAGTTGGGGCAATAGTTAATGTAAGATTTGAATCCGCAAACCTTTCTATTTTATTTCTTATAAGCAATTCTGCAAATTCATCTTTATCATCTTCAACTAGCATACCACCCTCTAATAATGCTGACTCTAAATCAGGCTTTGAACATTTTTTCCCTTCTTTCATTTCATAATATGATTTTTCATAATCAGTATCTAATTCCAGTATTGCAGATGTGACCGTATTGTAAATCAAACAACTTTTATCTTCTTTTTTCTCTATATTGTATCTTGATAATTTCATTATTATATCCTCTTTTCTTAATCTCTTGTTTTCACAGTGTTCTTTGCAATAATGAAAATGTGCCCAGCATATTGCTGAGCACATTTTCCTTTACTGACTACAAATATCTTTAGTAACGAATTACACATGTAGCCTTTTTAGATCCACAACCTTTATCATTGTAAACCCAGCAGATTCTTGTACTTTTGTCCTCTGATGCTTTGTTAATCCACTTCATTGCAATATCCTCCTGTAAAATATTTATTTATTTCAAAGTAGTAAGAGCTACTTGAAACACAAATTAAAGTTCTTGACGTTTCAATGCAAAATGCATTAAAACTATCCCCACCAGGCACGCACCCATACCATACATAATAGTTCCAACAACAATCCCATTTGTCATCCGATATCCACAAATATTATACATATAAGTGGTCGGGTTCATAACACAAAATGCTTTAAGAAGCACTGATTGATTTTGAAAATTCTCATATACCATAGGATAAGTAATCGCACCTGCAAAGAAATATACACATGATAAAGCTGCCACAATTCCTGTATTCTTTACTAAAACCGTAATCAAAACCGCCACAGCTTCCATTCCAATCATAGCTATCATATTTAAGGTAACCATTCCGATAAAAATCAAAAATTCCTCACCTTTATAATGAAAACCATACTTCCATGCTAATCCTAAGCCTAATGCAGTTTCCACAATATAATAGAGAATAAAAAAGTGAACATTTATCACCAGTAATTTACTTAAAAATAATTTGGTTCGATTTATCCCATATACGACAGAAGCTCTTATTGTTCCTTGATGAAATTCTGCAGATACCATTGTCGTAATATAGACAATTAATCCAATCCAAGAAAAAAAATTAATTGATAATGCAAATCTTGCGATTTCTGCAGCTTTTACATTATTCATGTCGTCTATGTAGCAAATCCAACCAATGCTATCTATATTTCTATAATCACCAAAAGTCATAAACAATGTATCATTTCCCACAACGAACGGTATAAAAAAAATAAATGCCATAAATACTAAAACCCACTTCGAGGCTCGCGAATATTTCATTTTATAGTACTCTGCTTTAAGCTGTCTCATTCGATTTCACCTCCGATAATAGATTTGTGTAATACTCTTCTAAGTCTTCTCCTTCATATCCTATTTTTTCTACACCAACTCCTCCATATACTAATTCTTTTGTTATATCAGAAATATTTTTATTATAACCAAATACCTTAATCACATTTCTTAAATAAACTTTTATTTGACTTTCTGGATACCTCTCATCTAAAATGCAACTAGCCTTTTCCACATTGTCTACTTCGATATGAACATGACGACGACATTTCTCATCTAATTCTTTATCTGTAATCTGTTGTAACATTTTTCCATGATGTATAAATCCATATACAGTTGCAAGTTGATGTAACTCTGGCAAAATATGACTGGATATAAGTATCGTTGTACCATCTTCTTCATTCATATTCTTTAAGACTTCTCGCACATATTTAATTTTGGTTGGATCTAAGCCATTTATTGGTTCATCTAAAATTAGCAACTGTGGGCGACCAAGCAATGCAATTGCAATTCCTAATCGCTGTTTCATCCCTAAAGAAAAAGCCTTCACTCTTTTATTTCCAGCGTCCTTTAAATCCATTATTTCCAGAACTTCATCAATACTACTTTTTCCTGGAATTCCTCGTTGAGTACGCTGGATTTCCAAATTTTGGCGTGCTGTCATGTCCATATACAAAGCTGGATTTTCAATTAAACATCCTATCTTATTTCTTTCATCTTCAAGATTTTTTTTACCAAATAAACTTATCTCACCTGAAGTCGGCTTTGTTAGTCCTGTAATAACTTTCATCAGGCTACTTTTTCCTGCACCATTTTCTCCAACCAGTCCATATATCTCGCCCGCTTTTATCGTAAGATTTACCTGATTAAGTACCATATTGTTTCCGTATGCTTTACAAATATCTTTTGCTTCCAATATTTTTTCGGGTTCTTTCATTCTAATCACTTCCCTCGTTTCTTAAATCCTATAATGATAATGATAATGTCTAATTCTAACATTTCTCTTAAATCAGTTCTTAAATTTCCATAAAATTATAAATTTATCTTTATATTTTCCCACTCGCCTATGAAACCTTCAAATTATTTAAAACAGTAACTTGTATGAAATTACAAATCATGTTAGTATTTTTACCATACCTATTACCAAAGGAGTTTATTATGATTGATATATTATTAGTAGAAGATGATAAAGAAATTTGCTTTATTCTTACAGAATTATTAAAAAGAAACCATTACAATGTTTCAGCATATCACAATGGGATAGAAGCAATTGAAGCTCTTTCCTCTAAAAAATATGATTTAATGTTATTAGATTTGATGCTTCCCGATTTGCCTGGTGAAAAATAACTATTTCACCTAAAAAAACACAACAATTCTATTCCAGTTATTGTTATATCTGCCAAAAATCAGCCTGAGATTCGTATAAACCTTCTCCGATCCGGTGCAGATGATTATATAACTAAACCTTTTTATCATGAAGAAGTTCTCGCACGAATAGAAAGTGTTTTGCGCCGTTGCAGCGAAAGTCCCCAAACGGAATATTCCTTTAAAGATATTCGCATAAATGTGGATGATCACAAAGTACTTGTAAATAACACAGAGCTTACTCTGACTACTACCGAATATAACCTCTTACAGCTACTAATCAAACATCCAAAACAGACTTTTACAAAGGAATCTTTATATCAACTTATTTGGGGAAAAGATTATATTTCAGATGATAATACTCTCAATGTCCATATAAGCAAACTAAGAAAAAAACTAGAGCATATAGGAAACCAAGCCCCTTATATCGATACTGTATGGGGAATAGGTTATAAATTACACCGTTAGAATAAATTCACGCAAAAAATACCATTACAAAGATTAATCTGTAACGGTATTTTTTACCCTATTCACTTTTTTCATACTTTCAAACAACTAGGTATACCCTCAACAATTTTTTCAGGCACAAACACTTCATTAACTATCACATACGTCCAAGCACCATCTGAGTTATCCGTAGTTTTAGACACTACAATGGCTTAACTTCCACGCAGTATATATTAAATCTACGAATTACAAATGCAAAGACACAACTTCGAACCACTACATATTCCTTTCCAAGGTAACAGTGATTGTGGTCTATGAAAATCATTTGTATTTCAGCTGACCATAAAAAACACCGTTGCAGATTCACTCCCCCACAACGGCATCTTTCATTTTTTTTATTCGATTTTATCTTCTCCTGTTGCCTTTATAAATCTCATAACCTCATCAATGGTTTTCCCAGATGCTACCAAAGCCTTAAACAGCTCATCTTTCTGCTTCTCTTCTATCTCTTTTTGAATCTCTTTTGCTTTATGACGCAGTTCCTTTAAATCGGACTCTTTTGTACAAATCTCCTGTTCCACATACTCCAGTTGCTCTTCCAAAGATGTGTTTTCCAGTTTTTTTCGTCTTGCCATAATGCATCCTCCTAATAATTTTTCCTCATTCTACCACATTTTATCTACTCTGAAAAGGTAGTAGTGTTTTATGAAAATTTTATATCTATTTGGGATTATCCTCATAAAATACTACACTTCCAAGCATTTTGACACAAAAATTATTATTTCGAATCGCAAAATACTATATATGGTATTTTATCATTGACCTTCGCTATATCTTGTGTTACTATGATATTGTATTTAAGTTTTGTGTTATCCCTTTATAGGGTGTCTGGATACTATCTCCAGTACACATGCAGTTTAAGTTGGAAAATCGTGTCATTATAATGCCGTTTTATACGGTGCTATAATGGCACTTTTTTTTATTTATCACTATTTTATCGCCCAAAGGGCAGAAAGGAGAATTTTTATGTCATCTATTATCATTGTAACAGGAAGGGTAACTGCCGATCCGGTTATGCAACAAGCAAAGAACTCCGGAACTGAATACATCAGTCTGGGGCTTGCTACCAACCAGAGAGGTCAAAACGGAAAGGAAGAACCCATCTTCTATCAGTGTTACTGCAACAAGTTTCTTGCAGATCGACTGATAAAAGCCGGTGTCAAAAAATCAACGTGTCTCATGGTCTACGGAGATTTAGAACTCCATCCGTATATTCACCAGAAAGGCAATAATGCAGGTCAAGCAGCTATCACGCCGCAAATTATGGTAAAGGACTGGCAGTTCTTACCTGCGAATCGTAATGATACCAATGCAGCAACACCTGTACCGGGGAATCCAATGGTCGGAAATCCGAATGTTCCACCAGTACCAGCAAACGGTGCTACTTATAATGGAAACCCGGGAATGAATCCTTCCGGTACCGTGCCTACTGGCGCAATGCCAGTCAATAACAATATGATGCCACAGGCCGCACAACAGATGTCTTATGCTCCGGCAGGGGGATCGGCTTATGCACCACAGGGATTTACGGCTGGCAATGTATCTGGTGATGGATTTACCAATATTCCGGAAAATACACCACCACAGCAGCTTCCATTCCCGTAAATTATCAAAGATCCCTAAAATGAAGGAATTGCGACTTTCCAGTATCTACTGGTCTGCTGCAATTCCTTTTTCTATTGAAACAAACATGGAGGAAATGAAGTGAATACACAAAAGAAATTTCTTAAAGTTCTAAGTATGCTCACAATAATTTTGTTAATTGCAACTATATTCATACCAGGAAATGGAAATCGTAATGCAGTCGCAAGTATCGGAATCCTTGGCATCCTGATGCTATTTCTTTCCACACTTCTTCCTAAAATCTATAAACTGACTCTAAACCTACTCAAGAACCAGGGCAAAACAAGCCCTTGGTCTTCTTTGAAATCATCTGAGCCAGTTTCCGAAACAGAAGAATTGCTTTGGAGACAAATTAGCTATCAGATTACCGACAAACTACAGGCTGCATTTCCAAATGCAACATGGGAATTCCAGAAGCCGCCATCCATGAAGCAGCTTCTTTGCGGAAATCCCATACGTCTGAGAACCTTTCATACGGAGGACTACAACTTTGCGGAAGCACGTATGAACCAATACGGATATCTGGAACTTCAAATGCTGACCATTGCCAGCCTCAAAAAGACTGTCACAGTTACCGATGAGGACGATGTTCCTTTTGCTGATCCGGAATCCTGGTATTCCTTAATTGGCAAGAAAAAACTGGAGAACCTTATCGGACAGCTCCATGCGAAAGGACACCATAAACTCTATATTAATGAAAACGGGCAAATTTACATCCAAAATGGTGATACAGCGGAAATCAAGGATTGTTTTGATTATTTCCCGCCACGAAACTATTGGGATATTCTCATTTCCATCTTCCAAAAAGATGAATTGACCGCAAAAGAAAAGGACCAGGCACTAGAATTATCCTGGATAAAAGAATAAAGGAGGAAATACTATGCCAAATACAAACTTTGTCCCTAACTGGACTTTTGAAAGAACGCTACCATCTCCATTTGACAGCTATTCCGGGAAAAGTGCAGTGATGAAAGACATCGCTTCCAAATACTGTAATCAGCCTAAAAAACGGGCTACTCTCCATTCTGCTACTTTGCAGGCAGTTTTTTCTTATATGAATTTGGAAAATCCACCTGCTGGAAAAGCAGAGGAAGAACTCGGAGCCATTGGAAGCCAGGCAAACAATTTTACAATCGCAGAATATCCAAGCCGTACCGGGTTGCTGCATGTAGTGGTCTACAACCGTATGACTGGGAAATTTATAGCCGGAAAGTATGAAAAACCTTTGGATCTGGACAGTAAACCAGAGCCATATCAGTTTAAAAAAGATGAAGATTCCGGAAGTGCTCTTTATTTTGCTTTAATGCCTACTTTCCTTTCAGATGACGAATTCAATGAAAAATATCAGGAATTAAAGCAACACCGTGATGACGGTTTTCCTGACCTGCCCAAAGCTGCAGAAACGGCTGCGGTTCTTTGTGATAACGTGTACCGCAGGATCCGTTATGGTGATTCCCTTCCTATCGGGAACATCAAAGTTGACACTCCTGCAAATGGCGTGCTCCAAAGACTTACACCACTGAATATCCAAAAAGGTGTTTATGCACCAACGGAAATTATCCAGGGTACCTTTCAGGTATTAAAAGGTGGACATCACTATACTGCTTCCGCCGTTTCAATTCCCAAAGAAGATTTTGTCGATAAATACATCCTGTCCAATTCTCGGACATTAACTCCCCAAGAAGAATCAACCGTTCCTATTCTCGAAGATTGGTATGTAATCCCAAAAGAAATCCAAAGAATATGCGAACATGCCAAATTAACAACTGACAGCAAGCAGCCTATGAGGAATTTTATGCTCCGTGGGCCTGCTGGAACGGGAAAGACCGAAGGTGCCAAAGCCATTGCTGCAGGACTTCACCTGCCTTACCGATGCATCACCTGCTCGGCAAATACAGAAATTTTTGACCTTCTTGGACAGATTTTACCTGATGTAGATGAAAAACAGCTTTCTTTGGTAGGGGAACTGCCCTCTTTTCAAGACATTACCCTCGATCCGGCTACTGCCTATGAAAAATTAACGGGTACTTATGATGAAAAGGTATCAGAAAATACAGTTTATGAAGAATTGATCCATCATATATCTGAGGAAATGAAGCAGAAACAAGCTGCTACCTCCAGCAGCCAACAGTTCCGCTATGTGGATACACCACTGGTTGAAGCCATCCGAAACGGCTATCTGGTAGAAATACAGGAGCCTACGGTGATTGCCAATCCTGGTGTACTGGTAGGACTTAATTCCCTATTGGACCGTTGTAACAGCGTATTTCTGCCAAACGGGGAAGTCATCCATCGGCATCCGGATACTACCATTGTAGTCACAACTAATCATGACTATGCCGGCTGTCGTCCCATGAACCAGTCTGTCATTTCAAGGATGAATATGGTCATAGATATGGATGAACCGGATGAAGAGACCATGGTAGAGCGTGTTCTTGCTATTACCGGATGTTCCGATAAAAAAATTAGTACGTACCATGACACAGATTGTACGTTCCATCGCACAGTATTGTCAGGATAACCTGATAACAGATGGCTGCTGTGGAGTCCGGGAATTAATTGCCTGGGTTCAGTCTTTTATGGTATGTGGCGATATACAGGAAGCTGCTCATTATACCATTTTATCTTCCGTCACTGCCGATTCTGAAAGCCGTATCGAAATTGAAGGTTCTTGCTTGGATACAGTTCTTGCATCATAACACACTATTGAGGAACACCTTTTATACCGAAGCCGAACTACGCAAAACTCTGGCAGAAAATCTCGTTTATTTAAGAAAATCCAAGCAGACGAAACTCTCTCAGAAAGCCGTAGCAAGACTTCTGCATCTACCGGAAAAAACAATTATGAACTATGAAAATGGGCATACGCTTCCATCTGCTTACGCCGTCTTTCGGTTAGCCCAGTATTACGGCTGTACAATGGAAGATCTCCTAACCCAAAATATGAAAAAGAAAGAAAGGTGAAAAAATTGAATAACACTCAAAAAGCTTTAAAAAGAATGATCCGGGATACGGAGTCAAAAATCACTGATGAAGAACTCTTTCTTTCATCGGCTTTCCAAAAATACCAAACATCTCTGGCGAAAGCGGCTACTGGCCGTTCTCGCTATGGACTTCAGGTGCTTATGGAATGGGACAGTTCTGAAAATGCAGACATCGCTTATACAGATAATTATAGAATTCACTGTAACGCCGCAAACTCGATAACCCAAAGCTTTCCTTCCCGATTTCTGCGGTCACAAAGCCTGACTGGTCTAACTGGACATGAAATCGGACATCTGCGTTACTCTGATTTTGCATCACTACAGCTTTATCTGACCAATATGGAAAATGGTTCCTTCTATCCAGAAGCACCAGACAATCTGCCTTCTGGATACAAGGCAAATCTGCAGGACATCTTAGATGCCATGGAAGAAAAAGATAACGCAACGTGTCTGACGCTATCCCGCTGTGCTGCACAGTTTAATAATATACTGGAGGACATCTACATTGAAGCCCGGATGTGTGAAGAATATCCCGGAACTTTTAAGCAGGGAATACAGATCAATAATCTGCGGATGTCTGAATTGATTCCTTCTATACAGGAACAAATTGACTGTGGCTATCAGCCGTTTTCCATTATGAGCAATTTAATTTTGTCTTATTGCCGGACTGGTAATATAAATAACCGCACGAATTATTCTGGAGAATACACAGACACCCTTTCAGACTGCATGGATTATATTGACGATGCTTTAATTGCCACACAGGGGAAAGAACGCTTACGTGCTTCCAACTATCTTTTAGTACTTTGCTGGAACTATATTCAGCCTATGGTAGAGTTAACCAGAGAGTCTTTAAAAAAGCAGGATAGTACCCAAGTTGGCGATGCTCTGGAGGATCTGCTGCGGAAAGAATCAGGTAGCGGATCTCCTCTTCCAACTGGTAAAAACGGAGGAATCCCTAAAAACATTCCAGGTCCTACAGTAAAATCAAAAACTCCTATAACCTGTGACTTATCTGGTCTTGATCCAAATTACAGGCAAGATGCAATCAACCAGGCAGAAAAGGTACTGCAGGAAGAAGGAGGAAGAATTGAACTTGCTAAAACTACAGCAGTATTAGATGGAAATAATCCAGGAATCACATACGCATCACAGTATGCCGGTTCCGGTTATGAAAATGCAGCGAATGATCTTGCACGCATCCTAAATGATGTTGCTACGGAAAAAGCCCAAAATGATTATGAACAGGAATTAACAGAAGACTTGCAAAAATCGGCGGATGAAATACATTACGGAAATGCCCATGCAGGCATCCATGTAACAATCCACCGCATCAATCCAGTTTCCGACTTTTTTATCAAATCTTATCAAACAGTTGTTTCCCCTCTTTTGCGGACCTCCAAAAGGCTGCAAAGTTCCATTCTTCCTTTATTAAAAGAAGAGGCAGAAGGCGGGAAACAAAAAAACCTGTTATTTGGTAAAAGGCTGGATATGCGGGCTTTACACCGAAAGGACGGCGGTATCTTTACCAGAACCAGGCTTCCGGATGAAGAACAAAAACTTTCCGTGGGACTTTTGGTTGATGAAAGTGGTTCTATGGGCTGGGGAGATCGTATTACCCATGCCCGGAAAACTGCAATCGTGCTGTATGATTTCTGTATGAGCCTGGGAATTCCTATTACCATTTATGGGCATTCTACAGATTCTAAGGGGGTTGCTTTGTATTCCTATGCTGAATTTGATTCTCTGGATGCCTCTGACCGTTACCGGCTGATGGATATGTCTGCCCGTAATGGCAACCGGGATGGAGCTGCACTTCGTTATGTTGCGGAACACCTGGCAAAGCGTCCGGAATCACAAAAACTCCTCATCATAATCTCTGACGGACAGCCCGCAGATTGTGGGTACAGTGGTACGGAAGCAGAAGCAGATCTTCGTGGTATCAAGAATGAATATCGTAAACGTGGCATTGTGATCTTTGCTGCAGCAATTGGTGATGACAAAGAAAACATCCGCAGAATCTATCAGGATGGTTTTTTAGATATTACCAAATTAGAAGATTTGCCCAAAAATATGACACAGCTTGTAAAACAATATTTGAAATAGAAAGAAGGAAAACATACATGAGTGAAAATTATCAAAACTCAATTACAGATCAGATATGCAAAGTACAGACCAGTAAAAAATTAATTGCACTGTATGACCGTCTCCGCTACACAAGTTATAACAGCTATGCACAGCTTCATGCAAAAGGAGAATTTGAAGAAAATGGTCATAAAGTTCACTCCCTTATTGGAATCTCCATACAGGATTACTCTAGTGGTACCGGTGATAAAAAATATTATCACCCGTTTTCATCTGGCACCCGAACAAATTCAATTTCTGCTGTCCAGAGTTACCGCTGGCTTTCCTGAATTTGAA